>Ga0209066_10004968_pt1 | contig 14240 bp, 10 predicted proteins | sample All_14_2_FD_187198 | JGI IMG/M metagenome (GOLD analysis project Ga0209066, IMG submission 187198) | Freshwater microbial communities in response to fracking from Pennsylvania, USA - Allegheny Zone_MetaG_DW_15 (SPAdes) (version 2) ...
GCAAAGGCCCTGCCATGACCGACCGGCTTCGTATCGCGCTGGCCCAGATCAATCCGGTAGTCGGCGACATTGGCGGCAATCTGGGGCGTATCCGCGCCGCGCGCAAGCTTGCCGCCGATGCGAAGGCCGATCTTCTGCTGCTGCCGGAGCTTTGCCTGTCCGGCTATCCGCCGGAAGATCTGGTGTTGAAGCCCTTCTTCCTGGACAGGCTTGCCGATGCGGTGGCGCTTCTTGCCGCCGAAACCGCCGATGGCGGGCCCGATGTGCTGCTGACCACGCCGCGCGCCAGGCAGGAAGGCCCGCTTCCCGGCACCGGCCAGCGCGCCTATAACGCCGTGCTGCATCTGGCCCAGGGGCGCATCCGCGCCGAACGCTACAAGGTGAAGCTGCCGAATTACGGCGTGTTCGACGAGATGCGCGTGTTCGTTCCAGGCCCCATGCCCGGCCCCATCGAAATCCGGGGCGTGCCGGTGGGCGTGCCGATCTGCGAGGATATCTGGAGCGAGGATGTCGTCGAATGCCTGCAGGAATCCGGGGCTGAAATCCTGCTGGTGCCGAACGGATCGCCGTTCGAGGATGGCAAGGACGATACCCGTCTGGCCCATGCCATTGCCCGCGTGGTCGAAAGCGGCCTGCCGCTGGTCTATCTGAACCAGATCGGCGGCCAGGACGAGCTGGTCTTTGACGGCGGCAGCTTCGTGCTGAATGCTGATCGCAGTCTGGCCCATCGCCTGCACGCCTTCGCCGAGGATATGCGCATCACCGACTGGACCCGCACGGCAAGCGGCTGGGTCTGCGAAGCGGGAGAGACCATAGCACCACCCGACCGGCTGGAGGCGATCTGGAAGGCCATGGTGCTGGGCCTGGGCGATTATGTGAACAAGAATGGCTTTCCCGGTGTCATTCTGGGCCTGTCCGGTGGCATCGATTCCGCCATCAGCGCCGCCTGTGCGGTCGATGCGCTGGGGGCGGAGCGGGTGCGCTGCCTGATGATGCCCTCGCCCTATACCTCGACCGAGAGCCTGGAGGATGCGGAAGCCTGCGCCCGGCTGCTGGGCGTGCGCCTGGACGCGGTTTCCATCGAACCCGCCATGCAGGCCTTCCAGACCATGGCCGGCCCCTTGTTCGAAGGCAGGCCCGCCGACATCACGGAAGAAAACATCCAGTCGCGCGCACGCGGGGTGACCCTGATGGCGCTGTCCAACAAGCTGGGCCATATGGTGCTGACCACCGGCAACAAGTCGGAAATGTCGACCGGCTATGCCACGCTGTATGGCGATATGTGCGGTGGCTATTCGGTGCTGAAGGATATCTACAAGACCGATGTCTTTGCCCTGTCGCGCTGGCGCAACGCAAATTGCCCGGCCGGCATGCAAGGCCCCAAAGGCGCGGTGATGCCCGAGCGGGTGATTTCCAAACCGCCTTCGGCCGAATTGCGCCCCGACCAGAAGGACGAGGACAGCCTGCCGCCCTATGACGTGCTCGACGCCATTCTGCGCGGGCTGATCGAAGCGGAGAAATCGGTGGCGGAGATCGCGGCCGATGGCCATGCGCCCGAACTGGTGCAACGCGTCTGGCGCATGCTCGACCTTGCCGAATACAAGCGCCGTCAGGCCCCGCCGGGTGTGAAGATCACCGCGCGCGCCTTCGGCCGTGACCGGCGCTATCCCATCACCAATGCCTTCCGGAAAATCCTATGACATTCCCCGGCGTCAAGGTCCGCTTCGCCCCCTCCCCCACCGGCCGGCTGCATGTCGGCAATATCCGCGTGGCGCTGCTGAACTGGCTGTTCGCGATGCGGGTCGGCGGCGAGATCATCCTGCGCATGGATGACACCGACGAAGAACGCTCCACCGACGCCTTCGAACGCGGCATTGTGGAGGATCTGACCTGGCTTGGTCTTGTCTGGGATGTTTTCGCCCGCCAGTCGGCGCGGATGGATCGATATGAACTCGCCGCCGGCAAGCTGCGGGCCTCGGGGCGGCTCTATCCCTGCTGGGAAACGCAGGAGGAGCTGGAGCTGAAACGGCGCATCCGCATGGGCCAGGGCCGACCGCCCGTCTATGACCGCGCTGCGCTGGCCCTGTCCCAGGACGAGCAGGCGGCCCTGATCGCCCAGGGCAAACAGCCGCATTGGCGTTTCCGCCTGCTGGATGAGGTGGTGGCCTGGACCGATCTGGCGCGCGGGGATGTGCGCTTCGAGCCCGGCCACCTGTCCGACCCGGTGCTGGTGCGCGAAGACGCACGCCCGCTCTATACCCTGTCCAGCGTCGTGGATGACGGCGAAATGCGGGTCAGCCATGTCATCCGCGGCGAAGACCATGTCGCCAATACCGCCGTGCAGATCCAGCTGTTCCAGGCGCTGGGCTTCGCGGTGCCGGATTTCGCGCATCTGCCGCTGCTGGTCGATGCCGAAGGCAAGGCCCTGTCCAAGCGCGACGAGAGCCTGTCGATCCAGATCATGCGCGACCAGGGGACGGAGGCGCGCGCGATCCTCGGCTATCTTGCCAAGCTCGGCTCCGGCCTGGCAGCGGATGGCACGGAAACGCTGGGCCAGCTCGCGCGCCAGATTGATCTGGGTGGCTTCGGCAAGGCCAGCCCCCGTTTCGACCCGCGCGAGCTGCAGGCGCTGAACGCCAAGGTGCTGCATCACCTGTCCTTCGCGGAGGTGGCAGTGCGCCTGCAGGCCATGGGTCTGGCCCAGGCCGATGCGGAATTCTGGCAGGCGGTGCGCGGCAATCTGGAACGCTTCGCGGATGTCGGTATCTGGTGGCGCGTGGCACGCGGCGCGGTGACACCCCCTGATTTTTCGGCAGAGGACAAGGCGTTTCTGGCCCAGGCCGCCGCGCTGCTGCCCGCAACCCCCTGGGGGCCGGATGTCTGGAAGCTTTGGACCGGCGCGGTGAAGGACGCCACGGGCCGCAAGGGCAAGGCTTTGTTCCTGCCGCTGCGGCTGGCCCTGACGGGGGAAGAGCATGGGCCGGAACTGGCCGTCCTTCTGCCCCTGATCGGCCGGGAAAAAGCGCTGGAGCGGTTGGGGGCTGCTGTGGGCTGAAGCCATACGGACTATGTCACCCCGGAAGCCGCAACGCGGCTATCCGGGGTCCACTGCCCTTACTGGATAAAGGTCCCGGGTCTCGGGACACGGTCCCTCGCCCGGGACGACATTGTTCTTTCAAAAAACAATCACCTCGTGGCCGGGCTTGACCCGGCCATCTCCTTCCCATGCAGTCCGACAGGCTTGCCCCCGCCATATTTCCCGCTATGATGCGGCCCATGCTGAACACGCGGCGCATCCTGCGGGCCATTGCCCCCTGTCGAATTATCTGCTGTCCGGTCTGACGACCGGACCGGGCCTTCCCCTTGTGTGGATCGCCCAGACAGCCTAGACCGCTTTCCAAAATCAGCATTCCGTTCGCCAGGGCTTTTTCCATGACGCTTCGCATTCACGACACGGCGACCCGCCAGACCGTCCCGTTCGAGCCGATCGACCCCGCCCATATCCGCATGTATGTCTGCGGCCCGACGGTCTATGACCGCATCCATATCGGCAATGCGCGCCCGGCCGTGATTTTCGACGTGCTCTATCGGCTGCTGCAGCGGCTGTATCCGCGCGTCACCTATGTGCGCAACATCACCGATGTGGATGACAAGATCAACGCGCGCGCCGCCGAGCGCGGCATCGCCATCCGCGACCTGACCGAAGGGACGGCCGCGGCCTATCGCGACGATACCAAGGCCATGGGCTGCCTTCCCCCTGACGTTGAACCGCGCGCCACCGAGCATATCGCGGAGATGCAGGACATCATTTCCCGCCTGATCGCGCTGGGCCATGCCTATGCCGCCGAAGGCCATGTGCTGTTCAGCGTGCCGTCCTGGAAGCAGTATGGCGCCTTCGCCCGCAAGGACCGCGACGAACAGATCGCAGGCGCGCGTGTCGATGTCGCCGCCTATAAGCGCGACCCGGCCGATTTCGTGCTCTGGAAGCCATCCCATGGCAGCGATCCCGGCTGGGACAGCCCCTGGGGTTACGGCCGTCCGGGCTGGCATATCGAATGCTCCGCCATGTCGGAAAAGCATCTGGGCCAGGATTTCGACATTCACGGCGGCGGGCTGGATCTGATCTTCCCGCATCACCAGAACGAGATCGCGCAGAGCTGCTGCGCCAATCCCGGCTCCACCTTCGCCAAATACTGGATGCATAACGGCTATCTGCTGAGCGAAGGCGAGAAAATGTCGAAATCGCTCGGCAATTTCTACACCGTGGCGGAGCTGCTGGAGGAGGCGCCGGGCGAGGCCCTGCGCCTTCTGCTGCTGAAGACGCATTACCGCGCGCCGCTGGACTTCACCAAGGCCAAGCTTGTCGAGGCGAAGATGGAGCTGGACCGGTTCTATCGCGCCCTGGATGGGGTGCCGGTCATGGCGGCGGGTGAGGCTGCCCTTATGCCGATGCTGGCCGCGCTGGAAGACGATCTGAACACGCCCGCCGCCATGGCCGTGCTGCATGAAAGCCTGAATGCGGTGAACATAGCTTCGGATGCAGAGAAACCTGCCGCCGTGGCCCGGCTGAAGGCTCAGGCGGAGCTGCTCGGCCTCCTGCAGCAGGACCCGAAGACCTGGTTCCAGGGCGGGGCGGATGTGGATTCCGGGCGGATCGAGGCTTTGATCGCGGAACGGCTGGCGGCCAAGAAGGCGAAGGATTTCGCCCGTGCCGATGCCATCCGCGCCGAATTGCTGGCCGAAGGCATCGCGCTGGAAGACAAGCCGGGCGGGGTGACGGAATGGCGCAAGGCGTGACCATGTCGGCGCGCCCTCGCCCTTCGAGACGCGCCTGCGGCGCTCCTCAGGGTGAGGGTCTGTTCCAGTGCGGCATCATGCAGCGGCCACGTGCCCTCGCCCCCTGCGGGGGAGAGGGTGCGCCGTCAGGCGCGGGTGAGGGGGCCGCTTGCGCCGCGTCAAACCCTCACCCGGCTCCGCTCGGCTTCGCCACCCTCTCCCGCAAGCGGGCGAGGGGAAGAATACCCTCGTTCCCGGACTTGATCCGGGAACCTTTCGCCGCATGGCATGAGGTGGTCGGGTCAAGCCTGACCACGACGATTTGGTGCAGTTGAAGGACCAGGACATGACCGACCGCGTCTATCTGTTCGACACCACCTTGCGCGACGGAGCCCAGACCCAGGGCGTCGATTTTTCCGTCGCCGACAAGGTGGCCATCGCCGAAGCGCTGGATAGGCTGGGGGTGGATTATGTCGAAGGCGGCTGGCCGGGCGCGAACCCGACCGATGACGCCTTTTTCGCCCAGCCGCCCCGATTTTCGCGGGCAAAGCTGGTCGCTTTCGGCATGACACGCCGCCCGGGCCGGTCAGCCGACAACGATCCGGGCCTGGCCTCGCTGATAAACTCCCAGGCCTCCGCGATCTGTCTGGTGGGCAAGAGCTGGGATTATCAGGTCGATGTGGCGCTGGGCATCCCGCGCGAGGAAAACCTGGCGATGATTGCGGAGTCCATCGCGCTGGCAAAAGCCCGCAAAGGCGAGGCGATGTATGACGCCGAACATTTCTTTGACGGCTACAAGGCCAATCCCGCCTATGCCCTGTCCTGCCTGAAGGCCGCTTACGAGGCGGGTGCGCGCTGGATCGTGCTATGCGACACCAATGGCGGCACCCTGCCGCATGAGGTGGAACGCATCGTCGGCGAGGTTACCCGGCACATCCCCGGCGAGCATCTGGGCATCCATGCCCATAACGACACGGAAAACGCCGTCGCCAACTCGCTGGCCGCCGTGAAGGCCGGGGTCCGGCAGGTTCAGGGCACGCTGAACGGCCTGGGCGAGCGCTGCGGCAATGCCAATATCATTTCGCTGATCCCCAATCTGATGCTGAAAATGGGGATGGAAACCGGTATCGCGCGGGAAAAGCTGGCGGAGCTGACGGGCATTTCCCGCATGCTGGACGAGCGGCTGAACCGCACGCCCAACCGCCACCAGCCCTATGTCGGCAAGGCGGCCTTCGCGCATAAGGGGGGGCTGCATGTCTCCGCCATCGCCAAGGACCCGGCGACCTATGAACATATCCCGCCCGAAACGGTGGGCAATGCGCGCATGATCGTGGTGTCGGATCAGGCGGGCCAGGCCAATGTCGCGGCCCGGCTGAAGGAAATCGGTATCAGCATCGAGGATAAGGAGGTGATGCGTCGCCTGCTGGACCAGTTGAAGCAGCTGGAATTCGAAGGCTATGCCTATGACGGGGCCGAGGCGAGCTTCGAACTGCTGGTCCGTCGCACGCTGGGCGAGGTGAAGGAGGCGTTCCGCCTGGACCGCTTCCGCGTGATGGATGACCGGCGCATCAATGCCAAGGGCCAGATGGTCACCGAATCGGAAGCGACCGTGACCCTGACCGTCGCCGGCCAGTCGCATATGTCGGTCGCCATGGGCAATGGGCCGGTGAACGCGCTGGACATCGCCTTACGCGCCGCGCTGAAGGAAGCCCTGCCCGGGCTGATGGACATGCATCTTTTGGACTACAAGGTGCGCATCCTGCCGCCGCGTCACGACACCTCCGGCACCGATGCGGTGACCCGCGTCATCATCGAATCCGGCGATGATACGGGCGAGCGCTGGTCGACCGTCGGCGTGTCGCCCAATATCATCGATGCCAGCTACAAGGCGCTGAGCGACGCCTATCACTACCATATTTTCCGCGCCGGGCGGGGCTGATCATTCCGCCTTGCGGCGGATCGCCAGGAAGGCCGTCAGCCCTGCGGCGGCAAGCAGCAGCACCGTCGCGCCGTAGATATTGGCCGCCGTCAACAGGCCGAAGCGCTGGGCCAGGAAGCCGCCCGCAATGGCCGGCAAGCTGAAGGACAGATAGCTTTCCATATAGAAGGTCGCCATCAGGGCCGCCCGTTCTTCCGGCGGGGCGAGCGGCATCAGGCTGCGTACCGAGCCCAGGAAGCCCGAACCGAAGCCCGCGCCTCCCACCATGCATCCAGCCAGCAGCGGAACCGGCCAGGCCGCATTGACGCCCAGCAGCATGGCCCCCCCACCCAGTAGCAGCCCCACGCCACCCAGCTGAATGCAGCGATGCGCGGGCAGCCTGCGCACCAGATAAAGCGCGATCCCGCCGCTCAGCGTCATGGCCGCAACGCACAGCCCCCCCAGCCAGATCGAATCCGAACCGGTTATGACGGCAAGCAGGGACGGCATCAGCGACATCAGAAATCCGCCCAGCATCCAGAAAGCAATGTTGAGCGGCGAAATCGCCAGCAGGGTTGCCCGCGCCCCGGCCGGAATGGCTATGCTGGGGATCAGGGAACGCCAGACACCGCGCCGCTTCCGCGCGGTTTCCGGCACAAGCCAGGTCAGCACGAGCTGGATGGCAAACACCACCAGCAGCACTTCATAGACAAGCTCCAGCGACCCGGCATGCATCTGCGACAGCGCGGTTGCCCCCAGGGCACCCAACGCCATGCCGGTCATCGGTCCGATCCCGTTGGTCAACGCGCCGTGTTCATGATGCAGGTCGATCAGCGCCGCGCCCAATGCCGCGGTTGCAAGTCCGGTCGCAACGCCCTGCAGTATACGCGCGGCGATCAGCCAGGATGGATCGCTGGCTTCGATGAACAGCAGCATCGCCCCGATTTCGAGCACCAGGGCCAGCGTGATCACCGGCCGGCGTCCGATATGGTCGGACAATCCGCCCGCCACCAGCAGGGCAGCCAGCAGAGCCAGCGCATAGACCGCGAAAATCACGGTGAGCAGGATCGGGGAGAAATGCCATTGCGCCTGATACAGCCGATAGAGCGGCGTCGGTGCGGTGGAGGCCGCCAGGAAGGCCATCACCGTCACGGCATGAATGGCCATGGCGGGGAAGATGCGCCCCGGAATGGCGACGGGCGACGGGGGCAAAACGGCTGCGGACATGGCGGGGCCTTCCATAAAGGCTAAGATTGTGCTTTTTTCAGATGTAAGCTAGGTTCGACATTAATGCAAATATTTTGCGTTAGTGTTGCGGAACAAATCCTCTTCCCCGGAGGCGCGATACGCCTATGTCCACCAAGTCAGCTCCGCGCCCTGGCGGGCGCAGCGCGCGCATCCAGGCTGCCGTGCATCAGGCCGTGCGCGATCTGGAGAACGAGATCGGGCGCGATGCCCTGACCGCTCCCGCGGTAGCCGCGCGCGCCGGCGTGACGCCCTCCACCATTTATCGGCGCTGGGGCGATCTGACGGCACTTTTGTCGGATGTAGCGGTGGAAAATCTGCGGCCAGAGACCGACCCGGCCGATACCGGCTCCCTGCGCGGGGATCTGGAATCCTGGGTCGGCCAATATCTGGAGGAGATGTCTTCGGAACCGGGCCGCAAGATGATCCGCGATGTGCTGGCCAGCGGCGGCGGCCTGGGCAATGCCTGCCAATGCGCGGCCTTTACCCGCCATCAGGTGGAAACCATCCATCAACGGGCGGAAGCGCGCGGCGAAACCTCCCCCGGTGGCGATGCATTGATGGACCGGATCGTGGCGCCGCTGATGTATCGCATCCTGTTTTCCCCCGAAGCACCGGAGGAGGCAGTGGCGCGGAAGCTCATCGATCAAACGCTGGAGGAAGGCTAGCCCTGGTTCAACCGGTTCACATGGCCCATCTTGCGGCCAGGCCGCGCTTCAGCCTTGCCATACAGGTGCAGATGCGCGCCCGGTTCGGCCAGGATTTCAGCCCAGGCGGCCGCGTCGTCGCCGATCAGATTGGTCATCTCCACCACCGGGGCCAGGCGGGATACATCGCCCAGGGCCAGGCCGCAGACGGCGCGGACCAGCTGTTCGAACTGGCTGGTGACGGCGCCGTCCATGCTCCAATGCCCGGAATTATGCGGGCGCGGCGCCATTTCATTCACCACCACCGCGCCATCCCCGGTCACGAACATCTCCACCGCCAGCAAGCCGATCAGGTCCAGCTTCTCGGCAGCCCTGACCGCGATGGCGCGCGCCTGTTCCGCCGTGTCGGGCGCGATGCGGGCGGGCACCCGGGTGATGTCCAGAATATGGTTCTTATGCGCGTTTTCGGCCGGTTCGTAGCAGATCACCGTGCCATCAACCCCGCGCGCCACGATGACGGAGATTTCGAGCGCGAAACGCACGAAGCCTTCCAGGATCGCCTCCCCGGCCGCCAGGATGGCCTGGGCGGCAGCCAGATCATCCGGCCCGGTCAGCTTGAGCTGGCCCTTGCCGTCATAGCCAAGCGTCGCGGTCTTCAACACACAGGGGAAACCCAGCCGCTCCACGCCGTCGCGCAGATCTAGCTCGCTGCGGACCGGCACCCAGGGCGCGGTCGGCGCGCCGATCCGGTCGAAAAAGCTCTTCTCGCGGATGCGGTGCTGGGCGGTTTCCAGCACGGCCCGGCCGGGACGCACCGGCACCCGGGTGGCCAGGAAATCGAGTGCTGCGACCGGCAGATTCTCAAACTCCAGCGTCACCACATCGGCGCGCGCGGCCAGGGCGGCCAGGGCCGCCTCGTCCTCATAGTCCGCTTCGATATGGTCGGCCACCTGGAAGGCCGGGTTGTCGCCCCTGGGCGCCAGGATCAGGCAGCGATAGCCCAGATTGGCGGCGGCCAGCGCGGTCATCCGGCCCAGCTGCCCCCCGCCCAGAATGCCGATGGTGGAGCCGGGCGGAACGGGATCAGGCCGCATGGTCGTCCTCTGGGCTGTCGGGCACGGAATCGGTCTGGCGTCGGCGCCATGCGGCCAGCCTTTCCGCCAGCGCCGGATCGGACAGGGCCAGGATGGAGGCCGCCAGCAACCCCGCATTGATCGCGCCCGCCTTGCCGATGGCCAGCGTGCCGACCGGCACGCCGCCCGGCATCTGCACGATGGAATACAGCGAATCCAGACCGGACAGCGCCTTGGATTCGACCGGCACACCCAGCACCGGCAGGGTCGTCATCGACGCCACCATGCCCGGCAGATGGGCCGCCCCGCCCGCGCCTGCGATGATCACCTGAATGCCCCGCCCGGCGGCACTTCCGGCATAGTCCACCATGCGATGGGGCGTGCGATGGGCCGATACCACGCGCGCCTCATAAGCGACGCCCAGCGCATCCAGGGTTTCGGCTGCATTGCGCATGGTCGGCCAGTCAGAGCGGCTGCCCATGATGATGCCGACCAGGGCTTTCTCGGTCATTGTTCATATCCCAAGGGTTCCGGAAAGCGCGGGTGTATATCGGCAGAGCCCCCCAGCGCAAGGCGGAAGGGGTCAGCCCTGCCCCGCATCCTTGACCCGGGCGGAAACCAGGGCTTTCAGCCCGGCATAATCCTCCTCGCGCAGGCTCTCGTTCAGGGCGCGCACCTCGTCCAGGGTCACCCCATAGCTGCGCAGCACCAGGGCCGACAGTCGCAGCGACATCTCCGCCGTTTCCTCCACCACGGCGGTGGAACCGGCCTCGTCCAGATCGGCGGAATGGTCCCAGTCATGCGCCCGCACGAAGATCGGCAGCTTCGGGTGGCGCGAGCGCAGAATGGAGATCAGGGCAGCCTCGCCGGAATCCTTATGCATGGTCAGCACGCAGGCCCGCGCCTCCGACAGCCGGGCCGCCTCCAGAATATCGGCCCGGCTGGCATCGCCGAAGAACACCGGCAGGCCATGCCGGCGCGCCACCTGCACGGCCTGGGCATCCTTTTCCAGCGCGATGAAGGGAATATTGCGCTCCACCAATATGGCCGAAACCTGCTGGCCCACCCGCCCGAACCCCGCGATCACAACGTGATCGGACAGATCGTCCGCCTCGGACTGCAAGGTGGCGGGCTGGTTCGTGCGGCGTTTTTCCAGGCGCTGGGCGATCTGCCGCCCCATGGCGACCAGGGCCGGTGTCGCCACGATGGACAGGGCAACCACGATGAAGGCAAGCTGGGCCGCGTATCGGTCGGCCAGCCCCTGCGACACGGCCAGGCCCAGCAGTACGAAGGCGAACTCCCCGCCCTGGGCCAGGGAAAAGCCGGTGCGCACGGAATTGGCACCTGACAGGCCGAAGGCCAGACACAGGCCCGTGATCAGCAGGGTCTTGAGCGCAAGCAATCCCACCAGCAGCGCGCCCACCAGCGCCAGTTCGCGGATGATCAGGCTGCCATCGACCGACATGCCGACCGTCATGAAGAACAGGCCCAGAAACAGCCCCCGGAAGGGCAGGATGTCGGATTCCACCTGATGGCGGAATTCCGTCTCGGCCAGCAGCATGCCTGCCAGGAAGGCACCCAGCGCCATGCTGAGCCCGGCCTGTTCGGTCAGCAGCGAAGTTCCCAGCACGATGAACAGCGCCGTTGCCGTGAACAGTTCGGGGCTGCCGGCCGCCACCACGGCCCGATAGAAGGGGCGCAGCACATAGCGCGCGATCACGGTGATCGAAACCAAAGCGGCGATGGCCTTGACCAGCGACCAGCCCAGCGTTTCGGCAAGGCCTTCGCCCTGCAATGCCATGATGGGGATCAGCGCCAGCAGCGGGGCAACCGCCAGATCCTGCATCAGCAGGATGGCGAGGCTGACCCGGCCATGACGCTGGATCAACTCGCCGCGCTCCGCCAGCAGCTGCAGCACGGTGGCGGTCGAAGACAGCGCCAGCGACGCCCCGATCAGGATCGAGGCTTCCACCCCCAGATCGAAGACGGCGGCACAGATCGCGGCGATCACCCCCGTGGTCACCAGTACCTGCGCGCCACCCAGGCCGAAGACGTATTTCCGCAGGGCCTTCAACCGGTCGAGCGGCAGTTCCAGGCCGATCATGAACAGCAGGAACAGCACGCCGAACTCGGCCAGAAGCTGCACCTCCTCCAGCTCGGTCACGACGCCGACGCCATGCGGCCCCAGCAGCATACCGGCCGCCAGATAGCCCAGGATCGGCGACAGCTTCAGCCGCCGGAACAGGGGTACCATCATGATCGCGGCAAACAGCACGATCAGCGCATCGAACAGAATCTCGTGGTTCGGCATACCACCTCCATCAACTGCGACCCCCGGCCACCGCATACAGTGTAGGGGAATCGCACCCGTCCTTCGCAATGCGTTTCTCACAGATCGTCATGCGCCGCGATGATCATTTGATATGATGGATATCAAGGCCGCGCGAATGGTTCCGTGCAAGACAGGCTGATACGACGTGGTTCGAGACGGTTTGACTTTGCAACTGGTTCGCAATAAGTCCTGAGGGGCAATTCCGGTCACGCACCAGGCCGGTATCGTCCATCACCTATGCGCGGGTATGGCCGACATGCCTCGACAACAAGGGGATATGGCTGATCATGATCATGAACAGGATCGCACCGGCCCTGCTTGCCGCCGGCCTCGCCGCCGGGACCGCAGGCTCCGCCCTCGCCCTGGAGGAGGTGAATGTCTACTCCTCCCGTCATTATGACACGGACGAGGCGCTCTACAGCGATTTCACCAAACAGACCGGGATCGAGATCAACCGGATCGAAGGCAATGCCGATGAGCTGATTGCCCGCATCCAGAATGAAGGGGCCAACAGCCCCGCCGACATATTGATCACGGTCGATGCCGGGCGTCTGTGGCAGGCCCAGCAGAAGGGCCTGTTCCAGCCCATCGCATCGGACTTCCTGAAACAGCGCATTCCCGCCCATCTGCGCCATCCCGACGGGTTGTGGTTCGGCTTTTCACAGCGCGCGCGCATCATTTTCTACGACAGAACCCGCGTCAAGCCATCCGATATTCAGACCTACGAATCGCTGGCCGATCCAAAGCTGAAGGGGCTGATCTGCTCGCGCTCCTCCGGCAGCGTCTACATGCTGTCGCTGGGTGCTTCGATCATCGAGCATGACGGGCCGGAAAAGGCCAAGGCCTGGGCCCTGGGCCTCATGAACAATCTGGCCCGCGCCCCTGTCGGCGGCGACACCGAACAGCTGACCGCCCTGGCTTCGGGCGAATGCGCCATCGCGCTGGCCAACACCTATTACTATGCCCGCGCGCTGCGCAGCCCGGTCCGGGGGCTGGAGCCGGAAAAGCGGGAGAACATCGCCTGGGTATTCCCCAACCAGAATGATCGCGGCGCGCATGTGAATATTTCCGGTGCGGGGGTGCTGCGCAACGCGCCCAACCGGGACAACGCGGTCAAGTTCCTGGAATATCTGGCCGGTGACTCGGCCCAGGCCTATTTCTCCGCCGGCAATGATGAATATCCGGTGGTGCCCGGAGTGGCGATCAGCCCGTCGGTCGCCCAGCTTGGACCCTTCCAGCAGGATACGCTCAATCTCGAAGCACTGGGCCGCAACCAGCCCGCCGCCCAGAGGATGTATGACGAGGTCGGCTTCAAATAGGCTGACCGTTCAGCCGCCGGTGAGAAGCCCGCTCAGCCCGAAGCCGACAGCGCGTCATTGACCAGCAGGCGCAGCTCCTCGATCCGCCGCAGCGCCTGCTTCACCCGATTGGCGCGCGCTTCCGTCCAGCGGCCGGGATCGACCCGCACCGTCGGTTCAATGGATTTGGCAAGATCGTCGATCTGCTGGTCCAGCACCGCGCGCATCAGGGTTTCCTGCGCCTCCGCCAGGGTCTGCACATCCGTCTCCTTCAGCCGGCCGCCATCAACGGATGCGTTCAGCCGGTCCCGGGTGGCGGTGGCGGTCACGCCCAGCTTCAGGGCCAACACGCGCGCGCCCGACACCAGCGGCAACAGCCCGCCCAGCTTCAGATCGACCCGGCCATCGCGCTTCACGAAGCCGCCGAACAGGCCCAGCGGCGGCTTGAAATCCGCCTGCGATGCCGCCATCCGGCGCAGGAATTCCGGCGCGCTGCGCGCCGCTTCGGTTGCTTCCGAGCGCAGATCCGATGCCAGGGTCGGATCACCATGGACGGCCACGAAATCATAGAAGATGTCGACCTGCAGCAGGGCACCTGGATCGGTGGAATGGGTCCAGCGGCGCAGCTGGTCGCTCCAGCCCAGCCGGGAATGACACCAGGCCTCCTCCCGCGCCATCACGCCGCCCTTGCAATAGGGAATGCCCGATGTATCCAGAATATCGGCCGCGCGCCGTCCCAACTCCCGAAACCAGGGCGTATCGGCCTCATATCCGGCATGTACGATGGCATTGTCCTGATCCGGGGCCAGCAGGCTTTCCCCCCGCCCGCCCGAACCCAGCACCAGGAAACACCAGGGAGCAGGCGCCCTGCCCCAGGCCGCGTCGGCCAGCATCGCCCTTTCGGCCAATGCCGCTGCCCGGGCGGACATATCGCAATACACCGCGCTGATG
>Ga0209066_10004969_pt1 | contig 14237 bp, 10 predicted proteins | sample All_14_2_FD_187198 | JGI IMG/M metagenome (GOLD analysis project Ga0209066, IMG submission 187198) | Freshwater microbial communities in response to fracking from Pennsylvania, USA - Allegheny Zone_MetaG_DW_15 (SPAdes) (version 2) ...
GTCACGCTCCCCATGGCCCTGCTGGTCTGCAACCAGAGCGTGCCGGTGGGCGACGAGCCACCCGTGATGCGCTTCCAAGAGGTCCACACCCTCTTCCATGAGTTCGGGCACGCCCTCCAACATATGCTCACCACGGTGGAAGAACCCGAAGCCTCGGGCGTTAACGGTATCGAATGGGACGCTATCGAGGTCGCCAGCCAGTTCATGGAGAACTGGTGCTACGACCGCGCCACGCTCGAAGGGCTCAGCCGCCATGCCGAAACCGGCGCCGCACTGCCCGACGCGCTTTTCGACCGGCTCGTGGCCGCCAAGAATTTCCGCGCGGCCAGCGCCATGCGACGCCAAGTTTTCTTCGCCGCCACCGACATGGACCTCTACGCACGGTATCCCCGGCCCGAATGGCCCGATGCCGATGCCGTCAAACGGATCAACGCCGAGAAATTCTCGCCGACGCCGCTGTTGCCCGAAGACCGGTTCCTCTGCTCTTTCAGCCATATTTTCGGCGGCGGTTACGCTGCGGGCTACTACAGCTACAAATGGTCAGAAGTGCTTTCCGCAGACGCTTTCGCAGCATTCGAGGAGGCCGGGCTCGGGAACGACGAGGCTGTCCGCTCCACCGGCCGCCGGTTCCGAGACACCTTGCTCGCCCTTGGCGGCGGCACCGACCCGGCCGAGGTGTTCCGGCTCTTCCGCGGGCGGGCACCTTCGATCGACGCTCTGTTGCGCCATTCCGGATTGAGCGCAGATGACGGGAAGGGCAGGCCGCACTAGAGCCATGAAACCGCGGACGCCATTGAGACGTCTCCACTTCCTTGCCGAAGCAGCCGCGTTCCTCGGCGTGCTCTTCACGCTGGCGGGACTGATCGGCTGGCACGTCTGGTTTCTCGAGTTTTTCACCCACATTAAGCCACAGCTTGCCCTCTGTTTCCTCGCCTACGCGGGACTTGAATTCACGGCACGACGTCACCGGCATGCGGCCCTCAGCCTCGCCTGCGCCGCAGTCAATGCCCTCCCCGTCCTGCTCCTTTTACTGCCGGCCGGCACTCAGGCCAAACCCGCGGCTGCCCTATCCGCCCGGCTCCGGATCCTGCAGGCCAACATCCTGACCAGCAATACAAACGCCCCGGCGCTGTTCGCGCTCGTGGCGCGTGAGCAACCTGATGTCATCGTCCTTCAGGAGCCGAACACCCGCTGGCTGAACATCCTTTCCGCGCTCACGAACAGCTACCCCGTCTTTGCGGCCTTGCCACGCGAAGACAACTTCGGCGCGGCCATTTTCTGCAAGACCAACGCACTCTCCGCCGAGATCTTTCTGCTGAGCGACCCCGAAGGAGCGCCTTCTTCGCTCGCGCGCATCGCGGTCGGCAACAAAACCCTCACCGTCGTCGGCACGCACACGCTCGCACCCTACACCGAAACCATGTGGCAAGGGCGCAACCGGTTCACGCTCGAACTCGCCAAAACGCTGCGCGGCATTAATGGGCCACTGGTGGTGACCGGCGACTTCAACAACACCCCTTGGTCGACACATTTCCGCGCGTTTCTTGAGGTCAGCGGACTTCGCGACAGCGCGCAGGGCCGCGGTCCACAGCCCACATGGCCAACGGGGTTCATCCCGCTGGCACGCATCCCCCTCGACCACTGCTTCCACAGCGCCGACACGTGCATCCTCAACCGGCGCCCCGGCCCAGACATCGGCTCGGACCACCTCCCGCTGGTCATTGACGTCGCTTTCTGAAAGCCGACGCCCCTTCGCATCCGTCCGCCAGCGCGCGCGGCCGCACGTTTGCTTATCTTTATTGACAACACGACCTATAGCGCCTATTTTTATAAAAGTTAATGATGGAGGTCATCATTACGCGCAAGAAAGTACGGACTCATGAAACCGCCCCGCAGTTCTTGGCTGGTTTTGTTATTCGTTTTCCTCGGTTCACCAGCCTCACGCGTTGCCCAAGCCGCAGAGCATGTGCGTGTGGGAATATATGAGAACAGTCCAAAAGTGGGACTCTCCGAATCCGGCAACCCCGAAGGCATTTTCGTCGACTTGATCGAGGCCATTGCGGCCAAGGAGGACTGGATCCTCGACTACGTCCCCGGCACATGGGCCGAAGGGCTCGACCGGCTCGCCAAGGGCGAGATCGATCTCATGCCCGATGTCGCACTCACGCCGACACGCGAAAATCAATTCCGCTTACACCGCGAACCGGTGCTGTCGGACTGGTTTCAGGTATACACGCGCCGTGTAAGCGACGTGCGGTCGCTCTTGGACTTGAACGGCAAACGTGTTTCGGTTCTTGAACGCTCCATCCAGCAAGAGGCGTTCGAGAAGATCATTGCCGGGTTCGACATGAATATCCGTCTCGTCACGTTCCCGGATTATCGCTCTGCTTTCGCAGCCGTGACAAATGGCGATGTCGACGCGGTGATCGTCAACCGCTTCTTCGGCAATTCCCACATTCGCGAATACCAACTCGAGGACACAGCCGTTATTTTCAGTCCGACAAGGCTCTTTTTCGCCGCCCCGAAAAACAGCACACGGCCCCTGCTCGAGACCATCGACAAGCATCTCGCCCAATTCAAAAAGGACCCACAGTCCGTTTATTACAAGTCCCTTCAGCGCTGGACCTCAGAAGAAGCGCGCTTCAGTTTTCCGCTGTGGCTCAAAGGCACAGTCATCGGCGCGGCCGTGTTGCTTGTGCTCTTCCTTCTCTGGAGCTTCGAGCTGAAACATGTGGTGAAGCTCCGCACCCGTGAACTCGCGAACCGGAACGAAGAGAACGCGTTCCTTTACAAAAAACTGCAACAGTACGCGGACGATCTCGCCCTGCGCGTGGCCCAGCGCACCGACGAACTGACGCGGACTAACCGCGAGTTGCAGAAGGCCAAGGAGGACGCGGAATCGGCAGACCGGATCAAATCGGCCTTTTTGGCGACCATGTCGCATGAGCTGCGCACGCCGCTCAATTCGATCATCGGATTCACCGGCATTCTCCTCCAGAACTTGGCCGGTCCGCTGAGCGACGAGCAACGCAAACAGCTCGAAATGGTGCGCAAAAGTTCACGACACTTGTTAGCCCTGATCAACGACGTGCTCGACATCTCCAAGATCGAAGCCGGACAACTCGACGTGAAAAGCAGGCGTTTTGAGGTGAACGCCTCCATCACGAAAGTCGTCGACCTTGTGAAGCCGTTGGCCGAAAAGAAAAGGCTCACTTTACGCACGGAGATCCCGCCCGAGGCCGCCATGTGGGAGAGCGACGCACAACGCTGCGAACAGATCCTGCTGAATCTCCTCAACAACGCCATCAAGTTCACCGAGAAAGGCACGGTCACGCTCAGGGCGGATTTCACAGCGGACTCGCTCCGCATTTCGGTGGCCGACACTGGCATCGGCATCAAGCCGGAGGACCTCTGCACACTGTTTCAGCCGTTCCGGCAAATCGACACCGGACTGTCGCGGCAACACGAGGGCACAGGGCTAGGGCTGGCCATCTGCCGACGGTTGGCGCTCCTGCTCGGTGGAGAAATTCACGCGACAAGCGTGTGGGGCAAGGGCAGCGTCTTCACGCTCACACTGCCCATGGGAGTACAGGAGAAACCATGACCGAATGTATCCTCCTGATCGAAGACAATGAGCAGAGCCGCTATCTCGTCACTTTTCTGCTCGAGGCCCACGGGTACACGGTCATACCGGCCTGTGACGGTCCGGAAGGCATTGAGCAAGCGGGGCGTCTTCTTCCTCATCTGATCCTGCTCGACATCCAGTTACCCTCCATGGACGGATACGCCGTTGCCCGCGCACTGAAAGCCAATCCGGCTTTAATGGACACCCCTATCGTGGCCGTCACCTCCTATGCCATGCCGGGCGACCGCCAAATAGCGCTGGCCGGCGACTGCGATGGCTATATCGAGAAACCGATCAACCCAGAAACCTTCGTAAGTGAGATTAAGCACCACCTCCGGAAAACCGGAAAGGAATCTCCACGATGAAGACGGCCCGTATCCTGATCGCGGACGACAAGGAGGAAAACCTCTACCTGTTGCGTGCCTTGCTGCAAGGACACGGGTTCGAGGTGCTCGAGGCGTGTCACGGCGCGGAAGCGCTTGAACGTGCACGCCTTAACCCTCCGAACCTGATCATCGCCGACATCCTGATGCCCGTGATGGACGGGTTCGCCCTGTGCCGCGAATGGAAGAGGGATGCGACACTTAAAATGATCCCGTTCATCTTTTACACAGCCACCTATACCCATGACAGCGATCGGGAGTTCGCGCTCGGGCTCGGTGCGGAACGGTTCATCGTCAAACCTGAAGAACCGGACACCCTCTTGACGATCATCAGGGAGACGCTCCAGCAAAACGGCAAGAAATCGCTTGCAACAAACGGTCCGGCCGACGACACACCGACTCCACGTCTGATCGGAAAAACGCCCGAACAAGACGGATCCTGTTTTCTGAAACAATACAACACGGCTCTGGTCCGAAAATTGGAAAGCAAGATGGAGCAGTTGGAACGGGCCAACCGCAAGCTGAAACTTGAACTCATCGAACGTGAACGGGGTGAGGCGGAGCGGAAGAAATTACAGGAACAGTTGACGCAGGCCCAAAAACTGGACTCCATCGGGCGGCTAGCCGGCGGCGTGGCTCACGACTTCAACAACATGCTTCACGTCATCCTGGGATTTGCCGAGATGGCCTTGGACAAGATCGATTCCGCGAACCCGCTGCACGCTGACCTTGTTGAAATCCAAAACGCCGCCAAACGCTCCACCAGCCTCACGCGGCAGCTTTTGACTTTCGCCCGAAGACAACCCTGCGTCGCCGAGGTGATCGACTTGAACGTGACGATCAAGGGTATGCTCAAGATGCTTCGCAGTCTGATCGGTGAGGACGTTGACCTCTCCTGGCGGGCACAAGCAGGACTGTGGCCGGTCGAGATGGATCCATCCCAGTTCGACCAGATCCTGATCAATCTGTGCGTCAACGCCCGCCAAGCCATTGCCGGCGTTGGCAAGGTTGCCATCGAGACATGCAACGCCGTCCTCGACGAGGCCCATTGCGCCGCTTTTCAAGAGGCGGCCCCTGGCGATTACGTGTTGCTGACCGTCAGCGATAACGGGTGTGGCATGGGGAAGGATGTGCTGGATCACCTTTTCGAACCGTTCTTTACCACCAAAGGGGGGTGCAACAACACCGGGCTGGGCCTTGCCACCGTTTACGGCATTGTCAAACAGAACAACGGACTCATCAAAGCCTACAGTGAACCGTCCAAGGGAACGACGTTTAAAATCCATCTCCCCCGATATACGGGTGAACTCCTTCAACAGAAAAAATTTGCGCCGGCGCCCCCGGCCCGGCAGGGCCACGAGACAATCCTGCTGGTAGAAGACGAGCCGGCCATTCTGGTCATGCTTAAGAAGATCCTTGAACGTCTGGACTATCGGGTGTTGACTGCGGAAAGGCCTGAAGAAGCGATGCGGTTGGCCGAAAAACACACCGGCAAAATCCAACTTCTGATCACCGACCTGGTCATGCCGGAAATGAACGGGCTAGATTTGGCTCAACAGCTGTCAGCGCTCAACCGGGGACTCAAATGCCTGTTCATGTCCGGCTACACGACAACCTTTATTCCTCAACAGGGCTTGCCAATCCCGAGCGGCAACTTCCTTCAGAAACCTTTTTCGGGCAAAGATCTGGCAAACAAGGTTCAAGCGGTGCTGGAGAGCCAGACAGAACCTGTTTTTCGTGCAGACATCTGACGCATACTGTCACGCTCGCACACCTCTTGACAAAAACAAACGAACTCAACCTGTTTCTTTGTCGGCACTTCGTCAGCATTCTCATTGACATCAGGCCCGCCAATCCCTAACGTTCTAAAAAACAGTGTTATGTTTTGCCTAGGCGATAACAGTCAGCCCATGAACACCTCTATTACAAGCGCGCTCCTTCGGATTATTCTGCCGTATGTGGCGTTGGCCGGATTATGGATTCTCCTGTCCGACCGGGTGCTGGAGCTTTTAACGCAAGATATCGCCACGCAAACGCAATGGTCCATTTACAAAGGACTGGCCTTTGTACTCGTCACAGCACTCCTCTTGGCAGCCCTCCTGCGGGCCGAGCTGAAAAACCGTTCCAAAAGCCAAGAAGCGTTGAGCCAGAGCGAAGAACGGCTAAGACTGCTTGGAAACAATCTCCCCGACAGTTACGTTTATCAGTGCACGCAAGAGGCAGACGGCACCTTTCGATTCATTTACCTCAGCAGTGGCGTGGAGCGACTGCACGGCGTTAAAGCAGAAGATGTGTTACGCGACGCCGACCTGTTGCGAAACCAAACGGCCCCAGAACTGATTCCTTTGGTAAAGGCGGCAGAAGCGATCAGCCGCAACAATTTGACCGACTTCGCGATGGAGTTACGCATGCGCCGCACCGATGGCCAGTGGCGCTGGATAAAGGTTCGTTCTCGCCCTCGGCGTTCCTCCAACGGACAGGTCCTGTGGGATGGTGTAGTGACCGACATCACCGAACGCAAAAACGCCGAGGCGGCAATTCTGGAATTGAATGCCCTTTGGGAACAGCGCGTCGCAGAACGCACCGCCGAACTGGGTGTTGCCAAAGAGCTCGCCGAAACGGCCGATCAGCTCAAATCGGCGTTCTTGGCCACCATGTCGCACGAACTGCGGACTCCGCTCAACTCCATCATCGGGTTCACCGGCATCCTGCTCCAAGAATTGGCAGGCCCCTTGAATGCGGAACAGCGCAAACAACTGGACATGGTGCGCAACAGTTCGCGCCACTTACTGGCCCTGATCACCGACGTGCTCGACATTTCAAAAATCGAGGCCGGACAGCTGAAGATACACCTTGAGCCGTTCGATGTGCGAGCTTCGATCACTAAAATCGCCGGCATCGTAACCCCTCTGGCAGAAAAAAAACAACTCGCCTTGAACGTGGATCTTGCGCCGGAGGTAGGGAGTTTGTTCAGCGACCCGCACCGCGTCGAGCAGATCCTTATGAACCTCCTCAACAACGCCATCAAGTTCACCGAAAAGGGCACGGTCACGCTCACGGCAGACCTCGCGCCGGGCGCGCTTCGCATTTCAGTGGCCGACACGGGCATCGGCATCAAGCCGGAAGACCTCAGCACATTGTTCCAGCCTTTCCGGCAAATCGACACGGGGCTTTCGCGACAGCACGAAGGCACCGGGCTAGGACTCGCCATCTGCCAACGGTTGGCACACCTGCTCGGGGGAGAGATTCACGCAACAAGCGTATGGAATGAGGGCAGCGTATTCACGCTGACACTGCCCCTGAAAGAAGCGGAGGTCTCATGAAAGCAAACATCCTTCTCATTGAGGACAACGAACAGAATCGCTACCTCGCCACGTTCCTGCTCGAAAGCTATGGGTATGTCGTCATATCAGCCAATGACGGCCCGCAGGGCATCGAACAGGCGAGGCTCCTTCTGCCGCAACTGATCCTGCTCGACATCCAACTTCCCTCGATGGACGGATATGCCGTCGCCCGCGCCCTGCGGACATACCCGGTGCTCGGTGAAATCCCCATCGTCGCGGTGACCTCTTATGCCATGCCGGGCGACAGGGACAAGGCTCTCGCAGCCGGATGCAACGGCTATATCGAGAAACCGATCAACCCCGACACATTCGTTTCCGAGATTGAGCGTTACCTGCCTCATCCGAAGAAGGGGGGGAATTCATGAGGGCAAAGAAAATCCTGATTGTGGACGACAAGAGTGAAAACCGGTACCTGCTGAGGTCCCTCCTGGAAGGTCATGGCTACACCGTTGAAGAGGCGTCTCAAGGAAAGGAAGCGCTGGAGCTCGCCCGAAAGAACCCGCCCGAATTGATCATTTCCGATATTCTGATGCCGGTTCAAGACGGTTTCTCCCTGTGCCGCGAATGGAAGACCGACGCGCGCTTGAGTAACATCCCTTTCATCTTTTACACGGCCACCTATACCGACATACGGGACCGGGATTTCGCGCTCAGCCTCGGAGCAGAGCGTTTCATCATCAAACCCGAGGAGCCCGACAGCTTCATGGCCACCATCATCGACGTACTCCAACACGTCGACAAACGGCCTGACGGCAAGAACAGCCCGCCAACAGCGACCCCTCCGGACAGCGTTCCCGTCGCCATCAAAAAGGAGGAGGACCACGTCTACCTGAAGCAATATAACGAGGCGCTGATCCGCAAACTGGAAGCGAAGATGGAACAGCTGGAGCTGACCAACCGCAGGCTGGAACAAGACATTGCAAAGCGGGAACAGTTGGAAGACAAACACTACGACACCGAACAGCGCCTCCGCACCGTCGTCAACACCATCCCCGACATGGTCTGGCTAAAGGACCCTGAAGGGGTCTACTTATTCTGTAATCACCGATTCGAACGTTTTTTCGGAGCAAAAGAATCCGAGATCATTGGACGGAGCGATTACGATTTCTTTTCCCGCGAGGAAGCGGACTCTTTCCGTGCCCATGACCGGAAAGCAATGGAGGAGGGCGGGCCATCCATCAATGAGGAATGGGTAACTTTCCGTGAAGACGGTCACAGGGAACTACTTGAAACGATCAAGACGCCCATGCTTGACAGCAAAGGAAAACTGATCGGCGTGCTGGGAATCAGTCGCGACATTACCGCACACAAGCGCTCAGAAACGGAACTCCAAGCGCAGCTCGAAGAGTTGCGCCGCTGGCACACCGCCATGCTTGGACGAGAATCCCGCATTCTCGAACTCAAGCGCGAGGTGAACGAACTGCGTACCAAGGGAGGACTGCCCATTAAGTACGAGAGCGCCGAAGGTCCGGAAAACGTTCCGACTGCCGTGGACCAACTGTCGTGAGCCGTCGAACGCACAGCAGAAATACAACATCCTGGCGCGAAACAGCCTGAAAACCTTGATCAACCGTATTTCACAAAACGGCCTTTTCAACACCTTACTGATTGTTAATATTTCTATGTTTGTTAAAATTAAATAAAAACGGCAGGTTGTTTCACCGCCTTATGTGGTCGCTCTCTTCAGACATCGACTCGAAAGGGATCCGCGCAAAGACACGTCTCACCGGACAGCTGGCATGACACACTCTCTTTCCAAATTAATTGCAGGGTTCTTCTTGCTACTGGCCGCTCTCCCGTCAGCATGGGAGTCCTGCGGAGCAGAGGTGTCAACCACATCGCCGGCAGAGTCTCCGGTCCTTGCCGGTTGTGAACCGGATTATCCGCCTTACTGCATGGTCTCTCCTGACGGACGGGCGGAGGGGTTCGCGGTGGAGCTCCTCCGGTCCGCGCTCAAAGCCATGGGCCGCGAGGTCACCTTTAAAACCGAGCCATGGCCGAACCTTAAACAGGACCTGGCAACCGGAAACCTCCAAACCCTTCCCTTGGTAGGCCGGACGCCTGAACGGGAGGCGGTCTACGACTTCACCTTCCCTTATCTCGCCATGCACGGCGTCATCGTGGTCAGAGACGATACGCAGGACATTCAGGTCCCGTCAGACCTGAAAGGAAAACACGTGGCTGTCCTGCAGGGCGACAATGCCGAAGAGTACTTGCGCAGGGCAAATTTGGGCGCTTTGATCGTGCCCAGAAACTCCTTCGAGACGGCGCTCCGCGAACTTTCCGACGGTAAACACGACGCCGTTGTCATCCAGAAACTGCTGGCCCTTCAGCTCATGAAGAAGAACGGCCTCACGCATCTCAGAACCGCCGGCATGCCGCTCAAAGAGTTTGTGCAAGACTTCTGTTTCGCAGTCCGGAAAGGCGACACCGGCCTGCTGGCCGAACTAAACGAAGGCCTGTCCATCGTCATGGCGGACGGAACGTTCCGGGCGCTTCACAACAAGTGGTTTTCCGAGCTTGCAGAAATGGGGCTGGCCAAGGCCCGCATCGTGATCGGCGGGGATGCGAATTGCCCGCCTTACGAGTTTCTTGACGAAAACGGAAAACCGGCTGGCTTCAATGTCGAAGTCACACGTGCTTTAGCCCATCAAATGGGTCTTTCTGTCGATTTTCGGCTAAGCCCCTGGAACGAGATCAGAAAAGGCCTGGAGTCCGGAACCATCGATGTGGTCCAGTCGATGTACTATTCTGATGACCGTGAGGCAACGTACGATTTCTCGCCCCCACACACCACCGTGCAACACGTGATCGTCACACGCCGAAACGCTCCGGCGTTGTCCGAGATGGCCGATCTAAAAGGCAAATCCATTTTGGTCATGTCGGGTGACATCATGGAGGACTTGGCCAAGAAGCATGGGTATGGCGCGCAACTTGTGACCGCCACGTCACAAGAAGAGGCGCTGCGAAGACTGGCCGGGGGAGAAAGCGACTGTGCGCTCGTGGCCAGAATTCCGGCGCACTACTGGATCAGAAAGAATGGCTGGACAAACCTGCGGGTCCCCAACCACACGGTGCTCTCAGCGGAATGCTGTTACGCGCTCCTTCCCGAAAACGCAGACATTTTATCGCAGTTTTCGGCCGGCTTGGCGACTTTGAAAGCGACGGGAACCTATCGGATGATTCAGGCGCGATGGCTCAGCTCGTACGAAAAGCCGGGGCTCAGCTTCAGGACTGTCAGAAACTATTTCTTTGCCGTTGTCCTGCCGCTGGTCCTGCTGCTCGGAGGAACCTTGCTGTGGTCCCGCTCGCTCCAGCGTCTCGTTTCCAAGCGGACCTGCCAACTTTTGGAAAAAGCGGCCGAGCACAGACGGTCGGAGGAGCGGGCACAAGCGGCGTTGTCGGAGTCTCAACGTCTATTGGCAGAAGCCGACACCTCGCGCAGAGCTCTGCTCAGCGTGATCGAAGACCAAAAGGCCGCCGAGGACCAGCTTCGGAAAAGCGAAAACAATTTCCGGAGTCTTTACGAATCCATGAATGAAGGCGTGGCCTTACACCGGTTGCTTTATGACCAGACAGGCAAAGCCGTGGACTATGTGATCGAGTCCGTCAATCCGTCCTACGAGACACTCCTTGGGCTGAAAAAGATAGATGTGCAAGACAGGAAAGCCTCTGCCGTATACGGCACTGGCCACCCCCCCTACCTCGACGTGTATACCAGCGTTGTCGAAACCGGCATTCCTGTGCACTTCGAGACCACGTTCGAGCCCCTGTTGAAATCGCTTACTGTCTCCGCAACCTCTCTTGGCAAGGGGCGGTTCGCAACCGTGTTCGAAGACATCACCGAACGCAAAAAGGCAGAGGCGGAGCACAACCGCCTAATGGCCGCCATCGAACAATCCGGCGAGGTCATCGTCATCACCGATGCCAAAGGCATCATCCAGTATGTGAACCCCGCATTCAGCAAAGTAACCGGCTACTCCCGCGAAGAGGCGGTGGGGAAGAAGTCGGGCATCCTGAAAAGCGGCCAGCATGACGAATCGTTTTATCGCGAGTTATGGAAAACCCTTTCAAGCGGCAAGCCCTGGCAGGGACGCTTTATCAACAAACGCAAAGACGGGACCCTCTACACGGAAGAGGCAACCCTCTCTCCGGTGTTCGACGCGACAGGCAAAATCGTCAACTACGTCGCCGCCCAACGCGACATCAGCGAACGTCTTCGCCTCTCGGAACAACTGTACCAGGCTCAGAAGATGGATTCCGTCGGGCGGCTGGCAGGCGGCGTGGCGCATGATTTCAACAACATGCTGAGCGTGATCCTCGGCAGCACTGAACTGGCCCTGAGCGAGGTTGACTCGTCCCAGCCGCTTTTCTCTGACCTGCAGGAAATCCGCAAGGCGGCCGAACGTTCCGCCGCGTTGACCCGACAACTGCTGGCCTTCGCCCGCAAGCAGACCGTGTCCCCTATCTTAATTGATCTGAACGACACTTTGACCAGCATGATCACGATGCTGCGCCGGCTCATCGGCGAAGATATCGCTCTCGCCTGGATACCCGGCAAGGATTTGTGGCCGGTCAAGATGGACCCTTCCCAAATTGACCAGATCCTGGCGAATCTCGCGGTCAATGCCCGCGACGCCATGAGCAAAGCCGGCACACTCACCATCGAGACCCATAACCTGACTGTCGATGACGCCTACTGCACCAAACACGTGGAGACCATCCCTGGCGACTATGTGCTGCTCGCTGTCAGCGATACCGGTTGCGGAATTGACAAAAAGGTGCAGCCACACCTTTTCGAACCGTTCTTTACAACCAAGAAAGTCGGCGACGGCACAGGCCTTGGCTTGGCAACCGTATACGGCATTGTCAAGCAGAACCGCGGCTTTATCAACGTCTACAGCGAACTCGGCCTTGGCACAACCTTCAAGATCTACTTGCCCCGGCAGATGGGCAAAATCGAGAAGACGCCCACGCCGAACACCCAGGAACCGATCCAGCGAGGAGACGAGACGGTCCTGCTACTCGAGGACGAGGCGGAAATCTTGAAAGTCAGCAAAACCATGTTGGAAAAACTGGGGTACCGCGTGCTGGCCGCATCCCTTCCCAGCGAGGCGATCCGCTTGGCGGAAAACAACGCCGACAAGATCCGGCTCGTGCTGACTGATGTGGTTATGCCAGAAATGAACGGACGCGACTTGGCCAAACGGCTGCAACTCCTGATTCCAAACCTCAAGTGCCTCTTCATGTCCGGCTATACCGCCAATGTCATCGCGCATCAGGGCGTGCTGGATGAAGGCGTGTATTTCATCCAGAAGCCCTTCTCGCTAAAAGCCCTGGCCAGCAAGCTGCGAACCGCACTAGACAGCAAATGAGAACACCCTGAAGGCGGCAGAGCGGCCTTCAGGACATAAAAAACACAGGGACCTCAGGTCTTGCACAGGCTTTTCAACAGCCAAGCGATCGTCTCGCCCAAATCGTGCATGTTTTCGATCGCCTCCGTATCGTCCATGACCTCTTCCCGCTCCAATCCTACGCCGAAATTCCAGTAGGTCGAACCGGGCACGATCATGCGCGACATCAAAAACATGTGGTTGATGGAATCAACCACGTTGACCGCGCCTCCCCGCCGGTGCACCGCCACCGCCGCCCCCACTTTGCGCGAGAACATCCTTCCGTTGGCCACGGCAACCAGCCCGGCACGGTCGACCAGCGCCTTCATCTCAGACGTCATGCCGGAGAAATATGAGGGAGACCCCATGATGATGCCGTCTGCCTCGATCATTTTGCCAATGCACGTGTTGACAATGTCGTTCGAGATTACACACTGCCTGTCCTTCGCCTCCATGCAGTGATAACAGGCCGTGCACCCGTGGATAACCTGTCCACCGACTTGCACCAGCTCCGTGTCGATACCCGATCTCGCGATCGGCGACAACACCTTGCGGAGCAACAGCGCGGTATTCCCGTCTTTGCGGGGGCTTCCGTTAAACGCCACAACTTTCATGTCAGAACCTCCCTCGTTGAATGACCTCCCGGCACCTGCCCGACCAGAACACGACATCAAGCACGTCATCAGGATGACATTTTTCTTCATTTTGTCAATCCCCATGCTTGACGGACCCGACCGTTTGTTAAACAATAAAAAGCAATAACGGCACAGATGGTCGGCCGCCAACGGCCGAGAACCATCGCATAGCCGTAACTGAGGTCCGAATGGGTATCGTCATTGACCATGAGGCGCGCAAGCGCAGCATCATCGCCAAATCGATCCAGCTCTTTTCCGAGCAGGGCTATGACGGAGTGACGTATCAAAAAATTGCCGACAGCTGTGCGATCGCGCGGACAACCCTTTACAAGTACTTTCACAGCAAGCGAGAGATTTTCAGCTACGCCATTTGGGATGTCGCCAATCTCCTGATCGGACGGTATGCCGAGATTCTCTCCTCGAAGACCAGTGCGGTCAATCGCCTTGACCGCGTCATGCACGCGGTCTTGCGTCTCCTCTTCGAGCAGCGCGTGATCCTGACCGTGATTCTCGATTATGTCCTTGCCGCGCAGCGCGCGGGACACAACATGGAAAAAGCCATCACGCGCCACACCATCGGGTTGCGCCGCATCCTCCACCGGCTGATCGTCGAAGGCATCCGCAAAGGCGAGTTACGCAAAGTCAATGCCACACTCGCAACCGAACTGCTTTATGCGCAGATGGAGGCGGCCATCCTGCGGCTGACCGTCAGCCAAAACGCAGACTATGACGAACTCGCGACCATGATTCACCAGACCATCGAAAACCTCAAAGCCCCCACAGCCCCAACCCGAGCCCGCCCATGTCCCTGAACGTAATGTCCCTCTTGTTCATCCCGGTGTCGCTCAGCTTAGGCG
>Ga0209066_10004972_pt1 | contig 14236 bp, 10 predicted proteins | sample All_14_2_FD_187198 | JGI IMG/M metagenome (GOLD analysis project Ga0209066, IMG submission 187198) | Freshwater microbial communities in response to fracking from Pennsylvania, USA - Allegheny Zone_MetaG_DW_15 (SPAdes) (version 2) ...
AGTCCGACCATCCTGGCCACCTTCACGGTGATCGCGGCGCTGCTGCCGATGGCCTTCGTCACCGGTTTGATGGGGCCTTACATGCGGCCAATTCCGATCAATGCATCGGTGGGCATGCTGTTGTCTCTCGCAGTGGCATTGATCGTCACGCCATGGCTGTCGCTGAAGCTGCTGTCGCGCCATCTTGGCGAGCACGCCAGCGGTTCTTCGGATGGTCATGGCGCGGGAATCGCGGCGCGATTGCAAGGGGTCTTCAACCGCATCATGCGGCCCTTCCTTGATCGCCAGAAAGGCGCATCCCGACGCACCTGGCTTTGGGCGGGGATTGCCCTCGCTCTGGTCTTGTCGGCCAGCCTGGCCGTGGTGCAGTGGGTGGTCCTGAAGATGCTGCCGTTCGACAACAAGTCGGAATTCCAGGTGGTGGTCGACATGCCCGAAGGCAGCACGCTGGAACGCACCAACGCCTTGCTGCAGGAATTGGCGGCGGTGGTGGCCGAGGTGCCCGAGGTCAGCGACTATCAGGGCTACGCGGGAACCTCCGGACCGGTCAACTTCAATGGTCTGGTCCGGCAGTACTACTTGCGTCAAGGCCCCATCGTGGCCGATCTGCAAGTCAATCTGGTCGACAAGCATGATCGTGTCCGCAAGAGCCACGAGATTGCGCGGGCCGTGCGGCCCGAGCTGGCCGCCATTGGCAAGCGTTACGGAGCCTCGGTCAAGGTGGTTGAAGTGCCACCGGGGCCGCCCGTCTTGTCACCTCTGGTGGCCGAAATCTATGGCCCGGACCAAGCTACAGCCCGCGCGATCGCGCGTGAGTTGATCGGAAATTTCGCAACGACCGAAGGGCTCGTCGACATAGACAGTACGGTCGAGTCGGAATCTGCCCGCGACCTGGTTCTGGTGGATCGTGCTCGGGCTGCCCAGATGGGGGTCAGTCAGGCGGCGATTGCACAGGCACTGCGGACCGGCCTGTCGGGCAGTGACGCCACCTATTTACGCGACGGTGCATCCAAATATCCGGTACCCGTGCGCCTGCGCCTGCCTGCCGGAGACCAAGCCAGCATGGATCAATTGCTGGCGTTGCGTGTGCGGACGCAGGATGGTCGCCTGATTCCCCTGTCCGAAGTTGTCACCGTGCAGCGCGTGGCATGGGAAAACGCGATCTACCACAAGGATCTGCTGCCGGTCGTCTATGTGATGGCCGACGAAGCGGGTGCATTGGACAGCCCCTTGTACGGCATGTTCGATGTGGTCGGTCAGGTGGGTGAGCAGTCCTTGGCGGGCTACGACATCAAGCAGTATTTCGTCGCCCAGCCCGAGTCGACCGCCGAGTTCGGCATCAAGTGGGATGGCGAGTGGCAGATCACCTACGAAACCTTCCGCGACATGGGCATTGCCTACGCAGTGGGCATGGTGCTGATCTACCTGCTGGTCGTGGCACAGTTCCGCAGCTACATCGTGCCGCTGATCATCATGGCCCCGATTCCGCTCACCGTGATTGGTGTGATGCCCGGTCATGCCTTGCTCGGCGCGCAGTTCACGGCGACCAGCATGATCGGCATGATCGCGCTCGCGGGCATCATCGTGCGCAACTCGATTCTGCTGGTGGACTTCATCAACAGCGAGCTCGCGGCCGGTCGCCCGCTTGACGACGCGGTGATCGATGCCTGCGCCGTGCGCGCCCAGCCGATTGCGCTGACGGCATTGGCTGCCATGTTGGGGGCGCTGTTCATTCTCGATGACCCGATTTTCAACGGTCTGGCCATTGCGCTGATCTTCGGCATTCTGGTCAGCACGGTGCTGACCCTGGTCGTCATACCCTTGCTCTACTACGTGTTTCTCAACCGTCGCCAGCCCGTCGAGGTGCAGCCATGAGCGATACGGATTCGTTGATCGTCGCGTGTCCGAACTGTCACGGACTCAATCGTCTTCCGCAGGCCCGTCTAAAGGACGCGCCACACTGCGGTAAGTGCGGCAACGGCCTGTTCTCGGGCAAGCCGTTCGAGCTGGATAGGAACACCTTCGATCTGCACGTGGCACGTGCGCAGTTGCCGGTTCTGGTCGATTTCTGGGCGCCGTGGTGTGGCCCGTGTCGACTGATGGCACCCGCGTTCGCGCAGGCCGCGCAGCAACTGGAGCCACAGTTCCACTTGGCCAAGGTGGACACTGAAGCACAGCCGATGCTGGGGCAGCGTTTCGGTATACGCAGCATTCCCACACTGGCGCTGTTTCACAATGGCCAGGAGATCGGCCGTCAGCCCGGTGCCTTGCCCGTCGGCGAGATCGTGCGCTTTGCCCGCACCCAGTTCATGAATTTCGTGGCGGGGCTGTAGCCATGTCCGAGGCCAGCTTTTCACTGACCGTCGAGCAGGAATCCGACTACGTCTTTCGAATCCGCTTCGATGACACCGGCATTCCCGATCTGCTGACCGACGAACCGGAGCCGCTCGGTGGCGGCAATGGCCCCAATCCGTCGCGAATGCTGGTCGCGGCGGTCGCCAACTGCATGAGCGCCAGCCTGTTGTTCTCGCTGCGCAAGTTCAAGAACACGCCGGGACCGCTGGTGACCAAGGCGACCGCACATGTCGGACGAAGCGCGGAAGGGCGACTGCGTGTCGAACGAATCGATGCCGAAATCGCTTTGCCGGAAATGGCGGGCAGCTACGCCCAGCTTGATCGCATCCTTGCCCAGTTCGAACAGTTCTGTGTCGTCACCGAGAGCGTGCGGACCGGCGTTGCCGTGAACGTGCGCGTCGTCGATCCAACCGGCGTCGTCCTGCACGGCGAATGAGTTCGCTATCGATTTTCTCTGATGGAGCTACGCCAATGAAAACGCTCGCCATCGCCCTTGGGTTGCTGATGATCGGCTCGGCCGTCTCGGCGCAGGATGCGGTCAACCCGGATGCGGCCCATATCGCCAAGGCCCAGGCGGCAATCAAGGACCTCGGTCAGTCCTTGCGCGGCGCACTGGTCGCAACGATGCAGGCGGAAGGACCGGTCGCGGCGGTCAACTTTTGTCATGACCAAGCCCCCGTCATCGCCGCGCAAGTGGCTGAGCGCCACCAGGTGCAGATCGGGCGTACGGCCCTGCGCCATCGCAGTCCGGGCAACGCCCCGACCGAATGGCAGCAGGCTGCGTTGGCGGAGTTTGCAGCCAAGGTGGCGCAGGGCAGTCCCGCCGCAGGCATGGTCAGCCACAGCAGCGGCGTGATCGACGGTCAGGCCCGCTTCCGCTTTGCGCAGAGCATCCCCACCGAGGCGCCGTGCCTTGCCTGCCACGGCGATAACGTGGCGGCGCCGATCAAGGCCGAAATCGAAAAGCACTATCCCGATGACAGCGCGACCGGCTTCAAGGAAGGCGACCTGCGCGGCATGTTCTGGGTCGAATTCCCCATCGCTCCTGCTGCCGAGCCGGTTTCACAGAACCCACCAGACCAACGCGCCCCGATCCTGATGAGCGAAGCGCAACGCGCCGCATTGCGCCTCGAAATGCGCGGGCGCATGGAAACCCTGCAGGGGGTTCTGGCCGCCTTGGCTGCCGGTGACTGGGCAGAAGTGGCCAAGCGCGCCGAGGAGGGCACGCGTGGTCAACACCGCGGTGTCGATTTCCGCTCCGCCTTGCCGCAAGCGTGGTTTGGCATGGCTCGCCCGATGCACGGCGAATTCGCCGCGATTCAACGCGAGGCCCAAGGCAACCAGCGAATGGATGTCGCACTCCGCCATCTTGCCCAGGCGGGGCAGTACTGCACCGCCTGTCATGCGAGCTTCCGTCCCGTTACACCCGCTGAGCACTCCGTCGCGCAGCAATGATGCTGAATCACGCGAACCCGCGCGCGTTCTGGGATTCGCGATTCGCGGAAATTGAAAGTCTTTACGGTCAACTGCCGAATGCCTGGCTGTATGAGTGCGCCATCAGCCTGCCTCCGCACGGTGGACGCGTGCTGTGCGCCGCGGAAGGCCAGGGGCGCAACGCATTGTGGTTGGCCAGGCAAGGTTGTGAGGTCCACGCCGTCGATATTTCTGCCGTGGCATTGGAGCAACTGGAGCGCCGCGCACGCCAAAGTGGATTGCCCATCACCTGCGAGCAAGCAGACCTCGCCACCTGGACGGCAGAGCCCGAAGGCTTTGATGCGGCCCTGCTGATCTTCGCGCACTTCCCGCCATCCGTCCGTCGGCATGTACACGCCCAGGCGCAACGGGCGCTCAAGCCCCGCGGCTGGCTGGTGCTGGAAGCGTTTGCCCGCGAGCAACTCGGCCTGGAGTCGGGCGGGCCGCGCAACCCGAGTTGGCTCTACAGCGAATCAATGCTGAAAGCCGACTTCACAGGCATGCAGATCGCCGTTCTCAACGAAACCCGAATCCGCCTTGACGAAGGTCCTGGGCATCAAGGCGAAGCTGCCGTGGTTCGCCTGCTGGCCCGGCGCGTGGACAAGCCCGAAGCCTGATCGGCAGCAGCTTGCCGCAATGGGCTTGACGCCCCGTGCGCGCCCATCGCCCCATCCCTACCGACCGTCCGCCTACGCTGGAGTCCGCGAAAACGCGGACTTACAGTGCATGAGTCAAAAAAAGGGGAAGTGCATGCCAAAGCAGGCAAGACATTCGCGAAGGGGCTGGCGTGATTCCGCCCGCTTCGCCACACAGCGCGGCGTGACGCTGATGGAACTGATGGTCGCCATCGCCATCGTAGGGATCACGCTGTCGCTGGCGCTGCCCAGTTTCAACGAATCCATGCAGCGCAACCGCATTGCAGGACAGGCCAATGAAGTGATGGCGGCGCTTAGCCTCGCGCGCATGGAGGCAGTCCGCAGTAACCGCCCCGCTCGTGTTTGCGCGAGTTCCGATCAAGCCACCTGCGGTGCCAGTTGGGCGGACGGCTGGATCGTACTTGCTGATCCGGACGGAAACGGCACGGAGGATCTGCTGCGCGCAGGAACGATCAGCGATAAAGACACGATCACCGCCAGTGCTGATGCCTTCGAGTTCGACGCAAGAGGGCGTCGAAGTGCGCCTGCGGGAGCAGAGGTTGGTGTTCAGATACAGCCCACGGACTGCCAGGCGGGTTTGCCGTTCCGGCGTGAGATCCGGGTCAGCCAGACGGGCGGCGTGAGCCTGAACGCCGATGAATCAACCAAAGAATGTATCTGATGGATTTTTCTATGGATATCAATACGCGCAGCAGAATTAGAGGTGTTTCGCTCATCGAGGTCATGGTGGCTGTCTTGGTGCTGTCTATCGGATTGCTCGGAATGGCCTCGCTGATGGGCGTGTCTTTGCGAAATACACAGAGCGCCAATTATCGAACGCAGGCTGCCAATCTGGCCTATGAGTTCGTTGATACCGCGCGTGCCAATATTCTGAATGTGGGCGTGTTCGCCAGAACCAATTGGACCACACCCTCCTGCGACCCTTCGGTGGCACCGACGTATTCATGTGGAAGTGGCGCGGATTCGGCTACCTGTGATCGGGATCGCATTGTTGATCACGTGTGCAGGACCCTGCCGAATGGGAGATTGCGTGCGGCGATTGTCCCGGACGGAACCGACCCAACCCGCCTGATGGCGACGGTGGATGTGTGCTGGACAGATGATCGATCAGAGACGTCGGGCGATTGTAATTCTGCATTGGCAAATCCAGACGACAGTAACACATTTACAGTGTTTCGCCTGGAGACCGAGCTATGAGCCTTAATAGCACACCGTTGGAAAGACATTCGGCATTTCAACGTGGCCTGTCGCTGGTCGAACTGATGGTCGCATTGGCTATCGGCCTACTTCTGCTCCTGGGTTTGGTGGAAATATTTGGTGCGTCGCGAGCGGCGTTCTCTTCCGCAGAAGGTAGTGCGCGCATTCAGGAAAACAGCCGTTTCGCGTTGGAATTTTTGCGTCGTGATGCGCGCATGGCAGGACACATGGGGTGTTTGAACGAATTGGGTTACCAGGCAATGCCTGAACTGATGTTCAATCATAACTCGGCAACCTCATCATTGCTGACCGGTGCCGATTGGGCGATGCGTATTGACATGCCGGTGGAAGCATACGATTACACCGGAACCGGACCGGGTGCTACATACAACCTGAGTGCTGTAGAGGCCGCCGATGGCTCGGCCGACTGGTCGCCTGCATTGCCTGCTGCACTGGCATCCGTCTCAACGGAGGCGATCAAGGGAAGCGATGTGCTCGTGCTGAGGTTTCTGAATGCCGAGTCGGTTGGCTTGGATGGCTTGGGCGTCAACGCTGGAAGTGTCGATGCGTTGGTGACCGATCCCGCTTGGACGGCATTCAGTCCCTTTGTTGAAGCTGGTCGAATGTACGCGATCACCAACTGCCAACGACTCAGTCTGTTTCAGGCGAGTGCGGGGGCAAACGCGACCGGGCAGTTCAACGCACTGGTCGGCGGGGCGAATCGTTCCGCTTGGGGTGGGAATGAGGTTTATGGGAGTAGTGGGTCGAGACTGTACCGGTACGAGATTGCCGCGTATTACGTGGCACTTGATGTCGGTGGACAGCCTGCGTTGTTTGTCAGGAATTTCTTGAATGATCCGGCGGTCAACTACCTCGGTGATAGACGGGCTTTGGTCGATGGGGTCGAAAGTCTCCAGTTGGCATTCGGAAGCGACAGTCGAAATGCCGTGGCAGCCGGGGGGCGAGACGACTATGTCGATCTATATGGATCGGCGGCGGACATCTCAGCTGCGGCAATGAACGTCGATGCATGGCAACGCGTCATATCCATGCGTATGGGATTGCTGGTTCGTAGTCCCTCGCCCTCTGCGGCTGTGGAGGGCGCAGCACCCATTCCACTTCGTGTTGCGGACACGGTCATCACGCCCCCTGACGACCTCAGACTTCGTTCTACATACGAATCGATGGTTGCAGTACGAAATCGCGTAAGGAATTGAACATGAACACGATGACCATGAAGTTGAGCCATGTTGCTGGTCCCCGTAGCCAACGCGGTGCCGCACTGTTTGTGTCAATGATGATTCTTATATTGTTGAGCATGCTCGCCCTGTCCGCTTCGCAGGTAACCAGCCTTCAACAAAAGATGGCGACGGCGTACTGGTCGGACATTCGCGCATTCGAAAGCGCCGAGGCGCAGCTTCGTGAAACCGAGAAAAAGGTCCGAAATGGCGATCCTGACAATCCCGATCCCTGCGGAGCGCAGGTAAGCGTGACCGATCCAGCGGCAGGATGGGTGGCATCGGCGCCCGCCTCCGCAGAGGCGACCTACGAAAACTTGAACAACGCGCTGAGCCAAGGTAGTCGAGGTTTGGGAATTGGCGGAAGTATTCGTTTTGGTCAGGCTAGAGAACGGGGTGATGTCTCTTGTTCGTATTTCCGCGTCAGTTCAGCTGATTTTGATGACGCGACCGACCCGACTGCCATGGCGGTAGTTCAGTCTCTCTTTGTGCCGTAATCCAGGAGAAATCTCATGAAGATTTCAAAATTCACGTTTTCCTCCGTATTGGCAAGTCTAGTGTGGATGGCTGGGATATCCACGCCCGCGTACGCGACATTCAACGTCGCGCAAGCACCTCTGTATCTAAAGGTCGCAGTCCCACCCTTGAACATGTTGGTGCTTGGTAAGGACCACAAAAATTACTATGAAGCCTACAACGACGCGTCAGACTTGAATGGCGACGGCGAGTTGGATGTGGGCTATAAGCCGGACGAGATCGACTATTACGGTTACTTCAATAGCCGTGTTTGCTATTCGTGGAACAGCGGCAGCAACATGTTTACGCCATCGTCGGCCGCCTCTGGAACCAACGGCAAACGCTGCTCCGGGATGTGGAGTGGCGATTTTCTGAACTACCTGACGACGGGCCGCCTGGATGCTCTACGCAAGGTGCTCTACGGCGGCTACCGAAATGTGGATACCGCCAGTCAGACTGTCTTGCAAGGTGCGTTCTTCCCTCAGGATGCGCATAGTTGGGGAAAGGAATACCAAAGCATTGCACGTGATGGATACAACATCGCTGACTATGCTCCGCTAGGTGCGCCTGGCGAGGGTCGATATCACCTATTCGCGGTGACTACGGTAACGGACAATTCGGCGCCACTTTTTCGTGTACAGCCGGACACGCCGTTTCGTGTGTGGAACTGGGTATCAAAGGAGGGGCCCGTCGCCAATCTGAAGTGTTTGAATTCGATCGGGGCGACCAAGGACTGCAACTCCACGGCGATTTATGACGTATCTGTCGGTCCGGGGGTGTTGTTTACTTACCCAACGATGCAGTACTCAACGTGGAAAACGGATTGGTCGGCTCCGGCAATTGCTGGTAACAAGGCGCAATTGAATACGGCATTTTCCAACTATGCGACTCCGAGTCGCTTGTGTGGTAGTGGTTCTTTGCCCACTAGCCCAACGGGGACTGATCTAAGCAGGATATATCAGGATTGGTATACCCCAGAAACCGGAAATACAGCGCCTAACCCCTTTACTGCAAATTCCTGCGATTCCGGCAGCTTTCTTTCCGAGCACTTGGGTACGTTTGTCCCGGCTGTGTCGGGTTCGTGGACTGCGGAAATTACAGCGGATCATTCCGCATACCTTGAGGTCACCGATCAAGCGACCGGTACTCTGATTACGACGGTCGAGCGCTACAACCGCCTCGATAACAGCGGTGACAACAGCAGTCCCTCTACGTCTTCCAAGACGTTCAATCTCGTAGCCAACAATACGTACATTGTTAGGTATCGAACTCAGACGTATCAGTGGCGAAACGGTGGCACTCAGCGCGTTCGCTGGCGCCCGAACGTCGCGGGCACCGCTGGAATTCAGGATTACAAAGTTCGTGTCGAAGTGTGTCCGTCCAGCAGTGCTGACCTTCGTGAAGAAACGTGTAAACAATACCCAGATGGCAACTGGAAGCCAACCGGTATTCTTCATGACTACGGTGAAGAGGAGCGGATGTATTTTGGCTTGATTACCGGTACTCAGGCCAACAATATTGAAGGTGGCGTGCTGCGCAGTAATGTTTCTTCTTTCGCAAATGAAGTGAACTCCGACAATGGAACTTTTAACTCGGCTGTGCTTGGTATCGCGAAATCGCTCGATAAGCTTCGGATGATTGGCGGTGGCTACGCGGGTGGCACCGTTGACAACTCGACGAGTAACTCTAACTGGGGCTGGGGAAACGGCACTGGTAACTGCGCGTCGCAGGGTGATCGTGCGATCAACAACGGCGAGTGTCGAATGTGGGGTAACCCGATTGGCGAAATGATGTTTGAATCGTTGCGCTATTTTGCTGGCGCGCAGCCACATCCAGGTTACGCAACAGGCGGGTCCACGCAAGGGCAGGGCGAAGATTCCACCTTGGGATTGCCCACGCCGGCCTGGAAGGACCCGTATGGCGAGGTCTCGATTCCGCCTGCGGCGACCGATGGTCTCGGCTTTGCGAGCTGCGCGAAGCCGGTGATGACGGTCATCAGTGACATCAACCCTTCTTATGATTCGAACCTGCCTGGCGGATGGTCTTCCCCAACCTTCACATTGCCGAGCAACTTGACAGCTTTCAACATGGGAACAGTTGGGCAGAGCATTTGGAACGCAGAGTTCGGTGGCTCCCGCACTGTGTTTATTGGAGACAATGGCACAACAGACGGTGCACCTACGGCGAAGAACGCCAGCAGTTTTGGAAATATTCGAGGACTGTCGCCGGAGGAGCCATCCAAGGAAGGTAGTTTCTCTTCTTCTGCCGTATCGTATTTCGGCTGGACCAATCCACTGAAAGCGAATTCCCGTAGTGTCGAAAATGTACGAACCTACTCGGTGGCTCTTGCATCTCCTTTGCCCCGTATCGAGTTTCCTGTGGGTGAAAAGCTGGTGAGCTTCGTTCCGTTTGCGAAAACGGCGGGTGGAACGTTTGGTGGCGGCACGCGCAAGCCGACCAATACCATCGTGGATTTTTATGTCGAGGAGTATGCAAATTTCCCCGGCCAGCCCTTGAACATGTCGATCAACAGCGGTCGTGCCTACGCGATCTTCCGTATCAACTATGAGGATGTGGAGCAAGGTAACGATCACGACATGGACGCGATCGTGCGCTACGAAGCAAAAGCCAATGCCGATGGCACGCTTACCATGACTCTCAAGTCAGAGTACGCAGCGGGTAGTGCAATTCAGCATATGGGCTACGTCGTTTCCGGAACTGATCAGGATGGGGTGTATCTGGAGGTTCGAGACAGTGATACGGCTCTGGCTGCCAGCCCATCGTATCGATTCAATACGCCTCCTGGACGCTCTCCCGGCTACTGCGCGGTGGCTACCCCACCAGCCGATTGTGCCGGGTTGCCGCTGGTTGCGACCAGAACATTTACTCCGTCGACCACTGCATCTTCAGCGACCCAATTGCGAGATCCATTGTGGTACGCCGCCAAGTTCGGTGGATTCAATGACGACAATTTGAACGGTGTCCCCGACAATGGCGAGTGGGATGACGATCTGGATGGCAATCCCGATAATTACTTCCTGGTGACCAACGCCAGTCGTTTGCGGCAGCAGTTGGATGAAGCATTCGATCAGATCATTCAGGATGCTTCGCCGACGGGCGGTGTTGCAGCCTCGGGAACGAGGCGCGATGCGGGGTTCATGGTCTATATTCCGGAGTACAAACCGGTCGACTGGACCGGCTCTTTGAAGGCCTTCCGTACCACAGCCAGCGGAGGGATTGGCGCGCTGGTTTGGAATGCCTCCGACAAGTTGGCCGCGGTTTCACCGGCTGCGCGGAATATTTTCGCGACTGTGAAGAATGCGGGCGACTTCGAACTGGTTCCGTTTGAATTGGGTGATCTCGGTGGCGCGACAGCGGCGGAGGCCCTACTCGACATCGGGATTTCCGACTACGCCGCATACGGTGGCACAGCGGATGTAGAGGATGTCATCGACTGGCTGCGTGGCGATATGTCTCTGGCGACCACTGCATCTGACCCGTTGCGTGCGCGCTCATCCAAACTTGGCGATATTCTGAACTCGCAGCCTGGTATCACGACCAAAGCCAGTTTCGGCTACACGACCCTTCCTGCGTCAATGGGAGGTGGTAACTCGGGCTCCGGTTCGTATGGTGCGTTCCTCCGTGATGTCAAGGAAGTCAGGGAGCCAGTGATTTTCGTCGGTGCCAACGATGGCATGCTGCATGCGTTCAGTGCGACAGAGACGGGCGGAGACGAGTTGTTCGCGGTCATCCCCAACTCTGTTCTTGGGAACCTAAAAGAACTGCCAAAGAAGTCCTATCAGCACCGCTACTACGTGGATTCCTCGCCCGTTATCGCTGACGCGCGACTGGGTGGCACGTGGAAGACGGTGTTGCTCTATTCGACAGGCGCGGGTGGTACATCCGTGTCGGCGCTGGATGTCACCAATGCCGCAGCCGGTTTTGACGAGAACGATTTCCTTTGGGAGTTCCAGCACGCTGATATGGGGCTGGCCATGGTTTCTCCTCAGGTTCTCTTGCTCGCGGATGGCACGTGGGCGGCGCTGTTTGGTAACGGCGTGAACAGTGCCAATCATCGTGGCAAGGTCTTCTTGGTTGACCTCGAAGATGGCAGCGTCATCTCGGAGATCTACACCGGCACCGACGGCGACGCAGCGGACTCGAATGGCGTGATGTCCGTGGCGGCGGCGGATACCGATTTCGATGGCTTCCCCGACACCGCCTACGCGGGTGATCTTCACGGCAAACTGTGGAAACTAAATGTAGGGGCGGACGGCTCACTTACTATTGCCAATAGCGGTTCACCTATGTTCACTGCCGAGGATGATGGCAAAGTGCGGCAGATGATCACAGGTGGCATCGAGATCGCGCTCCATCACATCCGGGGTCAGATGGTGTTCTTCGGCACCGGTAAGTATTTCGAGGTTGGTGACAACGCGCCGGTTGCTGATCCGCAAGTACAGACCTTCTACGGGATTTGGGACGACCCTGACCATCCGGGTGAGGTTGACCGTGTTGATCTCATGCCGCAGACCATTGATGGTCAATCCACTGAGGATGGCTATGAGCTTCGTTCGGTATCTGACGAACCTGTCGATTGGAGTAGTCAGAAGGGCTGGTATCTGAACCTCCAGGTTCGTGATGCCCGCGCCAAAGGTGAGCGTTTCATTGGCACACCGCGCGTTGAGCTGGGCAACGCTATTTTCACGACGTTTACGTCGCTCGGAGATGAGTGTGACCCCGGCGGTGAGAACTGGCTCTACGTGCTGAACGCCATTACGGGTGCACGTTCGCTGGATTTGGGTAGCTCTGGCGCTGCTGGCGCGGTGCTCGCCGGAACGGGTGCTCCAGCCGTGGCACCGCCAATCGTGACCACACCGCCGGAGACGGAATGTCGCCCCGGCATTGATGCGGGATGCGACATCATGGGTGAGGACGAGGACGGCAACGCCTGCGTTTACGGTGAGCCCGGCTGTGACACACTCTCGCCGAGCGCCGGTGCGGGTTGTACCTCCGATGTTGGCTTGGTTTTGAGCACCGGAATTCGCCGATTTGCGACCTTGTCCTGTGGTCGCCAATCCTGGCGCCAGATGCAATAGCCTATCTGCGGGCGGCGTTCAGCCGCCCGCGTCTCTCCGGAGCAGAACATGTTCAAACGAAGCAAGATGGGTGGGTTTACCTTGATCGAGTTGATGGTCGTCGTGGCGATCGTTGCGATCATCACGGCGATTGCGGTCCCGAGCTATCAGGAGCAGGTGCGCAAGTCCAATCGCGGCTTGGCAAAGAGCGACTTGCTGGAGTTGACCCAATGTGCCGAGCGCTTCCACACGACGAATACCACGTACACCGGATTCGACGCGGCGACGGCCTGCGATGTGGATGGGAAGGACGGTGACAAGTACGATTTTGGGGTGGCCAATATCACCCGTACCACCTTTACCCTGAGTGCGACGGCGCAGGGTGGGCAGGTGGATGACAAGTGCGGCAACCTAGGCATCAATCAGGCCAATGTGCGGACGCATTCCGCAGGCACGGCGGCGGATCGTTGCTGGGAATAGTCCGCGTTGTGTTGATGTGTTGTGACGAAGGGCGAACCGTTTGGTTCGCCCTTCGTCGTTCTGGCGCACTGCCTACATGTTGCGCCGATAACGCCCACCGGCTGCGAACAACACTTGGGTGATCTCGCCGAGCGAGCAATGGCGAACGGCGTCCATCAGGGCGGCGAAGACGTTGTCGCCCTGCAGGGCGGCTTGCTGGACGCGTGCTAGCGCTTGCGGACGGTGTGGCGCGTGGCGTCGCTGGAAGTCGCGCAGGCGTTCGAGTTGCGAGTGTTTTTCGTCCTCGGTCGAGCGCGCCAGTTCAATGGGGCGGTCGATGTTCTGGCTATCCGGGCCAAGGAAGGTGTTGACGCCGATGATGGGCAGACTGCCGTCGTGTTTGCGGTGCTCGTAGAGCATCGATTCGTCCTGGATCTTGCCGCGCTGATAGCCGGTTTCCATGGCGCCCAGCACGCCACCGCGTGAGGTGATGGCATCGAACTCGCGCAACACGGCTTCTTCAACCAGGTCGGTGAGTTCATCGATGATGAAGCTGCCCTGCAGTGGGTTCTCGTTTTTCGCCAGGCCAAATTCGCGATTGATTATTAGCTGGATCGCCATGGCGCGACGCACCGACTCATCGGTGGGCGTGGTGATGGCTTCGTCATAGGCGTTGGTGTGCAGGCTGTTGCAGTTGTCGTTGATCGCCAGCAGCGCCTGCAAGGTGGTGCGGATGTCGTTGAAGTCCATCTCCTGCGCGTGCAATGAACGTCCCGACGTTTGCACGTGGTACTTCAACTTCTGGCTGCGTTCGTTGGCGCCGTACTTGTCGCGCATCGTGATGGCCCAGATTCGCCGCGCCACGCGACCGATCACGGTGTATTCGGGGTCCATGCCGTTGCTGAAGAAAAAACTCAGGTTGGGCGCGAAATCATCGATGTGCATGCCACGTGCGAGATAACTCTCGACGTAGGTAAACCCGTTGGAAAGCGTGAAGGCGAGTTGGCTGATCGGGTTCGCACCGGCTTCGGCGATGTGATAGCCAGAAATCGACACCGAATAGAAGTTCTGCACCTTGTGTTCGACGAAGTAAGCCTGGATGTCACCCATCATCTTCAGGGCGAACTCGGTGCTGAAAATGCAGGTGTTCTGCCCTTGGTCTTCCTTCAGGATGTCGGCTTGCACGGTGCCGCGGACAGTCTGCAGGGTGCGCGCCTTCAGTGCGGCGTATTCGGGCTCGTCCGGCTCGCGCCCATGGGTGCTC
>Ga0209066_10004974_pt1 | contig 14234 bp, 15 predicted proteins | sample All_14_2_FD_187198 | JGI IMG/M metagenome (GOLD analysis project Ga0209066, IMG submission 187198) | Freshwater microbial communities in response to fracking from Pennsylvania, USA - Allegheny Zone_MetaG_DW_15 (SPAdes) (version 2) ...
ACATGTCCAAAATCTTCCGCGCGCTCAACGGCACCAGCAGCAAGCTGCACTGGCGCGAGGTCGGCGAGCGCGAGCGCCTGTGGACGGTCGACCCGGCTCACCCCATTGCGGCGGGCATCCCCGAGCATTTCGAACTGCCGTACGAGGAGATGTACGGCGAGCCCTTCATGATCGCGGGCGACGCGCATGTGATCTTCCTGTCGTGGTTCGAAGGCGGCGAGGTGTTCCGCAGCGGCTTCACGCTCCAGCGCGGCTTCGGGCGGATGTTCTATTTCCGCCCCGGGCACGAGGCCTTCCCGACGTTTTACAACGGGCATGTCCTGCGCGTGCTGGCCAACGGCATCCGCTGGCTCAGGCCCACGGTCAGCATGCCCTATCCCAAGACGAACGTTCCGGTTGCGCTGGAGCCGATCGCGCCCAAGGACTTCTCCTTCAGCAAGGTCGGCATCGTCAAAGGATAGTTCCACGCAGGTGGCGCGCGACGTCCCGTCGCGTTTCTCTCGGTGTGTTCGACGTCTCGTGTGACATCGTCTGCCGCCAGACGAGGCGGAGCGGTTAGCGTATGAAACTGAACATGGTTTTCTTCTCGTATTCCGGCAGAGGCGTCCGACTGTCCGCTTTTGTTTTCAGCAGCCAAGCCATATTTTTCCCCAGGATTCTCATGATCTGCATGCCTTCACTGTCTTTGGCCACGTCGCCGGGAAGCGTCCCATACGTTACGTTCCAATAGTTGGAACTCGGCATAAACATCTCCGCATAGTTGATGTAGTTGTTCAACTGGTTGAAGGTGGGCACCGCTCCCGCCCTTCGATCGGCAACGACGCTCACGCCCACCTTATGCCGAAAAAGACCTCCGTTGACGCCTGCGACATAAAACGCCCGGTCGAGAAAGCATTTCAAGGTTCCCGCGATCGCAGAGAAATACACAGGCGATCCTAAGATCAGGCCATCGGCCTCCTTGATTTTCCGGATGCAGTCGTTAACCGGATCGCCTGTAAGGACACACTTTTCGTTTTTATTCTTACCGCACAGGCCACACGCGATACAGCCGCGAATGGACGTGTTCCCGATATGGACAATCTCGCATTCGATCGCTTCCGCGGTCAGTTGCTCACAAACGGCGTTGATCGCCGTAAACGTGTTGCCCTGCTCTTTGGGGCTGCCGTTAATGGCTACGACTTTCATGTCTCTCTCCTTCTGTCAGCGGAGCGCCCGCTTTGTGTGCCGGGGCTGCTCCGCGAACGCATCCGATCACTTAACCGGTTGCAGAGTAACAAAACGGTCGCGCGTTTGCACGAACAAGGACGGCAAGGAGCACCGCTGTCTGGAGCGTCGCCGCCGCTTGAGGAGGCCGCTCAAGAACGAAAAAACCCCAATAAAACCGGGGTTTTACTGGGGCGGTAAGATGGGGCGAAAAACGGGGCTCGAACCCGCGACCCGCAGAACCACAATCTGCTGCTCTACCAACTGAGCTATTTTCGCCATCGAAAAAAGTGCAATAATAATACCAAACGGCCTGCGGAATGCAAGCGCAGCTTTGGCGACAATTCCGGCCCGAAAAGAACGGCCCGGGCCGCGTCTTAAGTTGCCAACTTGTAATGATCCCGCAATCAAACCGTAAGAATCATTCTTTATAGTCAACACCATTCACGCATCACTGGGCCCGTGTTCGGGAGAGCGAATTTCTTTCTGCAAAAAAGCGCTGTCCCCTTCAGATTCCTCGTGCGCCGGGGTCCGTTCTTGCAGTACGGGGACGAGGGTGATAGAGTTCAAAGAAAAACCATACTTTATGCGCTCAAGCCAATTTCAGATGAGCGTGGGTGCGTGTTTCTGCGAGGAGTGTGCCAGATCCAACCGATGACAGATATTCAGAAGTTTGACGAAGCGGCGCTTGTTTTGATTGGAGAAGGGAGCCGGCGGCGGTGCTATCGGATTCCCGGGCAGCCGTTCTGCGTCAAGTTCTACCGTCTTCCCACGGAGTACACGCATAAAACGACGTGGGGCGTGCGGCTGCATATCTGGCTTTCCCGGTTCATCGCCCGCCGCAACGCCAACTGCCAGGAGTGGCGGTATCACCAGGCGTTGCGGGGCCGGTTGCCGCCGGAGCTGTTCGCGGCTTTTCCCGAAGTGATCGAGCCCGTGTATTCGCGTGTGCGGGGGTGGGGCATTATCGAGAGCCTGATCCTGAACGCGGACGGGTCGCCGATCAAGCGGGTGATCGCCGAGATGGGGAGGGTGACGGACGTGCGGCTGAGGCGCAGCCTCTACGCGGCGGCCGAGCGGCTCTTCGCGCAGCTCGCCGAGCACGCGGTCTGCTTTTACGACCCGCCCAACGTGATGGTGCAATGGACGGGGCCGGACGCGTTCCGCTTGAGGATCGTGGACTTCGAGCCGCAGGGCCGGGCTTTGGTGCCGGGGCTCTCCGCCGTGCGGCCCTATGTGCGGCGCAAGGTGCGGCGCCGGTGCGAGCGGTATCTCAAACGGCTGCGGAAAACGTATTCCATCGCCGCATGTGACGGGGCGGGCTGCGCGGCAACGCAGGGCTGACGGGAATCACGAGGAGGCTTCCGATGAAACAGATCATCTGCATGAAGTGGGGGAAGCTCTACTCGTCGGACTACGTCAACCGGCTGTACAGCATGATCGCCCGCAACATCACGCCGCCGTTCACGCTGTTTTGCCTGACCGATGATCCGGCCGGCATTCTGTCGGAGGTCGTGATCCGCGAATGCCCCACGGTCGACATCCCGTCGCCCATGTGCCGGGGCGGGTGGCGCAAGACGGCGCTCTGGGCGTCGCAGGTCGTCGGCCTGGCCGGGGAATGCCTTTTCCTCGACCTCGATATCATCATCACAGGTTCGCTCGACGACTTCTTTACCTACAAGGGCCAGTCGGGCTATATGGTGATGCGGAACTACACGACGCCGAACCGTCGCATCGGCAACACCTCGGTCTTCCGGTTCACCGTCGGCTCGCACCCCGATGTGCTGGAGCGGCTGCTGGCCGACCCGCTGGGGATGCGGAAGCGGTACAGCAACTCGCAAACCTTCATCTCGAACACGATCGCCAGCATGGACTTTTGGCCCGACGGCTGGATCCGGCAGTTCAAGGTGCACTGCCTGCACCGCTTCCCGCTGCGGCTGTTCTTGCAGCCCCGGCGCTTCAAGGACGCGAAGATCGTGGTCTGCACGGGACACCCGACGCCCGATGAGCTGGCTTCAGGCACATGGAAAGCGCCGTGGTACAAGAAATTCTACAAGAGCATCCCGCCTGTGAAATGGGTGCAGGACGCGTGGAAGTAGGGGCTACCGGTACACGTTGTCCGCCCATTCGTACGGCTCGGAGTAGGGCTCGCCCAAAAGCGTCTCGACCATGAACTTCAAGGTGCGGGTGCCGTTGAATAGCTGATGGTAACGCGCCCGCCCGGCGGCGGCGACCGCCCGCCGCTCGTCGTCGTGCGCCTGGAAATAGAGGATCTTCTCCTGCAGGTCCCCGAGGTCGTGAAAGAAGGCGGCCTCGCGGTCGCTGAAGAACTTCTGCATGCCGCCGCGGTCGCTCAGAAACGTCAGCAGGCCATTGCCCATGAGGTGCGCGATCCGGTCAGAGGAGTAGAGCGGCCACTCCTCTTTGCGGTTGAGGTTGAGCGCCATCTTGCTCTCGGCCAAGGTTCTTTCGTAGTCGGCGCCCCAGACCGGCGCGCGGCCGAACATGCCGAAGATGTCGAAGCGGAGCTTGCCGGCCAGGCCGCGCTCGAGGCTGCGGAGAAAGTCGTTGCGGTCGTCGCCTGCGATCTCCTTGCCGCAGAAAAGAAGATCGCGTGCGAACGCCGTTTTCTTCGAATTGTCCTCGACTTCCATCGCGGGGTCGGAGGGGTTGGGCATGTAGGCCACGACGTTCTTGCCGGTGCAGAACTGCCGGAGCGCCTCGCCGCCGGTCGTCACGAAAATGGCGTCGGTGGAGTGCATCCGCTCTTGGATCTGACGGATGTGCCACTCCATCCAGATGGGGTCGATGTTGAAGTGCGCCATGCGGATGCCGGGCAGCGCCGCCCGGATCTCGTCGAGCGCCCAGTTCCGGATGTAGTCGCAGTGCGCGATGAACAGGAGGTCCGGCTTGAAGTTCTTCGCGGTCTGAATCAGCCGCTTGTTGGCCAGGTGGCCGCCGAGTTTGCGGATGCCGCAGGGGGCGAGGTAGCGGGCGATGTCGCGGTCGCTGAACTCCGCCAGCCGGTAGTTGTTGCGGATGGCGCCGCAGACCAGCTTCCGGCCGGGGCCCATTTTCAGGTTGCCGTATTGGCGGAGCTGCATGTTGTCGACGAGTAGAATGCGCATGGCGGTCCGTGTTCCTGTTCCGTTGAGCCTAAGGGTTCCAGTACCGTGTGATCCACGGGGCTGCGGCGGCGTGCTGGTGGATCCGGGTGCCCCGGTAGCCTTTCACCGCTTCGTCGGGGTTGGGCCTGCCGTGGAAGGCGAGGACTTTCGTGCCGGCCGGCAGGACGGGCGTCATCCACAGGTTGAGCGGGAAAGCCCACATGCAGTGGCGCTTGAAACTTCTGACCCAGGTGTCGGGCCACCAGTGATGCTCGCGCATCGCGTACGTCAGGAAGGCCTGCTCCGTGCGGAACTGAGACTGGTCGATCGCGCGGCTCATCTCGCGCAGGAAGGTGTCGCAGATGTATTGGGACTGTCCGGCCTCGAAGCGGAAGAGCGACGAGTTGCCGATGTCGGGCGCTTTGCGGAAGAGCATTTTCCGCCGCTCGAGCCAGTTGTGGATGATGCAGTTCTTGCCCGGCAAATAGTCGAAGAAGCAGTCGATGTCGTCGGTGATGGCGATGTCGAGGTCGCAGAAGAGCGTGGGGCCTTGGAGGTTGGCGAAACCGTCCGCCGTGACGAGCAGCTTGAGAAACACGTTGGGCCACCTGATCGGCATGCCCGGATTGGGCGGGATGGGCGCCGTCTCGATGCCCGCGTCCAGCCCCGTCGCGTCCTCCGTCACGCAGACGAAGCGGAACGGCCGGTGCAGATGCTTCTTGACTCCCGCGTAGAGCGCATTCGCGTAGTGAGGGCCATAGCGCGTGCCCCATTTCAGGCAGATGATGTTGACCGGTGAGTCCTTTTGTTCCATAAACGCTTCTCGTGTTGGCGACCTGTGGTGTCCCGTCCCAGCCTGTCAGCCGATGGACGCGGTTACAAGGATAGACGCGTTCGCCCGCCGCGTCAAGAAGCGAGGTTGATTCGCCGCCGGGGCTTCGGTATCATGGCCGCCTCACCGGTCAGAGGTTTGTGAAATGCTGGAGGAGGTCGCGTGCGAGCGTTCAAAAGGTGGTTCCGCCGTTGGAAATCTTTCCGGGCCGCGCAGCCGCAGCTTGCGGTCTGCCGTCCGGAGGTGGAGCGGGTTTTCGGAGGGCCGGTGACCTGGCGGCAGACCGGAGGCTGCGGACGGGATGTGGTCTGCCTGGTCGCGCGCGAGAACCGCCCGGTCGGGGTTCTGCGGCTCACGTCGCCCTCGGGGAAAGCCCCTGCCCCTGCGGGACAGAGCGGCCTGCCGTTCGTCGCGCTTCCGGCGGCGGCGAAGATCGGGCGGGAGTGGCAGGCCTATGCCGCGGGTTTTCCGCACGGGCTGACGCCGCAGCCGCTGTGGCGCAACGACGGCGCCCTGCTCTGCGCGTATGTGGACGGGACGCCGCTGAAGCGTGACGCCGAGGCGGGGCGCGCGGCGTACCTCACGCTGGCGACCGAGGCGCTCCCGCACATCGCCCGGCTGCACCGGGCCGGGCTGACCCATATGGACATGAGCCTGTCGAACATCCTCCGCGACGCGGCGCGGCGCCACCTGTTTGTGGATTTCGAGTACGGCCCCGCAGAAGGGCTGACGGCCGACCAGCAGCGTCTGTACGACTATCTGCGGCTGTTGGAAAGCATTTGGAAGTACCTCGCGCCCGAGGTGCGCGCGACGGTGGCGGGCACGTGGGGCGAGGCGTTCCGCGCCTGCGCGCCTGCGTCGGTCCGGACGGCCGATCTGACGCCGCTCCGTCCGGCTCTCGGCCGGATTCTGGCCGCCCCGGAACTCCAGGACTTTTTCGCCACACTCGCCGCGGTCTAGTGTGGTTTTGTATAACGTGTAGCCGTTTCTGGTAGGGACGCCTCTCCGAGGCGTCCGCGGACGGTTCGGGGAACCGTCCCTACCTGACAGTGTCCAGCGGCCAAACGTTACCTTAATCCGCTCTAGCGGGCGGGGTCGAAGGTGACGGTGCCGCCCCTGCGGCGAAGGCCTGCGCGGAGCGCTTCGGCGCGGGCGTAAAGGGAGCGCTCCTCTTCGGGGGAGAAGAAGAGGTTCAGGTGGCCGATCGCTTCCGCTTCGTTGTCGGTGGAGTGCATCGCGTTATGCTTGCGGTACAGCCCTCCTTGGCTGACGATCCGCTCGCGCAGCTCGCGCTTGAAGAACTGCCGGCTGTTGAAGACCAGGCTGTGCTGGGCCTCGCGCTCCGCGCGCGGGCGCCAGACCGGATCGGGGTCGAACACCACGACGGCGACCACCGGCCAGCCGCCCCAGCGCCATTTGTTGCCGCGCATGTAGCGGGCTTTCCGAAGCCGCGTGAGCCACGGGATGTCTTGGACGGCGAGCACCTGGTAGTGCTTGGCGGTCTCGTCGAGCAGCACCTGCCGGAAGCCGTGGCGGACGACCGTCGCGCGCAGCACAAACAGGTTGAGCTCGCCCGGCAGTTCCATGGCCAGAAACAAGGCGTAGAACCGGCTCTTGAAAAGGCGCTTGAACTGCTCCTGCAGGTATGCCGCAAGTCGGTCTTGGTCGAGGCCGTAGCCCTGCGCGGTCAGCAGGCGGTGCATGTCGAGCAGCGACAGGTCGACCGGCAGGCCGAGGCGTTCGGCGGGCGGTTTCAGGAGCGCGTGCCAGGCGCCGCTGCGCAAGGCGGCCGGGTCGAGCGCGTCCGCCCCGCTCTCCTCGGCCAGGTGGTAGGCCATGTGGTAGAGCAGGGCGTCATAGAGGTCGCGGTCACAGGGCACGGCGACCGCGTCGTGCCGCCGCACGCGGTTCTGAAGGATCGCGTGCGCGAGGGGTTCCGGGAAAAAGGCTTTGCCGGCGAAGTCCGCGCCTTGCCCCGCGCCCGCGCTGTAGACGTTGCAGGCGCGGCCCAGCAGGTTGGACGCGCGGCGGCCGTACTGGGCGACGGGCGCCGCCGCCCGGTCTTCCACCAGAAGGGTCAGCGCCGCTTTCCTGTCTCGACGGGCGTGTCCGCCCGCGGCCTCGTATCCCCACAAGACGGCATACCGGAACTGGCGCTCATCCAGCCAAGCGAAGAAAGAGTGCGGATTCCTTACGTTCACGCGCATCGGTCGCCCTGTTGTTCCGTACGGTTCAAGGCAGGCCTTGAACGTCCTGTGGTTTAAAGAAGCCCGGTGTTCCTCTGAAGCAGGAAAAAACGTCAGAAGTATAGGATACCGCCCCGCTCCGCACAAGAGGGAAGCGGTTGAGAGCGAGGTCCGGGAGAGCGAGGTCCGCGAGGCTGGCCGCTTGAAGGCGCGGTTGCGAATATGCTAAGGTGATCTCACCTATGCGTGTCAACCCGGTGCAAGGCGATAAAAACGCGCAGCCTCCTCTGCTGTGTGCGGCAGAGGCGTGTACGGGCTGTTCCGCGTGCGGCGCCGTCTGCACGGAGACCTGCATCGCCCTGCTGCCCGACCGCGAAGGGTTCCTGCGGCCGCGCGTCGATTCTGCGCGGTGCCTGCGCTGCGGGCTCTGCACGAAGGTCTGCCCAGTGCTCCAGCCCGGCCTGCCGGCCCGCGAGCCCGTCGCCGTTTATGCCGCGCAGAACACCTGCGCTGCCGTGCGTGAGGCGAGTTCGTCGGGCGGGGTCTTCTCGCTTTTGGCGGAGCGTGTCCTTGAGCGGGGCGGCGTCGTTTTCGGCGCGGGCTGCGATGCGGCGTTTCGCGTCGTCCATCAGGGCGCCGAGGATGCGGACGGCCTTGCGCGCCTGCGGGGGTCGAAGTATGTGCAAAGCGACATGAACGATGCTTTCCGGCGCGTGCGTCAGCAGCTTGAGGCCGGGAGGCAGGTGCTCTTCTCCGGCTCGCCCTGCCAGGTGGCGGGCCTGCGCGCTTTCTTGGGAAAGGCATACGACCGTCTGCTGTGCGTCGATTTCGTCTGCCACGGCGTCCCTTCGCCCCGGGTGTTCGAGCTCTGGAAGCGGCGTTTAGAAAAGCGCGGCCGGTCCGCGATCACCGGAATTTCGTTCAGAAGCAAGGCGTGCGGCTGGCGCCAGTTCTCCTTTGCGGTCGCTTTTGCGGACGGCCGCACGTACCGGGGGACCGTGAAGGAGGAGCTGTATCTGCGCGGCTTTCTCTCCAACCTCTTTCTGCGCCCCGCCTGCCATGCCTGCCGGTTCAAGGAGCTGAAAAGCGGCAGCGACCTGACGCTGGCGGATTACTGGGGGGTTGAAAAGCGCTTCCCCTGTTTTCAGGACAACCGGGGAACCTCGCTCGTGCTGGTGAACAGCGCGAAGGGCGTGGAAGCTTTTCAGGCATGCGCCTCCGGCTTGGAGCTCCGCGACTCCGATTACGCGCATGCGGTCGCTTGCAACCCGTCGATCGTGCGGTCTTCCCGGCCGCATCCGGGACGGGCGCGCTTTTTCGCGCGGCTGGAGACGCGCGAGCTGGGCGGGCTCCTGCTGCGCATGGCCAAGCTCTCTTTCAGGCGCCGCGTGAAGCTGTTTGTGAAACATGCGTTCGGGACGATGTGACCGCAAGACGAACCAAGGGGGGGATGTGAAGATCGGAATCGTGACGCTCTGCGAGGCCAACAATTACGGCGGCGTTCTGCAAGCCTATGCCCTCCAAACGGTATTTGCGGGGGATGGGGCACGAGAGCGCCATCCTGCCCGTGGACTACGCGAAGCGGCGGAACTCTCCGTTGAAGGCGCTGGAGCGTCCGGTCAAAGCCGTGATGGAGGCGGTCAAAGCCAGAAGGTTCGCCTCTTTCCGCGCGAAGTATTTCAGGTCGGCGGGCGTGGCGGCCTGCCGGGTCGACGCGTTTCTCCGGCAGCCCCCGCGTTTCGACGCCTACGTGTGCGGAAGCGACCAGGTCTGGAACCGAGGGGCCTGCGCGGACAGCGAGCTGCGGAAGTACTTTTTTCTCGATTTCGGAGAGGCGTCAGCGCGGCGCGTTTCGTATGCGGCGAGTTGGGGCGCGCAGGCGCTGGAGCCTTCCGTACGCGACGACATCCGGGCCTGCCTGCAAAAGTTTACCGCGCTCAGCGTGCGCGAGAAGAGCGGGCGGGAGATTGTTGCGGACCTGGGGCTTTCAGCCCAGTGGCTGCCCGATCCGACGCTCCTGCTGGAGGCCGGCGAGTGGGGCCGCCTCGCAGAGGACGAGCCTCGTCCGCTCGGGGACAACGTGCTGTTCCAGTGCGAATACCGCTGGACGCCCTGCGTGCGGCTTTCTGAGATTAACCGGGTGCTGGTGCGGCAGTTCGGATGGAACACGGTGATCCCGTTTTCCGATCACCCGATCCGGGATGCCGCGTGCACGCGCTGCCTGACGCCTTCGCAGTGGGTCAACGGCATCCGGCGGGCTTCCCTGGTCCTGACCAACTCGTTTCACGGGATGGTGTTCAGCATCATTTTCCGGCGCCCGTTCATCGCGGTGCCGCTCGCCGGAAAATACGCGGGCATGAACGAACGGTTCCTCTCGCTGGCAGAGCGGCTGGGCCTGCAAGACCGCCTGTTGACCGATCCGGACCCGCGACGGATTGTCGCGCTTGCCCAGGCGCCGATCGACTGGGAGGCGGTGAGCCGGCGGCTCGGCCTCTGGAAGGACGAGGCGCACGATTTTCTGGCGGACGCGCTGCGCTAAATCGCCGTCAGGCACTGGGCGAGCTGCGCGCGGATGACGTCCGCCGAGAAGCAGCTCTCGTACACGTCCCGCGCCGCATGCCCGCGCCGGGCGAGGGCCTCGCGCCGCGTGACCCAGTCCGCGACGGCGGACGCCAGCGCCTCGGGATCTCCCGGCGGAACGAAGGCGAGCGCGTCGGAGCGCCGGGCTTTTTCGGGGTAGGCGTCGGAGGTCCGCGTGATGACCGGCCGCCCTGCGGCCAGCGCCTGAAACACCTTGTTGGGGATCACGCGCCCGGCTTTCTGCGTGGTGCCGAAGACGCCGAGCAGAAGGTCGGCGCGGTGGATGCGCGCGGGCAGCTGCGCATAGGGAATCCGGTCTTCGAAAAAGACGTGGGGCAGGCCCGCGGCGGCGGCTTGGCAGGCGGCCTTCGACGGCCCGTCGCCGAGCAGGCTCCAGCGGACGGGCGGGCCTTGGTAAAGCCGGGCCGCCTCGACGATGGTCGGCGCGCCGTGCAGGGGAATGAAGCTGCCGAAGAAGAGCACGTCCACGGGCCCGTCCGGCGCGCGTTCTGCCCCGGGGGCGAAGAGCGACTCGTCCGCGCCGACGTTGACGACGCGGAGCTTGGCCTTTGGCACACCCAGCGCGTGCTCAAAAAAAGCGGCGTGGCAGGAGGTGTCGGCGATCACGAGGTCGGCTTTTGCGAAAAGTCCGCGCTCCCATGCCAAGAGTTTCTGAGCCGCAGGGCTTCCGTCTTTGAGCTTGAAGCGCTCCCACACCTGCTTGTCGTACGCGCTGATGAGCGGGTCGAAAAGGAGCGGCACGCCTGCGCGGTCGCACCAGCGCCGCGCGGCGGCGAGGTCGCGCTGGCGGAAACAGGGCACCCACACGGCATCCGGCTCGGGCAGCCGACGCACGCGGGCTTCGAGGTCCCCGAAGGCGCAAAAGCGCGGGTGGAAATCAGAGACTGTCCAGCCCAGCGCCGCGAGATGCTGACGCACCACGCCGTTGCGCGAATAGGCGGGGTCGAAGCGCCCCCACCACAGGATCTGTTTGCCGGAAGTCATAGGCGAACGTTCAACGTTCGGCATTTTCCTTTCTTAGGTTCTCATAAGCGCCGAAGTAGCGCGCGCCGAATTCGATCAGGGCGTCGCGGTTGAAGTGCAGCTTGTCGCCGTTGTCGCCGAGGCCTTCCGCCGAGACGAGGGCACAGCGCGGCACGGCGTTCGTGACCTGCGGCAGGGCCGCGTTGAAAGGCAGGTTCGTCGGCCGGAAATGGCCGAGCTCGCCGATGAGGAGCGGAACGTCCGCCGCGCCGAGGTCGGCGCGCAGGCTGGCGGCCATGGCCGCGAAGCGCTTCGGATAGGTGGCGGTCGTCGGCGCGGAGCAGTCGGATTCGCCCTGGTGCCACAGAATCGCGACAAGCCGGCCGCTCTTCATCGCGACGCGCGCGCGCGCCACCGCGTTTGTGTAAAGAGCCGAGCCCGGCTTCCACTGGCCCAGCGACGTGCCGCCGAAGGCGCAGGGGAGCAGGCCGACCTTGGCGCGGGGGTCCTGCGCGGCGAGGCGCCGCGCGAACTCCGAGCAGAGCCCGACGCCTGCGATTGTGGGTTTGTCGAAATGAACCGGATCCCGGGCAGGCACCCACGCGCACGCCTTGTCCAGCATGAAAATACGGGGGTGGATCTGCTGGTCGGCGGGCGTGACCGTGCCGCGCCCCGCCATGTTGGACTGGCCGATGAGCAGGACGAGGCGGAGGTCGGTCGGTTCCTCCGCGAAAAGCGCGGAACACGACAAAATAAATCCGAAGGCGGCCGAAAGGACGGACGGTGCGGTACGCATAGGAGGCTCCCTGTTTTTTACAGTGTCCCTGCCGGAAACACAGGCGGATGAATGATACCATCGGCACGCCTCGACCTCAACGCCATATCGCCTAGAATGAGTCATCGGTCGGCGACGGGGTGGTGCGAGTGGGGCGCGTGGCCTGTGCGGAGCCACTGGGAGTCACGAACAACGAGAGTGTTCGTTTGTGGGCACGTTTTCAAACACCCTCAGCGCGTCCTTGCGAGTGATGACCGTATCGTACAAGCCGAGGTCCTCTCCTTCATGCCTGTTGATCCCGGTGTAGCTCAGGCTTGGGGCTTCGTAACGCTTGAACTTGTACACCGCGTCGTTCATCCCATCGGCAGAGGGCATTTTCAAGGCGTTACATTTTGTAACGGTTTCATTTGCGCCCTCGTCTTTGAGGCGTTTTTTCAATACCCGTCAATAAACGGCAGGATTCGTGCTCTCCGTCAAAGCGCCGACAACATCTGTCACCGAGAAGTACCAAGTTTCCGTTTTCTCGTCGAAGAAGACCTCGTCGCTGCTCAGGTTCGCGATGCAGGAGAGCACATCGGGATTATAACTATCGCTGGACATGGGCGAGCTCCATGAAATGTACGGGTGGATAATCGTCTTTAACGGGCTCGTTCAGATCTGCCACGTTTCCCTCGTCGCTGAAGAGCATCCTTTGATGCTGCTTTTCCAACATGAACGACAACATGTAATCGCGCCGCTTGATCAGGCTGCCGTTGACCGGCGACCACTCCGAAAAGACAATCGGCCGGCGGGGTGCGTCACAAGTTTTGAGGTCAAGTGCATCGCCCCATACGATATTATGCTCAAGTATAAAACGAACGGTCTCGCGGCATTTGTCGTTCGTTTTGTTCGTGAACAAGCGCAGATAGCAAAGGTCAAAGATCCCAAAAGGTCTCTGACGGCAATGCGTTACGTTGTCCTCCAAAATGTCGATCCCGTATAGGCTTGAGACCGCCAAAACCGCGTACCGCTCGAACTCCAGTTGCGACTGGCCGTAACGCCTCTCCACAACGGCGAGTTTACGTTCCAGAATCGCGGTCAGGAAATTGCCGTTGCCGCAGGCGGGTTCGAGGAAGCGGGATTCGATACGCTCCGTCTCCTGCTTCACCAGGTCGAGCATGGCGACGACCTCGCGCCGGGCCGTCAGCACCTCGCCGTGATCCGCAACCCGCGCTTTCGATATGACCTGTTCTTCCATGGATTTCTCATGTGGGGCGCAGCAGGCCGATGGCCTTTTTCATGAAGGGCAAATTGATGCGGTGGACCTCGCGCGCGGCGCCGATCGGGCAGGGCAGCGTGACGCAGAGCCTGCCGCCGAGGTGCTCGCGGAACTGCTCGAGTCCTTCGAGGACATCCGGCTCGCCGTGCGCGCCTGCGCGCTCGAGCAGCGGGGACCAGACGGGCAGGCCGCACCCGGCAAGGCCGCGGATGATCGCGTCGCGCTCCGCGGGCGTAATGAGCTTCTTCAGCATGGCATAGGTGCTGTCGATGGCGATGCCGACCGCGACCGCGGCGCCGTGGCCGAGCGTGAAGTTGGACATGAGCTCGAGCCGGTGCGCGGACCAGTGGCCGAAGTCGAGCGGCCGCGCGCTGCCGAGCTCGAAGGGGTCGCCCGACGTGGCGATGTGGCGCAGGTGCAGGGACGCGGTTTTGTGCACGACCTTCTCCATGACGGCCTGGTCGCGGCCGCGCAGGCCGGCGGCGTGCTTGCAGAGATAGGCGAAGAAGGCTTTGTCCTTGATGACGGCGACTTTGAAGGCCTCGGCCACGCCGCCGATCCACTCGCGCTGCGGCAGGGACTTGAGGAACTCGAAATCGTCGATCACCGCGTAGGGCGGGGCGAAGGTGCCCGCGAAGTTCTTCGCGCCGCCGTCGTTCATGCCGTTCTTGACGCCCACGCCCGCGTCGTTCTGGGCGAGCACGGTGGTGGGGATGCGCACGAAGCGCAGGCCCCGGTGAACGAGCGAGGCGGCGAAGCCGGCCATGTCGAGGACGCTGCCGCCGCCGACGGCGACCACATAGCTGTGCCGGTCGAGGTGCTCCGTGGCTGCGGCGATCATGAGCTCGCGCACGCCGGCCCAGCCGTTTTTCGCGTTTTCGCCGCCGGGAGCGAGCAAGGGTTTGCGAACCAGGCAGAGCCGGTCACGGCGGGCCCGGAAATACGCTTCGATCTGCCGGAGCAGCCCGGGCGTGGCGTCTGCGAGGCCGGCGTCCACGACAATCAGGACACGGGCCCGTGTCCGGCTGCGTTCTTTCGCCAGGATTTTGGCAAGCGTCGGATTGGCCGGAGCGAAGACGCCGTGCGTGAAGATGACCGGGTAGCGGAACGAAACCGAGAATTTCTCGAGAAGGGTCTTCATGGTCTTTCGCTTTCTTCGGCCTTGAGCAACCATTTCCAGGCGGGGACCACTTCGATAGACCCCGCCGAGGTTTGGATATCGGCCTCCTCGTCTTGGGTCACGATGAGCCTGTTTTTTATCGGGCATCGTTTGGACAGTTTCAGCAGCGCGTCCGCCTCACGCTCTTTT
>Ga0209066_10004975_pt1 | contig 14230 bp, 7 predicted proteins | sample All_14_2_FD_187198 | JGI IMG/M metagenome (GOLD analysis project Ga0209066, IMG submission 187198) | Freshwater microbial communities in response to fracking from Pennsylvania, USA - Allegheny Zone_MetaG_DW_15 (SPAdes) (version 2) ...
CCCCGGAAAGTTCATCATCTCGGAGAGGTAGCCGATGTCCGGGTTTTCGAGGAGTTTTTCTACTTCGGCAGCTTGTAGCGTTGCGCCTGCCGTTTCAAATCCGGTGGCCGGTACGCAGGATGGAGCCCCAAAGCAGTATTTCAGGGGGGAGCGAGCGGCATCTTCGAGCATGAACGCAACGCCTTCATTCCCAAGCACATTGGCAATTTCATGCGGGTCAGATACGGTAGCAACGGTACCATGAACTACCGCCATGCGGGCAAATTCCGTTGGCGGCAACATACTGCTTTCAATATGGACGTGGGCATCCACGAATCCGGGCAGGATAAAGCCGGCATTTTCAGGGACAAGGGCGACTTCCCGGATCTGGCGGATCCGGCCCGCTTCAACAGTAACCTCGGCGGGATACATACGGCGTTGATGAAGGTCGAGAAGGGTTGCGCGTATGGTCATCATGGAACAAGGTTTCAGTAGATAGTTACAATGGGCTGACCGGTTGATAAAACTGCAAGTCCGGCATTACCGCTTAAAATTCGATTTCCAACCCGTCATAGGCCAGCCGTACATGTGCCGGCAGCGTTGGATTCACTTGTTCTGCCAGGCCCATGTGGTGGCTTACATGCATGAGCCAGGCGCGTTCCACACCAATCTTTTCGATAAAATCGAGGCTTTCTGCCAGGTTCATGTGGGTCGGGTGTTCTTCGTGGTGCAAGGCGGTGATGATCAGATATTTAATCCCTTTCAGTTTGCCAAATTCCGGCGCTGCAATGGATTTGATATCGGTCACATAAGCCAGATCCCCAAACCGGAAAGCCAGGATAGGCAATCTTCCGTGCATCACTTCCAGAGCCTGGATCCGGATAGTGCCCACTTGCAATTGGGTCTCCTTATCGATCGGCACGAGTTCGATGCGGGGTAAACCGGGGATATTTTCCGTAAAAACATATTCAAACCGGCGGCGTACCTCTGCAGCCACCCTGGGAAGTGCGTGGACCGCCATAGCTTCGCCGGAACGGTAATTGAAGGGGCGAATATCGTCCAGCCCGATCACGTGGTCGTTGTGCTCGTGGGTGAGTAAAATGGCATCCAGGTGCTTCACGCGGTGGCGGAGCATTTGCTGGCGGAAGTCCGGACCGGCATCAATGAGTACGTTGGTATGGCCGTCCAACAACAATGCAGCACTCCGGAGCCGGTTGTCCAGCGGATCAGTAGAGGAACATACGGGGCAATCGCAGCCGATAACGGGAACACCCTGCGAAGTGCCGGTGCCTAAAAGGATGATTTTCACGGGAACAAAGGTAATTCAGTACCTATTGAATTCTGCTGATTCTACAAATTCTGGTCTATTTTTGCCGCGCTATGCAATTCAACGCCCATTCCATAAACACCCTTATTCATCAAAGTTTCATTTCTGTCCGCCGGATCCTGTCAGGCGGGTCTGGAGCGGGTCTTTTCGGTCTCCTTGTGCTCGTTTCCTGCGCCCGCCAGGGGGTGCCTTCGGGCGGGCCAAAAGACACCCAGCCTCCTCAGGTGGACACGGTGGCCAGTACGCCCAATTTTTCTACCCGTTTTGATCAAAAGCGCATCGAATTAAAGTTTGATGAATGGGTGGTGCTTTCCGATGTGCTGACGCAGGTAGTGGTGTCGCCCCCGCTCGCCAAGCGCCCGGAGGTGGTGTTGAAAGGTAAAACGGTGGTGCTTACCTTCGATAAAGCAGAAGTGTTATACCCAAACACCACTTACACCGTGAATTTTGGCAACTCCGTCAAGGATCTCCATGAGGGTAATGCGGCAAAAGACCTTCGGTTCGTTTTTTCCACGGGGGATTTTATTGACAGTCTGACCTTTAAGGGAATTCTGACCGATGCGTTTACGGGAGAACCGGTGGAGAATATTTCTGTCTTGTTGTATGAGAACTTTGCCGATAGCGCGGTGCGCAAGGAGCGGCCCTATTATTTTTCCAGGACGGATAAATCGGGGCTCTATACGTTTCAAAATCTTCGTGCAGGCAGATATCGGGTGGTGGCCCTGGAGGACAGTGATCAGAATCTTCGCTGGGATGGGGAGCTCGAACGGATTGGATTTCGGGATTCTGCGCTGGTGGTAAATGATTCTTTGGGAGGCACCGTGAATTTTAAACTGTTTAAAAACCATCCGAAATTCCTGCTGGTAGGTTTGAACGCTACCCGCTTTGGCCTGGTGAAAGTGGGTTTCAATACTCCGGTGGATGCCTTTGAAATTAAAACCCTGGCGTCTGCCGGGCTAAAAACCCTGGTAGAGAAAACCCCTGACTCCTTGTTGGTATGGTATGATCTGCCACAGGATACCGCCTGGAGCCTTTTATTTACAAGTCCGGAATTGCGTGCCAGAAATGAAGAATCGGCAGCTGGAGGGCTCATTCGTTCCGAATTTGATACTATTTCGGTCAAAAAAATATCCAGGACCGATTTTTTAACCGGCCATCGGCTCGATTTTGGAGATGTTGCGGCCCCCGCTCCAACGCGGGGTAGGGCACAGCCAGCTCCTGCCAAGGCGCCTTCTGTTAAAACCATCGTGCAGACGGCTTCCAGGCCGGTCCATCTGGGGTTTAACTACCCAATTTCAAACTTTGATACGGCGAGATGGATCATTACAGTGGACTCCAATCGGCTTGTCGATTTTCAGGTAAGGCCTGACTCCCTCAGCCCACGCCGTTTAAATTGTTCGGCCGACTGGAAGGAAGGGAAGACCTATAAATTCACCTTTTTGCCGGGAGCCCTAACGGATTTTTGGGGAGCGCCCAATTCAGATACCCTGCTACGGATTTTTAATGTGGTCACCGGAAAACAACTCGGCACACTTTCTATGACGGTAGAGAACCTTCGTCCCGGCACGCCTTATGTGCTCCAGTTATTGAACGGGGCAAACCTGGAAGAAGAAAGACGTTTTGTGGCAGAAATGGACACTAAAAATCTGATATTCAAGGATTTGCAAGTGGCTGGCTATAGCGCCCGACTGGTGGAAGACCTCAACGGGAATGGCCGCTGGGACACCGGCAGGTTTAATGAAAAGCGCCAGCCGGAGCAGGTATTCAACAAAAAAATTGACCCGCTACGCGCCAATTGGGAGCTGAAGGTCACGTTCGCCATTGAGTCCAGCCTGAAACAGAAGGGCCGGGGCGGGAAGGAGTAGGCAGAAACCATCTTGCCTGAGCAGCATTTTTTATGCGATTGGCCGGTTCCTGCCTACGGGCTGACTCAGCCACTATTCGATCTTCACCTGAATGGGCTTGGTATAATATTCCGCCGTGCTTTCTACCCAATAGTCGCTAAGTTCTGTTCGCTCCAGGCGTTTGCGCACCAGATAAAGCGTCCAGTTTCCGGCACCAATTTGCGCCAGTTTGGCAGCGGGGACCTCAATCAGCGGAGCTCCCAGCGTGGTGCCGACCTCTAAGGGCACGGTCTGTCCATTGGCGACATTTTCCCAGATAAATACCAGGGTCTCAGTTTTTCCCAGAGGGGTGCCGATCCAACGAAGATTGGTGGATGCTTTGGTGGAGAGTATTGGCGGGTCGAAGAAAAACGAGTCAATGAGGGGTTGTTCCAGCTTGAATTTTACGGGTTCACCTTTTGCGTTTTTCCATTCAAAAACCTGCTCTGCGGTGTATGCAGCGGGGTATTCCACGGAATAAGTGATCCCGCGAACGGGCAGGGTAGCCATCTGGGTGGACTGGAATCGGAAGCCTCCGGGTTGTTCGACCACCTTCTTGGTAGCACCGTCATGGAGGGTCGCTTCAGCCTTTACTTTGCGGCCAGCGGCATCGAAACGTACATAACAACTGAGGATGTTTTTAGGGGCAGGAGCCGGCTCTTTACATTGGTAAAAAGCCAATACTGTCAGAATTGAAAAAAAGATGTGCTTCATATACTTGTCTGAATATCTTTGCCGCTTGTCGGGCAACATGATGGGGTTGGTGGATGAAATGATGGGTGCAAATTTCTATAGATAAAGCGGAATTGTCAACTTCTTTCACGAACCAGCTTGTCGCGTTCGCCCCTTCAAAGCTACCATTCACACAATCTGCAAACACCATATTATTGTGATGGACTATTTTCGACCTTGTTAATCACACTGCGACATGGGAAGCGTGCTAATTACAGACGACTGCCATCCACTGCTGAAAGAGGGGCTGGAAAAAATGGGATGGAAATGTGATTTCCTGCCAGACATTACCCCGGAAAAGACCCGGGCAATCATTGGGGAGTACGAAGGGTTGGTGATCAACAGCAAAATTCTGGTCAATCGGGATTTTCTGGATGCGGCGAAAAAGTTGCGTTTTGTAGCGCGCCTGGGTTCCGGGATGGAAATCGTGGATCGGGTTTACGCCGCCGAACGAGGCGTCAAGGTGTGGAGCAGCCCGGAGGGAAATCGAAATGCAGTGGCTGAACAGGCTTTAGGGATGCTGCTTTCGTTGGCCAATAATCTTACCAGGGCCGATCGCGAAGTTCGACAAAACATCTGGCGACGGGAAGCCAACAGAGGCTGGGAACTGAGTGGGAAAATACTGGGCATTGTTGGGTTCGGGCATACGGGAAGCCAGTTTGCAAGAAAGTTGGCCGGAATGGACCTGAAAGTGCTGGCGTATGACAAATATTTGCCGAAAGGATTTGCGGCCGAAATGAACTGGGTAAAGGAGACAAGTTTGGAGGAGATTCAAGCGCAGGCAGAGATCATTAGTTTACATTTGCCGCTGACAGAAGAAACCCTGGGTTTTGCCGACAAAACGTTTCTTCAAAGGTGTAAAAAAGGGTTTGTGCTGATCAATACTTCCCGTGGAAAGTGTGTGCGATTGGAGGATCTGGTAGCGGAAATGGAATCGGGTCAAGTGGGGGGGGCTTGTCTGGATGTCTTCGAAAATGAAAAGCCCCAAACGTATTCAGAAAAAGAAAAAACGCTCAATACACGCTTATACCAGTTTGAAAACCTCGTTCTTTCGCCCCATGTAGCGGGCTGGACGCATGAATCGAAAAGGTTGCTGGCGGAAATTCTGCTTCAAAAAATTGCTTCAAGGCCTTAAAACTTTGAAATTCAATCGAAAAAATCAGCGTGTTTTCACGAATACAAAATCGTGTCACCACAAAAAACAGTATCGTTAAACCTAACAAGTAAATTTTTCAATCTCTGTTCTATGGTACGTTCTTTACTATTAACATTTGCGATGCTCCTGCTCGGTGCTGCCGTCGCATTGGCTCAGTCAACGGTGTTGACGGGCAATATCAGCGATGGCACAGAAGGGCTGATTGGGGCTACCGTAAAAGTGTCGAAAGGCACTGATTTTGTCCGTGGCTCTATCACGGATTACAACGGCGACTACCGTATTCAATTGGATCCCGGTACATACGACGTAGAATTCTCATACACCGGTTTCCAGGCACAGCGCATCACAGGGGTGCGGGTGCTGGCAGGTCAGATCACTACCCAGGATGTAGTGATGTCGAACTCTACGGTACTCGAAACGGTAGAGATCGTGGCCTATAAGGTTCCGCTTATTGAGCAGGACAAAACCTCCAGTGGCCAGACACTCACTTCTGACCAGATCAAAAACCTGCCTACCCGTAACGTGAACACGATCGTTGCGACTACCGTAGGCGCCTCTTCTATTGATGGAGGTTCGGTAAACATCAAAGGAGCCCGTTCAAATGGTACCGACTACTATATTGACGGTATCCGGGTTTCAGGGGGTATTCCTCCGGTGCAGGATCTGGAACAATTGCAGGTTATTACCAGCGGTCTGGGTGCTGAAATCGGCGACGTGACCGGTGGTATCGTTTCTGGTATCACCAAAGGTCCTGCCGGTGAGTACCATGGTGGTTTTGACATCGAAAACTCCAAAGGCCTTGACGCTTTTGGGTATTTGTTGGCAACCGCAAACGTAAGTGGACCCCTGATCAAGCGGAAGATCGCGGACGGTAAAAGCCGTACGATCCTGGGTTTCCGTCTTTCGGGCCAATATCAGACCCGCGATGAAGATGATCCGGCTGCATTGCCAGTTTACCGTGCCAAGGAAAGTGTGCTCAGAGAACTCGAAGCACACCCGATCCGCCGCATTGGTACCAACCTGGTGAACAGCGCTGAATTCCTCACCAACAAAGATGTGGATGCGCTGGAAGCACGTCCCTACCAAAAGGCGACCAACCTGGACGTCAACGGTAAACTTGACCTCCGTATTTCTTCCAACATTGACGTAAGTCTGACTGGTACCTTTGCAGACAGCCGTAATTTGGTAGATGGCGGCGGCGCTCTGGGAAATCCAGGCTGGTTCATGCTCAATGCACAGAACAACCCAACCTTTTACAACAACACCTACCGGGGTAACTTCCGTTTCCGTCACCGTCTGGGTAGTTCTGAAGGCAGCAAAGACCTTGCAAGCAGCAAGCGAGTTTCCATCAGCAACGCAAACTACACCCTCCAGTTCGCTTACGAGCGCAACACCTTTAAAACATACGATCCACGTCACGAAGATCGCCTGTTCGATTATGGCTATATTGGTAAATTTGAAACAGAGCAAGTTCCAACTTTTGGCCCGGACGACAATGGCGTTTGGAGACATGAAGGATATAATGACTTCTTTACCAGATACACACCAGGTACGCAAAACCCAATTCTGGAAGCATACAACGAATTTGCAATCAAGGACGAAGAGAGCATCCGTACGTCCCTTTTCCCTGCTTTCCTGACCTACCTGGCCAGAAACGGCAACTTTACACAGGTATTCGACGATGTTTGGGGCGGTATGTACTCCAATATCGGGGTTCCTTTCAACAGCAACCAGAAATCCGAGGCCGACATTGCTACCCTCAATGCAACAGTTGGTTTCGACCTGCGTCTGGGCAGAAGCGGTACCCACAACATTCAGTTTGGTTTGCTCAACGAGCAGCGCAGCACACGCTCTTACAGCGTAGCGCCCAACCAATTGTACCTCTGGGGTAGCCAGTATGCCAACATTCACCTGAATGGTTTGGATACAACCCAGGTGATCGGACAAGAATTTGTGGATCCTCCGGGTGTATTGGTGGATATCCACCCTTATGCAACCATCGATCTGCCAGAGAACAGATTTTATCGTGAAGTCCGCAACTCCTTGGGGGTTCCGATCAACGAATGGGTAAACGTAAATGCGCTCGATCCTAGCCAATTGAGCCTTTCTATGTTCTCCCCACGTGAATTGATGGATCAGGGTCTGGTGAATTACAATGGGTACGACTACCTGGGTAATAAAACTGAATCCGGGATCACCTTCAACGACTTTTTCAAAAGTCGGGACGTAGATGGCGTTCGGAATTTCCCGATTGCTCCATTGCGTCCTTTATACCAGGCTGCCTGGTTGAAGGATAAGTTTACCTTCAACAAAATGATCTTCAGCTTGGGTGTTCGCGTGGAGCGTTTCGACCTGAACACCAAAGTGTTGAAAGACCAGTATTCACTGTATCGCGTAATGGACGCGAAGACCTTCTTCGAAACGGTTCCAACGGGCGAAGAACAGCCTGATGCCATCGGCGACGACTTCAAAGTTTATACTGCCAGTGAGCAGGACGCAACCGTTACGGCATACCGCGATGGCGATACCTGGTATTTCCCGGACGGTCGTCAGGCCAATGACGGTAACGTTATCTTTGGTGGCGGGGTAGTTAACCCATACCTGTTCAATGTAAATGAAGATGTTACCACTCCGGATTTCGATCCGAATGGTTCTTTCGACGACTATACCCCACAGGTGAACTGGTTGCCTCGTTTGGCCTTCTCTTTCCCGATCTCTGAAAAGGCTAACTTCTTCGCACACTATGACATTCTTGTGCAGCGTCCACCAAGCAACTGGGAGGTGACCCCGCGCAACTATTTCTATTTTTACCGCCCAGGTACAAAGAACAATGCTAATCTGCGTCCAGAACGCGTGGTTGACTACGAAGTAGGTTTCCAACAGGAGCTTAATAAGCGTTCTGCGGTGAAATTTTCTGCCTACTACCGCGAATTCCGCGATATGATCCAGCGTCGTACGATACTTTATGTGCCGGTTATCGGCCGCTATGATACCTACGGTAACATCGACTTTGGTACGGTGAAAGGTTTCACCTGGCAGTATGACCTCCGTCGTACAAAGAACACCGAAGTGCGTATTGCCTACACCCTGCAATTTGCAGACGGTACCGGTTCAGACTCTGAGTCGCAAAGTGGCCTTACCTCACGGGGTAACATCCGCTACTTGTTCCCGCTGAACTTTGACGAGCGTCACAACCTGAGCGCTACCATCGATTATCGTTTTGAAGGTGGTAAAGGCTACACCGGTCCAATCATCAATGGGAAACAGATCCTTGCTGACTTTGGGGTGAACCTGCTTGTTTCTGCAGCTTCCGGTCGTCCTTACACCGCTAAATTCAGACCAACCCGTTTTGGCGCCGCCGGTACCGTAGGTTCCGTAAATGGCAGCCGTTTGCCATGGCGTTTCAATGTTGACTTCCGGGTAGACAAGACCTTCCGTTTCAATCCAAAAGGTAATACGCCTCTGGATTTAAACATTTATTTCCGTGCTGCTAACCTGCTCAATCGCCTCAATGTATTGGGTGTATATGGTGCAACCGGCTCCCCAACCGACGATGGATTCCTCGCGTTTGCGGATGGTATCGCTGCTGTACGTCAGGTTCAGGAGTCAGGTCTTGATCAACAGGCTTATCTTGACTCGTACTCCTGGTTGGTACGCAATCCTAACAATTTTGCTTTGCCTCGCCGTCTTTATGTTGGGGCATCTCTTTTCTTCTAGTCGAATTGGAGCGGGCGTGGATTTGAAGCCATGCGACTGGATATTTTAGCCAGTCGCATGGCTCAAACCCAGACCAACACCAAAAATTTTTAAAATTAAAAAACACAAATACAATGCGTATCAATAGACTTTGGATAATAGCCTTGCTGGCTTTGGGGGCTTTGGGCCTCGAAGCCCGTGAGCCTGAGGGTCGGCGAAGCGCCACCAAAACAACCAAAAAGGCGCAATACCGCGACGTTTGTGCCAACTCAGAAAGCCTTATTGACCAAGCCATCAACAACGTACGCGCCCGTCTGATGGGTGGGGGCGACTGCTGGTGGGACTTGTCCAATGGCCGGTACATCGTGCCAAAAGTGGATCCGGCTTCTGGTCAGCCAGAGGTATCGTCCATTTTTGCCGGTGCAGTTTGGCTGGGCGGTATTGACCCGGGCAATAACCTGAAACTCGCTTGTCAGGATTACCGGAACGATGGCCGGAATGACTTCTGGCCTGGCCCGCTTTCGCTGACAGGTACGACAGAGTCTTTCACCTGCGCAGACTGGGACCGTCACTTCCGGGTTACCGGCGACGAGATCCGCCTTCACCTGGCCAACCTTGCAAAAGGCAACCTCAATGAGGCGGATATTCCACGCGGCGTAAAAGGCTGGCCGGCAAAAGGAAACACGGAATTCCAGAAAGTATGGGGTTTTGACCTGCCATTTACAGAACAGGCACTTGCCGGTTTCTTCGATGCGGGTCCAACCTTTGGTACTTATGAGCCTTTGGAAGGGGACTATCCTTCGATCGAAATTCGAGGATGTCCTTTGGACAAATATCCGGATGAGATGATCTTCTGGGTGTATAACGACCATGGTGGTGGCCAGGCGCACGCCCGTACCAACGGCAAACCAATTCAAATGGAAGTACAGGTACAGGCATTTGGTTATACGACCAATGATGAGTTGAACGACATGACGTTTCAGCGTTATAAACTCATCAACCGGGCTACAGACCGTATCGACTCTATGTTTTTCGCCATGTGGGTGGACCCTGACCTGGGCTGTTCAGATGACGACTACATTGGTTGCGACACGGCAAAAAGCCTGATGTACATTTACAACCAGGACCAGGTGGACGGTCAGCCGGGTGCAACCTGCGCCGGGGGTATCCCTACCTATGCCAACAAAATTCCTTTGTTGGGTGTGGACTATTTCCGTGGCCCGTTGGGTTCTCGTACGGTGGCAGACACATCCACCGTTGATCCGTTCGACTCCATTGACGTGGACTATGAGTTGGGCATGAATTCGTTCATGTACTACAACCGTGGCGGCGGCGGACAGCCAGCGGGTACGGTTGACCCATCGGCCCCGAACGAATATTACAACTATATTACCGGTACCTGGCGTGACGGTATACCACTTACCTATGGTGGAAGCGGATACAACTCAGGTGATCCTAATGCAGAACGTATCCGTTACTGCTTTACCGAGCCACCAAATGATCCGGCTGGTTGGAGCATGTGTACGGCCAACCTGCCTTTGGGCGACCGTCGTACCTTACAGGCATCCGGTCCTTTCACACTAAAACCAGGTGCTGTAAACGAACTTATCATTGGTGTTCCATGGGTACCGGACATTGAATATCCATGTCCGGATATGGAAAACCTCTTCCGTGCCGACAAACTTGCTCAAGGTCTTTTCGACAACTGTTTTGAGTTGCTGGATGGACCGGACGCGCCAACTGCCGACTGGATCGAGCTCAACAAAGAAGTCGTGGTTGTACTCACGAACAAACAGTTCCCGGAGTCCAACAACTTCGTCCTCGAAAACGAGGACTACCAGCAGTTTGACTTCCTGGCTCCGGATTCGATCAGATTCAACCCTGATCTTGCAATCCGTGAAACCGCTTTGTACCGCTTTGAGGGGTACAAGATTTATCAGTTGCGCAACGAAAACGTATCTGCCAAAGACTACGACAATCCTGAACAAGGCCGACTGGTGTATGAGGTAGATATCAAGAACGGGATCAAAAAAATCTATAACTGGGAGGAAACCCGTGATCCGGCTACCAATAAGCAGGTGTACTATCCTGTAATTAAGGTAGATGGCGCGGACAACGGCATTCGTCACACCTTCACCATTACGGAGGATAAATTTGCTGCGGGCAACGACAAGCGCCTGATCAACCACAAGAAGTACTACTTCTCGGTGATCGCTTATGCTTACAACAACTACGGAACCTTTGATCCATTCTCACAGCCTGCAAAAGGACAGCAACGTTCTTACCTGGCTGGACGTAAAAACATTGAGATCAAGACCGTAATCCCTCGTCCGGTAGTGGATCTATCGCTCAACTCAAACTACGGAGATGGTGTGGTAATCACCCGTTTGGAGGGTGTCGGTGCAGGGGGCAACTTCCTGGATCTGGATGATGCTACCCGCGAACGTATCCTGGATAGTGGTTTTGACAGCACCCTGACCTATGAGCCTGGACGCGGTCCGATATCGGTCACTATTTTCAATCCATTCGAAGTAAAAGATGGTCAGTATGAATTGCAGTTTGTGGACGGCAATCCGACCGACCTAAAAGTGGACGCAGATGCCCGCTGGCAGTTGCGCAAGCTTCCTGACGGACAGATCATTGCTTCTGAAAAGACCATTGATAAACTCAATGAGCAGATTCTGCTGCAATACGGTTTCTCCGTAACCCTTGCTCAGACGGCTGAACCTGGCGCGAAGGCGGATGAGCGTAATGGTGGCATTGGTGCTGAGTTGGAGTATGACAATCCGAACGATGCCTGGTTATTTGGCTTCCCGGATGACTTTAGTGGAATTCCGGCGTTTAACTTTGTAAAAACAGCCCCCTTGGAGGTAGATGAAGATCTTGATCCAAGGCAGGGATTGACCACCCTCGGAAACGGATGGTTTGTTCCTTATGTTTTGGCAGATTGGAGGGTAGATCAAACTTCCCCGATCATTACTCCGGCATGGACCAATACGCTCAACAACGCCGCAGTAGGTAATCGAGCAGACAAGTTGGCCATCTTGCCAAACGTTGACATTGTCCTGACCAGCGACAAATCAAAATGGAGCCGTTGTGTGGTCATCGAATCTGCATCTTCTCTTTTCACCTCGGATACCAGCGTGGTGAAGATGCAAAACAATGGCACAAGAGGTCGTCAGATGTTCGACACCCGTTATTCCCTCTCCGTAGGTAAAGACGACGCCAACAATGATGGCCTGCCTGACCCGGATGGTGAATTGAATCCGACTACTGCACCTGGTAACATAGGTATTCCTGCGGCTCAACAAGGTCAGCCAGTATATGGTATGGGTTGGTTCCCGGGCTATGCCATTGACGTGGAAACCGGCAGAAGACTCAATGTGTTCTTTGGAGAGAACTCCGGCTACAGCTCGGCCCTCAATCCGAACTTCACAGGTCGCGACATGCTCTGGAATCCAACAGACCAGTTTACAGATCCTAATTTGCCCGGACTTTGGGGTGGAGCTGTATTGGGTGGACACCACTGGATCTATGTCATGAACACGAATTATGATTCCTGTACAGCACTTCGCAAGCGTCTTTCGCCTGAGTTCGGCGCCAACGCGTTGAAAGTGCAGCAGGTAGGCCGTATTGCCTGGGCTGGTATGGTTCAGTTGAACCAGGGCTTTAAGATGAATTCTCTCAGCCAAGGTCTCATCCCGAACGATACGCGCTTTAAACTTCGTGTGGACAATGCTTACCAGACCTGGTACAACGATGCCGATGCGAACAAAAAGTCGGGTCACCCGAAATACCTGTTCACCATCGAGGGTCGTGAGCCAACCGCATTGACTGAAGTAGCCATTGAAAATGCGTTGGATTCCGTGAAAATGGTGCCAAATCCATATTACGGCTTCTCTGAATATGAGTCTTCACAATTTACCAATACGGTCAAGATTACCAACCTGCCTGGTAAATGTAAGGTGACGATATACTCGCTTGACGGCAAGTTTATCCGCCAGTACAACCGTGAAGAGTCGTATATGCCTTATGATCAGATCTCTCCTGCAATCGAGTGGGATTTGAAAAACAGCAAAGGCATTCCGGTGGCCAGTGGCGTGTACTTAGTGCACATCAGCGCACCGGATATGGGCGAACGCACCCTTAAGTGGTTTGGCATAGCGCGTCAATACGATCCGTCGGGTCTTTGATGTCCTTGCGAATCCTACGTTGAAAAGGATGGATAAGCGTGGATGAGGATGGATATTTATTCCTGGAAGCACAAAATTCATTTCAGGAATAAGTATCCATCTTCATCCACCATTTTCAACCCGGATCAACCTTCTTAACACACATACTCATTCTTCAGTCATGAATAAAAAATACATACTTCTGCTTGCGTTTGCTGCATTTTTCAGCACAGGGGTAGCCTTTGCTGGCAACCCTGACCGTCAGGGTGAAGCGGGCGCCAACCAGCTCATTATCAATCCATGGGCTCGCTGCGCAGGCCTTCATGCCATGAATACCTCCAATACCATGGGGGCAGAGGCCATGTACCTCAATGTTGCCGGACTTTCCCGGATCACCGGGTCGCAGATCCAGCTCGGACACACCCGTTACATTGCAGATATCAACCTGAATGCAATCGGTTTCGCAGTGCCTGTTGGCAGCGGCGGCGGCGCGTTTGGGATCAGCCTGGTCGCAATGGATCTCGGAGAGTTTGACTATACGACCACTGAAACCCCCGAGGGTTCAGGCGCAACCTTTAGCCCGACCTATTTCAACATGGGGCTTTCTTACGCCCACCTGTTCGAGAATAAAGTATCGGTAGGGATCACTGCTAAAGTGGTGAACGAATCCATCAGCAATGCAACTGCGCGGGCTTTTGCACTGGATGCAGGCGTTCAATACATCACGGGCGAAGACGACAACTTCAAGTTTGGTATTTCACTGCGTAATATCGGCTCCAAAATGCGTTTCACCGGGGAAGGCCTTTCCAAACAATTGCCGAATCCGGGTCCTGTTCAGTACAATAACACGTACTATGAGCGCTCTACAGCCTATGAATTGCCTTCACAGCTGAATATTGGCGCCTCCTACGATTGGCTCCTGGGCAAACAGAATCGCCTGAGCTTCGTCGGTAACTTCACCTCCAATGCATTCTCCCGCGACCAACTGGGCGGTGGATTGGAGTTTTTGGTTGGCAAAAACTTTGCTTTCCGCGTGGGTTACAAAGCTGAATTGGATGCAGTGGAAGAAGAAGCTACCATCGATAACGGTGTAAGCGGCGGCCTCAGTTTTTCAATTCCGGTACGGAAAGGCTCTGATAGCCGCCTCGGACTGGATTATGGCTACCGTCAGACCAAGATCTTCAACGGGATCCACAACCTGGGACTCCGTTTAGAATTCTAAAATAAAGAAATATGGGTGGGGAATTTCATGTTTCCCCAAACTATCATTATCTTTGCACCAAGT
>Ga0209066_10004978_pt1 | contig 14226 bp, 11 predicted proteins | sample All_14_2_FD_187198 | JGI IMG/M metagenome (GOLD analysis project Ga0209066, IMG submission 187198) | Freshwater microbial communities in response to fracking from Pennsylvania, USA - Allegheny Zone_MetaG_DW_15 (SPAdes) (version 2) ...
ATCGCAATGATGGGCAGCAGCAGGGAGACACGCAGCAGCTTGATCAAGGTCGCGGTGTCGCCGGCCTCGTCCGAAATGCTGTAGCCAGCCCCCACGACCTGCGCGACATCGTGAATGGTGCCGCCGATGAAGATGCCCGCCTGCTCATCGGTCATGTGCAAGCTGTTTGTGATCAACGGGTACAACATCATCGCCAATGTCGATAGCGCGCTGACCCCGATCACCGTGAACAACGCGGCCTTTTCCTTCAAGGGATGGCCAGGCTGCGCGGCGGAAATGGCCAATGCAGCCGATGCGCCGCAGATCGCGACCGCGCCACCCGTCAGCACACCGAAAGAAGCCCTGAACCCCATTGCCCGGGCCAGAACCACCCCGATACCGATGGTGAGCGCTACGGTCACCACCACCATCAGAACCGGCTGCCACCCCAACGCTGTGAATTGGTCCAGCGTGATGCGCAGGCCCAGCAAGCCAACGCCGAAGCGCAACAATTGCCTGGCGACGAAGTCGACACCGGCTTGGCAAGTCCCGTCTTGCGACAGGAAGTTGAGCGCCATCCCCAGGAGCAAAGCCATCAACATGACCGGTGCGCCATAGTGTTCTGACATGAACATCGCCGCAACCGCGACGATGACACTGATCGAAGCGCCCGGCATGCGCGCAACGATCCAGGCAAAGGAGCGGGAAACCTTCAACTCGTAAGCGGCCAGCATGTCAGCCTACTCCAGGTTCGAGTTCGCAGTCCAGCGAGTTGACGATGCGCGCCACGGCGCAATAGAACGCGCCGGTTGCGAGCAGCTCAATCAGATGCTTCTCTTTGAAGCGCTCCAGCAAGGCCTTCATGGTCGCCGCGCTCGCGCCGCTGGGCTGCGTCAGGTCGTCCGCGAGCTGCAACACCAGGGCTTCGTCCGCATCGAACAGCGCGCTATCGCGCCAATCGGGCAATGAGGCCAGCTGTGCCGGCGTGACGCCTTCGGCTTGAGCCATGTTCACATGGTGTCCGTATTCGTACTTGGATTCGTGCCGCAAGGCGATCTGCACGATCAGTAGCTCACGAATCCTGCGAGAGACAGAAAGGTCGTTGCGAAGGCCGCGCGAGAAAGGCGCCCACACCTTGGCCAGCGACGGGGACCAGGCCATCATTCGCCAGACGTTCAGCACTGTGCCTTGCTGCTTCATCTTCTCGAAGACGTCCTTCAGCTCCGGGTCCACGGTATTCGTATCGACCATCTCCATGCGTGCCATGCTCTTGTCTCCTTCGGTGAGCGGTCTCCCGCGACAAGAGAAATTATGTCGATCGGTCGGCCGGAACCTATTGATCGCCTGTCACATGGAATTGTTCTTCCGTCTCACGCTGGCGAGCCCGCCGAGATCTGATGAAGCTGGTCCCAAAGCTGGCCTGGAACCAGTGCGCAAAGGCGCTGGCTGAGGAGAAGCCGAGCATCGAAGCCGCGTCTTCCAGTGAATGGTCGCTGTCGTCGCGAAGCTTCAGCGCAACTTCGCGGCGGACGGAATCCAGCACCGACTTGAACTGCTCGCCCTCCAGGCTCAGTTGCCGGTGCAAGGTCTGGCGACTGACACCCAAGTGCTGTGCCACTTTCTCGACCGTGCAACGGCCGCTGTCCAATAACGCCGCGATCAGGTGGCGCACTGTCTCACTGCGCGCCGGCTTGCGCTGGTTGAGCGCGGAGTCCATAAAACGGCGCGCGAAACTGGCGAGCCCGGCCTGCGTCGAAGTCAACTCACGGGCCATGTCGCTTGCTGCGCAGACGATTCCGTTGAAGGCGCTGTTGAACTCGAGGTTTTTGCCGAGAAAGGAACGGTGAAAACGCAGGTCCCGCGGTGGCCGATGGGTGAAGCAGACCAGTCGAGGCTCCCAGCTGGGGCCCAGAAGATCGCGCAGCACATGAAACATCACGCCGACCGTCAGTTCCATCGCCTGGCGCGTCGGCACCGATTTGCCCAGTATCAATTCCTCGCGGACGACGACGACGTCTTCCTCTTCATCAACCCGCGCCAGCAGTGCGTCATTCAGCACACGGTTGTAACCCAGCAGCGTCTTGATCGCGCCCAGCGCCGTGCGCTCCTGCTTGATCACGAGGCTGACGGGGCCGAGTTCCCAGATTTGGCGGCGACTGGCCAATCTGAGGCCGAACGCCTCCATGTCCGAGGCTTGGGCGCAGTGGTCCAGCAAGCGGCACAACGCCTCCATGCCGATCAAGGTCTCGTTGTCGTCGAGGCAGCGGCGAGGCAGGCCCACCTTACGCATCATCGCAAAAGGGTCGATTCCTGCCGACTGCGCCAAGTCCGCGAACCCCGTCAGGCTGGCGCTGCGGATGAGGTGGGGCATCTGGGCAATGGACATTTTCGATAGCCTTCGCCTGCTACAGATAATCAATTTTACGCGACAACGGATCAATTCTGTCGAGGCGGCGCCCCGCATCATATCTGCAAGCGCGGTCACGGCCTGCCATCGCAGACACCGCAGCCCACACAGGAGATCACCATGCACTTTCTCGACGGAGCCCTGCTGCCCGAAAACCAGGAAAAACTTGTCATCACCGCCGCCCCGTACGGCCCGCAATGGGAGCCAGGCGACTTTCCGTCCGACATCGCGGTCACGATCGAGGAGCAGGTGCAAAAGGCAGTGGATTGTTACAACGCTGGCGCCACGGTGCTCCATTTTCATGCCCGCGAGGATGATGGTTCTGGCTGCAAGAACCTGGACCGCTTCAACGAGATTCTCTCGCGCCTGAAGCAGGCGGTGCCCGACATGATCATCCAGGTCGGTGGCTCAATCTCGTTCGCGCCCGTCGAGGAAGGCGCCCCCGCCGAGTGGCTGAGCGACGAGAAGCGTCACATGCTGGCGCGCCTGAAGCCGACGCCCGAACAGGTCACCGTGGCCGTCAACACCGGGCAGATGAACACGGTGGAGATCATGACCCCCGAGGACCGCGCAGGAACCTCGTTCGAACGCAAGGCGGTCTACGACGCCTATGAGGAGATGGTCGTTCCAGCGGGCCCCGCCTGGCTGCGGGAGCATCTCGCGCAACTGGCGGCCAATGGCATCCAGCCGCACTTCCAGATCACGATGAAGTCGGGACTCGTCACCCTTGAGCGCCTGATCCGGCAGGGCATCTACAAGGGGCCACTCAATGTGAACTGGGTCGCGCTCAGCGGTGGTTTCGACAACCCTGACCCTTACAGCATGATGGAGTTCATCCGCCTGCTCCCCGATGGGTCGACACTCACGTTGGAAGCGTTGATGCGCGCCTGTCTGCCGATCAACACCATGGCGATCGCCATGGGCCTGCACGTGCGCTGCGGTATCGAGGACACGCTCTGGGGTCCCAAGGGGGAGCACATCAGCAGCGTGAAGCAGATCGAACAACTGGTGCGTATTTCGCGGGAATTGGGGCGAGGGGTCGCATCGGCCAAAGAGGCCCGTGCGATCTTCAAGATCGGCACGCAGTACCAGACGACCGAGCAGACGCTCGCCGAGTTGCGCTACCCAACCGCGCACCGGCCGCTCAGGCCGGCACTGGCCGAACGCAAGGTGGCGGCATGAAAGACCTGCATGAAGTGACCGTTGTCATGGTGCCGGGGTTGCGCGAGGAGACACCGGCGCACTGGCAGTCGATCCTGACCAGCGAACTGCCCAATGTGCGCTCGCTCCCTGCGCTGGGGCGCACCAACATCGACCTGGATATCCGCATGACGCAGATCGAAGAGGCTGTCCGGGCCATCAAGGGGCCCGTGGTGGTGGTCGCGCACAGTGGCGGAGTCATTGCCACGGTGCATTGGGCCCAGCGCACCCGAGTTGCCATTCACGGCGCCCTGCTGGCGACGCCGCCGCTGTTCGCGGGCCCCCTGGGCTCCGAGTTTCCGGCCCTTGCCGAATTCCAGCGCCACGGCTGGACGCCGGTACCCCGCTCGCCACTGCCGTTTCCCAGCATCGTGGCGGCGAGCCGCAACGACCCCCTGGGCTCGTATGAGGGCGTTTGCGAACTGGCGCGAGCCTGGGGCGCTCGCCTGTTCGACCTCGGTCACAGTGGCCACCTGAATCCGGCCTCGGGCTTCGGCCCCTGGCCTGCTGCGAGTCAACTGGTCCGCGAACTGGCGCAAGACACGTCGATGTTGAAAGTCCAATCGCCCGCAGAAGACCGCATCGCGTGAAACAAACCAAGGAGACAATCATGAAAGCATCAATCCCAGTGTCTTGTCGTTTCGCGCTCGGCGCGCTGTTGCTGGCCTGCTCATCGCTGGCCCAAGCCTGGCCCGAGCGGGCAATCAAGCTCATCGTCCCCGCGCCGCCCGGCGGGAACATGGACGTGCCGGCTCGCATCTTTGCCAACTTTCTGTCCAAGGAAGTCGGCCAACCTGTCATCGTCGAGAACAAAAAGGGCGCGGGTGGCGCCATCGGCGTGCAGGCAATGCTGACCGCACCTGCCGACGGTCATACCATCCTGTACACCAGCTCCAACGTGCTCACGGAAATACCGCACGTGATGAAGCCACCCTTCGACCCGATGAAGGATGTACTGCCGGTGGCGGCGCTCACGCAGTACCGTTACCTTCTGGTCGTTGCGCCCGACTACCCCGCGAATGACCTGGCCGGCATGGTGAAGCAGCTCAAGGCAGCGCCGGACAAGAGCAGCTTTGCGTCACCGAGTCCCGGAACGATTGCGCAACGCGGGGGAGAGATCCTCAATCGAAAACTTGGCGTGAACATGCTGCACGTGCCATTTTCGGGTACGCCTCCCGCACTGCTCGCTGTGATGTCCAACCAGATCACGATGTATCTGGACAGCGTCGTGACCTCGGGACCCCTGCTGCAGGGCGGCAAGCTGAAGGCACTGGCCATCGCGGGCACCACCCGCTATCCCGAAATGCCGCAGGTTCCGACTTTCGCCGAACAGGGTTTTCCGGAGTTCAATGATTTCAGCAGCTGGCAGGGCATTGCGGTGTCACCCAAGGTGCCTGCCGCCGTTGTCGAACAGCTCTACGCCGTTACGCGCCGCATCGCCGGTCAGGCGACGTTTCGCGAGAGTATCGCCAAGCTGAGATTCGAGCCGATCCTGCCCGATTCGTTGCAGCAGTTCGCGCAGCGCCTGCAGTCTGACTACGACCACTTCGAAGCACTGAACCGCACGATGACCCTGAACAAGTGAAATCTCATCAACCTTGATAGAAATGAGTCAGCCATGAAAGCAGTCATGATTGTTTCGGGCCCGCAAGGCGGCCGCCTGGAAATTCAGGAGATTCCCCGCCCGACGCCAGGTTCCGGCCAAGTGGTGGTGCAGGTGATGGCCTCGGGCCTTAACCGGGGTGAATTGATTCGGGTGGGTGAAGCGAAAAGCGGCGCCCCGATACGGGCCGGGATCGAGTTCGCCGGCATTGTCAGCCAGGTTGGACCCGATGTGCGCGGCGTTTGTGAAGGTGACCGTGTAGCCGGCCACGGCTGGGGCGGCCAGTCCGAGTATGTTCTGGCCGAAGCGCGTGCGCTGATCGAGATGCCGTCTACGCTGTCCTGGGCTGAGGCGGCTGCATTCCCCAATGTGTTTATCAGCGCGCACGACGCACTGGTCACCAATGGCGAATTCCGCGCCGGCCAGTCCGTACTGGTGAATGCCGCCACCGGTGGCATGGGGCTGGCCGCCATCCAGCTGGCCGCCCAGCTCGGCGCCAGCCAAGTCATTGCCACCTCGCGTTCGGCGGCCAAGCTGGCGCGGCTGCGCGAATATGGCGCGACCCATACTATCGATACGTCGCAGCAGGACACCGTGCAGGCTGTGAAGGACGCCACCGGCGGGCGCGGCGTGGACGTGATCATCGACTCACTGGGCGGCGCGGTGTTGGACGCCAATCTGAAAAGCCTGGCTGTGTGCGGCCGCCTCGTCATCATCGCGCGCATGAGCGGCGTCGATACCGCCCAGGTCGACATCAAGCACCTGTGGATCAATCGCCTAAAGGTGGTCGGGACCACCTTCCGCACCCGAACCGAGGAAGAGCGTCTTGCACTGATTGAAGCGTGCGCTCGCGATGTGCTGCCGCTGCTGCGCGCGGGGCGTCTCAAGCTGCCGGTCGACCGCATGTTCGCACTCGATGACATCGCGCAGGCCCACGCCTACATGGCAAGCGACCAGCACTTCGGCAAGATCGTGCTGGCCGTCCATGAAGGTGCGATGGAAACCGGTGCACAGACCTCACTGGCCACAACCAAGGAGTTAGCATGAACCTCAAGACAACCCCGCTCACCGGGTCGGTCGGTGCCGCCGTCGAGGGCATCTCCCTTTCGGAGCCCTTGACCAGCGAAGTGTTCGAGCTACTGCGCGAGGCTTTCCTGCGCCACTGCGTGCTGGTGTTCCGCGATCAACATCTTGCTCCGGCACCGCAACTCGCTTTCGCCCGACTCTGGGGCGAACCGGTGGTTCCGGCCTTGCTCTCCAAGCTGCAACTCGGTGAGTATCCCGAGTTGGTCCAAATCCGGACGATGTCAAAGGAGCTCGTCTCGACCGAGGCCTGGCACTACGACGCCCCACACACACCCGTTCCTCCAAAGGTCACTATGCTCAGCGCGCAGGTGGTGCCGGCGGGTGGCGACACGATGTGGAGCAACCAATACCTCGCCTACGAGCGCCTGACTCCCGTCATGCAACGCATGCTGCAGGGTCTGCGTGTGCATTTCCGCGCCGTGCGGCTGGCTCGTTCCCAAGGCGTAGCTGCCTCCGATGCGCCCTCGGCGGTGCACCCGCTCGTGCGCACGCATCCGGAGACCGGCCGCAAGGCGCTATACATCGGGCATCCTGACAACGTGATGGGCATCGAGGGCATGACGGAGGCCGAAGGCCGGCCCTTGCTGAACTTTCTGTATGTGCACAGCACGCAGCCAGACAACGTCTACCGCCACATGTGGCGCGTCGGCGATGTGGTCATGTGGGACAACCGTTGCACCATGCACTATGCGGTGCACGACTATGGCGATCAAGAGCGGGTTTTGAACCGCGTCACTCTGAAGGGGGAAGCGCCCGCCTGATAAGCGCTGTTGCCTGACCACACGGCAGCCGCTTTGCGCGGGCGTCGGGTCCCCTTGAGCAATGCAATTTATCAGTGATCAGCCAAATTCGAGCGACTTCAGCTGAGCAAGAGCTTTCGCACCAGGACATACTCGTGCATGCGTAGCATGTCCTTCTCGGTCGGGTCCGCCAAACGCGTGAGGTCCATGTTGTCGGCGTTGTCTGCCAGCTTGACCTCCCGTGCCAGCGAATTGATCTTGGCTCGTTTGGCGGCCTCAATACGTGTCTCTTTTGGTCCCTTGGTCAGTGCCAGTACGGCACCAACGACTTCCGCATCGAAGCCCGCGTCACGCAGATCCTGCTCGGTCACCTTGGTGTCCTCAAGCAAGTCGTGCATTGCAGCCACGGTCTTCGCCTTGATGCCTTCCACGGCGTGCATCACGCGCAGCACATGCAGGATGTACGGCTCTCCTGCTTTGTCGATTTGACCGGCGTGGTGAATGGCAGCGAGTTCCAGAGCTTTTTCGAGTGTGGGCATGCGAAGTAGTTTTGCGCAGTGGTGAGATGAACTGATCGTATGCTTGATCTGCCCCACCATGGGGTGACGCCGTTGTCATAGCGTGGCGGGAAATCATGAACACTTGGGGCTGAGAGAAAAATCACAGATCCAAGTTCAGCTGGCGAATGAGAGCTTCTTTGATTTGCTCCAGTGACTGTGTTTGCTCGAGCACCACGACATCTTCCAGATCGCAACGAAAATCTGCCTTTGCAGGCGAGGACAAAGTGAGCGGAATGCGTGGGATTTTGATACGAACTCGCACGGGTACCTTGGCCAACTGCGCCAACAAAAGGCTCACCCGGTGTTCTTCTTGTACGACCTTGAGTGTGATGCGGCTACCCAAGGTGAACAGTCTCGTGTCGGCGTCGTCGAGTGCAGATATTTCCATGACCACGGTGCCTGCTTGCTCTTCATACCCCCCTGTGACACGACCTTGCAGATGGTGCTCGCGCTCGCTCGCTACTTGCTTGACGGCAAGCTTTCCCATGTTGAGATCAATGGGGCCGGCCAGCGACTGTACCGTAGGTACTCGCTGACCTAACAGGGATAAGACGCTGTTCGTCAGAGCTGGATTGGGGAGCTTGTCCAACTGGTCTCGGATGCTCTCAAAACTGATCGAACCGCTCTGCGCGGCGGCAATCACCTTCTTGATTGCCTGGACCGTTTCTCTCAAAGTCACGTGTTCAGCAGCAATTTCCGGCGTAGGGTCCAGCTCTTGCATCAAGCCGACCGACGTGTTGGCCAACACCAGTGTCAGGATCAGGTCTCTGGCGTCCTTGACGCGAATCAACACGAAATGGCGACCGGGCGTTGGGTTCATGGTCAAAAGCTGGTTTTCGACGCGGCGCATCGCTTTGAGCATGTCGTCCAGCGTGCAGAACTCGTCGTCTGGTAAGGCCGCACTGACAGCAGCGGGTACATCACTGGCGCTGGCAAAAAATGCCGAAGCGCAATAGCCTTTTCGGGCGTTTCCCTCGCGCGCGGCTTGAGTCAGGGGGTTGGATGTTTTTCGTGGAGCAGAAGCCATACAAATTCAAGCGGTTGGGGAAAAGGAATGGATTGCTTTCCAGCTCACTGCCGGGATGTCCTAAGGACGAGCAACGCATTCGCGAGCACCCTCACCAGGGTGGTCCAACGTGCCTTGGCAACGGTGTTGCGGTCAGACGGGTCTCTGGGTTGGATGAAGATGCGAGGCAATGAGCCGATATCGTGCGCAGGTGACCCGATGAGCACCGCATCCAGTTTGGACAGCTGGATATTGAGCGCTGGGTCCACTCTCCTGATATCGCTGACCACTTCCAGGCAGATCTGCGACTTTTCTAAGCGAGGTGCTACGGCGATGATTTCGTCTTCCCAGTGGACCAGTTCATGCCTGGGCAGAAGCAGTTGAAGGAGCATCTGCAATTGCTGTGTCGGGATGCCTGAAAGTACCGTGATGAGATCGTGAGCTTGCGGGGATTGCAACTGCCGAACGTCGGCCGCCATGGCTCGACCTGTGATGTCGCCCTTGACTCGACCTCGAAGAGTCTCTGAACTGAAATTTGACAAGGCCAATCTTGATTCCAGGGCATCAACGGCTTGTCGTTGCAGACCGCTCAACATGTTGTTTGCCGTGCGCTGATCCTGACCCAGCATGCGAAGTCCCAAGTACATCACCTGAAGCGACAAATTAGATTCCGCGCTTGTAGGTGCACTACCCCACGCAGACGTTCTCACTGGGAGCACAGGTGATACAGCGGCGATGGGTGGCAACGTCTGACTCTTGTCCTTCGTGGTTCCCTCGGGCAGTTTGCTTTGGAAGTACTCCCATGGATCTTGATACCGTTGATCCCGTGAGCGGGCCTTGGTCAAGGCGGCTGTGCTGACACCGAGCTGGTTGAGCAGATGCTCGGTTGGACGATGTCGAATCAGTGTGGCTCGGAGTGCAAGCGCCCTGACCGGAATCCAAGCATGGAAGTAGTAGCTCAGTGTCGTCCGAACCGATGCGTGACCTGCGCATAGTCGAACAACGTCTGTGGCCCATGCCCGGTGCTTTTGATACCCAAACAGTGCGCTGGTAGCCCTCGGCCCCGTCCCTCCTGGCTGAGGTGGTTTGGTTGCCCATCTCCAATCCGGGAGCAGAAGATGAGACACGACGTGAGCGCGGAATGCATGAATTCGAAAATTCGGGTTCCGGGCAACACTTTGTATTGCTTCGGTGATGGCACTTCTGATCCACGCAGAGTCCACGGTCCAGGTGCCGTCGTGCAGGGTTCTGCTTCCAAAAATCAAGGCCTCAGGAACGCCATGGGTTTTCAGTTCTTCGATCTGCTGAATGAGCGAAGTGAGTTCGTGAAGGTGTTCTTCAGTGAGTGCCAGCCTTCGGCGAGCCGCGTGGCTTTTGAGGTGTGCGTATCCGCGCGATGTAATACAGATTGCGCCGTCAGCAGTGGCGTCGCTGATGGCCGCCGTGGCCAGCTCGCTCCATCGCATGGGTAGACTGCCGAGCAACTTGATCGCGAGCTGAATGCGTGCCTGACGTAAGGGGCCGTCTTGCGATGAAATCAGCAGAGAAGCGGCTTGATCCAGTTGTTCTTGTGTAAAAGCCGCAATCGCTGTCGTGGCTGTGGCTACTGGGTACCGTTTGATCTGAGTGAGATCTGCGCGCGACGGCAGCGGGTGTCCCAGCTCCCGGAGGCATTCCATGAGCCACTCGGACGCTTCGGTCGCGGTGACCGTTTGCTTTTCATCGGCGTGTGAAAACGCCATAAGGTCCCGGCAAAATTCAGCCCATTCTTGCGCGTCAAACGCGTCAGGATCCAGATTCCTCGCCATAGTCAGAAATGGGCGCAGCGTACTCAGATAGGTGGCTTGGCTGCTCCATTCGATCGCATTTCGTTTGCTTGCTCTGATGCGGGCGGCGTTGACGGAAACCACGCGAACCAAGGTGCATGTGAGTTCGCCTTCTGTTGGAATCCTGGACAAAGACACCCAGCGATCAAAAAGTTGCGCGCGCTTCTTTTGCTCTCCCAACTTGTGGCGCGATGACCCCAGGCGGTTGACCACTTTGTAGAAGGCGCTGAACAAGTCAGTGGTGGTCCGAAGTACATGACGCGGACGGGCAGGGGGCTCGGCGCCCTGTGATGCCTCCAGCCCAAATAGGTCGGCATTTGAGCGGCTGTCCAGAACCGGAGCATGACTGTCGTTGGAATAGCAGAGTTGCACTGCAGGGGGTAGGCACCAGTCGGCCCACAGCCGGCTGCATGCAAGCAACGCCTTGGCCACGTCGACTTTTTCTCCTCCCCAGCAGTCAGGGGTCGCCTCACCGATCCACTTCTCCGCTGCTTCGAGAACCTCGGAGTAAGCACTTGGTTTGATCTCTGCGTTCTGACCATGCCGGGATAGAAATATGGCGGTCGGTAGCTGAACAGGCGTGACCAGCACATGTTTCGAATTGGAACGCTTGAATTTTGCAACCCACCCCGCCGACCCCAGTTCGAACGACACGTTGATGTCTTCAAATATTGCTTCCAGGTCGATGGGCTCGTTGAGCGCGTCGAAGCTGACCAGGTGAAGCCACAGCAGGGCGTGTGGGTGGTTTGGTCCATGGCCATTCATCAGCAACTCCCGGACACGATCCATGATCCGGACGGCGGCCAGGTGCCAGCGGCTGAAAACCGGTGCATCCCATTTCTCGATGTGCACACGATAGGCGTAGTGAACTTTTTGTACCCGGCTACCAGGCGTGACAACGAATTTATAGGGGTCCGGAAAGGATGCTTTCGCGCCGATGTCTGGAAGCCACTTCTTCAGCAAACTTTCGAGTAGGACGCCGGCAGCTTGTGTGGCTGATTCCGGCGTGTACATGGCCCCTCCGGCAGGCAGCGCGAGTCCAGCTGTGGCATGCCCGGTGATCAACCGCAGGAGATGAGGGTCCTCGCCATCAAGCGCCCAGTGGGTGATCAGCACGTGGCGCATGAAGTTTTTTCCAGCTGAAAAGTAGCGTTGGGAAACAGCTTCGATATCCGCGGCCGTGACAGCCGATCTCGTGACCTTCTCTGAGCTGAAATCGAGGTACTCAAAAGCCGGCGCATCAAATCGAAGTTGACCTGAAGCCAGCTCCTTCCATCGTTCAGCAAGATCGCGTCGCAGGCGGCTTGCAAGCCGTTCCGCAACGGCTTTGCGGGCAATAAACCATCGGTGCAATCCATGACGCAGATGTATTGGTTTGGGCAGGATCCTCGACGAGTTTTCGTGCTCAACCTTTTTGTCTTCCAGCCACCAACAATCTGGTGCGCAGTACAGCGCGCCGCATGTGATCTCTTCAACCCTTGAGCCGCGACCGCCTACGAGAAATGTGGTCAGTGCTGCCGTCAACTGAGTGAGTTCGTTGAGGTTGTGAATTGATGAAGTCAGGTCGGTTCGCCTGTTGAAAATGATCGCCTGCAACGCGTCCGCACGCGCTTCCATTTCAGCGAATCCCGCCGCAATGTGTTCATCCGATGGAATGTCACGCTCGTGTGCCACTTCCATGGCAGAAACGCAAGGTCCAACGCCCAAGCGTTCGTAGACTTCACCGACCGATTGCCGGATGTCCTGCTCTGATGGGTGAAAGTAGTAAAGCGCGGCTTGTGGTGTTAGAGCCAAATCCAGCGAGCACACGCTCGCCATCAAATCTGATCCACAAGAATCGAGATACACCCTTGAAAGGGAGTTGGCCCATCTGCCAGGGAACGCTGGAAATGCAGGATCGCTGAGCTCCATGAGCAGGTCATGCGTCTGCCTGAGCAGCGCGTCCCAGGCGGCCGTATCGACGTCCACTCCAAAAACGTCCGAGAAATGCCGAAGGGCATTGACGTTCTTACCATGCGCCAATCCTGCGATTGCCTGCGCCAAGGGCATAGGAAACGGGACCGCAATTTTGGCGGAATTGCGATTCGGGTCAGCCATGTTGGGCTCGCCTCGAAGCGACTGCATCGTCCAGCTGAACCGCAGATGATTGAGATCTATGTTGAGGTCAACGTCACGATTGACATTGGCATGCAGCAACACATGCCCCGGTGTTGAGGTCAACAGACTGGTTGTAGCGATCACAGCGGCGCGGTGCCATGGGGAGCTGACGTCAGTCAGCAGCGCAGGGAGCCTGGCTGCGATCTGACACGTCTGTTCGATCGGAAGCGAGGTCCATGATTCGAGCGCAAGCCGGTCGTTGCGCGGGGCGTTGCTGGCTCGCTTGATGTGCCAACCAATGATGGAGTCTCCCCGAGCAAACTTCGGAAGTGACGGTTCCGGATTCTCCGGCCCTTCGATGGCATCGACTCCACTGGATGTAGCCGAAAGGCCAGGATCCGACTTGCCTTCCTCAGGGTTTTCGCAACTCGCAGAATCCAGGCTTGGTTTCTGATTTTGAACGCCCCACTCGGCGATGCCAGCCGGCGTCGGCATGGGTCGCTCAAGGAGGCCCAGCACCAGTTTGCCAAGAGCGCGGACCGGAGGATGGGCAAGACCCTCAAGGAGGTTGACGAGCTGTGAGCGCTCGATGAGAGCGGGTGTCGTCAATAGAGACCACTCGGCATGTAGCTTGCGTCTGCCTGCGAGTGCGATGTAGCAGGTTCTCAAACCTTGAAGTGCTGCGTCGGTCAGTAGGTGGCGGCTTGCAGCGGCTTCCAGCACAAAGTGCACGAACAAGGTGTCGAGGTATTTGGTCGACTGGGTTTTGACCAGGCCGCGGGCTTCGATGCACCCGTGCAACCCACCCCAGGGTTGATGTTCGAGGTCGGCTGCCTTGGGCGATGCGGACGCCTTGCGCGCGTCGACTGTGACTGCCCTGGAAAGATGACGAACGATCCTCAGCCACTCTTGTGTGCTGGCCCCAACACCCAAGGCCTGACATGCTTCCAGCGAGCGGGCTAGCTGCTGTAGATATACCGGCGCACCGTTCCCACTGGGAGGACAACCTGCTGCAGTCAGCAGGGGATGATCAAAGGGATTTTCGATGGAGAGGGCACTAGTGGACATGCCCTGTTTATCCGCTGCGCGCTGTCCCAACTCCCGGAGACAAAACCCTCCTTTTGGCCGGTATCTCCCGGAAGGATGTCAATTTCTGTTTTTTTCGCCGATTTTTCCGACGGGCAGAATTGTGGAGTCCTGACTGACGAGAACGGAGGGCTGGTTGGCGCTGACATACTGATGACCGCTGACAGGTCTTCCGTGTAGTCAGCCGTACTTGAGCACATCAAGCAGGCTGCATCTCGCGTCTTGGGACCGATCCAGGCTCTGCGCCAATTTGCGAACCAACATCAAGCCCGCTTCGAGCCCACGGGCAATGGACTCCAGGCGCTGGCGGTTGAGAGAGTCGCCTTGGTCCTCGACGCTTTCTGCCGGAGTGAACCCCTCGGGCGACAGCAACCGTATCAAAGGTACTTTGAAGGCAATTTGGCCGCTTCAGTGGCTATCGTCGCCAGCAAGGCACCGGCGCTCAGCGCTTGTTGCGCTATGCCCGACGCAAACACCCGTTCTTCGTCCTCATAGACGCCTGATTGGGCGAGTGCCACGGCGTGTTGCTCCACGCCACGCTGCAAGCGCTGCGCTTCCCGGACCAGCAGGCGGCGGTCAATGTCGCAGCGGATGGCAAAGTTGGCCAACGGAAAGGCTTTCACGTCTTCGAACCTG
>Ga0209066_10004982_pt1 | contig 14221 bp, 9 predicted proteins | sample All_14_2_FD_187198 | JGI IMG/M metagenome (GOLD analysis project Ga0209066, IMG submission 187198) | Freshwater microbial communities in response to fracking from Pennsylvania, USA - Allegheny Zone_MetaG_DW_15 (SPAdes) (version 2) ...
CAACTGAAAACGATAAAAGATAAATCCAGTTTTTAACAAGTGTAATTGCCAAATTATAGAGATACATGAATATGATCGGGACGAAATCAATTATTTTTTTCATTTGCATAGTTTGCTTTGCAGCCTATGTAACCCGATGCACTCCCGCCCACGATAAAAAAAGGAACGATTTACATGCAGAACTGCTCAGGGAAGCAAAATCAATCAGCACTGAGTCGCCCGCGAAAGCTGATTCGCTTTACCGGATAGTTGCACGTGATGAAACGCAGCATATATCCGAAAATTATATTGATGCATTAACCGGTATTGCTGATATTTTTATTGCCAACAGGGCTTTCGATTCGGCCGCACTATACCTTCAGAAGGCAGAGATCTCACTCTCCGGCGACCAGGACTCCGTTCATATGATTCCGATACTGAATATCAAAGGTAAAATGTATTACCAGGAGGGCAGGTACGACTCGGCAGAATATGTGTACCGCAAAGGATTAAGCTTAGTAAACCTTACGGATGACAGCATTCAGAAGACTGCATTTACCTTAAACCTGGGGAAATCAATACTGGGTAGCGGAAATTACCCTGATGCAGCAAAACTGCTCGACGAAGGGCTCAAAATGGCAATCAGCAATCAAAACAATTTACATATTATGGTTGCCTTGCATTCATTGGCGGTGCTCTATTCGGCAATGAACCAATACGATGAAGCTATAAAATACACCAAGAGACATATCAGCCTGGCTCTCACTATTCCCGATTCACATTCATATGCCAATGCCATGATGAACCTTGGCATCTATTACAAAAACTCAGGCCTTATCGACTCGGCACTGCTTGCCTATACCAAGGCATCCGATGCGTACAGCAAATTGAATGACAGCCTGAGTATGATAATGACTCTTTATAATAAAGGTATTTTATTGAAGAAAGCAGGGAAATATATCGAAGCGGAAAAAACCATGAATTATATTTACAACTACTGCAAGGCTAACAACATGCCCGAAGGACAAACATACAGTCTTACGGCATTGGCAGGTATTTGTGAGGAAACCAACCGTAAAAACGAGGGTTTGGTATTTATTAATACTGCCTTAAGCCTGGCAACAAAGCATAAACTGATTATCAACATAAGCACCTTGTATGAACGCAAACATTCGCTGCTTGCTGCCTTGGGTAAGTATGAGGAAGCTTACAATATTTCGCTGCAGGCGGTAAAGATTTCGGATAGTTTGTCGGGGATAGAAGTAAAGAAAGAAATTCTGGAACTAAAAACTAAATACGAATCCGAAGAAAAAGAAGCTGAAAACCATTTGCTGAAAAAGGATAACCAGATTATAAAATCGCGGCTCGTGATTCAAAAACTTGTGCTTGCCGTTACCTTGCTGCTGGTTTCGATTTCGGTTCTGCTTTTTCTTTTATACCGAAAAAAAATAAGGCACCGTGAGGCTTTGGCGGAAGAAAAAGCGAAACGACTCGAAAACGAAAACAAAGCCGGCATACTGGCCCTCGAACATTCCTATTTACTTAACAAGCTTAAAGAAGAGGAACTTAACAGGATACATATCGAAAACCAGTTAAAGTCGGAACAGATTGAAAACCTCGAACTCCAGACCAGCTTAAAGGAACAGGAACTGGTGTTTCAGGCTTTGGCGCGTGCTGAGTTCAAACAGCTGTTACAAAAAATCAGCGAGAAACTTCATCCGTTTAAAATACGGTTGCACCGTAAAAAAGACCAGGAAGAGTTTTCGCATGTGCTCACCGGCATATCGCGCGATAGCGCAAAAGACCCCCTGTCGGAATTCGAACTCCTTTTCAGGCAGTTGCACCCTGAATTTTATGAAAAACTTCTAAACCGCTGTCCGCAACTCTCAAAGTCGGAATTGCATATCAGCGCTATGATCAGGCTAAACCTTTCGACCAAGGATATGGCCAGCCTTGTTAATCTTAGTATTTCGACTATCGAAACCAACCGTTATCATATACGCAAAAAACTTAGTCTCGATCAGGGCGAAAACCTCACCACCTGCTTAATGCAGGTGTGAGCCCGGTTAAGTTTCGGTTTACTCAGCAGACTGATTTACAATACCTTAATTGTTTGCTCATTCAAAATAAGCTATTGGGTCGCGCCCAAATCATACACTATCTGAACAACCGGTCATTAGCAATGGTTGGGTTTATTCCTTCACGCAAAATCAATAAGTAAATCTCCCAAAATAACTTCCTCAATTGAAATTGAATTTCTGCATTAAAAATCAGTAACATTTCAAATTAATTTAGCTAATGAACATACATTTAATTATACATATCGTCCCTACGGGACTTTTTTCTAACTTGTATTTCGCTTTCTACCAACATATTGTCCCTAACGGGACAGTCCCAGAGATTATTTGCGAAAGCAAATACCATGTTGGTAGAATAAAAAGCCCCCCCTGTTTACAGAAGTCCCGTAGGGACGAGATATATCAGGCATTGCAGGATTTTCTGTAAAATTTAACCGGACAGTAGTGACTTCAAATAAAACAAATTTCTTTAAATCATATACATCAAAATTTGGCTCCAGCATATCAAAATAGAAAATAGCTGTTTTTCAGCGAACCCTATTTAATCGATTACATTAATGCATAATCCGGGTAAAAAACTCCATGGTAAAAGTGCGAAAACAGATAAAAAGCATGGTATTCCGACACTAATATACTGATTATTAGGGACAAAATACTGTTTGTTTCCCTTTCTGCCTGTCGCTTTTGCCGCTTTCCCGGAATAAAAACCACTAACGAACGCTAGCCCTCTTTCTCTTCAATACTTGTATCTCATTACTATACTTACACTTAGCATTTCTATTTGCAATAGCCTGTATAACTCCCTTCGCTTTAACGTTTCAAAACAAACAATTCATAATTCTGATTATCTGATACTTATGATAACCGATCGAGGTAATACCGAGGTTTTTTACCCTGCATTTATTTGCCTTCGGAAACATGCGCGTGTAATTTTGCTTCAACATACACGCAAATTATTTTGCCGCATTATGAAAAACAATTTTACAATACTTCTGGCCGATCATCAGGGACAAGGATCACATTTTAAGCATCTGGCCAAAACCGAGAACATCACTTTTTTACAAGCCACCAATGCAGGAGAGGCGCTGCTGCTTGGAGCAAACTATCCTGATGCCGACCTGGTGCTGGTGAGTGCCGATCTGGAAGGAATGCTCGATTTCGATACCGTAAAGGAACTGGTAAATCAACATAGTGAACGACCGGTGATTCTTCTGAGCAACTATGTAAACCTTTCAACCATAAGGCTGGCCGGCTTGCTTGGCTGCCGCGATGTATTAAAAGCCCCCGTCGACGACAGCAGCCTGTACAGCCTTTTAAACAGTTTTTCGTCACAGCTTTCGCAAAATGTAAACTACTAACCAATAACTAATAACCTTATGAAAACTTTCTATCTTTTTTTCGCACTCATGCTTGTTTCTGCAATAAGCTTTGCCCAAAACGTAGGCATTAACGCCGATGGTTCATCCCCTGATGGCTCGGCCATGTTAGATGTTAAATCCACCAATAGCGGGATACTGATTCCGCGCATGACGCAAGCCCAGCGCGATGATATCTCTTCGCCTGCCACCGGCCTTATGGTGTATCAAACCAATGGCACTCCGGGATTTTATTATTACAATGGCAGCGCCTGGACCCTTATAGGAACCGGCTCGGGAAGTGAAAGCGACCCTGTTTTTACAGCTTCACCAGCCAATGACATCACCAACACAAATATTAGCAACTGGAATATCGCCTTTGGTTGGGGAAACCATGCTTCGGCTGGGTATCTGACATCTTTGTCGGAAACCGACCCTGTGTTTGGCGCACATGCAGCCTATGGAATCACCGGGACAAATATGACCAACTGGAGCTCCGCCTACGGATGGGGAAACCACGCCCTGGCAGGATATCTGACCGCTGCGTCACTTTCGGAAACCGACCCAGTATTTCTGGCAAGTCCGTCTTTTGGTATCACCAGCGATGATATTACCACCTGGAATGGCTTGGTTTCCAGCCAATGGACCAACTCAACTGACGATATTTATTTCAATACCGGAAATGTTGCCATCGGGACCACAACACCCGGAGCTTATAAACTGAATGTAGCCGGATCGATAAACGGCACTTCGGTTTTGGTAAATGGCGTTGCAGTGGCCAGTTCCACAGATACTTATTGGGAAACAGCAGGAAGTGGTAAAATTTATTATAACAGCGGTAATGTAGGAATTGGTGTTGCAAACCCTGCCTATCCTTTGGATGTAACCGGCGATGTAAATATCACAGGAAATTTCAGGGTAAATGGCACACCGCTTACAGGAACAGGAACCGTAACCAGCGTATCAGCCGGCAATGGAATGAATTTTACAGCCATCACAGGCTCAGGTTCTGTTACCCTGGGAACCCCTTCCACGCTCACCAACGCTACCACCAATAGTGTAAGCGGCACAACACACGCCCATGCCATTACAACACAGTTACCATCCAGCGCTACAGCTGGTGTTATGTTGCATAGCGGAACAAAAACAGCCGGAGGTTTTTATGGCGGAACCACTGCTCCCAGCAGTACCACACGGGCAAATTACGATGGCTATTTGTATGCAACCCGGTTTTATGGCGATGGTTCGCAGCTTACAGGTATTTCAGGATCTGCCACAGCAACCAATCTTGCGGGTGGTGTTGCCGGAAGCATCCCCTGGCAAAGTGCAGCCGGAACAACCGGTTTCACTGCTGCCGGAACATCAGGGTACATTCTTAAATCAAATGGAACTACCGCACCTACCTGGCTACAAACATTGCCGGTTGCCAACGGAGGAACAGGAACTACCACAGCTCCTTCACAAGGTGGAGTTATTTATGCTTCAAGTACATCAGCTTATGCATCGACTGCTGCCGGAACCACAGGCTACCTTCTTCAATCCAATGGAACTTCAGCACCAAGCTGGTTGTCAACAGTACCGGTTGCCAATGGAGGAACCGGAGCAACCACCACTGCTGCTGCGCGCACCAATCTGGGAGCGAGCACCCTGGGAGGAAATATTTTCACCATAACAAATCCTTCGGCTATTACCTTCCCGCGTTTTAATGCCGACAATACCGTTTCGGCATTAACCGCAGCCGATTTCCGCACAGCTATTGGAGCAGGAACAGGTACAGGAACGGTTACCAGTATTGCCACTGGAAACGGAATTACCGGTGGAACCATAACCACAACCGGCACACTCGGTTTAACCGGTCAGGCACTGGCATTACACAACCTTGCAACCAACGGAATTGTTGCGCGAACCGGATCGGGTACAGTCTCGGCACGCACCATCAGTGCCAGCGGAAACGGAATCAGCGTGAGCAACGGCGATGGAGTAAGCGGAAACCCAACCGTTTCGCTCAGCATAGGCACCGGAGCAACACAGGTTGCCGCCGGAAACCATACCCACAGCGATTTGGGAGCACCGGTGGGCTCTATAATGATATGGGCAGGAAGTACAGCTCCAACCGGATGGCTATTGTGTGATGGAACTGCTTATACAATAGCTGCCTATCCAACATTGTATGCTGTTATTGGAACTACTTACGGAACTGGCATCGGATTTATGGTACCCAACCTGAAAGGAAGAATTCCAGTTGGTCTAAATTCAGCAGATGCATCTTTTGATGCCCGTGGCGAAACCGGTGGCGAAAAAACTCATACGCTTACAAGTGCTGAAATGGCGGGACATACGCATTCGGTTCCCGCATCTTCATCTACGACAACAAGTACAAACGGCAGCCATCAGCATAAAAGGACTTGCAATTATGGAAGTGGAATCGGAAGTTCATCTAGTTCAGATTATGTTTTATACAATAGTGATGGAAGTTCTACAGGTAATATGAATATTGTTGATGCCGCTGGTGATCATAGCCATACTGTTACTATAGCTGCATCCACTACCGGAAGTACCGGCAGTGGAACAGCTTTTACTAATGTTCAACCTTATATTGTGCTCAACTACATTATAAAATACTAATCATCTCTGCGGCCCTCTGCGTAAAACTCTGCGGACTCTGCGGGTTTTTTATGAACGAGGTGGAGAAGGGAGAAACGGAGAGTCGGAGAAAGGGAGAAAAGAGAAGTAAGTCAAAAGAAGGGAGAAGTGAGTAATGAATTGGAAATTAGAAATATCGAATAATGAATAAGGAACAACAAATTATCAATAAGCAAACAACAGTAACCATGAAAACCATCCGCACATTCCTTTTCACTGCAGCACTTGTAGCACTGGCAACTGTTGCAAATGCTCAAAACGTCGGCATCAACTCCGACGGCACTTCGCCCGATGCATCGGCCATGTTAGATGTAAAATCTGCCACCAAAGGATTTTTAGCTCCCAGAGTCAGCTCTACGGGAGATGTTACAAGTCCTGCCACAGGCTTATTGGTTTACCAAACCGGCGGAACTCCCGGCTATTACTACAACAGCGGAACTCCCGCATCTCCGGCCTGGGTTCAGCTTGGCGCAGCTTCGGGTGCCAGCCAATGGACAACCACCGGAAGTGATATTTATTACAACACAGGCAACGTGGGTATTGGAAAAGCTGCACCAACAGCAAAATTAGATGTTTTAACCAGCAATACCTATGGAATTTCATCAACAGGCACAACAACAGGTTCAACTGGTCTTTATCATATTGCAAATTCAAACGCCCCAACTTCGTGGAATTTAGGTGTTGAAGGTGGTGCTTGGGCTAGTGGTGCTCCTTTAGGTTCACTTTATATTGACAAACAGGATGTTGGTCCTAAGATGACAATTACGCCAGATGGCTATGTCGGCATCGGAACAACTACTCCGGGTACAAAACTGCATGTTGATAACGGAGCTTTGTATGTACATGGAACTGACAATACTGCCAATAACTATACATTGCTTTTACGGAACCAAAATACTGATAATATGATGGTTGTTTATAATGACGGTACAACCTATATGAAAGGCAACGTCGGTATCGGAACAACTACACCTTCAGTCGCGTTAGATGTGAACGGCTCTTTTAAAGCAAGCGGAATGCCGACAATTATTTGTCCTATTACTACAGTAGCCGCTAGCAATAATTTTCCATTTGGTACGGCTGAATCTAAAACTGGTAACATTAGCTCGGATGGTAGCTCTATAACCATAGGCGAAACAGGCTTGTATTTGATAACATTTGCACTTGGATTCAGCGATTTAAGCCATGGCTGGATAACCGTAAACGGAGCTGGTCGGCTTGTTTCCTGGTCTATTACAGATCCCAATATTTTCACCACTACCACGGTAGCGCCCTTAAACTCAGGGGATGTAATTCGATTATTCCTATACCAGGGAACATTCAGTACTGATGCGAACAGAAAATTTATTTGTGTAACAAAATTGCACTAACCTTGAATAAAAACGCAGTGAACGCTAAGAAACCGAAAAGAACCGCAGAGCAAAAAACAACTCTGCGGCCCTCTGCGAAAAACTCAGCGAACTCTGCGGTTAAAGAGAGGGAGCGAGGAGGAGAAATGGAGAATGGGAGAGTCGGAAGTCGGAAGTCGGAAGAAAGAAATTCTCAATCCGAAATCAGCAATCCGAAATAATGAATAACGAATGACAAATAACGAATAAGCAATAACTATGAAAACTATCCGTACTATCCTTTTTACCGCCATTCTTGTCGTAATGGCAGGCATTGCAAATGCCCAGAGCGTAGGCATTAACGCCGACGGCACAGCCCCCGATGCATCAGCTATGCTTGATGTAAAATCAACCACCAAAGGTTTCCTGGCTCCCAGAGTCAGCTCTACATCAAATGTTACAAGTCCTGCGACCGGCTTATTGGTTTACCAAACCGGCGGAACTCCCGGCTATTACTACAACAGCGGAACTCCCGCATCTCCGGCCTGGATGCAGCTTGGAACTGCTTCGGGTGCCAGCCAGTGGACTACCACCGGAAGTGATATCTATTATAATACAGGCAACGTGGGCATTGGAACAACAAGTCCATTGGCGAAGTTGCAAGTAGATGGAAGAGTAATTATAAACCATACAGCAGCTCCGGGTTTTTATGGACAATCAGCCGGAACAAATAAAGTTTATTTAGGCTATGATGGTGCCGGAACAGGATTGGAATTATATAATTTCACTTCTACGAAATCGCTCATGGTGCGAGATAATGGAGATTTAACCTATCTTGGCAATGTGGGCATCGGAACAACTACACCAGCAGTAAAGTTGGATGTCATCGGAGAAGCCAATTTTTCAGAAAACCTAACTATCGCTAAGAATATTAAGTGGAATAATGCTGGGTACGGCATCCAACTTAGTGTCGTAAATGTAGGACCAAAAGATGCACTCGTTTCGCGAAACGCAAGTGGTTCGCCGTGGGTTGATGTGGGAAGTGACGCAGCGTGGTCGGGGGTAACTCTGGCAGCAAATGGTGGCAACGTTGGCATCGGAACAACTGCACCAGCCTACAAACTCGATATATCCTCTGGCGATGGTGCTGGCATTCGTCTGGGTCCCAATACAACATTCTCGAGGTCGATCTTGCTGGGTGGATGGAATAATACTGATTTCAGCGAAGCCCGAATTCAAACATCAACTGGCAATCTTCATCTGGATGCCAAAAGTGGAAATGATATTTATCTCAACAACTATACTGCAGGTCATGTATTAATTGCTGGGGGTGGTGGCAAGGTGGGTATTGGAACAGCAACACCAAGCCAAAAATTAGATGTAGCAGGTAATATCAAAATAACCAATCAAAGTGGTCCTGTTGCTGCGCCAGATAAAATTGATTTAGGAACATCCTATAGTAATGGAGCAACGAGGGATCAATGTAAAATATATTTATATGATGCTGGTGGTAATCAAAAATTTGGATTTGGTATTGGTGCAAATGCTGATATTCAATATCATTCCTATCAAGCACACGATTTTTATGTTGATAACTCAAAACGCTTTAGTGTTACTGTCAGTGGCGGTGCAAGCCCATCCGACAGACGCCTGAAACGCGATATTTTGCCTTTAAATAAGTATGGGTTACAACAGGTGATGCAATTGAATCCGGTTACTTACATTTATAAAGATGATAGTGCCAATACTCCTCAGGTTGGTTTTATTGCCCAGGAAGTAAAACAGATTATTCCCGAAGTGGTAACCGGCAAAGAAGGCGACCTCAGCAAAGGCGAAAGTCTGGGCATTGTGTATGGTAACTTAGTTCCCGTGCTTACCAAAGCCATACAGGAGCAACAGGCCGAAATTGAAGCGCTGAAAGCTGAAAACGCAGCTATGAAAGCAGAGAACACAAGCATGAAGGCAAAGGTGGAATCCATCGACAATCTGAAAGCCGAAAACACCAGTATGAAAGCAGATCTGGAAGCCCTGAAAAGCGCGGTTTACGGCACAGCTCAAATGAAACAGCAATAATTTTTAAAAACTATAGATCATGAAAAAACTTTTCCTTTTAATAACCGTGCTGGTCTATAGCTGGTCGGCAACCCTGGCCCAAAACGTAGGCATTAACGCCGACGGCACAGCCCCCGATGGCTCGGCCATGCTCGATGTAAAATCAACCAGCAAAGGCTTTTTAGCGCCCCGAATGACAGCGGAGCAAAGAGCTGCCATTACTACACCCGCTACAGGTTTGCAGGTGTATCAAACCGATGGAACGGCGGGGGTATATGTGTATAACGGTACCGCCTGGAATCTGATAGGCAATGCCACCGGCACTGTGGCCATCGCCAACGGCGGCACCGGCGCAACAACACAGGCAGGGGCAGCCAATGCGGTTCTGCCAACACAAACCGGAAACACGGGTAAATACCTGACAACTGACGGCATCAATGCAAGCTGGGGAACCGTTTCAAGTAGCGGTGGCGGAACCAGCAATTACATTCAACTGAAAATGAGTGCATCCCAAAGCAGTTTAAGCATTGGAAGCATAGTCGCATTTGATGCTACATTAAAAAGTAATGGAATGACTTCAACCAGCAATGGCATTAACCTGAAAGCAGGTGTTACCTATCGTTTAGAAGCCAGCTTAGATATTATCGTTAGTGGTGGTATTGGCTATTTAGGATACAACATTGCAAATGCCTCTGGCGATATAAGTGGTAGAGGTTATGCATTTGCAGCAAATGCAGCGACAAGTGATGGTGTAAAAAACATTGCAATAGCTATTTATACTCCCATAGTTGACGAAACTGTTTGGGTAAAAATCAGAGATCTTCAAATGACAGGTTCAATAAGATCGGATTTTTCCCCGTACTTCATTGCAACCGAAATGACTTCTTCAGGCGGCACTGCCATTAGTTTAACTGCTGGAGTTACCGGCATACTGCCGGTAGCCAGCGGCGGTACCGGTGCAACAACCGCAACTGCCGCTCGCACAGCGCTCACTGCCGCATCGTCAGGCGCAAACAGCGACATCACCAGCCTGACCGGGCTGACCACTGCACTGTCCGTAGCGCAGGGGGGCACCGGCAGCACCACCGGCTCCATTACCGGCAGCAGCGCGCTCACCTTTGCGGCGGGGGGCACCAACCAGAACGTAACGCTCACCCCCAGCGGCACAGGCTACACTCTTCTGAACGGCAATGTCGGTATTGGAACAACAACACCCGGCACAAAACTGCATGTTGATAACGGAGCTTTATACGTACATGGAATTGACAATACTGCCAATAACTATACATTGCTTTTGCGCAACCAAAATACTGATAATATGATGGTTGTTTATAATGACGGTACAACCTATATGAAAGGCAATGTGGGTATCGGGACAACTACACCTGCTTACAAACTCGATATTTCTTCTGCCTCTGGTTCGGGCAGACAAGATATGTTTCGCATCTTGGCGGGCAACAATACCACGGGAAACGGTGCTTCTATGGTGCTTGGGTCAACTCAAACACATGCGGGTTATATTTCTGGTTTGCAGACCAACAGCAACACTGGCGATTTGACATTCGGAACTCAATCAAATGGTGCTTATGCTGAAAAAATGCGTATAGTTGGAAGCAACGGCAACGTGGGCATCGGAACAACTACACCCGCTTACAAACTACATGTGGCTGGTGGTACAATTCGATGCGAATTGGGATCAAACGGAGTAAGTGCTGCATTTTTAGGTGGTGGCTCTAATTTACAAGTATATCATAATTCTGGTTCTTCAGTTTATTTTTGGAATACAGCTGGCGGAGTTTATGAGTTTTATGATGGTGCCGGGGCTACTTCAACCGGAACTCTTATTGCAGGAGCATTCAACACGGGGTCAGACCGTCGCCTGAAAAACAATATCGTAAACACCCACTTTGGTTTAAATGATTTGATGAAAATTCAGGTACGCGATTATGTTTATAAAGCCGATACTGCCAACACCTTAACCACTGGTTTTATTGCTCAAGAGCTGAATGAGATTTTCCCTAATGCGGTTACCAAACCCGCCAAAGCAGAAGATATGTGGAGCGTGGATTATGGCAAGGTAACTCCTTTGCTGGTAAAAGCTATACAGGATCAACAGGCCACCATCGAAGCCCAGCAAAAACAGATTGATGAGTTGAAAGCACAGAATAAGTCTCTTTCGGGTGAGCTGAAAGCTGAGATAGAAACGCTTAAAAAGGCGATTTATGGGAGTAGTGTGGTGGTGAGTAGTGAAAAGTGAAAAGTGAATAGTGAATAACGAATAGTGAATAACGAATAGTGAATAGTAAAAAGTAAAAAGTAGAAGTGTTCTCATCAGTAAAATTTTGAGGGTGGAGTCACCCCTCTCCTTGAGGAGAGGGGACGGGGGTGAGGTGATTGAAAAGAGTGAAAGTGTTGCTTCGCTTTGCTTCGTTACACTCGCAATGACAGCTCGCAATGACAATGAATAGGAAAAAATAATTAGCATCCCCGCGAAAAGCTTTGCGTATTCGCGTTAAAAAAACAAATACTAAAACAAAATCAATATGAAAAAAGCAATCTTAATTCTAAGTATGGTTGTTCTGGCTCTGGCCTCGCAGGCTCAGGCCATTTACAACAACGGTGCCCGTGTTGTGAGTACCACCGGCAGCTACTGGGTGGTTGATAACGGCGATTTTGCTCTTACCAGTGCAAGTGCTACCAACCTGGCTCAGTTTGATAATCTTACTATCACCGGCGATGCATCGCTTACACTTGGTTCAGCAGCAACACCGGCCTATCTGACTGTTAGCGGTACATTGGCTAACAATTCGGGTAACGACGGACTGGTAATTCCTTCGGGCAGTTCGCTGATTGAAAGCAGCTCGGCAGCGGCCACCGTTAGCCGTGCAATTCCGGGTAACGAATGGCACCTTATTTCGGCACCTACCTCCAATGCCACCGCCGAAATGTTTTTGGGCAACTATCTGCAACAGCATACCGAATCAACAAATGCTTATACTGATATTATTTCGGTTGACGAAAACCTTAGCCCGGCAAAAGGTTACGCGCTATGGGGCGATGCTGGTTTTACGGCAACTTTTGCAGGTCCTTTAAATGCAGGAAATGAAACTTTTGCTTCAACTCATGCAGATGAAGGCTGGAACCTTATAGGTAATCCCTATCCTTCAAGCATTGACTGGTCACTTGCTTATGCGGCTAACAGCGATAAAGTTGATGCTGCAACATACAGGCATGTTGATGCTTCCACCTGGGCAAGCTATGCCAGTGGAGTTCAAACTAATACGGCTACTAAGTATATTGCTCCCGGGCAGGGATTTTTTGTTGGTGCTAACGCTGGTGGTACTGTAACTTTTACGAACGCAATGCGTGTACACGATGCCGGAACATTTTACAAAAACACCGAAGTGGTTCCAAACCTGATCCGCCTCGAAGTTTCAGGAAACGGATACAAGGACGAGTCTGTATTCCGTTTTCTGGATGAAGCCAGTGCCGAATTTGATGGTGCGTATGATGCACATAAACTGTTTGGCGATGTGCCCGAAGCTCCACAGATTTACACCCTGGGCAGTACCGAGCTTTCCATCAACAGCATGCCCGAAACATCGGTTGTACCTGTTGGCGTTAAGGCAGGCAACAGCGGAACATTTGTAATAACCGCCACCGAAGTTAACGATATGCAGTTTGCAACTTTGGAAGATACCAAAACCGGTATTTTTACCGACATAACCCAAAAACCTTACTCATTCACCTACACCAGCGGCGAAGCAGCGAACAGGTTTAAGCTGCATTTCAGCGCTTTGTCGGTTGAGGACGACGAACAAAGCAGTTTATCCATTTACAGCTACCAGAAAACGGTATATGTAAATTTCAACAACCAGCACTCAGGCGATATTTATATTTACAACATGGCCGGTCAGCTAATCGCTTCGCGCGAAACAGCCAGCGGGCTGGTAAACATTGCCCTCAATGCACCGGGTGTTTATATCGTTAAAGTAGTTAGCGAGAAGGAAATCGCCACCACCAAAGTATATATTCAATAACTTATCATAACCCGTAAAACTAAAACACATGAACAGAACCTTATTTTTCAGGATCATAGCAATAACCCTGTTTGTTGCAGGCACATTATACACCCGGGCACAAACCCCTCCGCACCCTAACAGCGGCGGTGAACCCGGATCGGGAAATACTGTTGTTGGCGGTCAGCAGGGTGGCGCGCCTATTGGCAGCGGAACATACATTCTTTTTATACTGGCTGCAGCCTACGGAGGCCGGAAAGCTTACAGGCATCAGTCTGATATTGCTGAAAAAACCCTGTAACCATCTATAACAACTAAGCACACTACAACTAACCGTTTTTAACCTCAGAGAAAAGGCTGTCAGAAATGGCAGTCTTTTTCCAATTACAGGAAGAGTAGTCCCTCAAAATATGGATACTAAACAAATCCAAACGGAATACACATCTGAATACCATTGGCTTATGATTCTGATTTTATGTATCTTAACTATGCATAAAAGCATCGTCCTGGACCTGAATCACGATAAAGAATCAAAATCTGATCAGTATGTGGTACAAATAATAACCCGGTAGTTAACTTAAAGACCCTTTAAATTTGTTAAAAAGATACTTGGGTAAAAGTCGAAATCGACTGACTGACTGCGGCACGCAGGCAGGTAAGTATCCTTAATTGAACATACTCTGTTCAAGCTAAAATTCTCCCTTTCTCCCCATCTCCCATTCTCCCCATCTCCCATTCTCCCCATCTCCCTTTCTCCCCTTCTCCCC
>Ga0209066_10004983_pt1 | contig 14219 bp, 13 predicted proteins | sample All_14_2_FD_187198 | JGI IMG/M metagenome (GOLD analysis project Ga0209066, IMG submission 187198) | Freshwater microbial communities in response to fracking from Pennsylvania, USA - Allegheny Zone_MetaG_DW_15 (SPAdes) (version 2) ...
CCATTGCAGGCGCCCCTGCGCGTGCTGCCAGCCCGGCGGCGCAACCACAGCCGGCTCCGGTTCCAGCTCCTGCACGGCCTGCTCCTCCCACGGCGGAGCAGGTGGCGGACCGTGTGGCCGCCGATGCCCTGGCCTCTCTGCGCGGGGAGCAGGCGACGGACGCACCCGGCAGTATTGATGAAGCCACCCTGCGCGATGCAGAGGCGGCGGTCGATCTGGTGACCTTCACCTTCGAATGGCCCGACATGGTTGGCGCCGCCGTGTTTCCGCGCGGCGACTTCATTTTCGTGGTTTTCGATCGGCGCGAGACGGTGGATCTGGCCCCCTTTCGGCAGGCGGGCCAGCAATTGGTTGATCGGATCGAGCAGTTGCCGGTCGCCAATGCGACCGTCATTCGCCTACGTCCGAAGCGTGGGCTTTCCCCATCCGCCCGACGGGAAGGCCATAACTGGGCGGTGGGGCTTCGCGCCGCCCCGGTTCGCGCGGAAAATCAGGTGGAAATTGCGGTCGGTGATGCCGATTCCGGCGGGCAGCAATTGCTGCTGAAAGCGGCTACGCCGGGCGGGGCGGTCACCATCACCGACCCGGAGGTTGGCGACCAGTTGCAGGTCGGTACCATGCAGGATTCCGGGCTTGGCATGCGTGGCAGCCGTCATTATCCCGACGCGACCCTACTGGCGACCGCCCAGGGCGTCGCGGTTGAAACACTGAGCGACGGGGTGGAACTGGAGCGCAGCTTCGATGGCTTTGCCCTGCATCGCCCGGACGGGTTGTCGCTGACGGGGATAGCACCCGACGCGCCGGTTTCGCTGGGCGCTTCCTTGTCCGGCCGGAAGCTGTTCGATTTCCCGGCTTGGGCCATGCGGGGGGCGGGCCATGAGAAGGAGGATGAAGCGATCCTTCTGCAGGCAGCCACCACCGCACCGCAGGATGCGAAGGTCGAGCCGCGTCTGGCCCTGGCCCGCTTCTATGCCGCACAGGGCAGGTGGCCGGAAGCGCTGGGCGTGCTGCGGGTACTTTCTGCCGATCAGGCATTGGCGCAGCGTCCCGACTTCCGGGCCCTGCGCGGCGCGGTGAATCTGTTGGCCGGGCGCCTGCCGGAAGCCCGTGCCGACCTTGCCGATACGAGGCTGGATGGGTTTCAGGAAGCAGCGCTTTGGCGCGGGGCGCTGCTGTCGGCCGAAGCGAGCTGGCGCGAGGCCAATCTGCAATTCGGGCCGGCGGATTCTCTGCTTAAATCCTACCCTTATCCGCTGAAGGCAAAGCTCGGCCTGCTGCGCATCGAATCGGCCCTGCAGGCCAGCGATATCCGCGTCGGAGGGGAGTGGATAGACGATCTGAACCGGGATGCTGAAAAACTCTCGCGCAGTGATTATGCCGATCTGCGCTATCAGCAGGCCCGGGTGGAAGTGACCCGGAACAATGCCGACGGCGCGCAGGAAATCTGGCAGGAACTGGCGGAAGGTCAGGATGAACGCAATGCGGTGCGTGCCGAATTCTCGCTGATCAATACCGGGCTGACGGCGCAGGAAATAACGCCGCAGCAGGCGATCGAGCGGTTGAACAAGCTGCGCTACAACTGGCGCGGCGACCGGTTCGAGCTGGTCGTGCTGCGCACGCTTGCCCGGCTGCATCTTCAGACCGGCGATTTTCTGGAGGCGCTGCGCAATCTGCGCGCTGCTGTAAGCTATTTTCCCGACGATCCGCTGGCGGGCCAGATCGCTGCCCAGATGTCGGATATTTTCCGTCAGCTCTACCTGGATGGGGAGGCCGACAAACTGCCGCCACTGCGCGCGCTTGCGATCTTCGACGAGTTCCGGGAGCTGACCCCCACCGGACCGGATGGAGACCGGATGATCGAATTGCTGGCGGATCGGCTGGTGGGGGTCGATCTGTTGGATCGGGCCGCCGCCCAGCTGGAACATCAGATCGAGTTCCGCCTGCAGGGACCCGAACGGGCGCGGGTAGGGACCAAGCTCGCCCTGATCTATTTGATGGACCAGAAGCCGGAGCAGGCCCTGACCGCGCTCTCGGAATCCTCCGTCCCCGGCATTTCGCGCGAGATGGAGGATGACCGACGTAGGCTGGAGGCGAAGGCGCAATACGATCTTGGGCATTCGGAGGAGGCGATCAGCCTGTTGGCCGGGGATATCAGCCGTGAGGCGGATATGCTGCGCCGCGATTTCTTCTGGGATGAAAAGAATTGGGGCGAGGCGGCCAAGGTGCTGCAACGTCTGACGGGCGATCCGCCGCGCGGCGGCGGGCTGCTGCCGGAAGATCGTGCGCGCCATGCGCTGAATTGGGCGGTTGCTCTGCAATTGTCCAATGACCGTTCGGGGCTGAGCCTGCTGCGCGACCTCTATCTCGATTCCATGAAGGGCGGTCCGGTGGGCGAGATGTTTGACTACATCACCGGCCCGGCCGCCCGGGATCGCCCGGCCGATCTGCAGGCGGCGGTGGACCGCCTGTCGCGCGACAGCCAGTTCCAGGGCTTCATGCGCAATTATCAGGACAAGCTGAAAGCGCCGCCGGCCGGTACGGGACCACCTGCCGTGTCGGTATCGGCCGCCGATTCAGCCCGGGCGGGCTGAATCAAATCCACCTCGGGCAAGCTCGAAGCTTGGCAAGATCATCCATGGGGAGCTATAGAGAGGCGATTGTGATTCCGCCGAAGTGAGGGGCCATTTCATGCCGACCGAAGTCCGCATCTTCCGTCCTGCCAAGACGGCCATGCAATCGGGCCGCGCCAAAACCCAGGAATGGGTGATGGAATTCGAACCGAAGGATGCCGCCCGTCCCGATCCGCTGATCGGCTGGGTCGGCTCGGCGGATACCCGCAAGCAGGTGCGCCTGACCTTCGAGACGATAGAGGAGGCCGTGGTCCATGCCAAGCGGAACGGGTATGTCTATACCGTGCAGCAGCCCAAGGAACGCCGGGTGAAGCCGAAGGCCTATGCCGATAATTTCGCGCCCAACCGGCCGATGCCCTGGACGCATTGATACGGCGTATGGTCGGGGCACGCTCCGGCCTGTCCGGCCCCGTAGCTCAGCTGGATAGAGCAAGCGCCTTCTAAGCGCTAGGTCGCAGGTTCGAGCCCTGCCGGGGTCGCCAATACCGGGCGGGTAACACCTTTGCCCCATTTTCCTCTGTTTCACTTTTCCGTAGTCTGCCTGCTGGCTTGCAACCCCGGCGCGGCTGCGTCAGACTTTGCGCACAGGCGGCCTACCTGTCGTTGAACGGAAGAATTTGACCACGACGGCAGTCTGGTAGTGTTTGGTTAACCAAACGTGAACCCTTGCACCGGTAAAGGGGGTTGACGAGTGTTGATGTGGCAGCGGGAGGATGGGCATGGCGAAATACGCCGTGAAGCCGACCGGACGGGAGGTTTCGTTCTCGCCCGATGAGTTGATCGTGTCCAAGACGGATCTGAAAGGGCGCATTACCTATTGCAATTCCGTTTTCATGCGCGTGGCGGGCTATCGGGAAGAGGATTTGCTTGGCGCGCCGCACAGCATCATTCGCCATCCCGACATGCCGCGCTGTGTCTTCAAGCTGCTGTGGGATACGCTGGAAAAGGGCGACGAGATTTTCGCCTATGTCGTCAATCTGGCGCGGACGGGCGATTCCTACTGGGTTCTGGCCCATGTGACCCCCAGCTATGACCCAAAGGGCAAGCTGGTCGGCTATCATTCCAACCGGCGGGTGCCAAGGCCGGAGGCGATCGCCGCCGTCAAACCGCTCTACAAGAAATTGCTGGAGATCGAGGAAAGCCATGCCAACCGCAAGGATGGCATGATGGCGGCCTATGCCGCCGTGGGAGAGTTGCTGCGTGACAAGGGGGTAAGCTATGACCGCTTCGTTCTCTCGCTTTAGTCTGGCGGGCGGTCTTGCCTTCCTGCTGGCGACCGCGATCCTGATCATCCTCGTCCAGGCCGGGGGGGAAGGCTGGCTGAACTGGCTGGCGCTTGCCTGCACCTTACTGGGCGGCGGGTTGCTGCTGGCTGGACGCAGCGCCGGCGGTGAAGGCTATCGCCGCATCGCCACCGTGGCGCGCGCCGTGCGGGAAGGGGATTTCGAGGCGCGCCTGATCCATCTGCCGGCCGATCCGGCCCAGCGCGAGGCGATGAATGCGGTCAATGACATGATTGACGTCGCCGACGCCTTCGTACGGGAGGCGGGTGCCTCCATGCATTATGTGGCCGCCAATAAATATTATCGTGTCATTGACGAGCGCGGGCTGCGTGGTCAGTTCCTGAACCAGTCGCGGGCGATCAATCAGGCGGTTGCCGCCATTGACGGGCGCATCGGCGATTTCCGGGATTCCGCGGCACGCTTCGAAAGTTCGCTGGCGGGGGTCGTCTCCACCCTGTCGGGCGCGGCGGAAGGGCTGGGACGGACGGCCGCGACGCTGACCGGCGTGGTGGACGAGACCTCCGGCCGGGTCAGCGTCGCGGCGGAGGCGTCCGACCATGCTTCGCGTCATGTGCAGACCATTGCTGCCGCGACAGAGGAACTATCCGGGTCGAGCTCGGAAATCGGCTCGACGGTGGATCGTTCGACGGCTGCGGTCGGTGCGGCATCGCAGGACGCACAGGCGGCGACCAGTGTGATCACCGCGCTGGCCGAAGCGGTGGAGGCGGTGGAAGGTGTTGCCGCCCTGATCGCCAATATTGCCGGCCAGACCAATCTTCTGGCGCTGAATGCCACCATCGAGGCGGCGCGGGCGGGGGAGGCCGGCAAAGGCTTTGCCGTGGTGGCCGGCGAGGTGAAGGCGCTGGCCAACCAGACTGGACAGGCAACCGAACAGATCGGCCAGCGCATGGGTGAAATCCGCACCCAGATGGAACAGGCACAGGGTGCAATCGCGCGCATCGATGTGCGGATTTCCGAGTTGAACCGCTTTATGCAGGACGTGCAGAACGCCGTGCACCAGCAGCGCGAGGCAACCTCGGAAATCGCCCGCTCGGCGGGGGAAGCCTCTTCCAGTTCCGAACATGTGGCCGAAAGCGTCTCGGGTGTCTCGGAAGGGGCCGGCCGCACGGCGGAGGCGGCTCAGGCGACCGTGAAGGCCGCAGGCACGCTGACCGGCGCGGCAAAAGATCTGAAGCAGGATTTGGACGGCTTCTTTGCCCATCTGCGCAAGGTGGTGACCTGACCACCCCGTTATGGTGCTTGCCTGGCGGTCTGATCGCGGTCTTCCTGGATGGCGATCAGGCCTGCCCTCGTTCCGGCCGTGGCGCGTGCCGTTGACAGTCTTTCCTCGGTCAAGTCGGCGCGGGCGCGTCCTATTTCCGCCTGGGCCTGGGCTGCAATCTTCAAATCCGGCGCCGAAGGATCGCTGGGGGCGAGAGCCGCGCGGCGTACGGTCTCCATCTTGGTGATGGTGCCTTGCGGGTCGCCGCGAATGGGGGCGGTGTCGATGGGCACCTCACCACCCGTGGCATATTGTTTGCCGTCCGGTCCCTGTGTGTATTCATAGGATGGCGCGCCGGCATGGGGGCCGCCTGCGGCGGCGTGTGCCTGTTCGTGGCGGCGCACGGCGGCATCGCGTTGACGAAGCCGGGCCACCTCCTGCACCCTGGCCTGATCGGGAACCGGGGCCGCCGTCCGGCTTGTCGGTCCGGTTTCCATAGAGGATCGTATCAGCCCACCGCGCGCAGATAGGGCGCGGTCGGGGCGCTGAACTCTTCCACGAACATGCGCATCACCGGCGAAAGCATGCGGTCGCCGCGCATGACGAGGCAATAGGGTTCCGACTTCGTCCTCAATTCGATCGGCAACACGCGGATCATGTTGGAGCGGGTGAAGAACTGCCCCACATCGGTGGAGAGCAGCGCCACCATGCGATGACTGTGCTGCATCAGGCTCATCGTGGCGAAGGCGGAGGTCGTCTCCACCAGATTGCGCGGGAATTGCAGCCCGTGCTCATGGAATTCCCGTTCCAGATGGCGACGCATCGGCATATTGGCCGAACAGACGATCCAGGGAAACCCAGCCAGATCGTCCAGGGTAACGGTGGTCATCCCGGCGCAGGGATGCTGCGCGCTGACGACGACGCAAAGCTGCTCCTCCTTCACCGTGATTGTCTGATAGGCCTCGGGGCGATGGCTGACGCTGGTGCGGCAGATGGCGATGTCGATGCGCCCGTCGTCGATCAGGCGCAGCAGCCGCGCGCTGGTTTCCTCCTGCACCTGAACCGACAGGGCGGGCTGCTTTTCCAGCAGGCGCGACAGGCGTTCCATCGTCATCGGCACCGCGCCCATGATCATGCCTATCGACAGGCGTCCGCCGGCGCCTTCCAGCACGGCATGCATCTCATCACGCAGATGGCTCATATCCGTCATGATCAGCCGGGCATAGCGGATCACGCAATGGCCCAGCTCGTTCGGTTCCAGGCCCCGGCGGGTGCGCAGGAACAGGGTTTCGCCCAGCGCCGCCTCGATCTCCTGCAAGGCCTTGGTGGCGCCGGGCTGGCTGAGGGCCACCTGTTCGGCCGCCTTCAGGATCGAGCCCTGCTCGTCGATTGCCATCAGCAGGCGGAAATGGCGCAGGCGCAGCCTTGCGGCGATGGAATCGAGGGAGGGCAGCATCTGGTATAACTCTCCGTCATAGTTCTATCGGATAGCTTCATTATACAACACCGCTTCCCTGCTCTAGACAACAAGCATGACACGCCGGTCACCATATGAACCGGCGATAAGGAAGCCCTTCACGGGGCCCCAGGGACCATATCCCTGAGAGGAGGAAACCGGGGTGGACGCGCGTAAATTCAAACCATTTCGATGGGTGGAACATCTGCTGGTCGCCGGCATGGCCGCGATGTGCCTGATGGTGTTCTGGAATGTGGTGCTGCGGTATGGATTTAACGCAGGTATTCCGTTTTCGGTGGAAATGTCGCGTCTGATCTTTGTCTGGCTGATCATGCTGGGCAGTGTCGTGGCCCTGCGCGAAGGCATGCATATCTGTGTTGATTCCGTGACGCGACGCCTGCCGCGATACGGACGGGTGGTCTGCTACTTCGCATCCCATCTGGTCATGCTGTGGTGCTGCTGGCTGGTCTTTCAGGGCAGCTTGGCCCAGACGCGCATCAACTGGTCGAACCATATGCCGATTTCCGGCGTGTCGGTGGGCTGGATGTATGCGGCGGGAAGTGTGGCCGCCGTTCTGTGGGCCGCGATCATCCTGGTCAACCTGCTGCGTGGGCTGCGCGGCGATATCGGCGGCGCCAGCCATCTGCCAGCAGAAGTAGACCTGCATCAGGATCAGGCCGGGGGTATGGGCCGATGAGCGCCTTCATTTTTCTTGGCTCCCTGTTCGGGGCGATGGCGATTGGCGTACCCGTTGCCTTCTCGCTGATGGTCTGCGCCATCGCGCTGATGTGGTTCCTGGGCCTGATGGATGCCCAGATCCTGGCGCAGAAGCTGATCGATGGGGCCGACAGCTATCCCTTGATGGCGATCCCCTTTTTCCTGCTGGCCGGGGAATTGATGAATGCGGGCGGGCTGTCGCGGCGCATCGTCCATGTCGCTTTGTCGCTGTTCGGCCATCTGCGCGGCGGGCTTGGCTTCGTGGTGATCGGCACGGGCGTGCTGTTCGCCACGCTGTCGGGTTCGGCCATAGCCGATACCGCCACGCTGGCGGTGATGCTGCTGCCATTGATGCGCGAGGCCGGCTATCGCCTGGATCGCACCAGCGGTTTGATGGCGGCCACCGGCATCATCGCGCCAATCATTCCGCCGTCCATCGGCTTCGTGGTGCTGGGCGTGACAGCCAATCTGTCCATCGTGCAACTGTTCCTGGCCGGTATCGTGCCGGGCCTTGTCATGGCGGCCAGCCTGGTGGTCGCCTGGTGGTGGGTGTCGCGCAAGGACGATTTCCAGCCGATGCCGCGCAAGACGAGCAGGGAGGTGTTGCTGTCGCTGCGCGACGCGCTGTGGGCCCTGATGCTGCCGGTGATCATCATCGCTGGTCTGCGCTTCGGCGTGGTGACGCCGACGGAGGCGGGCATCGTGGCGGCGGCCTATGCGCTGTTCGTCAGCACCGTGGTCTATCGCGAGCTCAACGTCACGGGGCTGTATGACTGCCTGCTGTCGGCCTCCAAACTGACGGCAATCATCATGCTGCTGGTAGCGGCATCCACGGTGACGGCCTTCCTGATTGCGATTGCCAATGTGCCGGGCCAGGTGATCGGGCTGCTGAAGCCGCTGATGGATCAGCCGATGCTGCTGATGGCCATCATCATGCTGGCGGTGCTGCTGATCGGGACCGTGCTCGACTTCACGCCGTCGATCACCATCCTGGTGCCGGTTCTGATGCCGGTCATCGTCGCGGCCAAGATCGATCCGATCTATTTCGGCGTGATGTTCATCATCTGCGCCGCCCTGGGCATGATCACCCCGCCAGTGGGTGCCGTGCTGAACACCGTCAGCGGAATTGCCCGCATATCCATGGAAGATGCCACGAAAGGCGTTCTGCCCTTCCTGCTGGCCGAAATCCTGGTGCTGGCCCTGCTGATTGTTTTCCCGTCGATCGTAACGGGTCCGGTCTCTTGGTTCTTCTGACCGGGTCTTTGTGAAAAAGAGGAGAGGAAACGCATGAAAGCGATGTTCACGGCTACCGTCGCCGCCCTTGGCCTGATCTCGGCCATCGGCACCGCCGAAGCGCAGAATGCCAAGCTGGGCTATGTTCCGGTCGAGACCCATCCTGTCGGTCAGGGCGTCAACCGTTTCGCCGAACTGGTGGAGCAGAAGACCCAGGGCCGCATCAGCATCACCAAATTCCCGAATGGCACGCTGGGCAACGAGCCGCAGATGCAGTCCACGGTCCAGGGCGGCATTCTGGAAATCATGGTCGGGCCGACCTCGAATCTGGTCGGTGCGATCCCACAATTTCTGATTTTCGACCTGCCCTTCTTCTATCCCGACTTCAAGGCGGTCGACGCCGTGGCCGATGGCCGGGTGGGTGATGCGCTGTTCACCAAGCTCGACGCGCTGAACATGGTCGGCCTTGCCTATTGGGATAACGGCTTCCGCCATATGACCAACGCGCTGCGTCCGATCAAGGCGATGGAAGATATCAAGGGGTTGAAGATCCGCGTGATCCCGAACCCGCTGTTCATCGGTACCTTCGAAGCCCTGGGCGCCAATCCGGTGCCACTGCCCTATCCGGAGCTGTACAGCGCGCTCGAAACCAAGGCGGTGGATGCGCAGGAAACCCCGGTCGGCCTGATCTATGCCAGCCGCTTCTATGAAGTGCAGAAGCATCTGACCCTGACCGGCCATGTCTATACGCCTTATGTGCTGCTGGCGAGCAAGCGCTGGTTCACCTCCCTGCCCGAGGCGGATCAGAAGCTGGTGCTGGAAGCGGCTCATGAATCCGCCGTCTACCAGCGTGGCCTGTCTCGCGGCGATGCCGAGCGTCTGACCAAGGAACTGGCGGCCAAGGGGATGGAGGTTTCCAAGCTTCCGGAAGAAGAAATGGCCAAGCTGCGCAAGGCCGTGGAACCCGTCGTGCAGAAGTTTACCGATACCATCGGCGCCGACCTGATTTCCCAGGCCCGCGCCGATATGGCCGCCGCAAAGTAACGGCCATGAAGAGATTGGGGGGCGGTTCGCCGCCCCCCAAACGGCCGAAGCCGGCCAGACCCAACCCATGTAAGACAATCTGGAGAATAAGATGCGGCTGATTCAGTTCGAGCCCACCGACGGCACGCGCGCCGTTGGAATCGTCGAAGGCGACACCATCCGAACCGTGAAGGGCGCCCGTAGCGTCCGGGAGATGGCGCTGGAGGCTATTGCGGCCGGCCGAAGCCTGTCGCAGGAAGTCGAAGCGCGCGGACTGGGCGAGGCCCATGCCTATGCGGCGCTGATCGCGGCCAAGCGGGTTCTGCCGCCGCTGGATCATGACGATCCCGCCCATTGCGTGGTGGCCGGAACCGGCCTGACCCATATCGGCAGCGCCGCGGCGCGCAGCCAGATGCATGCGAAGATCGCCGGCGATGAAAATACGCTGACGGATTCCATGCGCATCTTCAAATGGGGCGTGGAAGGTGGCAAGCCCGCACCGGGCACGGCCGGGGTGCAGCCGGAATGGTTCTACAAGGGCGATGGCTCCATCATCGTGCGCCCTTGGGGGGATCTGCCCGTGCCGGATTTCGCCGAGGATGAAGGCGAGGAGCCGGAGGTGGTCGGCCTCTATGTCATCAGCCCGGACGGTCAGCCCTATCGCGTCGGCTTCGCGGTCGGCAACGAGGCGACGGACCATGTGACGGAAAAGAAGAACTATCTCTACCTCGCCCATTCCAAGCTGCGCTTCTGTGCCTATGGGCCGGAACTGTATGTCGGTGATCTACCCGGCAATCTGGTGGGCCATGCCCGCATTCTGCGCGATGGTGAGACGATCTGGGAAAAGTCCTTCCCGACGGGTGAAGACAATATGTGCCATTCACTCGCCAATCTGGAATACCACCATTTCAAATATGATCAGTTCCTGCGTCCTGGCGATGTCCACGTGCAGTTCATGGGCACGTCGGTGGCGTCCTTCGGGGATGGCATCCGGACCCAGGACGGCGACGTGTTCGAAATCGGCATTCCCGAATTCGGCCAACCGCTGGTCAACGCAATCAAACGCGTCGTGTCGAAGAACGGGCTGACGCCGGTCAAAGCGCTGTAATACGGCTTTATCATTGTAGTCTTCCGGCCAAGGCGCATGCGCGCGGGCGCTAGCAAAGTGGGCCGGATCAGTGCGCATGCATAGCCCTCGCCCCCGTTTCGGGGGAGAGGGTAGGGTGAGGGGGTGTTTTGCATGGGCTCGCCCTCACCCGGCTCGGCCTGAATGCCTCGCCACCCTCTCCCGTAAGCAGGAGAGGGTGGTTTTGTGCCAAAGGATGATTAGAAAGATCCTGGGCCTTCTGCTTCCGGGCTCAGCCGCGCACCAGCTTCAAGAGCTCCGGCAGCACCTCGGCATAGACCGTGCGCTTGAAGGGGACGATTTCCGCCAGGGCTGCCTCCGGCTCTGCCCAGCGCCAGGCCTTGAACTCCGGATGGGCGGTGTCGATGCGGATATCCGCATCCTCCCCTTCGAACCCCAGGGCGAACCAGAGCTGGTTCTGGCCGCGATAGCGCCCGCCCCAGCGCGTTCTGGCGATATGCGGTGGGAAATCATAGGCAATCCAGCGCGGGAAATGGCCGAGGATTCGCGCCTTGCGCGTGCCGATTTCCTCCTCCAGCTCCCGCAGTGCAGCCTCTTCCGGCGCCTCTCCCGGATCAATACCGCCCTGGGGAAGCTGCCAGTGCAGCCCATCCAAATCGGAGCGCGCACCCAGGAACAAACGGTTCTGCGAGTCGAACAGGGCCAGCCCGACACAGGGCCTGTAGGGGCGTTCCGTGATACCGGGCATCAGGATGGGGGGCCTTCCACCAGCGAGGATAATGGCACCAGGGCAAGGCCCTTGCCGTTCAGCGTTCGGATCCAGCTGCGAAGCCGCCCGAAAGCCACCGGATAGGGGTGCATCAGGCCGATGGCCTGCCCCTGGGTGCGGGCGCGCGTCTCCAGTTCCGCCAGGGCCTGTTCGACACCGGAACGCGACAGGGTGGCATCGACCCAGTTGCCGCTGGCGAGCATGGGCAGGCCTGCATCATGTCCAATTGTCAGGGCTGACGGAACGATGCCCTGCGAAGCTTCCAGGAACAGCAGCCCACGCGTGGTCATCTCTTCGGCCACCGGGCGGAAGGCGGAAGGATCATCCAGGAATTTCTGACCCTGGGTGTTGACGAAGCCGATATAGCCGGTGGCGCGGCTCATCAACCATTTCAGGCGGGTCAGGTTCTGTTCGCCGCTGAGCGCGGTCATCAGCGCTTCCGGCCCCGCATCATTGCGCGGGAAATCGGTTGGTTCCATGGGCAGGCCGATCAACACCTCATGGCCTTCATCACGGGCGCCGGCGATCCATTCCCCCAGACCCGGTGCGTTTGGCGAGAAGGCAAGCGTGACCACACCCGGCAGGGCCACAGCGCGCTCGGTCACATCGCGCTTCTTGCCCAGGCCAAGCACGACGATGGCGATCCGTGGCCGCGTTTCGATTGCATTGCTGGGACGGGAATAGACCTTCCAGGCCTTGCGCCCATCGGCCGCGACGCGGGGCAGGGGGCCGACATCGCTGTTTTCGATCAGGGCGTTGTCGGGATGCGGCGCCATCAGCTCCTTGAACGGGTCCGGCGGGTCCTGACCGGGGTCGGCTTCCGCCGCGGGGGCTTCGGTCGAGGCTGTGGCCGTCTGCTCGCCGGTTGGTGCGGGTTGTTCTCCGGTTGGTGTGGTGCCCTGAGCCTGCGTCTGCGCATTCACCTGCGCGGCGATCTCGGCTTCCTGTGCGCGCTGTCGGGCAAACTGGGCAGCGATCTCCTCTCCCGAAAGGATCACTGCCGGGTCGCTGGTGGCGCGTGCCTCCACAATTTCCAGTCGGTTGGCGGAAAGCCAGAACCAACCCCCAAGCCCGACCGCAAGAACCAGCCCCGCCACCGCGCCGACAATGCACCACGGCAGAAGCCGCTTCCAACGCGGCAGCGGTTCCGCTTCCTCATCGTCGTAGACTGGGCCGAAAGGATCGTCACGTTCTTTGGGTTGGAAGCCCAGCCCGTGCTCCTCCCGATCGCCTCCGCCCAGCCTTGCTGCCAGACCTGCCGGCAGTTTCGCGACAAGCGCAGCCGGCAGGCGCAACTTCGGCAGGCGGAATTTCGGCAACGCGAGCTTCAAGGGCTCCCCCAGACATAGAATACGCCCGGCATAGGCCCGCGAAGGATCAGTTCACTTCGCGCTTGCGCCGGTCGAGAGCAATCACCTGCAACATCCGGATGGCCTGTGCAAGCTGGTAGTCCTGCGTGCGGGCTTCCTCGGCCGTTGTCGCAGCGGCGGTCGCTTCACTTTCACTCTCTGCCGATTCGTTGCGCAATGCGCCGGTCAGATCGCTTTCGTGGCGTTCCGTGCGCTGCGCCGTCTGGAAAGAGCCCTGTTCAACCACGACATCAGGCAGAATCCCGGTTTCCTGAATGGAACGGCCTGACGGTGTGTAATAGCGTGACGTGGTCAGTTTGATCGCCGTTCCGCCCGAGCCGATCGGCATGATGGTCTGCACGGAACCCTTGCCGAAGCTGCGGGTGCCCAGCAGCACGGCGCGGGAATGGTCCTGCAGTGCCCCGGCGACGATCTCCGACGCGCTGGCCGAACCGTCATTGATCAGCACGACCAGCGGCATGCCTTCGATCAGATCGCCCGGCTTGGCCTGGAATCGCTGCCCGTCATCCGGGTTGCGGCCACGGGTGGAAACGATCTCGCCGCGCTCCAGGAAGGTATCGGATACCGATACGGCCTGATCCAGCAGGCCGCCCGGATTGTTGCGCAGATCCAGCAGATAGCCGACCAGCTTGTCCTTGCCTTCTTCCTTCAGCGCGGTGATGGCCTTCTCAAGACCGGGCTGGGTCTGTTCATTGAAGCTGGAGATGCGCAGATAGCCGATGGTCCCTTCCGCCTCCAGCCGGCTGCGCACGGATTGTACCTTGATCCGGTCGCGGGTCAGGGACACGTCGAACGGCTCCTGCCCTTGGCGGAAAATGGTCAGCGTCAGGGCGGTACCGACGGCACCGCGCATGCGGTCCACCGCCTCGTTCAGCGTGATGCCACGGGTGGATTTGCCATCGATGGCGGTGATCAGGTCGCCGGCCTTCAACCCGGCCCGGAAGGCCGGGGTGTCATCGATCGGTGAAACGACCTTGATGAAATCACTCTCGGCCGTGACTTCGATACCCAGCCCGCCGAACTCCCCGCGCGTCTGTTCGCGCAGATCCTTGAAATCATCGGGGTTGAAATAGCTGGAATGGGGGTCAAGCTCGCGCAGCATGCCGCGCACCGCCGCCTCCACCAGCTTCTTGTCCGAAACCTCCTCGACATAGTCGGCATGGATCCGGTCCATCACCTCGCCCACCATGTCCAGAAGCTCGAACAGCGAGCGGTCGTCCTTCGGCGTCTCGGCCACGGCCCTCTCGCCGGGAACGAAAGCCAGAAGCGCGCCGGCCATGGCCGTGCCTGCCAGGAAAGTCGAAATCCGCCGCATCCGCATCCCTTACTATCCTTCCGTTCCGATATTGGCCGCCGCGATCCAGTTCAGCGGATTGACGGGCCGTCCTTCCTTGCGCAATTCGACATACAGGCGCGGCCGGCTTTGCCG
>Ga0209066_10004985_pt1 | contig 14216 bp, 7 predicted proteins | sample All_14_2_FD_187198 | JGI IMG/M metagenome (GOLD analysis project Ga0209066, IMG submission 187198) | Freshwater microbial communities in response to fracking from Pennsylvania, USA - Allegheny Zone_MetaG_DW_15 (SPAdes) (version 2) ...
AACAATACTACCGCAAACGATTTATTCCTAAAAACCCTGAAAAAACTGATGCAAAATTAACCAAAAGTTAACTCTAAATTAGTTGAAAGTCATCTTTTTTCGTAACTTGTTTACGAATTCTGGACAAAAATTCTACCACAAATTAACAAATAATTACGTTAGCAACCATGAAGTACTTAGCATTCGACAAAGAACAGCTGGTAAACCTAGAGTATTCCTTAAACAGGGAAATACTAAGCACCAACCGTGCTGGTGGGTATTTTAGTACCACAATAATCCTATGCAACACCCGCAAGTATCATGGATTGATGATTTTACCCATTGATGAATTCGACGGAGAAAATCACGTTTTACTTTCGAACGTTGACGAAACCGTTGTACAGCACGGACAATCCTTCAACCTTGGTATCCACCGTTACCCTGGCATTTACGAGCCACGCGGGCATAAGTACATTGTTGATTTTGAGTACGAACCAACACCAACATTAACCTACCGTGTAGGTGGAGTTATCCTCAAAAAGGAACTGCTTTTTGTGCACAACGAGGAGCAATTCATGATACGCTACACGCTAGTTGATGCTCACAGTCCAACAAAACTACGAATTAAACCTTTCCTGGCTTTCCGAAATGCTCACAAATTAAGCAAAGCGAACCTTTGGGCAAATACCAAATATCAAACTTGTGCTAATGGGGTAAAGTATAAACTTTATACCGGTTTCCCATTTTTACATCTGCAAACAAACAAGAAAAATGAGTTTGTAGCCACACCCGACTGGTACTATAACATAGAGTACATGGAGGAATTAAAACGTGGTTATGAAGGGCACGAAGATTTATTTGTTCCGGGTTACATTGAAATTCCAATAAAAAAAGGTGAAAGCATAATTTTTTCAGCAGCTACATCGGAGCAAGCTCCTGCAAGCCTGCTTAAGAAATTTAACGCAGAGTTACTCCGACGCCCTAAGAAGGACAATTTTATGAATTGTATTGCAAACGCAGCTCATCAACTTATTGTTCAGAAAGGAAAGAAACACGATATTATTGCAGGATACCCATGGTTTGGCAGTTGGGGACGCGACACATTCATATCACTACCTGGATTAACGCTGGGGTTGAATGACGATAAAATGTGCAAAACCATACTGGATTCGCTAAGTCACGACCTTAAAAACGGGCTATTCCCCAATATGGGCAATGCGACATCGGTTGCTTTTAACTCGGTGGATGCTCCGCTATGGTACTTCTGGGCAATCCAGCAATACTTCTACCATACAAAAAACCACAAGGATGTTTGGCACGATTACGGTAAAAAGATGAAAACTATCCTTAAGGGTTACAGGGAAGGTTTGGCCTACAACATCAAGATGCAACCCAACGGGTTGATTTGGGCTGGTGAGAAGGGCTTTGCCCTAACCTGGATGGATGCTGTGGTTTGCGGAAAACCCGTAACACCTCGCATTGGTTATCCGGTTGAAATTAATGCGCTTTGGTACAACGCCATTATGTTTACCATTGAACTTGCCTCAATGAATAAGGACTCGCGCTTTGTAAAGGAATGGTTACCCATTGCTGAGTTGGCAAAAAAATCGTTCGAGGAGTTATTCTGGATTCCTGAAAAGAATTACCTGGCCGATTATGTGGATGAGAATGGTCAAAATATCGATGTTCGTCCAAACCAAATATTTGCCGTTTCACTACCATACAGCCCAATCGACGATGAGAAGAAACTTAACGTGCTCGACAAAGTGGAACGAAAACTATTTACCCCCAAAGGGCTACGAACTCTTTCGCCGCAGGCTCCGGACTACAAGGGGAAATACGAAGGCGACCAGGCAACTCGCGATGCAGCCTACCATCAAGGAACTGTTTGGCCATGGCTACTAGGAGCATACGTTGAAGCGCAATTCAAACTTCATGGGAAAAATGCGCTACATCTGGCCGAAAGCATAGTGGAATCGTTACAGGAAGATGTTGATATTCATGGAATATGCTCTGTAGCCGAAGTGTACGATGGCGACCCACCTCAACGCCCCAATGGATGTATATCGCAAGCGTGGAGCGTTGCTGAATTGGTAAGAATTGTAAAGATGATTGAAAGGTATAGCGATTAAAACAACTAATGGCTTTTTGATATGAGAGTTTTAATGTTTGGCTGGGAGTTTCCCCCGCACATTACAGGAGGATTAGGAACAGCTTGTTTTGGTCTTACGAAGGGTATTGCAAAGCATAATGTTGATGTGATTTTTGTTGTGCCCAAAGCATACGGAGATGAGGATGGTTCATCGATTCGGCTTGTTGCTGCCGAGAATATCGATGTTGCACATACGAGCATGCAACTGGAGGAATTCTGGAAGCATATTCAATACCTGGAGATTAGCTCCAACATAGTTCCTTATGTTGACCCTGAGGAGTTTAAAAAGATAATCGACTCATCGGAATTGGAATCATCGGAATCAAGTTCATTTACCTCGCGCAAAAAGTTCAAGTTTACTGGCAAGTATGGCCCAAACCTAATGAGCGAGGTAACCCGCTACGCAATTATTGCGGCCACACTGGCATCGGAAAATCATTTCGATGTAATTCATGCGCACGATTGGCTAACCTACCCTGCGGGTATTGCTGCCAAAATGGTATCGGGCAAACCATTGGTTATTCATGTGCACGCTACCGAGTTCGACCGTAGCGGCGAGAACGTTAACCAAAGCGTTTACGATATTGAACGCCGCGGAATGGAGGTGGCCGATAAAATTATTACCGTAAGCAACTACACCCGTAATATTGTAATAAACAGGTACGGAATACCCGAGGATAAAGTTATTACCGTGCATAATGGTGTAGATTTCTCAAATCATCAGGATGATGTTGATTTGGAGCGTGGAGTTGATGAGCAAGTGGTCACATTCCTTGGTCGTGTCACGTTCCAAAAAGGCCCCGACTATTTTGTGGAGGCCGCCAACAAGGTTATCAAAAAACATCCAAATGTTCGCTTTGTAATGGCCGGCAGCGGCGATATGCTTAACCGTATGATTCGGCGAGTGGCAAAACTTGGCATTGCTCATAAATTCCATTTTACGGGATTCCTTAAAGGACAAGATGTACACCACATGTTTGCCCTTAGCGATGTTTACGTTATGCCCTCGGTTTCGGAACCTTTTGGAATTAGCCCATTGGAGGCAATGCGTTCCAATGTTCCAGTTATCATATCGAAACAATCGGGTGTATCGGAAGTCCTTAAGTATGCCGTAAAAGTCGACTTTTGGGATGTGGATGCTTTAGCCGATAGTATTTACGGATTACTTAACTATAAGGCACTGGCAAACTTCTTTATCCAGCACGGGCAGGATGAAGTAAATAATCTTAAGTGGGATAATGCCGCCAAACAGGTTATTGACGTTTACAACTCGGTACTTTAAACTTTGATAAATAATAAACCAATATAAGTGATGAAGACAATTTGCTTTTACTTTCAGGTTCACCAGCCATACAGATTAAGGAGATATCGCTTTTTCGATATTGGTAAAAACCATAACTATTTCGACGACTTTGCCAATCGATCAATTATGCGCAAAGTTGCCGAAAAGTGTTACCTACCTACCAATAAGTTGATGTTAGACCTTATTAACGAGTATGGCTATAGATTTAAAATATCGTACTCCATATCGGGTACTGCTCTCGACCAATTTGAGCAATATGCCCCCGACGTTCTGGATAGTTTTAGAAAACTGGCAGAAACTGGCTGTGTGGAGTTTTTGGCCGAAACACATTCGCACTCACTATCTGCGCTCAAAAATAAGGACGAATTCTACCGCCAAATCGAAAGTCAAACCAAACGGCTGGAGGAACTAATTGGCTATAAGCCCAAAACGTTCCGCAATACCGAGTTAATTTACTCCGACGAAATTGGAGCAATGGTTGCCGACCTAGGCTACAAAGCAATGCTAACCGAGGGCGCCAAGCATATTCTTGGATGGAAAAGTTCCAACTTCATTTACGCCAATGCTATCAACCCAAAACTAAAGCTGCTACTTAAAAATTTCAGATTAAGCGATGATATAGCCTTCCGTTTCTCGAACCGCGAGTGGAGCGATTGGCCATTAACCACCGAAAAGTTTGTTCATTGGCTCAACAACATAGACCCTAAGGAGGAAATTGTAAACCTATTTATGGACTACGAAACCTTTGGCGAACACCAATGGGCAGAAACAGGTATTTTCGACTTTATGCGCGCTTTACCCGGTAGAGTTTTCAGCAGTTCAAACTTTGAGTTTCTAACTCCCTCTGAGGCTGCCGATAAACATCAGCCAATTGCTTTACTCCACGTTCCATATCCAATATCGTGGGCCGATGAGGAACGTGATCTAACCGCTTGGCTAGGTAATGAGTTACAAGATGAAGCCTTCAACCACCTCTACTCACTTTCCGACAAGATAGACAAGTTGGATGATGCCGGTTTAAAACGCGATTGGTTATACCTCCAAACAAGCGACCATTTTTACTACATGTGCACCAAATGGTTTAGCGATGGCGATGTGCACAAGTACTTCAACCCTTACGATTCTCCCTACGAAGCATTCATCAACTTTATGAATGTGCTTAGCGATTTTACTATCCGCCTAAAATCCAAAATCCTTGAGTTGAACTACTTTGCAAATACTAAAGTTGATATGGAGGAGGTAGATATTCTAATTCAACTCTATAAGCAGAAAATGCTTGAACTGGTCAAAATCAAAGGAGGTGAAATTATTAATGGTAACGGAAATGGCTTAGCCAAAAACTCTGAGGAAGTTCCAGAAGTAAAGAAAAAGAAGGCAAAAACAGGAACAAAGTCTAAGCAGCCAAAAACGCTCAAATCCGAAAAGTCTAAGGTTACAAGCAAAGTAAAACCTACAAAGGCTAGTGTAAGTAAAGCTAAATCGACTAAAACAAAATCCGGATCAGAAACGCCTAAACCTAAAGCAACAAAAGCTGTTAAGAAAACATCAACCTCAAAAGTTGAAAGTAAATCCAAAGCAACAAAAGGAGTAGTGAAAAAATCGGCCAGTAAAACGAAGAAGGCATAGTGATGTATTGCAAACCATAAAATACAATGGATATGAAGGATAAACTTTTAAAACCCGATTACCTATTCGAGGTTAGTTGGGAAGTTTGCAACAAAGTGGGGGGAATTCACACTGTAATATCCACCAAAGCGTTGAGCATCGAAAACGAACTCAAAAATAATTACATACTTATTGGCCCCGACGTTATTAAAGATACAGAAGTTAACCCTGAATTTTTGGAGGACACAACCCTTTTTGCATCATGGCGCCAAAAAGCGTTCGAGGAGGGATTGCCAATCCGAATAGGACGCTGGAACATTCCTTGCAAACCAATTGCAATTATCATTAACTTCTCAGGGCTTATCTCTAAAAAAGATGAGGTTTTCAGGCTATTTTGGGAGGAGTTTAAACTCGACTCCATATCGGGGCAGTGGGATTACATTGAACCCGCTTTGTTTGGCTATGCCGCAGGTAAAGTTATTGAAAGTTTCACCAACTTCCACCTGAGTTTACGACACCGAATTGTTGCTCAGTTTCATGAGTGGATGACAGGTACAGGTTTGCTTTACTTAAAAATGAATGTACCTCAAATAGGAACTGTATTTACCACACATGCCACTGCGCTAGGCCGAAGCATCGCTGGCAACAACGTTCCGTTGTACAACAATATGGAAAAATTCGACCCCGAAGGAAAAGCTAGGGAGTTCAACATAGTTTCGAAACAATCGTTAGAGAAAATTACTGCACAGGAGGCCGATTGTTTTACCACTGTAAGCGAAATAACGGCAAGGGAATGTAGCCATTTTTTAGAGAAAAAGGTTGATTTAATAACGCCAAACGGTTTCGAAAACTCCTTTGTACCCGAAGCAGAGGAGTTCAAACTTCGGAGATTGGAGGGCAAAATTAAATTCTACGAGGTTGCTGAAGCAATGCTTGCACACGATGTGGCAAAGGATAGCATTGTGGTTGGTATTAGTGGCCGTTACGAATTCAAGAACAAAGGCATAGATGTATTTATTGATGCCCTAGGCCGACTTAACAAGGAAAACAACTTAAACAAGGAAGTTCTTGCTTTCCTTTTAATTCCAGCAGGACATCACGGTCCCAGAAAAGATGTTTTTCAAAACTTACGAGATAAGGATAAGGATTTTGAAAACTACATTATACTCGACGATACTCACGTTACACATTACCTAAACGACCCAGAAACAGAGCCAATACTACGCAAAATACGCTCGGTTGGTCTGAATAATTCCTCATCGGATAAAGTAAAAGTATTCTGGGTACCCTGTTACCTAAACGGCGATGATGGAATTTTCAACAAAGCTTACTATGATTTGCTTATTGGAATGGATGTAACCGTATTCCCATCCTACTACGAGCCTTGGGGCTACACTCCGCTAGAAAGTCTGGCCTTTAAAGTCCCAACCATTACAACTTCCCTTGCTGGCTTTGGCGATTGGGTAAACCGACACTACAGCAAACCCAAGGATTCTATCAAGGTTATACACCGTAGCGACGATAACGACTCCGAGATAGTTAACCAAATTGTTGGAAGTTTGCAAGGATATATAAAACTCGATATGTCCAAGCGTAATGAACTAATGGAAAACGCTGGCGATGTTGCCAATATTGCGCTCTGGAGCAACTTTGTGGATTACTACTACAATGCATACGACATTGCCCTTAACTGCGTTGGCGAACGCACACACCGATTCATGGAGTTTGAGCGTCAAGAGGTTTTACCTTCCATTGAGCGTAAGTTCAGACTGAATCAGCCCTCCTGGGTAAGATTAATTGTTCAGAAGAACTTGCCAGAAAAATTAAAAACGCTCGACGATTTATCGCGCAACCTTTGGTGGTCGTGGAGCATTGAGGCAAATGAACTGTTTGAGTCTATCGATAAAGAACTTTGGATAAAATGTGAACAGAACCCTATTCTTTTCTTGGAAAGAATAAGCCTACCTCGCTTTCAGGAATTAGAACAAGACACCGTGTTTGTCGAAAAACTTCACTCAACTTACCTAAAGTTTACTTCGTATATGATGCAGAAGTACCAGCGAAAAGGACCAAAGATTGCGTACTTCAGCATGGAGTTTGGGCTTCATAGTTCACTAAAGCTTTACTCTGGCGGTTTGGGCGTACTTGCTGGCGACTACCTAAAAGAGGCGTCGGATAGCAATGTGGATTTGGTTGGTGTTGGTTTGCTTTACCGTTACGGCTACTTTACACAAAACCTTACAGCATCGGGACAACAAATAGCAGTTTACGACCAGCAAAATTTCACTCAAACACTCGCAAATCCAGTAAGAGACGAGAATGGCAAGTGGGTAACTGTTAATGTGGCAATGCCTGGCCGTTTGGTTCACGCTCGTTTATGGAAGGTTGATGTTGGCCGAACAGAATTATACTTGCTCGATACAGATTTTGAAGATAACCTAATCCAGGATAGATCGATAACGCACCACTTGTACGGCGGCGATTTAGAAAATCGCTTTAAGCAAGAGATGGTGCTCGGAATTGGCGGAGTTAGAGCGCTAAAAGCACTTGGAATTGATGCAGATGTTTTCCACTTAAACGAAGGACACGCTGCATTCATAGGCCTTGAGCGATTGAGAGGCTACATATGGGGCGAAAAACTGGCTTTCAACGAGGCCGTTGAGGTGGTTCGCTCTTCAAGTTTATACACAACGCACACACCGGTTCCTGCAGGTCACGATGCTTTTCCCGAAGAAATGGTCAGGGTTTATATGGCACACTACCCCGAAAGACTCAAAATTAATTGGGAACAATTTATGGATTTAGGCCGTACAATCCCTAGCGATTCATCGCAAAAATTCTCGATGAGCAATTTAGCAGCAACTCTCTCGCAGGAAATTAATGGTGTTAGTTGGTTACACGGTGAGGTTAGCCGAAAAATGTTTGCAGGAATGTGGCCATGCTATTTCCCAAACGAGTTACACGTAAGTTACGTTACCAATGGGGTTCACTACCCAACCTGGGCCGCTAAAGAATGGCGAAACCTTCTGGAAAATGGTTCCGACAAATCGGGCGAAACATACCAACAACCCGACTGGAGTGAACTAGAAAACATTCCCGACTCAAAAATCTGGGATATTAGAAATATTTTAAGGCGACGCCTAATAAATTTGATTGACAGAAGGCTTAACGAACCAGGAATGATTCGTTTCGAAAGCCCAAGACAGGTTATTGAGATACAGGAAAGGCTCGACCCAAAAATTCTAACCATAGGTTTTGCTCGCCGTTTTGCCACTTACAAACGCGCGCATCTTTTATTCAAAGACCTAGACAGGCTGGATGAACTTGTAAACAACAAAGAACATCCTGTTCAATTCTTCTTTGCGGGGAAAGCACACCCTAACGATAAGGCAGGGCAGGATTTAATCAAGAAAATCATCGAAATATCAAAACAGCCTCGATTCCTTGGTAGGATTGTATTCCTACAGAACTACGATATGGAACTAGCAAAACACATGGTGCAAGGCGTTGATATTTGGTTAAACACACCTACAAGGCCATTGGAGGCATCGGGCACAAGTGGTCAAAAGGCTGTAATGAATGGCGTGCTACACTTCAGCGTTCTTGATGGATGGTGGGTTGAGGGCTACCGCGAGGGAGCGGGTTGGGCTCTACCAATGGAAAGTACTTATTCTGAACACGAATTCCAGGATGAGTTGGATGCCGAAATGATATACACTATACTTGAAAACGAAGTAGTTCCGGCATTTTACCAACGTAATGCCGAGGATGTTCCTGAAAAGTGGGTAGGGTTTATCAAAAAATCGGTTAGCCAAGTTGCTTCGAACTTTACCACACTTAGAATGATAACCGACTACCAGAATCGTTTCTACAGCAAGCTTTACCAACGTTCATCGGAACTTATAGATGACGATTACGATACCGCAAAAAAAATTGCTGCTTGGAAACGTAGAATTCAACGTAACTGGGAGGAAATTGAAGTAATTCAGGTTAAGCAGTTCAATATGGCTCGCGAGGCTATATATCTTGGTAAAGAATATACTGCAGAGGTTATCCTTGATTTAGGCTCACTTGGCCCCGATGAAGTTGGCGTTGAACTAGTTGTTGCGGATTTAATAGAGAGCCAAGAAGTTAAGGTAAAACGTGTGTACGAATTTCAACTTCAATCCATTGAGGAGTCAAGGGCAGTTTATCGCTTAAACATAATACCTGTTGAACCAGGGGCTTTTGAATGTGGTGTTAGGATTTTCCCAAAGAATTCAATGTTACCACACAGAATGGACTTCTGCATGGTACGATGGGTATAAAGTATAATTGCGATGGCTAAAACATAAAAGGCTTTAGCCATCGCATCTTATAAAGTCAACCAGCAAAACAAATCGAAAATTAGTCAATCAAAAATATCAATCCACCCCAGATTTGTTAAACTTCGTCAACATCAACTAAATTGAAAAACTATTTGGTAAAAATTTTAAACTAATTTTCGCATATTAGCGAGTCGAATTAGACAGAAAATAATGATTATTGTTCAAAAACCAGATCAAACCAAAGGAAAAGAAATAGCCCTAACTATGGGCTTTTTCGATGGCGTGCATGCTGGACATAGAACACTAATTGAAGGAGTACTAAAATCGGCAGAATTAATGAACTTGGGCTCTGCCGTATTAACATTTTGGCCACATCCAAGACTTGTGCTAAAAAAAGACCCTGAAAAACTTCGATTCCTCACAACACTTAACGAAAAGTCAAAAATTGTTTCAAAATATGGGATCGACTATTTAATTGTTCAGGAATTTACTTCGCACTATATAAATTTAGAGCCCGAAGAGTTCATAAAACAACTGGTAAAGGATTACCATGTGAAACACTTTATTGTTGGAGCCGACCATCGGTTTGGGAAGGAAGGTAAGGGGAATGCTGAACTACTCAAGGAGTTGGGTAAAAGTCTTTCGTTTACAGTTCAAATTGTTGATCAACTTATACTCGATGGAGTAAATATAAGCTCTACAAAAATTCGGGAAGCCCTATTGAAAGGTGATGTAGAAAAAGCGAATAAAATGCTAGGTTACCCTTACTTAATAACCGGAGCAGTTGAATCGGGAAATAGAATTGGCCGCGAAATAGGATTCCCAACAGCCAATATTAGACCAAACGATCCGCTAAAACTAATACCACTCGAAGGGGTTTACGCTGTAGTTGTTAATATCGACGGAGTTATTAAATCGGGAATGCTCAATATTGGCTTTAGACCAACAATTGAAAGTAGCCGTAGGCAAACCATCGAGGTTAACATTTTTGATTTTGACCAAGAAATATATAACTCGGGGATAGAAATTGCCATAATAAAACGTTTACGCAACGAAAAACGCTTCCCATCCGTTGAACATCTTAAACAACAACTTGTTAAAGACAAAGAAATGGCCTTAGAGGCTTTAAAGGAAAACGAGTCCTACACTTTTCAAAACTTATTTCTAACTTTGCGAACAACAAAGTAGTATTTCAAAATTTAATACCAACATAATGGAACAAGCAAAAAATTCGTCTTTACCATACAAGGTGAAGGATATTAAACTTGCCGAATGGGGAAGAAAAGAGATTGAGATTGCCGAAAAAGAAATGCCAGGATTAATGGCAATTCGTAAGAAATTTGGCCCTCAGAAACCTCTTAAAGGTGCTAGAATAATGGGTTCGTTGCACATGACAATCCAAACTGCTGTGCTAATTGAAACCCTAACAGAACTTGGAGCAGATGTTCGCTGGGCAAGTTGCAATATTTTCTCAACGCAAGACCACGCTGCTGCCGCAATCGCAGCCGCAGGTATCCCCGTTTTTGCTTGGAAAGGCGAAACCCTGGAAGAATACTGGTGGTGCACAGAACAAGCATTATCGTTCCCAAACAGCCAAGGGCCAAACCTAATAGTTGACGATGGTGGCGATGCAACTCTTTTAATCCACTGGGGTTATAAGGCTGAGAATAATAAAGAATTCCTAAACCGTAAAGCGGAGAGTCACGAGGAGGGTGTAATCCTAAATCTACTGAAGGAAAATCTTGCTAAAGAACCAAACAAGTGGCACAACCTTGTTAAGGAATGGAAAGGTGTTTCCGAAGAAACAACCACTGGTGTTCACAGATTATACCAAATGAAGGAACGTAACGAACTACTTGTTCCTGCAATTAACGTTAACGACTCAGTTACCAAAAGTAAATTCGACAACCTTTACGGATGTCGCGAATCGCTTGCCGACGGTATTAAGCGCGCTACCGACGTTATGCTTGCAGGTAAAGTAGTGGTTGTTTGCGGTTATGGTGATGTGGGAAAAGGTTGTGCTAAGAGTTTGCGCTCTTATGGATCAAGGGTTATTGTAACAGAGATAGACCCAATTTGCGCTTTACAAGCAGCAATGGAAGGGTTTGAGATTAAACCTCTTGAGGATGCTCTTGACGAAGGCAACATATACGTTACAACTACTGGCAACTGCGATATTATTACGCTTGAGCATATGTACAAGATGAAGGATCAAGCAATTGTTTGCAACATTGGTCACTTCGACAATGAGATTCAGGTTGACAGATTAAATAACGACAAGAATATCAAGAAAGTAACTGTAAAACCTCAAGTTGACCAGTACTACTTCCCCGATGGAAAATCGATGTTCCTGCTTGCCGAAGGCCGTTTAGTAAACCTTGGATGCGCAACAGGTCACCCAAGTTTTGTAATGAGCAACAGCTTCAGCAACCAAACCCTTGCACAAATTGAACTTTGGACTAAGAAACTGGATATTGACGTTTACCGCTTACCTAAACACCTCGACGAGGAAGTTGCTCGCCTACACCTTGAGCAAATTGGCGTTAAACTAACCAAGTTAAGCCAAAAACAGGCCGATTATATCGGTGTTAAAGTTGAAGGTCCTTACAAACCTGATCACTACAGGTACTAATATCCTCATAGAAATCATACTAATCGGCGGCCAATTGGCTGCCGATTTTGCTTAGTAAACCACAATAAATAGTCAAACATAAACTCTTCCTTTTTTACTTTTACAAAATTTAATAATAAAATGAATACCTTAGGGGGATAGATCCTATCAGTTTAAACTAATCGTAATTGTCACATCAAAATATAATATAATGAGAAAATATAATGTATTTGCCATTATTACACTTTTATTGATTAGCTGTAATGGCAACAATTTCGAAAAAGATAAAAAGGAAATAATTAAGGTAATGGATTTACAAGCCCAAAACTGGAGCAATGGGAATATTGAGGGCTTTATGGATGGTTACTGGAAATCGGACAGTTTACGATTTTTGGGGAGTAAAGGGTTGACCAAGGGTTGGCAAACAACTTTGGATAACTACAAAAAAGCATATCCAGATAAGAGCGCAATGGGAAAGTTGGTATTCGACTATATTTCGTTTGAACCAATGAACAAAAAGCAAATGTTTGTTGTGGGCAAATGGACTCTGCAACGCGAAAAGGACACCTTGAGGGGCTACTACTCTTTGCTATGGCAAAAGTTTGATGGCAAATGGAAGGTTATTTTTGATCATACAAACTAATTTTCTTCTCCCATTTATTGTTATATGAAGAACATACCCGCTTTCGCGGGTATGTTTTTGTATACAATACTTACGTTCAAAGACAACAGTAATAGTGCTATTTTCCGAATATCTTCAGTTGATTACTTCCAAACAACAATAGGAAAGTCCATCCCTCGGATACTTGTGTTTGGGTACTGCGTTGTTCCTCTGTATTTTTTTGTTAGTTCGGGTACATTGTCCTCCAAAAAAGCAGCCAACTCTTTTACCGTGATTTTCCCATCCTTTTCTCCGCCATCGGCTTTTCCATTCAAACCCTCAATAAGCGAAAAGGTGAATATACCATGCCCCAGTTGTTTAACTTCAGATGCAAGTTGCTCAGTTCCTGTAGATGAAAGAACTGCAATCCCAGCACTTCGAGCCAACTGCATCAACGCCTTTTCCTCCGCTGCACCTCTCATAGCTAACATTTCGGTAGCACCTCCGCTTTGGCAAGCATCCACAACAATCAGCTGCTTTTGTGCTCGGATGGCAACAAATGCTTTTCGCAGCTCGTTTGCCGAAATTCCCTTTGCCTCTAAAAGATCATCGTTACCATAAAGTTGTGTTACATCGTAAGGAATAAAGAAAAACTCCGAGGGTTTGCTTCCCATACCTTCACTCATAACACCATGCCCTGCGTAGTAAAAAATAAAAACATCCTCGGGTCGGATCTCTTTACTCAATTCGGCTAGTTTCGAGATAACTCCATCCTTGGTGAATTCTTCATCCTTTATTATTAAGGTTCTTATACTATTAAAAATTCCTTTAGACTTTGTAGCAACAATATTTGCAAAACCTTCGGCATCGGCACTGCCGTAGGAAAGATTATATTTCTCGTTCTTATACTTATTGATACCAATTGATAAAACGAACAAGTTTGATGTTTTTATGGCACGTTCTAACTCAATATTTACTTTATAGGGTGTAGATTCAGTTCTATCAACATTAAATGCAGTAGCCATGATTTCGTTATTGCCAGCAAGCAGTGATATGACATACCGTTTAGTAATCGTTTCTCCTTTTTTCGAAGATACTTTCATGCCTCGTTGCTCTTCGCTAACCAACTTTCCATTCTGAAACAGTCGAATCTCATCAACTCCGCCGCCCTGATCGATTGCTTCAACCACAACTTCTACCTGTTCGGTTTGAAACTTACTATTTGTTGGTGATAATATTTTCACCGATGGGGGCAACTTAATTTCATTAATCTGAGAAAGTTGACTGGCATTAGCCTCAATACTACCACTCATTATTTGAGCAACCAAGCCGGGGGTAAAGAATTTTTCGTAAAAACTTTCGAGCGGAATTATCTGCAAATCTTTAACATAGTAAAGCAACTTCATACCTCCATCGGTTCCATCGAATCGACCATCGGCCGAAACAGCCACCCAGTCGCTGGAGTTTGGAACATCGTAACGAGTAACCAAGCATTGTCCCGTAAAAGCATCCCAAATTTTTACAGAGCCATCGTCGCTTGAACTTACCACATACTTTCCATTATCGGAGAACCTTGCCGACACAACCCCTCCCATGTGACCCGATAATGTATTTACAAGCTTTCCACTAGCAAAATCCCATATTTTAATATCATATTC
>Ga0209066_10004986_pt1 | contig 14216 bp, 11 predicted proteins | sample All_14_2_FD_187198 | JGI IMG/M metagenome (GOLD analysis project Ga0209066, IMG submission 187198) | Freshwater microbial communities in response to fracking from Pennsylvania, USA - Allegheny Zone_MetaG_DW_15 (SPAdes) (version 2) ...
GCCTACACAATTCATGCTTGATGGTGTTTTGTATGAATTGACGTTTGGTCTTGTTAATGGTTTAGGTGCAATTGTTTATCCTGGTCCTATCGTATTCACAGCTGAAAATACCCCAGGCGATAGTGATGTTTATGTCACGATGGCATGGCGTGCTGTTCCAGAGCCAGGTTCATTGGCTTTGGCTGGCCTTGGTTTGACTGCACTCGCTGCATTGCGTCGCCGTAAAGTTCAAGCTGCGTAAGTTAGATCGGTTTTAGTTTTAGCCAAGAGGGCTTCTCAATTGGGAAGCCCTCTTTTTTTGGCTGAACGTTATAGAGTTAACCTGAAAATTTTTGGAGGCACTGAATGCGGTTGGCTAGCACGGCTATTGTTTCATCCCCTGAAACATTAAACAGCACTCGTTTGACTGGGCGAATTTATTGGGGCGCAGGCGAGGTATTTGATTTATGGGTGGATGTTCCTGAGGCATATAGTGCAAATGTATCAAGCAGCGGCAACCCCTGGTTGCTTGCCATGTTGCCTTGGGCGGCGAGTTTAGGGGAGGATATTGAACTGAATTTGCCAGTCGATGCGTTGCTGCTTGAAAACGTGCAAGGCATACTGGCGCAATGGAGAGTTTGGTATCCCGCACTACAAGGGGTCCAGGTTACTTGTCCGGTTCAAGGCTACCAAGAGGTTGCAGGAACAAGAACAGCGGCTTTTTTCTCCGGGGGAGTGGACTCGTATTTCACCATAGCCCGCCGTTTGCCGGGCAACCCTTACGGGATAGCCGCAGTGGGTCGGGTGGATGACTTGCTGACGGTATGGGGATTTGATGTTGGGGTATATGACGAGCAAGAGTTTTCCCCATTGGCGGACATGCTGCAAAAGAGTGCCCAGGCGTTGGGGTTGAATCACCTCATTATCCGGACGAATTTACGACAGATTGAAAAAAGGATTCCCTTCAAGGATATGTGGCGTCGCCTGAGTCATGGCACAGGACTGGCTTTTGCCGCCCTGTGTGTCGAAAAATCCTATAAAGAAATTATCATTGGTTCTTCTTATACTTTTGGCAACCTTTTTCCTTGGGGTTCCCATCCACTACAGGATCCTTTGTTTTCAACATCCGCAACCCAGTTTTTGCATGATGGCGCAAGTTTTACTCGGGTACAAAAAACAGCTTTAATTGCTCAGTTTGCCCCGGCACAAGCGGCCTTACATGTGTGTTTTGCAGCGGGTCAGCGAAATTGTTCAGCATGTGACAAGTGTTATCGAACAATGATGACTTTGGATATTCTTGATCAAAAACTTGCTGTTGCGACGGCTTTTGATTGGTCGCGCTACAGCGTCAAGGCTGTTCGTAAGCTTTTCATTCGGAGCCGTGGCGATAAAATATTTTCAGCTGATATTAAAGCGCTTGCGTTGTCAAAGCATCGTAACGATGTTTATGCTGCACTTTGCTATGCAGAAAAACGGTCGTCTTTCTTGCGCCCATGGGTTCAATTAAGCGAAAAAATCATGACGTTTCCCTGGGTTTGGCGAATTGGCATTCATATGAAAGCTTTTTTGCTCAAAGGGCCAATTCGGAAAATTTAACAGCTGAGTTACCCATTAAATTGGTAATTGAATCCCGTTTGCCCTATTAAAGTCAACTTTTATGCGTCTCATTGATACAGCCACTCAAGCCTCCCCTGAAACATTAAACAGCACTCGTTTGACTGGGCGAATTTATTGGGGCGCAGGCGAGGTATTTGATTTATGGGTGGATGTTCCTGAGGCATATAGTGCAAATGTATCAAGCAGCGGCAACCCCTGGTTGCTTGCCATGTTGCCTTGGGCGGCGAGTTTAGGGGAGGATATTGAACTGAATTTGCCAGTCGATGCGTTGCTGCTTGAAAACGTGCAAGGCATACTGGCGCAATGGAGAGTTTGGTATCCCGCACTACAAGGGGTCCAGGTTACTTGTCCGGTTCAAGGCTACCAAGAGGTTGCAGGAACAAGAACAGCGGCTTTTTTCTCCGGGGGAGTGGACTCGTATTTCACCATAGCCCGCCGTTTGCCGGGCAACCCTTACGGGATAGCCGCAGTGGGTCGGGTGGATGACTTGCTGACGGTATGGGGATTTGATGTTGGGGTATATGACGAGCAAGAGTTTTCCCCATTGGCGGACATGCTGCAAAAGAGTGCCCAGGCGTTGGGGTTGAATCACCTCATTATCCGGACGAACTTACGACAGATTTCTGTTTACAAATCAAATTGGGGGCCATTGACCTTCGGGTGTGGTTTGGCTTTTATTGGCCACATCTTGGGCAAGCGGTTTAGCGAAGTTGCGTTAGGGTCATCGTATCCCTATGGGTCGTTGACTGCTTGGGGTTCGCATCCATTGGTTGACCCGCTATTTTCGTCGAGTGCTTTGCGTATTGTTCATGATGGCGCAGCGTACACGCGTATAGGCAAAACAGCGGTTGCTGCCCAATTGCCAATGGCAAGAGCGTCATTGCATGTTTGTCAGGCAGAGGGTTTGCGGAATTGTTCGCATTGTGAAAAATGCTATCGAACGATGGTGGCTATTGATATTCTGGGCTGTAAAGACGGGTTTGAGGCGGTCTTTGATTGGTCTGGATACACGATCAAGAAGGCGCAAAAGATATATATGGGTGAAGGAATAGAGCAGATTTTCTATCACGAGATGATAGAAGATGCGCAGCGTTGCCAAAGAGTTGATGTTGCCCAAGCATTAGGCATCGCAGCAAAACGCTCAAGCAGGCTAGCGCGGTGGGTGAGCTTGGCGACATGGATGAGTCGCCAGCCGGGTATTTGGCGGCTTGGTGTGGCTGCCCGGCAATGGTTATTAAAAAGCTCAATCTCTGCTCAATATATCTCGGGTATTTAATGCCCTTGAATGTCCTGTTCAGTTTGATTTTTTTGATAGAAAATTAAGCGGTGTTTTGGGTTGCCTTGGTTAGCCAGGCGGTTTAGGTTGCGGGTTGTGTGCTTTGATGAATTGCTTTCTGCGATGCGGTGTGCCGACTTGAGGGTTGAATTAAAAAGTCGGCGCTGCTGATACGGCGTTAAGCTACTGGTAAGCCCGCTTGGAGGGGCTGCAGATAAATTATGTGGTGAATAGATTTCGTTGCAGTTAAAGCAATAGTTTTTTTACTGCCAATTAACATTAATGCCCTTCCGCATCGCTTTGATCGGTCGAATCGAATGCTTCGCGGTATGATGCGAGTTCTGATGATCTTTATTCAGCTTATTGACTGAATTTAACTGCGTTAATGGTTTTCCATACGATAAAACTGGCTTTCCGAAATCTCTTGCGTCATCGCCGCCGTGCGTTGATCGCGATGTTTTCTGTTGCGTTGGGAACTGCTTCGCTGGCTATAGCGAGCAGCTTTATTGCAGGTATGTTTGCTGACTTTCGAGAGGCAACTATTGAGTCACAGTACGCGCATTTGCAGATTACTCGGCCGGGCTATCACGAGAATGGTTTGGCTGATCCTGCACAATATTTTTTGCCGGCAGACAGCGCGGGAAAAGAAATTTCCCAGCAGTTATCAGTACGTTCCTGGGGACCACGGTTGAATTTGACAGGTCTGGTGAGCCATGGTGACTCAACGCTTTCTTTTGCCGGCGAGGGGTTTGATCCCGCTAAAGATTTGACGGGGGATCGCTCTCTAAAAATAGTTCAGGGGCGCCGTTTGACGTCGGCCGATGTTAATCAAGTATTGCTGGGTAAAGGATTGGCTGAACTCATGGGGGTTCAAGCAGGAGATGCTGTGGTGGTATTGGTCGATACACCAACGAGCGGTTTGAATGCGATTGATGCCAAAGTGGCGGGGGTGTTTGAGTCTGTTAGCAAGGCGTATGACGATAGTGCACTCTTGATGCATATACAGGCTGCGCGACAGCTACTGAAGGTGGATGGGGCGCATAGCTGGTTTGTTTATTTGGATGATACGAATAAAACAGCGGGTGTTGCTGCGCAGTTAAAACAGCGTTTTACTAAGCCGGAATTTGAGGTGCGTACTTGGGATCAGTTGGCAGAGTTTTATCGCCGTGCAGTCGATTTATTTCAGCAGCAGTTGGCGGTAGTGCAGTTTATTGTGGTGGCAATTATCCTGCTTGGGATTAGTAATACGATGATGATGAGCGTTATGGAACGCACGGGGGAGATAGGTACATCCATGGCGTTAGGGGTGCGGCCGCGAATTTTGCTGGGGCAGTTTGTGGCTGAAGGTGCGTTGATTGGCCTGCTCGGCAGCCTGATAGGTTTAATGTTAGCGGTACTGTTAGGGTGGGTAGTGGACGCCTTGCATATTGATATGCCACCACCGCCTGGCTTAACACGGGGATATCTAGCACATTTGCTGCTTACGCCGACCGTTGCTTTTGAGTCGTTAGTGGTGGGGGTAGGTGCGACAACACTGGCTAGCCTTTATCCCGCGTGGAGAGCGTCGCGGATGGTCATTGTTGATGCAATTCGTCATAACAAATAAGTTTTAAGGGGGGGGCTGTGCTGGGGCTTTTCAAGTTAGCTATCCGCAATGTATTTCGCCATCGGGGACGGACGATGATGACTTTGGCGTCCATCGTGTTTGGCGTGGCAGCCTTGATTTTGGCCGGTGGCTTTATTGAGGATACGATCGTCGAAACGGGTGAGTCGATGATTCGTTCAAGTTCCGGACATTTACAGGTTTCTCATGCGGGCTATTGGGAATATGGTGCGCGCAGTCCGGAGACATACTTGATGTCAGATCCGGTAAAAGTACGCAGGGATTTAGTCGCGATGCCTGAGGTAGAAGAGGCTATGTTGCGGTTGAGCTTTTCTGGTTTGTTAGGGAATGGTCGTACAGATTGGTCGATTGTGGGCGAGGGTGTCGAGCCCTCAAGAGAAAAGCGCTTGGCGAGCTATATGACGGTGATTGCTGGGCGTCGCTTGGCTGACAATGATACGTTTGGCATGATGATAGGACAGGGGGTTGCCAAAGCCTTGAAGCTCAAACCAGGCGATCCAGTCACTTTGCTGGTAAGTACAGCGGGTGGTGCAACCAATTTGCTCGAGTTTGAGATTACCGGGGTATTTCAAACATTTTCTAAGGATTATGATGCCCGTGCGGTTCGTATTCCCTTAGCAGCTGCTCAAGATCTGCTAGCGACACCTGGGGCGCATACCGCCGTAATTTTATTGAAAGAGACAGCGGCGACTGAGTCCGTAGCACGCTTACTGAGTGATCGGTTACGAGGCCAAGGCTATGAAATAAAGACTTGGGTCGAACTTAATCCTTTTTATATTCAAACGGTCACACTCTATCAACAACAATTTGGTTTTTTGGTCGTGGTGATATTAGCTATGTTGCTCATGACAGTTTCTAATACCGTTAATATGGGAATTTTTGAGCGTGCCAGTGAGTTTGGCACTATGCGAGCCATGGGCGATCGCTCAGTTCATTTGGTTAAGGTTATCGTGATTGAAAGCGTATGCCTGGGCTTTTTAGGGGCGTGTATTGGTGTTGTGCTGGGTATTGGTCTGGCTAAACTCATTTCTCTGGTCGGTATTCCGATGCCCCCGCCGCCTAATGCGGATCAAGGTTATGTTTCCCATATTCTTGTGGTGCCTTCCGTTGTGGGGCTTGCCTTTGTCGTTGGTTTGCTATCTGCCGTGCTTGCCTCATTAAAGCCTGCATTTTCAATTAGCCACAAGCCTATTGCAGAGACATTAAGAGCTGGTGTTTGAGGTGCTTGGTGCTTTTGGGCGGACTCATAGAGGAGTAATACCGAGTATTATGAGTCAGTTATGCAAATAGCGTTGTTTTGTTTAATGCTATTTGGGTCAGTCGCGCGGCATTTGTTTGAAGAATTCAGATTGGTTTTCAACGACGCTTGAGGAATTTATGGTTCAGTCAGTATTAGGGCATACCGTTCGCACTGCTACTTTGTTGCAGGTATTTTTTGATTTTGGTTTTGTTTTTGTTGGCATAGTCATTGCCGCCATGTGGGTTAAGGGTGGCTTGCCTATTGATTTTATGGTGGTGTTGGCTTATGCGGCAATCCTTGCGATTACCCTTTTGGCTTTCAATAGTTGGTTAGGGTTTTATCAGCGCATTCACGATAGAACTATAGATGACTCACGCGCGCGCGCGGTGCTGGCTTTGCACTTATCGATTCCTGTGGCCTATGTGCTTTTTCTTGTCCTTCCAATAGCTCAGGCGGATCGTACATTTTTTGAATTAAGTGGCATGGCTGCCTTGTTTGGCATGCTGTCACACCGTGTTTTTGCTTCTCACCGTAAAACGCATGCCCGGGTTACCCATCGCATTCTGGTTTTTGGGGTTGGAAACGAAGCAGTTAAAGTGGCAGCAGCCTTGAACCAGGAAGATCCGACTATCCAGGTAGTAGGCTTTTATCCAGGTTCCATGTGTCGGGATATTGCGGTGTCTCAAGACAAGGTTCTATCGCCATCGATGTCATTAGCCGATACGGCTGCTTTTCATAAGGTAGATGAAATTGTTATTGCGATTGACGACCGTCGTGGCGGCCGAATGCCCTTGCGCGAATTGTTGGATTGTCGGGTATCCGGGGTATTGGTCTTGGATATGTCGAGCCACTTTGAACGCATGCTCGGACAAATTCGCATTGATGCTTTGCGTGCGGGTTGGTTAATTTTTGGCGATGGTTTTCGTCAAGGCGCTTGGCGTTCATTTGCAAAACGCCTATTCGACTTGGTGGCTGCAGTGATTTTGTTGATTGTCTTTTCCCCGCTCATGCTGATTACGGCGTTATTGATTTTTTTAGGTGATGGCGCACCTATTTTGTACCGACAAGAGCGCGTAGGCCTTAATGGGCGGCTGTTCAATGTGATTAAGTTTCGCAGCATGCGGCGAGATGCAGAAAGTGATGGAAAACCTCGCTGGGCAACGGCAAATGATGATCGCACAACCCGCGTCGGGCGGTTTATTCGCAAAGTCCGGATTGACGAGTTGCCGCAGCTTTTTTGTGTGCTGGGTGGTTCGATGAGTATGGTTGGGCCAAGGCCGGAGCGTGCTTTTTTTGTCGACCAGTTAACCAAGGAGATTCCTTTTTATGCCATTCGGCATAGCGTAAAACCGGGCGTAACCGGTTGGGCACAAGTGCGTTACCATTATGGTGCATCGGTCGAAGATGCAGTACAAAAACTGCAGTATGACCTTTATTACGTTAAAAATCACACCTTAATGTTGGATTTGGTTGTACTGTTTGAAACGGTAGGTGTCGTGGTCGGGCGAAAAGGAGCGCAGTAACCCAAATTGGTCATTATCAAGAAGCAGGGTGACGAAAGCTGTCGGTTTTCTTTACGATGGAATGTTTCTTTGGTAATGTAATACCATTAAAACCAATGGCTTGAGTTATTTGGTACTATAATTGCTTATATCTCTTTGAAGAATCGTCAAGGAATCTATTGGCTGATATTCTTATATTTTTTACCCGCTTTTTTAGTTTTATTGTCATTTAATTAATGCATTATGCTGTTTTAGGTCAAGGGAGTTAAACATGAATATGCCAGGTCATTCTGTTGGGTCTGAAGTGAGTGAGACTCAAGCTACGGATGCTGTCACCGTTGAAGTTTCAGCACTGAAGCAGCAAACGCGCCGTCGTTTTATTCGTGGTGCAGGTTTGGCTGTGCCTGTCATCATGACGGTTCAATCGCCTTCAGCGCTTGCAACGTGGAAGCAATGTTTTGCTCCTTCTGCAGCTGCTTCCATTGCACTTTTGCATAGTCGGCTGGATCGTGAAAAGTTAACTTGTGCTGGTCGTTCCCCAGGGTTCTGGAAAAGGGCGGCCAATCCCACTCATCCCAATCATGGATTCTGGTTAAGCGCAGGCGGGGAAGGGGTTTTGTTTTCTAGTGTGTTCGGTAGCGGTTTTGACGGGAAAACACTTAAGCAGGTTTTAAATACGACTGGCAATGCTAATTTTGCAGCACTTGGCAGGCATCTTGCAGCGTCTTATCTCAACTTGAAAATAGCCGGTTGGATACCGCCAACGGTATTTACCCAATCTGATTTAGTTGAGATGTGGAATGGTCGAACAGGTTCCTACGAGCCTACAGCAGGTGTAACGTGGGGTGCTGGTCAAATTGTTGATTATCTAAAAACAACAATGCTTTGATCGTTTATTTACTGAATTACTGAATTGCTGGCTTAGCAACGATTTTGGTTTATTTTTTTGAGTGCAGACCTAACTTTTTCTACCGCAACAGATATTTCTTTTCGCATTTGCGATGACGGCGTGTTGGTTTATGACAATTCCGTGAGGACGACACATTTAATTCCCACCCCTGTGTGGGAATTTTTTATGGAAATAACTGAAGGTCTAAAAGCCACCAAGCTAGATCGTGAATCAGACGTTGATTTTCGATTTCAATCTAATAATTTAGATACTCAGGCTATGATAAATGCCTTGATTCAGGCGGGTTTACTTAAGTGCAATTAAGGCTGTCGGATGTTTCTGACTTGGCGTTTGCCCAGAGTCTGGAAAATGGCCAATTTCGGCTCCGCGTAGGTGAGATCACTATTCGGTTGGAAACACGGAGTGAGGCGTTGCGAGCCGGTTTACGTCAAGTGTATTCTCATTACCCGGTTTCGGTATCGGGCGGATTTTATGACTTTGATTTAGGCGTTCATCCAGCCTCGCTTTTGCGCCGCTGGTTTCGCCGTAATGTGGTGTTTTCTTTATCCGGTCAAGCCCCATTTTTGCCAATGGCGGCGGCTAATGCACATGCCCTGTTTGAGTGGGGTTTTAATTGGACGATAGGTAGTTCAATTCATCAGTATTTAGTGTTGCACTCGGCTGTGGTTGAGAAAAATGACAAGGCCGTTATGTTAGCGGCGGCCTCCGGTAGCGGTAAAAGTACCTTGACTGCTGAGTTAGTTTTGAACGGTTGGCGGCTTTTTTCAGATGAGCTGGGCTTGGTTGGCGGAACGACTAATGATGAGATTCAGCCGCTTCATTTAATGCCTTTTCCACGACCGGTGAGCTTGAAAAATCAGTCTATCGACTTAATTAAACAGCGGCATCCCGAAGCGTGCTTTGGGCCTTCAGCGTTTGATACGCAAAAAGGTACAGTGGCGCATATGCGTGCGCCGGATGATTCGGTTGCGCGTGCTTTAGAGCCGGCTCCTCCAACGTTGATTATTTTCCCAAAATGGACAGCAGGTGCACCTTTGCGCGTGCAGCCTGTCGGCGCTGGCGATGCGGCGATGCGACTGATTAATCAGTCTTTTAATTATTCTGTTTTGGGCTCCATTGGCTTTAATCGGCTGGCTGATTTAGTCTCAGCCGCACCTGCCTGGGAGCTTGAGTATTCATTTTTTGACGATGCCTTAGAGGCGTTTGACGATTTATTGGCTGATATTGATTGATGAAAAAGAGCCCATCCCCTTTGCTCGCTTTTCTTTTGAATCCTGCAAATGTTGAGGACTTGGATGAGGAAGGCTGGAGTCTTTTGCTTGCAGAAGCCCGCGTTTGCGGGGTGATGTCTCGGTTAGCTAGCTTGTTGATGACAAGTGATGCCAAGTTTTTAGTTTCGCCACGCAAAGTCTCGCCACTGGTGGCTATCCAAATTGCGCGACACATGCAGGTGGCCTTGATGCAGGCGGATAGTTTGACGCATGCTGTTCAGCAGGAGTTGACATTTTTAGACGGGGCATTGGCTGATTTAGGAACGCCCGTATTGTTGCTTAAAGGTGCAGCTTACGCAGCGGCCGGTTTACCCGCTGCACGCGGGCGTATATTTTCTGATATTGATTTACTGGTTATGCGATCCTTTATTCCACATGCGGAGGCGGCCTTGATGCTAGGTGGTTGGGCTGTAGCCAAGCAGGATGCTTATGACCAACGCTATTATCGTGAATGGGCGCATGAAATTCCACCGATGACGCATTTGCAGCGTGGAACGACAGTAGATTTACATCACTCTCTGGCGATGCCTACCGGGCGAGTTCATATCGCGTCCGATCTCATGGTGGCAGAGGCGGTAGCATTACCAGGTTCAGGCCACTGGTATCGGTTAAAAGATGAGGATATGGTGCTGCATGCAGCAAGCCACTTGCTCTTGAACTCTGAATTTGATCGTGGTTTGCGCGATTTATGGGATATTGATTTGCTGGTCAGGCACTTTGCAGCAAGCGAGCCTGATTTTGTGCATCGAGTGCTGGTACGGGCCGAACAGGTGGGTTTAGGTCAGATTGTGCGCAATGCCTTTTCGCTATGCCATGCTGCTTTTTGCACGCCTTTGCCGCCTGAAGCGCTGGCGGGAAAGGGGTTGGTGCTCTGCTTATTGAAAAGTGCAGCGACAACACGCCATCCGGAAACACGCCCGCGTACTCAAGGCGTGGCAGATCAAATTTTGTTTCTCCGTGAAATGGCATTGCGATTGCCAATGCATTTACTCGTGCAACATTTATGGCACAAAACAACGGTAGGGTTGAGTCGTAAAAAGGAAGTGCCTGTTTAGCATTTCAGCAATTGGCAGGTGCTAGCAGCTGTTTTTTTAGAGTGGGTTAGTTGCTAGACGGGGTAGTGAGAAGCTCATCCAGGTATCGGGCAGGAATGGCGTAGCTGATGCCTGAGGGTTTTTCGAGCGCAGACTCTTTGGTGCTTTTAACAAACACCATGTTAAGAATCCCTATGACTTCTCCGGTGTCAGGATCAAATAATGGGCCGCCACTGTTACCAGGATATGCGGTGGCGTCGAGCTGGTAGATAGAAAATATTCCATGACGTAATTGCCGAATAGACTTTGGGTTGAGCTGAACTGAATGGTTTGAGGGAAGCGCAATCGGGGTGATGGAGGAGATAATGCCGCGGTGCGTGACAGGCGAAAATCCGAGTGAGCCACCGATCGGAAAGCCAATAAGGGCAACTGGTTGACCTTCGCGCACGATAGTTGTTGTTGCTATTTTGAGTGTAGGTAACACGGGACCGGACATTTTAAGTAGGGCAATATCATGGGCTGCGTCACTTGCTTCTAGCGTGACAAGGCGGCGTTGAAGGGTGTCACCTTGCCGCACTAAAACTGCGAGGGTTTCTTGCTGAGTGATATTGAGCAAAGGAGCTACAACATGTGCATTGGTTGCAATTAAAGAGCCATTGCCCACGGCAAAGCCTGTGCCGCGCATCATGAATTGTGGGCTGCGTATGGCGCTGAATGTGCCCACAACAACGATAGCAGGTTTTATGGTTGCAATAGTTTCAGGCAGGCCAGCGAGCACGGATCGCGGGGCAAGCAGCATCAGCAAGAGGGAAAATATCAGACACCATAACCGCTGCAGGTATTGCAGGTTGGCGTTTATTGCCAAGGAGAGTGGCAGAGACATTATCTTGATGAAGACGAGAAATTGATTTGTGGTTTGCTCGTCATACGTTTGGCAATTTTTGCGATGTTAGGTGAGGGGCTGGTAATCGCTGGGTTAAACGGGTGTTCACGCTGTGGGAAAACGGTCAGAATTCGTTTGACATATTGCTGTGTTTCAGCGTATGGCGGAATGCCAAGGTGCTGGTTTACCGAGCCTTCACCGGCGTTGTAAGCGGCTGCGACTAACGCAACATCGCCACGAAAATAGGCCAGTAACCAGCGCAAGTAGGCCAAACCGCCACGTATGTTTTGTTCTGGGTCAAAGGGTTTTCTAACGTTGAAGCGAGCTGAGGTGTCAGGAATCAATTGCATGAGACCTTGGGCATTTTTAGGGGACAGCGCATTGGGGTTGAGGTTCGACTCTGTACGTGCGATTGCATAGGCGAGCTGCGGAGCAATGCCATATTCAGGTGCAAGGCGGTTAATCAATGCGGCGAGTTTACGCTGCGTTTCATTCGTTAGAACCCAGGGTTTTGCCGGGCCATTTTCTAACGCGATGGGGGAGTCACGCAGACATTCAGGAATCTCGCTGGTGGGTGGGCCCAGCAGGAGAAGAATTTTTTTTGCTGGCTCGAAGTCTTGGGCTGCAGCGAGCTTGAAAAAATAAGCGGCAATAGCATCATCACGGGTTACGCCACGACCATTTAAGTACATCCAGCCGATGCTGTAGCGGGCTTCAGGGTCGCCTGCCTTAGCGCCTTGGCAATATAACGCGGCTGCTTTGGCGAGGTTTTTAGGCACCCCCTCGCCATGTTCATACTTGAGCCCTTCTTGATGTAAAAAATGCAGTGCTGCTTTTGTAGATTCTTCAGAGGTCGATGGATTTTTGATTATTGAGGTGTCATTGATTGTTTCTGCAAAAGTCGGCGCTGGTGAGACGGCGTAAAAGCACATCCATATTATGCCAAGACGCATTCCTTGCCTTACTGGGTAAGTCAGGCAGGAAGACCAGCGTTGCAGGCAAGCGTTGTTGGTAAGTTTCATAAAAATGATGGCTTTTTATCGCGTCATCCGTTCAACTTTATAAACCTTTGCTCAGGGCAGCTACCTCTGCCTGTGAGCCAAACTGTGGGCCCAGTTTGGCGAGTGCATCTAGCAATTGTTTTGCTTCAGCTTTTTTGCCGACTTTAATAAAAGCTTTGGCTTGGCCTAGTTTTATGTCCGGATTTTGTGGTGCGAGGGAAACTGCCTTGGCCAGCAAACTCAAGCCTTCAGTTGTTTTGCCTCGGGCAACATACAGCGAGCCCAGTGTTTCCAGCAGTTGAGGCTGATTAGGCGCGAGTTTATTGGCTTCTTCGGCATATGAGACAGCTTTGGGGTCATTCAATTGACCTGCGGCCCAGGCTAGGTTGTTTAGGATGACAGGATTTTTCGGCGTAATGGCAAGGATGGAATGATATTGGCTTACCGCTGTTGCAAAATCTTTACGCTGATTGGCGGTGTCGGCGATAAACATTCGGAAGAGTAAATCTTTGGGGTGCGTCTTGATCCAGCTATCAGCCAGATTTTTTGCCTCTGTGGCTTGATCATTACGCAACAGGGTGAGATATAGGCGTCCGGTTAAGTCGCTGTTAGGTGAAACTTTAATGCCATTTTGGTAGGCTGATGCAGCTTCTTTCCAAGATTTTCTGGCAGTATGGATGTCACCTTCCAAAAGATAACCCAAAGCAGACTGGTTTTTTTCAGTTTGCATTGCACGCGCTGATTTCAGTGCGTCATCAAACTTTTCTTCGCTTACGTCAAGCATGATTTTTGCGCGTTTCAGCGGGAAGGATTCAGGCAATTGATTGATGCCTTTATTGAGCGAGTCACGTGCGGATTGTTTATTGTTTGCCGCGAAATGAATTTCGGCAACCCGCATATAAGTTTGAGAATTATTAGGTACTAGGTTAATCAGTTTGTTATAGGAAGCCAAGGCTTGGTTGTTATCCCCAGCGAGCTGAAATGCCTGGCCGGCGATGTCCAGCAATTCCGGTTTTTCGGGAAAGGCGGCAAGCGCTTCTTCTGCAGCAGTGCGGGCTTTCTCTTTTTCTTTCGCACTGACTAGTAAACTCACTAGCGCAAATCGTGGGATGGGGTTCGCGGGATCCGTAGCCATGGCTTTTTTGATGAGGCTGGTGACATCATTTAAGTTTTTACCAGTGCGCGCATCAAGTTGTGCAAGCGAGAGCATGGCAGAGACATTTTTAGGGTCTTTGGCGATGACAGTTTCGTAGCGTTTGCGTGCTTGCGCCAAATTGTTATCGGCTAAGTCCAGTCCAACCAGACTGGTGACTGCGGGTAAGTAGGTAGCATCAGTCGATAGTGCCTGTTCAAAACTTTTGCGCGCCCCGGCAATATCTTGTTTACCTAGTAATGCTTGACCGCGCAGGCTATGAACCATAGGTGAGTTTGGCTGTTTTTTGGCTAGCTGATCTATGGCAGAGATCGCTTTGTCAAAATTCTTTTGGCGCATGGCAAGGGCAATGAGTGCCATGTCAGCGGCAATGCCTGAATCTTGTGCGGCAATGCTGGCTAGGTTTACAGCGGCTTGTTCAGGGAGACCTTGATCAATTTTTGACAGTGCCAGATTAGTTTTTGCACGGGTATCCTGGGGATTGTTTTTAGCCGCTTCTTCAAAATAGATTGCTGCTTGCTCAGTGTTCCCTGCGCGCATATAGACTTCACCTGCCAAGGTGAGCCACTCTGGTGGAACTTGGTCACTTTCAGAGAGAATCGGTTGTAAAGCAGTCATTGCTTTGTTAATCTGACCACTGCGTTGATAAGACTGAATCAGGAGGCGACGGCTGTAATTGAGCTTGGGCGCCTTTTGCAGGGCTTTAGTGAGATACGCTTGCGCTTG
>Ga0209066_10004988_pt1 | contig 14214 bp, 14 predicted proteins | sample All_14_2_FD_187198 | JGI IMG/M metagenome (GOLD analysis project Ga0209066, IMG submission 187198) | Freshwater microbial communities in response to fracking from Pennsylvania, USA - Allegheny Zone_MetaG_DW_15 (SPAdes) (version 2) ...
AGAAGAGCTGCGTGCTGTGGTTCACCGGCCTGTCGGGCGCGGGCAAGTCGTCCATCGCCAACCGGGTCGAGAAGAAGCTGCATGCGCTGGGCCACCACACCTACCTGCTCGACGGCGACAACGTGCGTCACGGGCTGAACAAGGACCTGGGCTTCACCGACGCCGACCGCGTCGAGAACATCCGCCGCGTGGCCGAAGTGGCCAAGCTGATGGTCGACGCCGGGCTGATCGTGCTCACCGCGTTCATCTCGCCGTTCAAGTCCGAGCGACGCATGGCGCGCACGCTGGTGGAGGCGGGCGAGTTCGTCGAGATCTTCGTCGATACGCCGCTCGAAGTGGCCGAGCAGCGCGATGTGAAGGGCTTGTACAAGAAGGCCCGCCGCGGTGAGCTGAAGAACTTCACCGGCATCGATTCGCCCTATGAGGCGCCCGAAGGGCCGGAACTCAGGCTGGACACTTCTCAGCACTCGCTCGAAGCGGCAGCAGATGCCGTCATCGCCACACTACGTCTGCGCGGCATTATCTCGGATTGAAGCACTGACGGCCCTAGATAGGCCGTTTCCACCCCATCACGCCAGAAGGAAACGTCATGTCCCACGTTCTCGACTCCTCCGACCTGCTCGAAGCCTTGTTGCCGGTTGTACGTCATGCCGGCGCCGCCATCATGCAGATCTACGCCACCGACTTTGCCGTGCGCGGCAAGGACGACGCCTCGCCGGTGACCGAAGCCGACGAGCGCGCCGAAGCCCTGATCCTGCCTGAACTCGCCCGCCTCACTCCGGCCATTCCGGTGGTGTCGGAAGAGGAAGCCGCGGCTGGACGCATTCCCGCTGTCGGCGAATGTTTCTGGCTGGTTGACCCGCTGGATGGCACCAAGGAGTTCATCAATCGCAACGGCGAATTCACCGTCAACATCGCGCTCATCGAAGACGGCGAACCTGTGCTCGGTGTCGTGTTCGCCCCAGCGCTCGACCGCTTGTTCGCCGGTGCCACCGGCGTCGGCGCCTTCGTCGAGGACAAGGGCACACGCCGGCCGATCACCACCCGCATCCCGCCCGCAGCGGGACTGACGGTCGTGGCCAGTCGTTCGCACGGCGACGCCGACGCGCTGGCTGCCTTTCTGGCTGGGCGCAAAATCGCCAGCCAGACCAACGCCGGCTCGTCGCTCAAGCTGTGCCTGGTCGCCGCCGGCGAAGCTGACGTCTATCCCCGCCTGGGCCGCACCATGGAATGGGATATCGCCGCCGGCGACGCGGTGCTGCGCGCCGCGGGCGGCATCGTCCGTACCCTCGATGGCGCCATGCTGCGATACGGCAAGGCGGATTTCGCCAATCCGCACTTCGCCGCCTGGGGCACAACCACCGCCGCCTAGCGCACAAAACCGAGCTTTGCTCGGTTTCCGCGACAACAAGCCCGATTCAGGCTCCAAGCCCTTGTTTCAAAGCACTTTATTCTTTCTCCTCCGGCTCACGAACTCGCATCGAATGCGAGTAGCCAGGCCGGGAGCGGCCTGCTCCAATTGACCGCGTCACGCGAAGGAACGCTCATGGCCTCCCAACACTCACCGCTTCGCCGCAGCCCCACCCAGTCCCGCGCCACCGCCACCCTGCGGGCGATCCGCGAGGCTGCGCTGCGCATCCTGAAGGAGGAAGGTCATGCGCGCCTCACCACCAACCGCATCGCCGAGGTGGCCGGGATCAGCATCGGCAGCCTGTACCAGTACTACGCCGACAAGCATGCGATCGCGGCGGACATCTGCAACGAGCTGCTGACCTCCGAGCTCGACGAGATCCGGCGCCTCGACCGCCAGGCGATCGCGCTCGCCGAGAACTCGCTCGACGCCACGCTCGAGTTCTTCGTCGCGGAACAGGTCGCGCGTCACCGCCGCCTGTACCTGCAGTTGCGCGACTTCTACCTCGAGATCCACTGGAAGTACGACTTCGAGGCCTATTCGCGCAAGCGCTACCCGAACAAGCCCACCACGGCCGAGTGGCTGCCGTCCGCCCTCGAGCGCCACCGCGACACCTTGCGGGTGCAGGACTTCACGCTCGCCGCGCGCATGGTCGCCAACGCGCTCGAGGGCACGATCCACGCCACCCTCGACCGCAACCCCGAGCTGATTCTGACGCAGGAATTCATCGACGAGCTGCACGCCATGCTCGTCCGCTATCTCAAGAAGATGCCCGGCGAAGGCATCGAGAACACTTAAGGAGACACCCTTGCTGTATTACTTCGACTTCACCGTCTGGTTCAAGCTGCTGCGCCTGGTGGCCAAGGAATCCAATACGCGCCAGCGTCGGGGGCTGTACAAGCTCCTGCTGCTGCATATCCCAATGCGTGCGGGCGTCACCGCGGTGTGCTTCTTCCTCGACGGACTGCTCTTCCCCGGCCTGTGGCGCACCCGAGTCGAGCGCCCGGTGTTCATCATCGGCCATGCCCGCAGCGGCACCACCCTGGCCCACCGCCTGATGGGTGCGGACGAGCGCTTCTCGACCTTCAAGTACTACGAGCTGCTGCTGCCCTCGCTGCTACAGAAGAAGCTCGTGCGTCTGGTCGCATGGTTCGACGCCCACCTGCTCGGGCGCGCGCTCGAGCGCAGGCTGCAGGCGTGGGAGAAGCGCAAGTTCGGCCCTACCCAGCACATCCACAAAATGGGTCTGACCATCCCGGAAGAAGACGATCTGCTGTACTTCAACTCCTGCGCCTCGGGCTTCTGGCTGACCAAGCTCCCCTACATGAGCGAGCTCGACTTCTTCCACATCGACCAGCGCCCGGCCGCGAGCCGGCGCCGGATGATGAAGTTCTACAAGGAATGCGTGCGCCGCCAGCTCTACCTGAACGGCAGCGACCGCATCCACCTGAGCAAGAACCCCACTTACTGCGGCCGCGTCGAGTCGCTGATCGAGGCCTTTCCCGATGCGCGCTTCGTGATCCTCTACCGCAACCCGCACGAGACCATCCCCAGCCTGCTCAAGCTCCTCAACGTGGGCTGGAAGCTGCAGGGCAACCTGTCGCAGGACCGCATCCGCGAATCCAACCAAGTGATGACCGGGCTCTCCTACGAGTCCTACCTCCATCCGCTCGAGGTCCTCGAGCGCCACCCCGAGACCCCGCGCGCGGTCATCGACTACCGGCGCCTGACCACCGACCCGAAGGCCACGATCGAGGACGTCTACCGCGACCTCGGGCTCGACATCACCCCCGCCTTTGCCCGCTTCCTGGAGGCCGAGGCCGCCCGTACCCGCAAGCACGAAACCGAACACCGCTACAGCCTTGCCGAATTCGGCCTCGACGACGGCGAGATCTGGGAGCGACTGGCGCCGCTGTTCGAGAAGTTCAACTGGGACGAGGACGTCCCCCCCAACCCGCAGCGCGCGCCCGCGCAAGACAAGAAGGAGCTGGCCCATGCATGAGCCCAATCCCCGGCACGACGCCGTGTTCGACATCGTCAAGGCCCACGTCGAGGCGCGCGACCCGGAGACCCGTGATGCCGCAGTCCAGTTGCGCGAGGCCTGGGACGGCATGATCGCGCAACTGCAGGACGCCCGCGACGCGATCGACGACCCGAAGCTGTGGCCACCGCCCGCCACGCCGCGCAACCTCGCCGAAGGCTACCGCTACGTGCTCGGCTTCCTCTACGGCTCGATCTCGCGCTGCCTCGGACCGACGCCGGAGTTCCCCTACTTCGTGCGCGCCATCCAGCCGCTCAACCGCTCGACCATCGACAACTGCGACGCCCTCTACCTGATGGCGCCGATCGACGGCAACTACAGCTACACCATCCGCGGCCGCGCCGCCGACACCAGCGCCTGGCGCGGCGGCAAGGCGCCGGCCGGGGTGCGCAAGGCCCCGCACTACGTGATCTTCGAGACGCCCAGCGGCTACTCGGGCGAAAGCGGCAGCCTCAAGGAGATGACGCCCGGCTCGCGCATCAACTGCGCCGAGCTGGACTGCACCGAGCTGAAGGTGGAGGCAGATGGCCGCTTCGAGATCCTGCTCGCGCCCGAGAAGCCGCCCGGCTACGAGGGCAACTTCATGCTCACCCGCGCCAGCCGCACCCGCAAGCAGAAGGACGACAGCAGCGTCACGCGCGAATACGTGAGCCAGCTGGTAATGCTGCGCGAGCTGTTCTCCGACTGGGAGAACGAGGACCTGCTCGAGCTCTTCATCTACCGCAACGACCTGCTCGGCAAGCCGATGCCGGCCTACACGCCCGAGGTCGCGGCCAAGCAGATCGCCGACATCGGCCGCTTCACCCGCAACCAGGTGCATTTCTGGAACGAGTTCTATGCCGTCGTGTGCGAGTGCTACGGCGACATGAACGGCGACGGCCAGTGCTTCATGCCGCGCAACGACTTCAACAAGCCCAACGCCGCCTCGCTCGCCACCGCCGGCGGCATGGCCACCAACGTGTATTGCGGCGGCATCTTCGAGCTGGCACCCGACGAGGCGCTGGTGGTCGAGATGCACCAGCCGGTGGAGCCGGTCTACATCGGTTTCAGCCTGGGCAACATGTGGGGCGAATCGCTGGACTTCGCCAATTACCAGAGCAGCCTCGGCGGCCTGCAGGCGCACCGCGATGCCGACAACGTCTTCCGCCTGGTCGTGTCGCACAGCGACCCGGGCATCGCCAACTGGCTCGACACCACCGGCCAGCCCGAGGGCTACATGGCGATACGCTGGGCCTACCCGGTCAAGCCCATGGACAAGCTGCCGTGGGCCACGGCAAAGAAGGTGCCGTTTGCCGAGCTGCGCCAGCACCTGCCGGCCGACACCCGCCTGATCTCGCCCGAGGAGCGCCGGCAGCAGATCGCGATCCGGCAGGAACACGTGCAACGCCGCTACCGCCAGCACTGACAAGGAGCCCCGCATGACCCACACACTGAAGGACAAGGTAGCGATCGTCACCGGTGCCAGCCGCGGAATCGGCGCAGCGATCGCACAACGCTTTGCGGCGGAGGGCGCGCGGGTCGTGCTCGTCGCGCGCACTGGCGAACCCGGCGGCAAGCTGCCCGGCTCGCTCGACGAGACCGCAGCGCACATCCGTGCATCCGGCGGCGACTGCCTGTGCGTGCAGGCCGACCTGGCCAGCGCCACCGATCGCGAGCGCATCATCGCCGAAACGCTACGTCATTACGGCGGCATCGACATCCTGGTCAACAACGCCGCCTGGGCGCGTTTCGGCGCGGGTTACGCGCAGTCGCTGGAGCGGGTGCAGCTCGCCTACGCGGTCAACCTGTTCGCGCCGCACCACCTCGCGCAGCTCTCCATCCCGGGGATGAAGGCGCGCGGCGGAGGCTGGATCCTCAACCTGTCGAGCGCGACCAGCACCCGCCCCGGCCCGGCACCCTATGACGCGAAGAACCGCGCCTACCGCTTCCACACCACGCACTCGCCCACGCTCTACGGTTCGACCAAGGCGGCGCTCGAACGCCTGAGCACCGGCATGGCGATGGAGCTTGCCGCCGACAACATCGCGGTGAACACCCTGGCCCCGGTCGAGGCCGTCGCCAGTGAAGGCGCGCTCGTCAGCGGCTCGATCGACGACCTCGCCCACATGGAGCCGGTGGAGGCCATGGCCGAAGCGGCCCTGGCCCTGTGCTCGCGCCCGCAGGCCGCGCTCTCGGGCCGGGTCGCGCTGAGCCTGCCGCTGCTGCGCGAGCTCGGCCTACCCGTGATGCGCCTCGACGGCGCCGGCCCGCTGCCCGATTTCAAGCTTTGACCCTTGCCCAGGACTCCCCCCATGTTCGAGATCTTCGCCTCCACCCCTGAAAACCTGAACCTGGCCGACATGGGCGCCTTCGCCCGCCGCGTCGAAGCCATGGGCTACGACGGCCTCTTCGTCTCCGACGCGATCCACGATGGCCTGCTGCTCGCCTGCCAGGCGCTGTCGGCGACCACGAAACTCAAGGTCGGCACCTCGGTGCTGATCGTCTTCCCGCGCAGCCCGATGAACGTCGCGCTGGCGGCCTGGGACCTGCAGAAGATGTCGGGCGGCCGCTTCGAGCTCGGCATGGGCACGCAGATCAAGCAGAACATCGAGGATCGCTACTCAGCGCGCTGGTTGCCGCCGGCCGCCGGCATGCGTGAATACGTGGGCGCGCTGCGTGCCATCTTCCACGCCTTCCGCACCGGCGAACGGCTCGAGTACATCGGCGAGCACTACAAATTCACCCGCCTGCAGCCCTTCTTCAACCCGGGGCCGATCGACGCCCCCGACGTGCCGCTGATGCTCGGTGCGGTCGGCCCGAAGATGCTGGAGCTGGTCGGCCAGAGCGCGGATGGCATCCACACCCATCCGACCAACACCTCGGTGCGTTACCTGAAGGAAGTGATCCTGCCTCAGATCGCCGTCGGCACCGCACAGCGCGAACCCGGACGTGCCAGGCCCTTCATCAGCGCGAGCCAGTTCGTCGCCACCGGACCGGACGATGCCACCGTCGCCGCCGAGCGCGAACGCTTCCGCGACATGCTGGCCTTCCTGTTCTCGACCCCCGCGTACTGGGCCAGCCTGGAACTATTCGGCTGGCAGCACATCGGCGAACAACTGCTCGCGCTCACCCGCGAGGGCCGGTGGAAGGACATGCCGGGCGTGTTCACCGACGAGGTGCTCGACACCTTCCTGGTGTCCGGTCGCTACGACCAGTTGCCCGAGCGGCTCGTGTCGCGTTTTGGCGGCCTGGTCGACCGCATCACGCTGACGGTGCCGAACGACCCAGCCAACGACGCCGCAGCCGCCGCGGCAATCCGGGCGATCCGGGCCAGCTGCTGAGCCTCACTGACAGTGCCTGCCGCGGGCACGCCTTACGGTGTTCGCTGCCGACGCTGCTCCGCCAGAGTCTGCGCTTCGAACATCGCCAGCCGCTTCCGGTCCGGCTCGACCGCCGGGAGCGGCTCGCACGCTTGCAAGGTTGCCAGGCTCACACGGGCAAGCGCTTGATAGCAGGCAGTGCCGTTTCGCTTCCAGTCGACCTCGTCGTCCGTCAGCGCTCGCTGGACCTTTGCCGGCATCCCTGAAACCAGGCTGCGCGGCGGGACCTGCATGCCGCTCTTCACGAATGCGCAGGCGGCAACGATGCTGGACTCGCCGATGACCGCGCCGTCCATGATCACCGCGTTCATGCCGATCAGCGCATTCCGACCGATGCGGCAGCCGTGCAGGACCGCGCCGTGCCCCACGTGCCCGTCTTCCTCGACCACCGTGTCCGAGCCGGGGAAGCCGTGCATCACGCAGGTGTCCTGCACGTTAGAACCCGGCTCCAGAACGATGCGTCCGAAATCGCCGCGCAGGCAGGCCAGCGGGGCAACGTAGCAGCCGGCGCCGACGATCACATCGCCGATCAGCACCGCATCCGGATGCACGAACGCATCCGGCGACACCACCGGTCGCAGGCCGGCAAACGCGTAGCAGGTCATCACATCACTCCATGGAAGCTGTCCGCGGTCGCATCCGCACGGCAAACGTAACGGCCAGGGCAAAGCTCAGCGCCAGCAGCAGGAAGGCCTCGACGTAGGCCTCGAAGACGCCATCGGCAAGCGCGCCATGCACGGTCGTGCGCCATTCCACGAACACCGCGACGACCGCGACGCCGAGCACGCCCCCCAGTTGCCGGGTGTAGTTGCTGACCATCGACGCCTGCCCCAGACGCGCGGGGACGACATGCGCCATGGTGGCCACCATCAGCGCCGGCACCGTCAGCCCGAGCCCGAGCCGACCGACAAGGCTGAAGGCGATCACTTCAGCGTAGCTGATCTCTCCACCCTGCCAGGCAAACAGCACGAAGGACACCCCGAACAGCACCAGCCCCCACACTGTGATCCAGCGCGGCGAATAACGGTCGGTCAGCACGCCGGCCAACGGAATCACGATCGCCAGCAGGATGCCCGATGGCAGCAGAGCCAAGCCGGCATGTGTGGCGTCGTACCCGAGCGCGCTCTGAAGGAAGACGGGAATCAGATACGTCGACGCATACAGACCGAAGCCGTACACCACGGTCACCAGCCCCGCCATCGCGAAGCTGCGCTCGGCGAAGATGTCCAGCGACACGATGGGCGCAGCCGCGCGCCGGGCATGGCGCACGAAGGCCACCACGCACACCATCGAAAGGACCAGCACGAGCGAGGTCCGGGGTGCGAACAGGCCGGACTCGCGCAGGCTGGCGATGAAGTCGATCGCCAGCAGCGAGGCCGCGCACAGGATGCCCACGCCCTGTCAGTCGAAGGGCTGGCGCCGCGCGGCTTCGTGGCGCGGCAGAAGGTACAGGCCGAGGATGCCGGCGATGGCGCAGAACGGCAGGCTCATCAGGAAGATCGACGGCCAGCCGAACCGGTCGAGCAGGACGCCCGCCAGCGCGGGCGCGACTGCTGGCGCCAGCACGATGCCGAAGCCCAGCAGCCCATGCGCCCGCCCCTGGCTGCCGGGTGGAAACAGGCGCATCACCGCGAGCATCGGCAGCGGTTGCAGCAGACCCGCCGCCACACCTTGCACAGTGCGCATGGCGACGACAAAGCTGAAGCTGTCGCCCAGCGCCCCGGCGACACTGCTGACGCCCAGCAAGAAGTTGGCGCCGAGGAAGAGCCGCCGGAAACCGATCCGGTCAAGCAGCCACGGCGTGGGCAGCATGGCGACGGTGAGCGCGGCCATGAAGCCGGTGATCGCCCACTGCACCTGATGCTGACCCAGCCCGTAATAAGCCCCGAGGGCCGGAACGGCGACGTTGAAGCTGGTGGTCGCCAGCACGGCGGCGATGGTGCCCAGCCCGACCACGGTCAGCGCAAGCCACTTGAAAGCCTCGCCGTGGCGGGCGATCAACTCTTCGCGTGTCCGGACCGGCGGAAGGCAGCGCATCGCGCTTCGTCGCCTCAGCCGGCCGAGGGCTGCCAGGACACGCCGTTGATGTGCGAGCCGCCGTCGAGAAGCACGTCGCCACTCGCCACCATCGCTCAGGCCTCCGCCGTGCTCAGGTCGCCGTAGCGCTGCACGTGGAAATCGCCATCGCCGAGGCTGGCCTGCGCGACACGGATGCGCTTGAGGTAGAGACCCACGTCGAGCTCATCGGTGACGCCCATGCCGCCGTGCAGCTGCACCGCCTCGCGGCTGATGCGGTGGGCGGCGTCGCCGGCCTTCCACTTGGCGAGGCTGGCCATGCGCGCGCGCGCGGCAGCGTCGAGCGCCGGGTCGTCCATCGCTGCCAGTCCGGCCATCACCGCGCTGCGTGCGAGCTGCAGGTGCGCATAGCACCACGCGGCGCGGTGCTGCAGGGCCTGGAAGCTGCCGATCGGCACGTCGAACTGCACGCGCGTCTTCAGGTACTCGACGGTGGTGTCGAACAGGCTCTGCGTGGCACCCAACAGCTCGGCCGCCAGGCACACCCGGCCGCGGTCGAGCGCGGCATCCAGTGCGGTGAAGCCCTCGCCTTCCGCACCCAGCCGCGCCGCGGCGCCGACGCGCACCTCGTTCAGCACCAGCGTGGCGTGGTTGCGCGAATCCAGTGTCTTCATCGGCGACACCTGCACGCCGGCCGCGTCCGCGGCGACGATGAACAGGCTGATGCCGCCCTGCTCGCCCTGCTGACCGCCGGTGCGCGCGGCGACGATGAAGGCATCCGCCCCCACGCCGTCGGCGACGAAGGCCTTGGTGCCGGTGAGCACGTAGCCGTCACCCGCACGCGTGGCGCGCAGCGCGACCGCTGCGGGGTCGTGGCGCGGCGTTTCATCCACCGCCAGCGCGACACGTTTGTCGCCGCCGATCAGCGCCGCCATCCACTCCGCCTGCTGCGCTGCGGAGCCGACGAGCTCGATCACCGCGCCGCCGAGCACGATGCTCGACAGCAGCGGCGAGGCCGACAGATTGCGGCCGATCTGCTCGAACACCGCGCCCAGGCCCTTGCATCCGAATTCAAGGCCACCGAGTGTTTCGGGGAAGGGAATCGCGCTCCAGCCCATGTCGACCATCTCGCGCCACAGCGCGGCGTCGAAACCCTCGGCCGCCCCCTCATCGCGCAGCTTGCGCTGGGCGGTGACCGGGCTCTTCGCCATCAGAAACTCGGCGGCGGTATCGGCCAGCAGTTGCTGCTCTTCGGAATAAACCAGACTCATGACAGGCTGCTCCTCACTTGCCCTGCTTGCCGCTGTTGCCTTCGGGCAACTCCAGCACCCGCTTGGCGATCACGTTCAACTGCACCTCGGACGAGCCGCCGGCGATGGTCTGTGCGAAGCTGCCCAGCCACGCCTTGGTGAGCGCCAGCTCCTGCGGCTCGAAGGCCTCGCCTTCCCAGCCCAGCGCACGGTGGCCGAGCACATCGACCAGCACCTCGAACTTGTCCTTCTCCTGCTCGGAGTGCACCAGCTTCATGATCGACATCAGGCCGGACACGTTCTTGCGCGCACGCGCTTCCTCGCCCATGCGCTGGGCGGTGAGGCTGTAGGCCATTTCATCCATCGCCATCGCGTAGGCGCGCTGGCGCAGCGCGATGTCGGCCGGCGAGGCGGCCTCCTGCGGCGGCAGGTACTTGCCGGCGATCGACAGCAGATCGAAGTGGGTCGGCAGACTGAACTCGCCGAACTTCGACATCGCCCGACGCTCGTGCTGCAGCAGCGCCTTGGCCAGGGTCCAGCCGCCGTTGAGCGGGCCGATCAGCTGGCGCTTGGGCACCTTCACGTTGTCGAAGAAGACCTGGCAGAACGACGACTTGCCGCTGATGAGGTCGATCGGCCGCGCCTCGATGCCCGGCGAGCTCATGTCCACCACCAGCAGGCTGATGCCCTGCTGCTTGGGCACGTCGGGGTTGGTGCGCACCAGCATGTACATCCAGTCGGACTTGTCGCCGTAGGACGTCCAGATCTTGGTGCCATTGACCACGAAGTGATCCCCGGCATCGACGGCGCTGGTCTTGAGGCTGGCGAGGTCGGAGCCGGCGTTGGGCTCGGAGAAGCCCTGGCACCAGCGGATCTCGCCGCGCGCCATCGGCGGCAGCAGCTCGCGCTTCTGCTCTTCGCTGCCGAACTCGAGGATCACCGGGCCCAGCATCCAGATGCCGAGGTTGATCTGCGGCGGGCGGCAGCGCAGGCGGCGCAGCTCGGACTCGAGCACCGCGTTCTGTTCCGGTGTCAGCCCGCCGCCGCCGTACTCGGCCGGCCAGTCGGGGCAGAACCAGCCCTTGTCGCGCATGCGCTCGAACCACAGGCGCTGGTCCTCGGTCTTGAACTCGACCGTGCGCCCGCCCCACACAAGCTCGCCATCAGGCATCCCGGTGCGCATCGAGGCCGGGCAGTTGGCCTCGAGCCAGGCGCGGGTCTCGCGGCGGAAATCTTCGAGGGTGCTCATTTCCTGTTCCTGTCGTGGTTCAGCGCGAACGCGGCATGCCGAGGCCGAACTGTGCCACCAGTTCGCGCTGGATCTCGTTGGTGCCGCCGCCAAAGGTCAGCGTGACCGAGGCGCGCACCTCGTACTCCAGTTCGCCGAGCAGGGCCGCGGCGGCCGAGCCCTCGCGCACCAGGCCGCTGGCGCCGACGATCTCGGACAGCTTGCGCAGGATATCGACCACCGACTCCGAGCCGTACACCTTGGTCGCCGAGGCCAGCGCCACGTCCATGTGGCCGCGCTCGAGGTCGGCGGCGATGCGGAAGTTGATCAGCCGCATGGCCTCGATCTTTGCGTAGCACTCGGCGAGCAGGCTGCGCACCCAGGCCGCATCGACCGCGCGGCGGCCGTTCTCGTCCTGGGCCTTGGCCCACAGCAGCACGCGGCGGAACAGGGCGACAACCTTGTCCGACCACGAGCCCAGGCCCAGGCGCTCGTGGTTGAGCTGGGCGGTGATCAGCTTCCAGCCGCCATTGAGCTCGCCGACCAGCATCTCCTTGGGCACCTTGACGTTGTCGTAGTAGGTGGCGGCGGTCGGGTTGCTGCAGGTCGGGATGACGGTGTGCGAGAAGCCTTCGGCCGTGGTGTCCAGGATCAGGATGGACACACCCTTGTGACGCGGCAGGTTGGGGTCGGTGCGCGCGGCGAGCCAGACGTAGTCGGCGGCCTCGGCGCCCGAAGTCCACAGCTTGTTGCCGTTGACCACGAAGTGGTCGCCTTCGAGCCGCGCGCTGGTCTTGAGCGTGGCGAGGTCGGAGCCCGCTTCCGGCTCGGAATAGCCGATGGCGAACATGATCTCGCCGGCGGCGATGCCGGGCAGGAACTTCTTCTTCTGCAGCTCGGTGCCCGCCTCCATCAGCGCCGGGCCCACCGTGCTGATGGTGACGAAGGGCAGCGGCGCACCGGCGATGTTGGCTTCCTCGAAGAAGATCAGCTGCTCGGTGGCGGCATAGCCCTGGCCGCCGTGCTCCTTGGGCCAGCCCACCGCCAGCCAGCCGTCCGCGCCCATCTTGCGGATGGTGTTGCGGTACAGCTCGCCGCCTTCCTTGCCGCGCAGCTCGCTGCGCAGCTCGGGGGTCATCAGGGTCTGGAAGTAATCGCGCACCTTCAGGCGCAGCGCGTGTTGTTCCGGGGTCAGATCGACGAACATCGTTCGTTCTCCTTCGCTCAGGCGACGCCGAGGATGAGGCCGCTGGTGGGCACGCCGGTACCGGCGGTGACCAGCACGTTCTCGACATCGGCCACCTGGTTGGCCGCCGTGCCGCGCACCTGGCGCACCGCCTCGGCCACGCCGTTCATGCCGTGGATGTAGGCTTCGCCCAGCTGGCCACCGTGGGTGTTGATCGGCAACTTGCCGCCGCGGGCATGCTCGCCGGCACGGATGAAGTCTTTCGCCTCGCCGCGCTTGCAGAAGCCGAACTCTTCCAGCTGCGGCAGCACGAAGGGGGTGAAATGGTCATAGATCACCGCGGTCTGGAAGGCGTCGGGGCCGAGGCCGGACTGGGCGTAGAGCTCCTTCGCCACCACACCCATCTCCGGCAGGCCGGTGATGTCGTCGCGGTAGTAGGAGGTCATGCTTTGCTGGCCTTCGGTGATGCCCTGCGAGCCGGCCTTGATGATGACCGGCTTCTGCTTCAGGTCGCGGGCACGCTCGGCCGAGGTGATGACCATCGCCACCGCGCCATCGGACTCCTGGCAGCAGTCGAGCAGACGCAGCGGCTCGGCGATCCACTTCGAGGCCTGGTGTTCTTCCAGCGTGATCGGCTTGCCGTAGAAGAAGGCCGCCGGGTTGGTGGCAGCGAAGTCGCGTACGGCGACCGAGACGCGGCCGAAGTCCTCGCTGGTGGCGCCGTAGGTATGCATGTAGCGGCGGGCGAACATGCCCACCCAGGCGGCCGGTGTATGGAAGCCGTAAGGCATGTACCAGCCGTAATTCACGTTCTCGAAGATCGGCGTGTCGCCAAAGCCATAGGTGCCGGTGCCGAAGCGATACCACGAGCGTTCGTTCATGGCGCGGAACACCACCACCACTTTTGCCAGGCCGGTCGCCACCGCCATCGCGGCATGCACCACCGGCGCGCAGGCGGCACCGCCGCCGTGCGGGATCTGGGAGAAGAACTTGACGTTCTTGCAGCCGAGCAGGCGTGCAATCTCGTAGTCGGGCACCTTGTCCATGGTGTAGGACGAGAAACCCTCGACCTCGGACGGGTCGATACCGGCATCGGCGAGGGCAGCCAGGGTGGACTCCATGGCCAGGCGCAGCTCGGTGCGTCCGGAGTTCTTGGAGAATTCGGTCGCGCCCAGGCCAACGATGGCGGCGCGGCCGGAAAGGGACAGTTCCGTCATGAGTTCGGTTCTCCGCATGTCAGGGCAGCACCAGCGTGGCCGAACCGGTCACGTGGCTGCCCATCGAGTTCTTGCCCTTGAGTGCGACGTCCACCTCGCGGGTGGCCGCGTCGGTGCGGACAACCTCACCGCTGAAGGTCATGGTGTCGCCCGGGTAATTGGGCGCGCCGAGCTTGATCTTGAGATCCTTGAAGCGCGCGGCCGGACCGGCCCAGCGCTCGACGAAGCGCTGCGCAAGTCCGCTGGTGGTGAGGATATTCATGAACACGTGCGGCGAGCCGAGCTGCTGGGCCGCTTCCATGTCGTGGTGGCCCGGGAAATAGTCGCGGGTGGCGATCGCCGTCGAGGCGATCAGCGTCGTGGTGATCGGGATCGCCAGCTCCGGCAGCGCCTCGCCGGGGCGCACGTCGTCAAAGCGCTTGCTGTTCTTCGAGGTCATATTTCCATCCCAGCGTGTCGTTGTTGGCGAGCCAGTCGCCGAGTCGTTCGAGCGTGGCGGCGCTGCC
>Ga0209066_10004990_pt1 | contig 14212 bp, 14 predicted proteins | sample All_14_2_FD_187198 | JGI IMG/M metagenome (GOLD analysis project Ga0209066, IMG submission 187198) | Freshwater microbial communities in response to fracking from Pennsylvania, USA - Allegheny Zone_MetaG_DW_15 (SPAdes) (version 2) ...
CCAGAACGCTTGCCGCCAGCAGCACGGCCAGGGTCTGAAGGGTTATCGGAACCGGCACCATAGGCACGCTTACCTGGGCGGAAAGGGCCATCAGGGCGGCAAAGGCGAAGATGAGGAGAACGGACGGTAGGGGGCGCATGACGTCCCACGACCACGGTCGCCGCGACGGCGCAAGGCGTATAGGCACCTGAAAGCGAAGCCAGCCGATATGCGGGGTCCTATCCTGGCCCGTCACGCCTTTTCGACCGGATTCCGCGTGAGGTCGAAACCTAACACCAGCATAACCACGGCGGCGGAGCCCAGGACGGGTCCCGCGATCATAGCCAGGGTCAATGCGGCTGGTCCCTCAGTGCCTTGGATCAACGGATCGACGAGGGTCGCCAGAACCAGGATTCCTCCGGCCAGGGCCAGTTTGGCCGTCGCTGTGAAAAAGCTGAAGGCTAGACCGCTCGCGCCTGATCCAAGGCGAGATACCCGGTCGCTGAACCCCGCCCATAGGGCCATTCCCAGTCCGCCATTGCCACACCCCAGGAGCAGGGCGCCGACCAGAAGTCCCGCCGAAGGGCTGTGGGCACTGAATGCGAATATCAGCGCGCCCGAGGCCTGGACGAGGGCAGCGACGATCAGCACGGGCTGGCGCGACCGGTGTAGCGACAGGCGAAACCACAGAGGCTGGGCGATCACCAAGCCCAGGGCCAGGGCCACGATGATGGCCCCGCCCCAGGCCACGGATGACAACACATAGACGGCGAAATAAGGCTCGAGCTTGGAGAACAGCGGAGGCGCAAAGGACATGACCGCCATGATCGCTAGATAGGGCACGATGGCCCGCAAGACAGGGCGTTGGCTTGTTTTCGGCCCGTATGCGGGAGGCGGTATGATCGCGGTGACGGAACCTCCGCCATCCGCCACGATCAGATGCCGCAAAGCCCAGGCCGAGGCCATCGCGATGATCGCGACGCCGACGCCCAGAACGAGCATCAGGGCGTCGTCCGTGCCGTCTTCGCGCGCCGCCAGAACGGGGCCGACGCCCAGGGCCACCGCCAGGGTCGCCAGGCCGCTGGCCGAGATGCGGGCACTCGCCGTGCGGTTTCGGGCTGCGTCGTCTGCCGTGGCCAAGGCCATGAGGGCGTTCTGAGGCAGATCATAGATAGAATAGGCGATCCTGAGCCCGGCCCCGCTCAGCAGGGCGAAGGCAATCCGCCAGTCCTGGGCGACATAAGGGGTCGCCAGAAAGGCGATCAGCATCACGCTACAGACTATGGCCCCAAGGCTTTGCAACCGGGCTGCCTGTTGGGCGCTGGACAGTCCCATGGGCAGGCGCTGAGCCAGTACCCGGTCCACGCCCGCGCTCATCACGAAGCCCAAGCCGATGACCAGGGCCATGGCCGAGGGGGCTAGACCCGCTACATCCGTCAGGAAGTAAGCGAACAGGACCTCGCCGCCATACCAGAACAGGCTTTTGCCGAAATGGGCCGCCGCATAGATGCCGGTGCCCAGCCAACGCCCCTCTCGTCCCAGACGGTCGCTCGAGAACGGGGTCTGTACCATCACTCACCACGCCCGCCCTCGACAATGGGGGTCTAGACCGGGCTTGCGACAGCATCGTGATCATCCGCCCAGGCCAACTCGACGACCCCGGCGCTCAAGATAGCGCAGCAGAACCACCGGATGGTCGGTCTGGATCAGGGTCACGCCCAGATCGATCAACCGTCCCCACACGGCGTCCGGATCGCTGAGCGCCACGGCATCCGTCAGGCCAGCCGATATCTCCGGACGCAGGGTGTTGACCCAGACACGTGCCCCTGAGGCCCGGATCGGGCCGCTGGCGGCCTCCAGAAAGGCCAGATCGCGAAACACGAGCTCAAGGGCGGCCGGTGGAGATTCCAACTGAGGCCACAACAGCGACCCCGCCGACCCATCGGCGTCGGAAAGGATCGGCATGGCGATCACGCGATCGAAAGGCGGTTGCCGGGTCAAGGCCGGATCGTTGGGCGTGACGCGCCGCTTCATCACGATCTGATCTGTGGCCCCGACCTGCTCCAGAACGGCGAACGCCTGATCATAGACATCGGCCTTGGCGTCTAGATTGACCAGGATGCGGCCGCGCGCGGTAACCATGGCAGCCTCGAAGGTGGGCGGGGCCTCGCCGGTCAGCGGTGCATCCCGACCACCCTGGCCCGATTTCAACCTCAGACCCCGGATCTGGGCATAGGTCAGATCGGCAACGCGGCCGCTTCCGTTCGTCGTGCGGTCAACCGTCTCATCGTGCATCAGGATCAGGACCCCATCGGCGGTCCGGCGCACGTCCAGTTCGACCATGTCGATGCCCACCGCGATACAGGCTTCGATGGAGGCGATCGAATTCTCGGCCGTCTCGCGCCAACAGCCGCGGTGGGCAATCACCAGAACGGGACGATCCGGTGCGAGGGACGGACGAAGCTGGGCCCGCGCTCTCGTCAGCGCATTGGGGGCCGGTGAGGTTTGGGCCTCAGAAACCCTTTGGGTTGACGAGCCAGGCCCGCCGCAGCCGGACAACAGCAGCAGGGCCGAAATCAGCCCCACCACCACAAGGGATGAATGCCCGCCGACATTGCGCGCCATCAGAACCGAGCCCTAACACCCAACTGGATTGTCCGTCCGATGCTGAAGGTGCCGTCGGTCAATCGCTCTTCGAAGATATATTCTTCCTGCACCGCATCGAACAGATTTTGCACGTCCAGGGTCAGTCCGATGCGATCCGTCAGATTGTAACGGGCTGACAGATCTGTCTGGCCATAGTCGTCGCGATACTTCAGGCCGTCCTGTTCGTTCGGAACCTCACGCAAGAAGACCCCGCGGAAGGTATGGGCCACACGAACATTGAATATGTCATTCTCATAGTATAAAATTATATTATAGTTGTCTCGGGAGTTATTGGGTAGATCATATGTCAAATTCCCGCCCGCGCCGGACAACTCCTCAAACGAGGCGTCCGTATAGGTATAGTTGAACACCACGCCCAAGCCGTCGAAGGGCGCGGGCAGGAAGCTGAACGGCTGTTGGTAATTAAACTCGAAACCTGAAATCTTGGCATTGTTAATGTTGACTGGAATAGTCTGGCGATAGGTCACGCCGTTCAAAACGACGTCCTGGGTTTCATTGGCGATAAATCCGGTTACGTCCTTGCTGAAATAGCCCAGGGCGAGAACACTTTCGTCGTTGAAATACCATTCCAAGGCTAGGTCGATCGCGTCGGCCCGGATCGGGTCGAGATCGGGATTGCGTGCGGAGATGGTACGGTTCGACTCATTGATCTCGCGATAGGCGGCCAGGTCCCCCAGGCTGGGTCGGGTCAGGGTCCGACCCGCTGCAAACCGTAAGAACAGGTCCGGGCGCAGCTCATAACGAAGGTTCAGACTGGGCAGGACGTCGGTGTAGGACTGTTCCACCGTGCGGGCGGTGAAGATATTGGCCGGACGCAGCCGCTCAGTACCTGTGGAGGTGACTTGGGTCTCGGCGACCCTGACCCCGAGGTTGGCCAGAACGGGTCCTCGGTCGTAGGACAAGGAGGCATAGGCGGAACTGATCCGCTCATCCACATCATAGAAATTGTTAACCTGTTCGGATGCCGAAAGGTCGAGGCGGTCGCGGTAGAAGTCGATCGCCAGATCGAAATCATGGACGGCGAAGGCGTTGGGACCGTTTTGGGCCCCGTCCTGATCGGTCAGGAAATCGTCGAACACCCGCGAGAAGGGTGCAAAGGCGTCCGTCAGGCCCGTGATGGTCCGCCCGAAGCGACGACGTTCCTTGGACCGGTCCCTGAACTTGAAGCCTATGTCCAGTTCGAGAAGCCCCAGGTCGCGGTCCACATCGAAGCCCGCCGCGACCTCGCGATCCTCGACAACGCCGGTATTGTGACGCGCTTCGGACATCGTCAACCCGGTGGGATCGGCGATGTCGTAGGGGACGGTGATGGTGAAGTAGTTGTCGTCTTGTCGCGTGTCATAAGAGGCCCGCGAGCGACGGTCGGCGAAGAAGCGCCAGTTCTCCAGGTTATTGGTGCTGCGGTTGGTCGAGACGAACGGCTGCAGCTTCCAGTCGCCGAGCGTCAGGTTCATGCGAGCACCGATCTGATAGGTCTCGGTCTGGACGTCGTCTGTATTGTTCTCGCTTCGATATCTGACGTTGTTGAACTCGGCGTATTCGGCCACGCCATCGCGAATTTCGATATCGAGCAAGCCCGTCGCACCATCGAAAAACCAGATGGGCGTCAGCCTGTCCTGACGGCGGCGAGCGTCGATGTAGAGGCCGTCGACCAACAGTTCGATGTCGTCGTTGAAACGATATTGACCGCTGACGGTGGCCGAGAACCGTTCCACATTCTGCTGCTCGTGAACATAGCGAGGCAGGTCGAGAAGAAAGACGTTGGTCGCATCGATCGAGCCGTTGCCGTCGGTATCGAAATTGCGCCGCGTCCAGCGCACGGCGTCAAAGGATTGGGATGCGGCCGAGAACTCGGAGTAGGCGAGGCCGATCAAGGCCCCGCCGCGACCACCCCAGGTCCGACCATAGACCAAAGTGGCATTGGGTGTGGTTTCGCCCGTGATGGCGTTATGGACAGCATCCACGGTCACGACACCGCGTCGATCGCCGAAATCCAGGGGGCGCAAGGTCTCCAGAGACACGGTGCCGCCGATACCGCCTTCGTCGACCGCAGCCGTAACCGTCTTGAACACATCGACCCGGCGAAACAGTTCTGCCGGCAGGACGTTGAAATTATAGACGCGGCTCTCGGCGTCGGACGGTGCCGACTGACCGTTGATCACGACCTGGGTCAGCTCGGGCTGAAGGCCCCGGATGCTGACTTCATTGCCGATCCCGCCGGCGAAATCGCGCCGGATCTGGACACCGGACACACGCTGGAGCGCCTCGGCCAGATTCGATTGCGGAAAATCGGCGATGTCCTCGGCGAGGATGGAATCGACCACTTCCACCGACGTTCTCTTGGTGGCCAGGGCCTGGCGAAGGCTGGCGCGGACGCCGGTGACGATGATCTCCTCCACATCGGTGGCCGGTAGGGCCTCCTGGGCAGAAGCTTGATGAGCGGTGACGGCCGTCAGAAGCGCCGCGCTCGATGCTGCGGCCAGAGCGACGCGGCGGCGATGAGAATGTCCGGACATGAATACCCCCTGTTGCCGCGCAGGTCCGCGACGGCATTTAATGCATAAGGCATATTATGCGTCATGCATGACATATTCTTGTCGGTGGGGCACAGGAAAATGAGAATCCCGGCGCGAAGCCAAGATATCCTCTGTCCACGGATTTATATAAGGAAATGCCCTTGGAGCGCGAGCGCCGCCGCTCCTAGCGACACCGGATCGCCGGGCGTTTCGGACACCACGATCTGCGGGATCGGCCGGGGTCGATCCCGGCGCTCGGTGCCCGCGATCACCATCCGGGCCAGCAAGCGATCCGCCAGGGCGCGCGGCAGGCGCCCCCCCAGAACCACCGCTTCGCAATCCACCACCGCCGATACCGCCGTGGCGGCCAGGGAGAAGGCCGGGACGGCCTCGTCCAGCCACACGGCGACCGCCCGAGCCTCGATGTCGAAATCGGCCAGCATGGCGGAGACCGAGGCATAGGCCTGACCCGACTCGCCGAACAGGGCGCGCAATCGTTCCAGGTTCGGATGGACAATGCCCATGGCCTGCCATACCGCCGCGAACTCACCGGCGTTGCGGTGGCTGCCACGATACGGCAATCCGTCCAGCACCAGCCCCCCCCCAAAGCCGTTGGTGATCTGGAAATAGGCGAAGGAGCGATAGCGCCGACCGACGCCCAGCAGGCTTTCTCCGACACAGGCCGCATTGCCGTCGTTGTCGACGATTACCGGCAGCTTCAGGGCGTCGGACAGGATCGGCCCGATGTCGATCAGCGCCCAATCATCCAGCAGTGGCGGGGGGTTCATCCGCGCCCCTTCCCCGATGAAGAAGGCCGAAACACCGACGCCTGCGGCTACGATGCGACCGGCATCCACACCGGTCTGTTTCAGCATCGACCGCTTCATCTCGCGCAGTTCGAAACAGACCTCATTACGCCCCATCACGGGCATGGTTCGCGTGTCGCTCCAAAGAACCGCCCCGGCCAGATCGATCAGGCTGAGCGTCAGGCTGTCGCCCAGGAGCGCCACCCCCAGGCCATAGGCGAACTCGCCGACCAGTGACAGACTGGCGCTGGGCTGGCCCCGGCCGTGCGGTCGAGCGGGCCCGACCTTCAAAAGGCCGGTCGCCGCCAATGAACCCACCAACCGCGACACCGCCGGCTGGCCTACCTTCATCAGGCGCGTGACCTCGGCCTGGGTGATGCTGCCCGAACGGTGAACCAGGCCCAGCAGCCTCCGCTCGGTCTCGCTGGCCCGAAATCCGGCCACGCCATCGCCGGGCGCGGCATCCATGCCCGCAGAAGATTCACTGCTCATCGCTCCTGACTAGACAGGTGCCGAGAAGCAGGCAATCAATATCTATGCGTTACGCATGATAACGTCGCCTGAAGGCATCAATCGAGCAGCAGTTCTTCGAAGTCGCCAGGATTGCGGGGTTTTGGCGGCTGACCGTTGCCAGGCCGATCGCCACAAACCGTAGCCAGCATTCGGTCTGGCGGAATGTTCATCCAATTGCCAGAATTGCAAGGCTCAGCCCCGATCGTCCAGGCCGTCATGGGCGCGCGGGTCTGCCGCCAATAGGCACCATTGGTATGAAAAGCGATGACTTCATTGTCGCTCATATAGTGGTTGACCAGGACGATCTGGGTCACGTCCCGCCCAACGGTCGCGCCCATTGCGCCTCGATAAGCGGGGCCGGGCCAAGGTGCGACGCCGGACGAAGCCGCCGCCGGCCCCGCGAACATCCCAAGCCCGCCATCCAGAATATAGCTGACCAGGATGTCCGGGTCATACTCCTTTACCGACGCCATAGACACAGACAGCTTCCCGTCAGAGCGGAACCGGAAATAGAACTCCACCAACATGATATCGGCAAAAACGACATAACGTTTATTGAAGGGTGGCACGGCATAGTTGAGGGTATTCATGTCGGTGTCCCATGGCACGTGGGCGCTCACGCCAAGCACGCCGACGGGGCTGATCCGTTCCATCTCCAAACGACCGTCGCGCCAGAAGGCCGCAAACGTAGGGGCGTTGTTTACGTCTCCCAAGGCGACAAGCAGTTGTTGGCCCGGCGCGTTGCTGACGGCGGCTGTCAGGACGATCGAAAAGTCGCCGGTGCGCGGTCCGTATTGGGGCGTGAAAGGAAAATAGGTGTTCTCAGGCAGAACGGCATAGTTGAATATCGTTCCGTAGTTGCCGACACCAACATAAGTCAGGCCTTGTGATAAGCCATACTCATCTTCAGGTCCGACAACCGTCGCCTCACCCATGTCGGGGCCCGGACTAGCGAACGGACCTGTAGCGACGCACGGAGTGCGGCCCTGGCAGCTCACCACCCGTGAGGTCAGAATGCCTCCTGATGGATTAACCACATAGCCGATCATGTAGGCGGACGAGTTTGCGATCGTCAGTTGAAAACATTGTGCCAAGGTACAGGTATCGGCCGCAGCCGGACCGATGGACAGCAGGACGCCTGCAAATCCTGTCACTAGCCGTGTGGCGATTTTTTCAAGGGCGGCCATGATCACCCTCATAAGGACTCCAGATGATCGAGCTGGTGTCACGCAAGCCTATGCCGGTCAGATAGCGGTCGAGCAGGTCTGGACGATCGAATGTGAAGACCCGAAACGCATTTCCCCCCGCGCTGTAGTTGGCCATGTAATCCCACTGCGCTCTCCAGTCCGCATAGGGAGAAACCGCAATGGCGGTAGGCGTGGTGGAACAGCATGTGGCGCTGGATTTCGCCAAGCCTGTGGGCAGATCATAAAAGGGCAGAAAATTGCCGATGGACATCTCCGATCCGGCCTCGCTCAGGAATCGTTCGGATGGATCGCCGGGATGTTTCACAACCGCCTCCATCATCGGGACAAAGTATTTGCCGCGATAAGCTTCGAAGCGAGCCGATGAGGTTGGGTCGTCGTTCTGGTTCAACACGATGCAGAAATTGACCAAGCCGGCGCCCGCATTGGCGACAATGCCCTGCGCGACAAGGGGATCCTCTGGCATGGACCCGGCTGACATCTTCAGCAAGACTGCATTTGATAAAAGAAAAGGATAATCTGGATTCTCATCCCGGACCAACTGAAGATAGCCGATAATAGTCCTGGCCATATGCCATTCGTCCTGATGGACGGTCTTTGGATCCGGATTTGCTTTTATGTCTAGGGCAAGGACGAAGCCTGGCTTGTCGAACTCTTCGTAGGGACGACCGGTTTGCAGATGTATGCTGATCAACAGAGCGGCAAAATTTCGTATCAAGCCTAAGAGACCGTTTGAAAAGTCAGCTACCGACTCTCGCTGAGCCGTTTTTCGTAGCCTTCCAACACTCGGTCCACAGCCATTTTAAGCTGGAGGTGGCCGCCGACAGACTGCCGGAATAGCTCAGCATTCAGAATCTGCGATTGTGTAAATTTATAGCGTCTGTTCATTGGTTTTTCTCGTGGGTTGCTAGTGGATAGGCACGACCCGAGGAGCGCCAACTCCTCGGGTCACCCAATGAAAATGGTTAGGTTGGATCACCTGTTCCAATAGTCTTCGACGAGATCGCTCAGTGAGCCTTTGAAGAGCCTACGGTCTAGCAACTCGAAATCGTCGGTGCAGGCGATTGCATACAGAGTCTGATCTCGCAGCCCGTCGCCCAAGGTTATCCCAGGGCTGTTTATCTCTTGTTCGTCAGATAGTCCTCCTGAACCGAAGGTTTGCATAGTCAGCAGCGCGATTTCGCGACGATCACACTGGATTCGCCAAACCTGGAACACGCCATCGCTCCGATCACCACGAAACACGTCGACGACCGGTAGAAACGCTCCGCCGGGCTCAAACTCGATTTGGTCGAGGATGACCAGAGATAACGTATTTGGCTTTTCAGAAACGTCATAGAAGTTGCCTTCTTGAGCGTATGCAGGCGCGGCCACCACAGTGATCACCGCAGTCCAAGCTAAAGCTGCAAGGCGCATCATTCGCCTCCAAAATAGGAGGCTCGCACAACGGCGAGAGTGTCTTCTGGATCAGCAGCCCAACCCCTGCCGTCCAGCACTTCGCAAGTCAGTTCGTCGAAGTTGGGCTCAAACCGACAGCGTATCCAATCTGCGACCGTCTTCTTGTCAGGTAGCTTTGCCTTGTAGTCGTAGGGTCCCATGATGCCCTGCTCGGCTTCGGAGACCTTCTTGCCGTTGTGGTCACGGACTAGAATGTCGAAGCCTTCGACGATGTGAATTTTGGTTATGCGTGTTGCGACCGTGACCATTCTTTCCTCGTTACCGGCCCGACCAAGGGCACTGTTCAAACCAGTCCTCCCGGCTCCGCGGAGCCGGGATGGTTGGTCGCGTGGACAACGAGGTGGCACGCCCTGCTTATTTCCCAGGCACACGCAAGCGCGCACCCAAGCGGGTGTTGTATTCAGCAGGCCACCCGACAAAGGGAGGCTGCTCGTTGTCAGTCGCGACCAAGCGACCGAGAGACTCTAGCGCAACCGCGCGCATAGCGCATCAAGAGAATAACAGGCTGATTAGAAACAATTTTCTTGACAAACGAACATTGTTCCGTCAAGCTGCATTCTCAACTGGTCTGCGAGATTGCGTAACTATCCAACCGACTTGACTGACGATCAGTGGCGCTCGATTTCGAGGTTTATTCCTCGGGCAAAGCGCGGTGGTCGGCCCAGATCCACCTGTTCACGACGAACAGTTGACGCGATCCTGTATCTGGTGCGAACCGGCTGTCAGTGGCGACAACTACCGCTAGATTTCCCGCCTTGGCGAACGGTCTATGGCTACTTTGTAGCTTGGCAGAGTCGTGGTGTTGTTCGTCGCATCCAGCGTTGGCTCTACGAGAAGGTTCGCGTTCAAGAAACACGACAACGGTCGCCATCTGCAATCGTCATAGATTCACAGTCGGTGAAGACGACCAAAGCTGGTGGCCCACGCGGTTTTGACGGTGGCAAACGCGTCAAAGGTCGCAAGCGTCATCTTGTGGTCGATACGCTTGGCTTGATGGTCGATGTGTCGATCACGACCGCAAATGTGCATGACACTGTGGGTGCCAAGAAGGTGTTGGCCAAAGCTTCTCGATGGTTGAAAACCAAGCCTAAAGTCGTGTTTGCCGATAAGGGCTATCAGGGCACAAAACTGGCGACCTGGGCTCGTCAGAATATGAACCTGACAGTTCGAACTTCCAACAACCCCGCGATGGCTGCAAAGCGCTTCATACCTATGAAGAAGCGTTGGGTAGTCGAACGCACCTTTGCGTGGTTTGGCGATTATCGTCGGCTCGACAAAGATCACGAGCGTCGCCTGTCGCACAGCACGGCTATGATCCGTTGGGCTATGGTGCGTCTGATGCTCAACCGACTTGGCTGAGACGGCGGAGCCCTCCGCTAGATCGTGAAATGTAAAGTTCTCTTGTCACTTCAAATAGGAGAACACCATGAGTTACATTCCAACAAAGGTCCTGCTGGCTCTTCAAGAACAAGGCGTCCCCATTCCCCTACGAATGATTACCAGTTCTCGACGGCGCGAAGCAGTTTGTCGATTTCTGAAGCGAGCAATTTGGTGGCGGGCCCCACAGTGATCGCCTGAATTTCGGCTTTGAGATCGTCCTTGGTAATCACGCCCTTGCGAACCAGAAGCTTACCAAGGGCGGTAGTCAGAATGAGATTTGTGAGGGTGTCTTTATCGGCGTCGCTGATTTCGGTCATGAGCATTCTGTATCACAGGCAACGCAAAATGACCACGTTGTCCCTCACTGAGCGCCTCGGCTGTCAATCTGTGGACGTGAATAAATTTTCGTAGTTAGGAGTCTCGAACTCCGCTCAATGACGTAGCTTTTGACGTCCTTTTCAAACGGTCTCTAAGGCGTCCATAGGCCTGACGTTGGAGCCTTCTGCAATCTCGCCGTAACGGTCGCGAAGGCTCAAATTCAGGAAATTTTCGCGTGAGATTGCCGTGATCGGTCCACGGCCGGTGCTGCCCCGATTCAGAACAAGGTCGTGAAAAACTACTGGCTCTAGATTCAGTGCCGGCTTGATGTCCGCCTCGACGATCTCGAAGCGCATATCATAGCCTGCGGCCACGATGGCCGCCCAGCTGTTCTCCGGATAATCCCGCCAATAGCCGCGATGCGCCGCGACCAGGGTCAGTGAGGTGGACGGATTTCTGAGGGCATACATGATCCGATCGACCGAATAGAGCGGGGGCGCACCCGGAGGGATCGCCGCGAAGATTGGCGACCTTGGAATCTGGGCGGATGCCGGAACGGACATCTGGCCCCCGACCAGGGCCGCGATGCTCAGGATCGCCAGCGCTGATCGTGCACGTTGATAAACGTTCTCCCACACCGATGTCGTCATAACTCCCCCCCCCCCGCGTGCTTCGGAGACGAGCGTCTCTTGGCTAACGCGGGTCGCGCAACATGATAACGCCGTTGTGATCGCCTTGGCTGCGAGGATGCCGCCTGTCGCCACCGCTCCAAGACAGGGGCTGACAAACCCGTTCGACCCCGCTATATCGGCTTCCACATCGTTAGACCGGCGTCCAACGGCGCCGTTTCAAGCGGCGGCCTTGGATGGCCTGCCGCTTTTTTATTGCTCTGGACCGAACGCCTTGCGCGCCAAGACCGCCGAAGACCGCCACCTGCTGGAACTGATCGATCCCATCGCCGAGAGCCTGGGTCTGGCGGTGGTGCGCGTGCGGCTGATGGGCGGGACCCTGCGGCGCAGGCTGCAGATCATGGCCGAGCGACCCAGCGACAACGACATTGCCGTCGAGGAATGCGCCCGCCTGAGCCGTGCCGTGTCCGAGGTGTTCGACGCCGCCGATCCGATCGCGGGGGAATATCTGCTGGAAGTGTCCTCGCCCGGCGTGGACCGCCCCCTGACGCGGCTGATCGATTTCGACCTGTTCGACGGGTTCGAGGCGCGGCTGGAAACCGACCGCATGATCGAGGGGCGCAAGCGCTTCAAGGGCATTCTGGCCGGCGTCGACGGCGAGAACGTCGCCATCGACCTGGACGGAGAGGACGACACCGCCCTGATCCCGTTCGAATGGATCGTCGATGCCAAGCTGGTACTGAGCGACGCCCTGCTGAACCGGGGGGCCGCCATCCGCGCCGCGCGCGGCGAGCCGGAAGACATTGCCGACGACGCTCCGACCGCAGCGGGCGTTGAACCCGGCCGGGGCGTGCCCCAGCCCAAGAAGACCTTCAAGAAGACCCCCAAACCCACCCCGTCCAAGACCAACAAGCCCAAGAGGGACCAAGCCTGATGGCCGTCACCGGAATTTCCGCCAATCGTCTCGAACTGCTGCAGATCGCCGACGCGGTCGCGCGTGAGAAGAACATCGACAAGGAAATCGTCGTCGAGGCGATCGAGGAGGCCATCCAGAAGGGGGCCAAGTCCCGCTATGGCGCGCACCACGACATCCGCGCCAAGATCGACATCAAGACCGGCGAGCTGAGCCTGACCCGTCACGTCACCATCGTCGAGGACGACTGGGCCCCGGAAGACGAGCTGGAAGAGTTCAACGACAGCGCCATGGTCCGCCTGACCGATGCCTCCAAGCGCGATCCGGAAGCCGTGGTCGGCAAGGAATATGTCGAGGACCTGCCGCCGTTCGAGTTCGGCCGGGTCCAGACCCAGATGGCCCGCCAGGTCGTCATGGGCAAGGTTCGCGACGCCGAGCGCGCCAACCAGTACGAAGAGTTCAAGGACCGCGTGGGCGAGATCGTCAACGGCACGGTCAAGCGGGTCGAGTACGGCAACACCATCGTCGATCTGGGTCGCGGCGAGGGCATCATGCGCCGCAACGACTCCATCCCGCGCGAGGTCTTCAACCTGGGCGACCGGGTCCGCACCTACATCTATGACGTGCGGCCCGAGGCCAAGGGGCCGCAGGTCATGCTGTCGCGCGCCCACCCCGGCTTCATGGCCAAGCTGTTCGCCCAGGAAGTGCCCGAGGTCTATGACGGCGTGATCGAAATCCGCGCCGCCGCCCGCGACGCCGGCTCGCGCGCCAAGATGGCCGTGCTGTCGAACGACAGCTCCATTGATCCGGTCGGTGCCTGCGTCGGGATGCGCGGCTCGCGCGTCCAGGCGGTGGTCGCCGAACTGCAGGGCGAGAAGATCGACATCATTCAGTGGAATGCCGATGAGCCGACCTTCATCGTCAACGCCCTGGCCCCGGCCGAAGTCTCCAAGGTCGTGCTGGACGAAGAGGCCGACCGCGTCGAGGTCGTGGTGCCGGACGAGCAGCTGAGCCTGGCCATCGGCCGTCGCGGCCAGAACGTGCGTCTGGCCAGTCAGCTGACCGGCTGGCAGATCGACATCATCACCGAGAGCCAGGACTCCGAGCGCCGCCAGCGCGAGTTCAGCGAACGCACCGTCCTGTTCCAGGAAGCCCTGGACGTCGACGAGGTCATCGCCCAGCTGCTGGTCACCGAAGGCTTCGCCACGGTCGAGGATCTGGCCTTCGTAGAGCCGTACGAAATCTCGGACATCGAGGGCTTCGACGAGGATACCGCCGAGGAGCTTCAGGCCCGCGCCCGTGACTTCCTGGACCGTCAGGCCGCCGTGCTGGACGCCAAGCGTGTCGAACTGGGCGTGCTGGACGAAGTCATGGCCGTCCCCGGCGTGACCGGCGCGATCGCCGTGGCCCTGGGCGAGGGCGGCATCAAGACCGTCGAGGACCTGGCCGATCTGGCCACCGACGAGATCCGCGGCGGCTTCGAGGTGAAGAACGGCGAACGGGTCAAGGTCCCGGGCGTGCTGGAGAGCTTCAACCTGGCTCAGGAAGACGCCGAGATGCTGATCCTTCAGGCCCGTGTCGCGGCTGGCTGGATCGACGCCTCCGAACTGCCCCAGCCGCCGGAGCCGGAGTATGAGGAAGAAGAGGAACTGGCAGAGGGCGAATATGACGCCGATGCCGTCTTCGCCGCTCCCGCCGCCGAAGGCGACGAAGGCCAAGGCGATGAAGGGCTGGAACACGCCGACCTCGAGAACGGCGATGCGGAGGTCTTTGCCGAAGACCTCGAAAAATCCCGCGACGCGTGATGGGAGACCGGACCGTCCATGGG
>Ga0209066_10004991_pt1 | contig 14211 bp, 10 predicted proteins | sample All_14_2_FD_187198 | JGI IMG/M metagenome (GOLD analysis project Ga0209066, IMG submission 187198) | Freshwater microbial communities in response to fracking from Pennsylvania, USA - Allegheny Zone_MetaG_DW_15 (SPAdes) (version 2) ...
ACTATATATATACCATTAGATAGTTCATTTATATCGAAAGGAGTGTTGCTTTTATATTTTTCCTGATAAAGAAGTAACTTACCATCAGAGCTGAAAATGTAGATATCTGTTTCGTTATTTCCAGTTGCAATAGAAAAATATCCGTTTGCTGGATTAGGGTTTATTATTGCAGTTGTTGTTTTTATCTGATCGATACTTACTGTTGTAACTGGGATAGAATTAGAAGGCGAAGAATTACATCCATCAATAGTTACAATGGAATAATACGTACCATTAGTAGTTGGGGAATAAGTGATATTTGTAGCTCCCGGTATCGGGCTGGAGCCAACATACCACTGATTGCCAAACGACGCACTTGAAGTGAGTATTCCACCGAGATTGGTAATAACCGGAGGCGACGGAGGCTGAGTAATTGCATCTCCATATGACGAAAGCCAGGATGGTACATTTACATAAAGGTTGCAGGCGTACGAATATCCAAAACCATTTGCACGGGCACCGGTTGATATTATAGCTGCATCTGTATAGTTGGTTTTCCCATTTGCTACAACAAGCACACTATCTTTAAATGGTGCCTCCGAGGTTGATAGTGGACGAGAGCCACTGTAGTTTTCGTCGGTCATAATGTAATTGCATCGGGTCATCAGCCACGCATCAAAATTTGAAACACCAGTATTGAATATTAGTTTTAACCCTCTGGTCCGGCATCTGTCATAAATTGCAGTCAGGTAATCTTTTGCTGCAGCATCTGGGTGATGGCTTACCTCATCCAGAAAAACACCACTTGCACCATCAGCAGCAATTGCATCAATACGTGATAGGTTAAGTGTTAATCCAGAAGTATCGGGATGTCTGGTTGTTGCTTCATATCCGCTTGTAATGTAGGAGAATACTTTAATGCCCCAAGGGGTATATTCACTTGGCAAGCAATCTCCGTGCCATAGTCCTCCGGGGGTATTATCAATCAAAATATCAGGTTTCAAGGCTTTTATTGCAGTTTTATCTGCATTTGAGACATTATCATCATGGTAGTTATAGTCTATCATACATATTCTGGGTCGGCAATTTACAAGCTGACCATAGGAAGAGATTGTGTGAAAGAATAGTCCCAAAAGGAGAGTAGATACAAATTTCATAGTGTCATTTTTCAATAAATTTACCATTTCACATTGTTAATAATTGTTAACTGTAAGAATTTTTTCATTAAAATTATCATCAATGTATAATCTCAACGTAGGTATATAATTCACAAAAAATCGATGTACAATGCTCATACTTTTGTTTACATTCTAATCAGGTTCTAATTATTCTTCACGACATTTTCTTTACTGCCCCGTATTTTTGCCTAAATACGGTAGCTGTTATGAATATACTGTTGGTAGAAGATGAAGGGAATATAGCCTCAATAGTGAGTAAAGGGCTAAGAGAGGAGGGTTTTGAGGTAAGTGTAGCTCCTGATGGGAACATAGGGCTTCAGATGGCTGAGGATAATAGCTATGACCTGTATATCATAGACATTATGTTACCGGGTATTAATGGTTTGGAGTTATGCAGGCTTATACGTAAGGCAAAGGATAACCGGCCTATACTGATGCTTACGGCATTGGGTACTACCGATAATATTGTGACTGGTTTCGAAAGCGGTGCAGATGACTATATGGTAAAGCCATTCAAATTTGCCGAATTGCTGGCCCGTATAAGAGCCCTGATACGTCGTTCTTCCGGCTATGTAGAGGACAATAAGCTACAGATAGCAGATCTGGAAATGGACCTTGATTCAAAACTGGTAAGAAGGGGTAATACAGAAATAAACCTTACATCTACAGAGTACCGGCTGCTGGAATACCTGCTGCGCAACCAGCGTAAAGTAGTATCACGCATGGACCTGCTGGAGCATGTATGGGGCGTGGATTTTAATATGACCACTAATGTAGTGGACGTTTATGTAAACTATCTGCGTAAAAAGATGGATAAAGACTTTGAGCCGAAGCTAATACATACTGTTATAGGTATGGGATACATACTGCGGGATGATTAGGGTCCGTCTTTACCAGATACATTAACGCCGTCCTGATGACGGCTTTCTTTTTGCCCGGTCATACTGCACCGGCCAGGGCATTTCATCATAGTTAAGCGTCATGGCAGCATGTAAAGGGAAATAAGGGTCGCGCAGGAGCTCCCGGGCCATGAATATCAGATCTGCCTGGCCATTTTCAAGTATTTCCTCGGCCTGCTCTGCAGTTACTATAATGCCTACTGCACCTGTGGGTATGCCGGCCTCACGTACTGCTGCTGCAAAGGGTACCTGATAGCCTGGGCCGGCCGGTATTTTTACATCAGATGCATTGCCGCCTGATGAGCAATCAATGAGGTCAACACCCGCAGCCTGCACCAGTGGAGCAAGGCTTGCAGAGTCTTCTATACTCCAGCCACCATCGGCCCAGTCAGTAGCAGAGATACGCAGAAAGAGGGGGTACTGTGCAGGCCACACTGCGCGCACCTCATGTATTATGTTCATTAGGAAGCGTATGCGGTTGTCGAAAGTACCACCATACTCATCTGTACGATGGTTGCTGAGCGGAGAAAGAAATTCATTGATAAGATAGCCATGTGCACCATGTAGTTCCAGTACTTTAAAGCCGGCCTGTAGCGCTCTTACAGCAGCAGCTTTGAATGCGGATATTATGGCTTGTATACCATCAGTAGTAAGCTCCTGCGGTGTTTGCCTGTCGGCAGAGAAAGGCACAGCCGAGGGTGCCAGAGTAGGCCAGCCACCTTCTGTGGCAGTAAGTTGCCGGTCTCCGTTCCATGGTTCTGTGAGGCTGGCCTTACGGCCTGCATGTGCCAGCTGTATACCGGGTACACTGCCCTGACTTTCTATGAAGGAAGTAATACGCTTCAGGAAACTGATGTGCTCATCCTGCCACAAGCCCAGATCGTGCGGAGATATGCGCCCTTCAGGAGATACAGCAATGGCCTCTGTGAATACGAGTCCTGCACCGCCTGCTGCCCTGCTGCCAAGATGTACCAGATGCCAGTCGTTGGCAAAACCATCATTACCAGAATACTGGCACATGGGAGAGACAACGATACGATTTCTAAATGTTACATCTCTGAGTTTCAGTGGCGAGAATAGTAGTGGCATGATTTATTCTTTTGTTTAGTCTGGTTACATCCGTTTTATTTCATCGGCTTCGGTACGGTGTCGCCGTACCTTATTGTCATTACGGCCAAAGTTATAGGCTACCGACATAGTACAATAGCGACTATTGGGTATAAAGTCAGAAGTAGTGGTGAGGCCGGGCTGTTTGTCCTCATAATGATTGCGGTATATGAAGAATGGGTCATCCAGTGAAACCCGGATAGTGGTAGTATCGTGCAGTACTTTTTTCTGCACACCCAGGTTACTGTACACAGTAGCTGCCTGATTGCCAACGGGAGATGTGGCACGGTCACTTGTGTAGCTCACGTAGCAGTCGGCCTGCCATCCACTCCCCAGTATAAAACGGCTGTTGAGCCATAGGTTGTAGGCTGCCTTAGCTCTGGCTGCGGGTACATTGTTGATGATACCTTTGTACAGTGCATATATTCCTTTGCTGTGCAGTGTTATTTCGCACCATGTAGCTGGCTTACCATTATATGTGATACCCAGTGAGGCATTGCTGCTAGAGCCGAAGTTAACGGGTGTATTATAGGTATTTACGGAGCCGGCTTCCGGCATATTGAGCCATACTACATTGTCTGTAGTGTGGCTGATATCTATAGATGTAGTAATGCGTTGCTTATAGCTGTGTCTGAGTGTGGCATTGTGGCTGTATTGCGGCAGGAGATCGGGATTACCACGCAGGTAGGTGTTATAAAAGGTGTAATAGTTAAACGGGTTCAGCATACTATAAGCAGGCCGTTCTATCCTTCGGCCATAGTTGACTTCTGCTACATTATCTTCATTGGGCTTCCACGTTACATAAAGGGTGGGGAACAGTGCCGGTAAAGAGCGTGTGAATGAGGCCCCTGTAACCTCCTGAATGCCCTGTATATGAGCATACTCTCCTCTGAGTCCCATTTGCATACTCCATTGCTCATTGACTTTCATATTGCCCGATGCATATAGTGCGGCAATATGCTCCCGGTAGCGGAATGTATTGCTGCGTGTACTGTCATCTGTCCATACACCATTGTATATCGTCTGGAAGGAAGGATCATTGGTAATAGTGGCATAGTTGTATTTGGTACCGCATTCCAGTTTTATTTTATCATTTACAGGTGTTGTATAGTCTGCCTTAGCATTATATACCGTATTGGTGAGTGGTATATGGCTGCGAAGTATCAACTGGTCGGGCAGGGGCACACCGTTTTGTGTAGCTTCTGTAGTCAGGAATTGATACAGGCTTTTTGTATAGCGCAGATAATCCACATCTGCAGTAAGCTCCTGTTTTTGTTTGAAGCTGTGTTTCATGTAGCCATTTGCTGTGATATTGCGTCGCAGGCTATGCTCATTAGTATGCCGGATGCTGTACACCTCATTACTTCCCTGGCTGGTAGTGGTATTGATGGGGGTATTCATCGTATTTGCATTATAGGCGCCGGTAGCAGATGCACCTATGGTAGTATGCTCTGAACAGGTATGATCTACGCCAGCCCTGATGTTATATTTATCATACATCTCGCGGGGCTGTGATGTAAGTATACTGTGAGCAACGGGGTTACCCGCGGGGTCAGTAAAGGTCATTTCCTGTGTCCATCCCACACCGTTTCGTCCGTTTACATAGTTTGCCCCGGCATACCAGTTGGTAGTTCCGGTATTGTAGTTTACAAGTGCGGTATTATGAGTATTCTCATAGAGGCTTTTGGTCCATGCAAGGTTTGCATTGCCATTGAATCCACGCTTGCGCAGGCGGCGTAATTTCAGGTTCACAATGCCTGCATTACCGCTTGCATCATATGCCGCAGATGGCTGCTCCATGATCTCTATCTGTGCGATTTCTTCGGCAGTGAGTCCTTCCAGAAAATCGCGCAGGTCATCACCGGCAAGGTATGTGCGGCGTCCGTTTATCATTACCATGACACCCTGCCTGCCTGTCATAGTGATATTGCCTCTGCCATCTACCTGCAGGCCAGGAATACGACGCAGTAACTCCAGCGCATTGCGGCCCGATGCGCCGGAAAGCGCCTGCACATTTACCACTGTTTTACCGGGGCGTACCTCTATGGCTTCACGTACTGCTCTCACACTTACCTCTTTCAGTTGTTGCAGTTTTACTGTATCTGTTTTACTGTTTTGTGCTGTTGTAATGCAGGGGAGTGTAAGTAATAGCAATGCAGTAGCAGAAAGAGATAGCTTTGACATGGTGCTGAGATTTGCTACCGAAGTTAATGAAATATGAAGGCGTGGGATAAATGAACATGAGAACATTAACATTATGTTGCTGTAGGGTAGTAACAGGGCATTGATTGCAGGTGTTGTCTAATATTGGTAATTTGCACGCCTGTAACAGCAGCATAAATAAACTTTTCAATATACAGACATGGCAAATATCATTCCTTTCAAGGGTTTCAGACCGGCGGCAGCACTTGCTGCGGATGTAGCTACCCTGCCTTACGATGTGGTAAACGTAGCAGAAGCAAGAGCATTCAGCAAATACCCGCATAATTTTTACCACGTTACCCGTTCAGAGATAGATCTGCCTGAAGATGTAGATGTACACAGCCAGCAGGTGTATGACAAGGCCCGTGCCAATTTTGAGAAGATGATAAGCGATGGTGTGCTGGTGCAGGACAATGTACCCTGCTACTACATATACGAGCTGGTGATGGACGGACGCTCACAGACAGGGCTTGTATGCGGCTCATCGGTAGCAGATTATAACAACGGCATTGTAAAGAAGCATGAGTTTACCCGTCCTGAAAAGGAGCTGGATCGTATAAACCATATACTTACATCCCGTGCACAGACAGGGGTAGTGTTTATAGCCTATAATGACTGTGATACTGTACAGCGTACTATAGAAGAGTGGAAAGCCGCGCATAGCCCCGCATATGACTTCACTGCAGAGGATGGCATAAGCCATAAGCTGTGGGTGATGGACGATGCAGAAAAGGTAGGTGTGATTACAAATGCCTTTGCTACTGAAGTGCCCGCTACTTATATAGCAGATGGTCACCACAGGGCAGCATCGGCTGCCAAGGTGCGCAATGAGATGGTAGCGCGTGGAGGTGCTGATGATGGCAACCAGCCTTATGATTATTTCATTACCTGCATATTCCCAGCCAGCCAGTGTCTGATAATAGATTATAACCGCGTAGCGAAAGACCTGAATGGTATGACCGAAGAGGAGCTGCTACAGAAGCTGAGTGCTGACTTTGATGTGCAGGCGGTGGGTAAAGATGCATACAAGCCAGCTCAGATACATGACTTTGGTATGTACCTAGGTGGTGAGTGGTATAAGCTTACTGCAAAGGAAGGTACTTATACCAACGACCCGATAGGCATACTGGATGTGACTATACTGCAGAACAATGTACTGAGTAAGCTGCTGAATATAAATGACCCACGTACAGACAAGCGTGTGGACTTTGTTGGTGGTATACGTGGTATGGCGGGCCTGCAGAAGCGTGTAGACTCAGGCGATATGGCTGTAGCTTTTTCACTATACCCTGTGAGCATACAGCAGTTGTTTGATATAGCTGACAGTGGCAATGTAATGCCGCCTAAGAGTACATGGTTTGAACCCAAGCTCAGAGATGGGCTGGTGGTGTATGCGATATAATATTTCTTACACATCCCGGTGGCGTAGTACGTACACCGGGATTTTTATGTTTATCAATATGCAGGGTTATGACTAAAAAGGAACGCTACAAATACGTTATAGACTGGTTTCAGCAGCACGTACCCAATGCGGAGACGGAGCTGCACTATACCAACCCCTATGAGCTGCTGGTAGCAGTAATACTTTCGGCACAGTGTACTGATAAACGGGTGAATATGGTGACACCAGCTTTGTTCGAGCGTTTTCCAACACCTGAGTTACTGGCAGCGGCAACATTTGAAGATGTGGAACCTTTCATTCGCAGTGTGACCTTTGCGAACAACAAGACCCGCCACCTGATAGGTATGGCGGGCATGCTAATCAATGACTTTGGAGGCGAGGTGCCAGATACTGTGGAAGAACTCGTTAAGCTGCCTGGTGTAGGGCGTAAGACTGCCAATGTGATTGTATCTGTAGTCTTTGATAAACCAGGTATGGCTGTGGATACACACGTCTTTCGTGTATCGGCTCGTATAGGGCTTACCACACGGGCAAAGACCCCGCTGCAGGCCGAGCAGCAGCTGGTAGCTCATATACCGGCAGCGCTGATACCACTGGCACACCACTGGCTCATATTGCATGGTCGCTATACGTGCCTGGCACGTAAGCCCAAATGTGCAGCATGCGGATTGCAGTCAGTATGTAAATACTACCATACAGATATGAAGCACCTGCATGAGGGCAGCGCTGGTCAGTAACAGCAGTGTTTCAGCATCAGCTCTATGATTTCAGGGGAGCTGGTCATGAAGCGGAATGTTTCCAGCTTGCCATGACTATCTAAAATCATACCCAGCGCACTTACTGTATTGTCGTATGCTACCCTGTAAATAGTAACCCCATCGGAAGTTGTGCCCAGGTATTTCCAGGACCGCATAGTGCCGTATTTCTTATGTAAACTGGCACATTTCCCGTCGGGCCATACTCGTATTTTCTCCTGGCTTGTCATCCGATGCCAGCTATCTGAATAACTGGCTTCTATGGCAGCGTCATCCTGTTTGTTATAATTCTTTTTGAAAGTTGCCATAGCGTGATTGAAGTCTGCTTTTGCCTGACCGGGAGGTGCTGCCCAGAAGGTTGCCGGATTTGCTGTAGCGTACCTGTGAATGGTGTTCATACCGTCTCTGCGAACAGAAGTATACGGTTTCTGGTGACTGGTTCCTCCCAGGAGTGTCACATAGGTGCGTTCCTTACCTTTCTCCATTGTTTCATAATTGTACTCGCTCGATGCCGGGCACTCCAGTTTGTACAGATTTTTTGTCATGTAGTTTTCCAGGTAGTCTTGTTTGGTCTGGATGGTTTTGCCATTCCAGTTGGCATCGGGATTCAGAATCAGAGGCTTGCCACATATCAGCCTTTCACGTACCTCTTCAATACTCAGCAGTTCATTTTTTTCATTCATTACATAGGCCATGAATGTGGGGTCCATCCATACCCATTTGCGCAGAGAGGGAGACCATACTGCATTGATTACATGACAGTCATTGTCGTCGGGGTCCTTTGGCAGGCAGGTTACTATGCGTGATGGGATACCCACTGACAGGTATACTTCATTGAGGAGTAACGCCAGTCCCCGGCAGTTCAGTGTTTTGCCATTCTTTTTACAAGCGTTGAGCATGTAGAGCGCATTCTTTGTATCCGGGTTGCCCTTTCCGCCGTCGTGCCGCGCAGCGTTATGTACCCAACGCATGAGGTTTATCATCCGGCTCACGTCTGTTCCCTTTCCAGCTACGGCATCCAGCTTATAGGTCTTGCGCAGTTGTTTCAGTTTGGGGTGGTCTGCACTCTGGTAGGTAAATAGGGGAAGATCTTTCTCCTCGCGGTAGTTATAAGTTGGTGCGTCCCGCAGCACATCCAGGTAGCTGTTTTCGCAGCAGCGTGCATGACGCAGATACGCCAGAAACCTCGGCTCTGCTGCTATTGAGAACAGGTCAGGGTCATCTATCATGTGGTTATAGTCGTAGTAGCCGGAACGCTCCAGCACATCCATAGCTGCATCTTTCTTTTTCATGACCGCATAGGTGCATGCCAGGTCGTACCAGCCATTGCGTATTTCTTTTTTATACTTTTTTTTGTCCTCCGGCGATAGTCTTGCATATTCCTGTCGGATAATGGCAAACTCCCTTTTGTAAGTTTGGGGGTCGTGCTTTTCATAGGCTGCTACCATTTTTGTTTGTTGCTCCCGGGCCAGCACTGCAAAATTGTCGCCTGCTGTCTGTGCCCAGGTATGGGTAGCCAGTGAGATAGTAGCAAGGAGTAATATCAGCTTTTTCATATCGGCAAGTTTTGTTGCTAAATATATAAAAAGATATTTTTTATGGGCATATAGTAGAAATTAATTCGCAAAATATATGTATGTACATATATTTGCAATGCAATTCAGAACCATACAAACAAAAAAAGAAAATGAAAAAAATCAGCAGTATTCTGGCAGGCGCAATGATGTTGGCCTCAGTGAGTGTAAATGCACAGTCTAAATGGACAGTAGATGGCAGTCACAGTAATGTGAAGTTCTCTGTAAGTCACCTCGTAATATCAGAGGTAGAAGGAAGCTTTACAAAATTTGACGGTACTATTGATGCTCCAGGCGCAGACTTCAATAATGCACAGATAAACTTCACAGTAGACGTAAACAGTGTAAATACCGATAATGAGGGGCGTGACAAGCACCTGAAAAGTGATGACTTTTTCAATGCCGAGAAGTTTCCTAAAATGACTTTCAAGAGTACATCTTTCAAAAAAGGAAAAGGGAACAATTACACACTGGAGGGTAACCTTACCATCAGGGACATTACCAAAAAGGTAAAGTTTGATGTAACATACGGCGGTACTATGGTAGATCCATGGGGTAATACAAAGGCGGGATTCAAAACAACGGCTAAGATAAGCAGAAAGGAATTCGGACTGCTGTGGAGCAAAGTAACTGAGGCTGGTGGAGCAGTAGTAGGAGATGAAGTAACGATGATATTGAAACTGGAATTTGGCAAGAACAAGTAAAGTTGTTTTGGGGGGATGAATGCAGGGCAGTACAGATTATCTGTGCTGCCCTCTCCCTTTTTATAAATTCAATAAGTAGCTTAATATGTATGTTTAAACATAGTGCCGGAAATACTATTCAATACCTGATAACAGATTAACAGGAGTTGCCTATTGTCTGGATTTCTTATTATAAAAGTAAAGCCCGGCAATGCCAGGCTTTACTTTTACAGCTATGTTGCAAATGTTCTGATTATGACTGAGCAGCTGGTCTGATATATTGCACTTGTGCTTCAAATTTCACATCATCACTTACTACAAGACCTCCGGTTTCTGTAAGTGCACTCCAGTTAAGGCCATATTCTTTTCTGTTTACTTTTCCTGTTACAGTAAAACCGGCTCTGATGTTGCCCCATCCATCATTAAGAATGCCGCCGTGCTCCACATCAAATGTTACCGCCCTGGTAGTGCCACGCATTGTAAGTTCACCATGTAGTTTAAATGTATCATCACCAGTCTTTTCAAGACGGTTACTTTTAAATAGTACCTGAGGGTGGTTTGCTGCATCAAAAAAGTCAGCAGATTTCAGATGTCCGTCACGTTGCTCATTGTTTGTGTTAATTGAATCAACATCGGCGCTGAATACAATGCTTGCCGTAGATAGGTCATTGCCTTGTGTTTCTACTGTGCTATCAAATTTTGTGAAGCGGCCAGATACATTGCTTATCATCATGTGTCTAACCTTAAATGTAAGCTCTGAGTGAGCGGGTTCCAATACCCATTTTGTGTTTTCCATTGTTTCCTGTATTTATCTGATTAGTTGTATAATCCTGTCTAATGATACAAAGCGGGTAATCCTATGCTGTTTTTTCTTCCCTCATTTTTTCCAGGAGTGCATTTAATGCTGCCGCCTCTTCGTTTGTTAGATTCACTACCTGGTCAGTAATATCTTCTACCAGCTGACGTGCTATCTGAAGTATGTTGATGCCTTCAGGTGTGAGTCCCACCAGGGTTTCACGTTTATCTTCTTTGGACTGATACCTTGTTACCAGCTTTTTTGCTACAAGCCGGTCTATGATGCGGGGAACATTAGAGCTTTTCTCTATTATCCTTGATGCTATTTCTTTTACACATAACTCTTTTGGGTGTGAGCCTTTGAGAATGCGCAGAACGTTGTGCTGCTCTGGTGTAAGTCCGTGTTTTTTCAACTCCATACTGAGCGTATGCTTCAGCCAATAGGCAGAGTAGAGCAAATTTACAGTAGCACGATGCTTATCGTCTGAGAACTTGCTGGACTTAATGGCTTCTTCAAGTTTCATAATGCAAATGTATGTATGTACATGTAATTTTAATATCGCTTTAATCTATTGTCGTATAAAGATATTGAAGTAGCGGGCAGAAAAGAAGTATAAACAGATAAATTTTGAAAAGTGCCGCATAGGGATATATGTACTATCTTTGAAGGAAAATTACCTACAGTTAATATTTCGGGGATTTAGAATGCTATAGAATAAGGTGATGCTTAAATATTTAAATGAATATGTATCGTCCTTATTTATATATTGTGATTTTGGTTTGAAAATTTATTTACATAATATGATGTAATTTGTGGAAAAGTATTAGTAATATAGCAATCCCTTTGGCCTGATTTGTTAAAATTTTAAGCGTAAAAAAAGCCTTTTTCATGAGAAAAATGTTATTCGTTATTGCACCGGTACTTTGTGTTCTTTTATTCAGCGCATGTAGCCCTAAGGTAGTTCAACCGACAGCGGCAACCAGTGCAGCAGCTCCTAATCCATCGGACTATCTGCCGTTTACAAAATCGCTGAAATTCCGTCTGGACAACGATAAGGCCGACCTCAGGAAGCTACAGTTTTATACCGACAGGCCTATAACACTTAGACGTACAGGCACTGCTGGGAACGGTGTAATAATGTCAGGTACTGTGTCTTATGACAAGGTACAGGATGTTACGGAAATCACAATTCCTGCATTTACTCCGGGCATTTGTGAAAGAGTTAAAGGTGATAGCCTCTACATAAGTTTTGATGCACCTCAGAATGCTTTTGTATTTGCAGCTTTGTATGCAAATGAAGATTTTCTGTTTCAGGGTACCAACTGGTACAATGGGGTAGCAGATGTGAACTATGATGGTAAAGTATATAAGGCATGGTGCGATGAGTGTGGAAGTGTAGGTGAAGTACGCCTTATGATAAAACGTCCACAGTCTTCAGGCCCTAAGTCTTCCGGTCCCGGTAAGGTACTGGCTGGCCGAAAACTTAATTAGTATATCGGGTATATAGCTATTAATTAATAGTTTAAGATATTTTCTCTTTAGAAACAAGTTTGCCAAACAAGTAATCAAGATAGATAAGGTAGAATTTTACTCCACCACAAAACATAAGATGCATATGAGAAAAGAACTCCTACAAAAACTGTTAGCAATTCTGCTGGTTGTTATAGGATATGGCGTTGATGCTACCGCAGCTTCAACGGTTTATTCGGTTACCGGTGGAGGAAGCTATTGTTCCGGAGGATCGGGTGTGAACATAAACCTGAATGGATCGGACGCGGGCGTGAGTTATCAGCTTTACAACGGAGCTACACCTGTTGGTGCTCCGGTGGTGGGGACAGGTGCTCCTATTACTTTCGGACTTCAGACAGCGGCAGGTAGCTACATAGTTATAGGTGACCCTACTACTGCAAACTCGACAAATATGTCGGGCAGTGCCAATGTTGTTATTAACCCTCTGCCAACAGCGTATACAATGACAGGTGGCGGCGCTTATTGCGCCGGCGGTGCAGGAAGTGCTGTAGGACTTAGTTTTGGTAGCACCGGAGTTCAGTATACACTGTATCAGGGTGCATCGGCCATAACTACGGTAGGCGGCTCAAATGCAGCTCTCAGTTTTGGCAATATAACAGTAGCAGGTACATATACTGCAGTTGCAACGGTTACAGCTACCGGCTGTACCCGTGCTATGAATGGTAATGCTACTGTTTCTGTAACTTCTAACCCTACCGTATATAATGTAACCGGCGGTGGTGGTTTCTGCAGCGGTGCCAGTGGTGTGGCTGTAGGTCTTAATAACTCTACATCGGGCGTTTCATATCAGTTATATAATGGTGCATCTGCAGTAGGTGCTCCGGTAACAGGTGCTGGTGGTGTACTTAGTTTCGGAAATCAGACTACAACAGGTATCTATTCTGTAATCGCAACTGCATCTGGTTGTTCTTCAAACATGAATGGTACTGCATCTGTGTTGCAGAATCCTACACCTCCAGTATTTACTGTAGGTGGTGGCGGCAGCTACTGTGCAGGCGGTACGGGAGTATCAATAAATCTGAATGGTTCAACTGCAGGCGTAAATTACCAGTTATATAATGGCGCAGCTACAGTAGGTTCTCCTGTAGCGGGCACCGGTGCTTCGATCAACTTTGGTACTTTCACTACAGCAGGCACATATAGTGTGCTGGCTACATATGCATCTACAGGTTGTACTGCTAACATGTCAGGTTCGGCTGTAGTGGTAATTAATCCTCTGCCTTCCACATTTACTGTAGGCGGCAGCGGTAGTTTCTGCATAGGTGGCAGCGGCTTGTCTGTAACACTTTCCGGCTCTCAGTCTGGTATCAACTATCAGCTTTACCGTTCAGGCAGCCCTGTAGGTAGTCCGGTGCCAGGTACTACAGGTACCCTGGATTTTGGTGCACAGACGGAAGCAGGTATATATACTATATTAGGTACAAACGGTTCTACCGGTTGTACTTCTACAATGACCAGTTCTGCAACTATAGATGTTAATCCATTACCTACAATCTATCCTGTAACGGGCGGTGGTAACTACTGCGCCGGTGGCACAGGTGTTGCGGTAGGTGTTGGTGGTTCATCTACAGGTGTAAACTATACCTTATTTAATGGTGCTACGCAGATAGGCAGTGCCGTAGCGGGTACGGGTTCCCCAATCAGCTTTGGCGTTCAGACAATGAGCGGTACCTACACTGTATTTGCAGCTAATGCTACTACGGGTTGTACGAACAATATGAGCGGCAGTGCCTCTATCGGCATCAACCCGCTGCCATCGGTATATCCTGTAACGGGTACGGGCAGCTACTGCGCAGGCGGTGTGGGTCTCCCTGTAGGTCTTGGCGGTTCTGCTACGGGCGTTAACTACAGTCTTTACAACGGCGGCACACTGGTGAACGTAGTAGCGGGTACGGGTGGTACTATCAGCTTCGGCACGATGACGGCATCAGGTACTTATACGGTACAGGCTACCAATGCTACTACGGGTTGTACGAATGCAATGACCGGTAGTGCCGACATCACAGTAAATACATTACCATCCGCATTTACGGTTACCGCTTCAGGCAGCAGCTATTGCGCCGGCGGAGCAGGTATCACCATTGGTCTGAGCGGAACGACCACATC
>Ga0209066_10004992_pt1 | contig 14210 bp, 14 predicted proteins | sample All_14_2_FD_187198 | JGI IMG/M metagenome (GOLD analysis project Ga0209066, IMG submission 187198) | Freshwater microbial communities in response to fracking from Pennsylvania, USA - Allegheny Zone_MetaG_DW_15 (SPAdes) (version 2) ...
AAAGGTGCGCTGGATATCGCCGGCTTGCCTGGTAAATTGGCTGATTGTCAGGAAAAAGATCCTGCCTTGTCAGAAGTCTACATAGTCGAGGGAGATTCGGCGGGTGGTTCGGCCAAGCAGGGTCGTGATCGCAAGTTCCAGGCTATTTTGCCATTGAAAGGTAAAATTCTTAACGTTGAAAAAGCCCGTTTTGATAAAATGCTCAGCTCGCAGGAAGTGGCGACGCTGATCACCGCCCTGGGTTGCGGCATTGGGCCAGACGAATACGATCCGGACAAAGTACGTTATCATCGTATTATTATCATGACCGACGCCGACGTCGACGGCGCGCACATCCGCACCCTGTTGCTGACTTTCTTCTACCGTCAAATGCCGGAGCTGATTGAGCGCGGTTACATATATATTGCCCAGCCTCCTTTGTATAAAGTGAAGCGCGGCAAGCAGGAGCAATACGTTAAAGACGACGATGCGCTGTATCAATATCTGACTCAAAGTGCGCTGGATGGCGCGGAACTGTTCCCGTCAAAAGACGCACCGGCTATTTCCAATCAGGCTTTGGAAGAAATGGTACTCGGCTTCCGTCGCGTGGAAAATATTATCCGCCGGCATTCAAGACGCTTTAATGCTCATGTGCTTAAACGTATCGTTTATCTGCCTGCTTTACAGGCTGATGATTTTAACCAGCAAGATGTGGTTAATAAATGGACTAATCAATTGCATCAAAGTATGCAAGTGGTTGAAACCAAAGCCTTCCAATACCGTGTTGAAGTGATTCATCACGAAGAAACGGAACGTTATTTACCTTGTGTCTATATGACCCAACATGGCACCGAAACGCCTTTGATTTTGAATGCCGAGTTTTTTTTCTCCAAAGATTATAAAGAAATGATCAAGCTGGGTAGTTCTTTGGCATCACTGATCGAGTCCGGCGCATATGTCAAACGCGGAGAAAAAGTATATCCAGTGGAGAACTTTGAGCAGGCATTGAACTGGTTGATGGACGAAGCCAAACGTGGACAATCCATTCAGCGTTATAAAGGTCTCGGTGAAATGAACCCCGAACAATTGTGGGAAACCACCATGGATCCGGACGTTCGCCGCATGTTGCAGGTTAATATTGAGGACGCGGTTGCTGCGGATGAAATATTTACCACATTGATGGGCGATCAGGTTGAACCACGTAGAGACTTTATTGAAAGTAATGCGTTGGCTGCTGAAAATATTGACGTTTAGCCTGTAAAATTGTTGCCCGGATTCGCGTAGTAATCCGGGAGTCTCCGTGCCGCGACTTGTTGGGCCAGGGCCGCAACCTACCCGTTCGCAGCAAGATCTTGGTAATGCCGCTCTTTCGATCTTGCTGTGAACGGGTAGGTTGCGGCCCTGGCCCAACAAGTCGCGGCACAGATCCCAATCCGTACCTGCATGAATTAATACCTAAACCAACAAGCAAAAAAAAAAGCCGCATCCATGCGGCCCACAGCGAAGTTCGTCCATTATGACTTCTTTAACTTCAACATCCTGTCAGACATGTCCATGTCCTCCCTGTGCTTGAATTATAGACATAAACCATAATATAACCTAAGGGAATTGGCTGCTTGATGTGTAAGAAATATCTCAAAGATCAGGCGCCAAATTCTTGCCATCATCGCTGTTGTTTGAGCACTCCGTCATTATTCATTCATTTTCAAAGCCATTTTATACAAATCATTCTTCGGTGTTTTACTCAACAAACTCGCCAGCTTCACCGCCTGCTTCAAGGGCAGCTCTGCCAGCAAAACGCCCAGCATTTTTTCATCTTCCCCTTGCATGTCTTCAGGCGGTAGCGCCGGTAAAATCAACACAAATTCCCCCTTGGCCCTGCCCGATTCTCCTTGCAACCAGGCAATAATATCCTGACCACTGGCATGCAAAATATGCTCGAAGGTTTTGGTTAATTCCTTGGCTAAAACAAAGCGATAATCATTCCCGTAAACCGTGATCAGATCCTCAAGACAGGCCATAATGCGATGCGTGGATTCATAAATAATTACGCTGTGCTCACTTTGGCGAAACGAATGCAATTTGGACAGGCGAGCCTGTTGTTTGGCCGGCAAAAACCCGGCAAAAACAAAACTGTCGCAGGGAACCCCAGACGCACACAGCGCAGTTATCAAGGCGCAAGCCCCCGGAATGGGCACAACCCGTATGCCTTCCTGCTGCGCCAGCCGTACCAAAATAAAGCCCGGATCGCTGATCAATGGCGTACCCGCGTCACTAATCAGTGCAAAGGATTTTCCCTGTTTTAATGCGCTGATAATGTCCGTACTTTTGCTGGCTTCGTTGTGATCATGCAAGGCAAGCAAGGGTTTTTGAATGGCAAGCGCATGCAAAAGTTGCGCCGAATGTCGCGTATCTTCGGCTAAAATGCTGTCAACAGTCTTCAACGTGTTGATCGCACGCAGGCTGATATCGTCCAGATTGCCGATAGGCGTTGCCACAACGTAAAGAGTGCCGGTAATGGTTGCTGAACTATTGTCCATCGTTTATCCTATTGGGTTTTTAGTGGATCTAATAATAATGAGCGTTCGTGCTGCACAATGCTGTATCCTCTTTTGTTCTGTCATGTTCCTGTGCCAATGCACAAAAGCCGTCAATATCGACCCACAGCCGCAGCAGGAAAAACAGGCCGCCAGCCCTTTTCCGATGCCAGCAGCGGCTTATCTTGCTCTGGCAGGCAAGCAGCCGGAATCGGCGCGCCAGTCTACGCTCATGATGGCGGCAGGCCGCTATCTGCATGACGATCAATGGCAAGACGCCCTGCGCATCTTAACACAGACCAGCACGGTGTCGCTCGCTCAGGCGGATGAAAAAAACATCATGCTCGCCAAAATAGACGCCATTCGTGATCAACCTCGCGCCGCGATCAACCGTTTGTCAACGGTCAAAGAAGTGGCAAGCCTCCCGGCCTGGTATCAGACCCAATATTATGACACCCTCGCCCATTCGTATGAGAACGCTGGCAACGCCGCCAATGCCATCGCCGAGCGAATCAAAGCGGATCCTTTGTTAGCCGATGACGCCAGTCGCCGCGCCAATCAGCGTAATCTATGGTTCAGTCTGAGCAAATTGCCCATGCCGGAACTGTCCTCTTTGTCGGTTGAAGCCAAAGACGGTTCTGACAGTCAGGCCTGGTTGCAGCTCGCGCTGATATCCAGACAATCCGGCGAGCAATCATTGCTGGAAAAGTTGGAACAATGGCAGCAACGCTATCCCGAACACCCCGCCAACCGCTTGCTGCCGCAATCTCTGTCTGCCATGAAACCGTATATTCACGCCGCGCCGCAACGCATGGCTTTGCTCCTGCCCATTACCGGCCCGCTCGCCGGACCAGGCAGTGCGGTGCGTGACGGATTTATGGCTGCATATAATGCCGGCAAAGCGGAACGGGATACCAATGTAAGCGTGTATGATACGGCTTCATCGAATGTCAGCGATTTGTACGCACAAGCGATAAAAGACGGGGCAGAATACGTGGTTGGGCCGCTCACCAAAAACAATGCGGCAACAGTCGCTGCCTTGCCGCATCCCGTTCCAACCTTGTTATTAAATGATGTCGAGGGCGAAACGGGCAGCAATGTCTGGCAGTTTGGTTTATCGCCGTCCAATGAAGCACGCCAGGTCGCGATCAAAGCGCACAAAGATGGTTTGTCGCGCGCTTTGATTATAGCTCCCGCCGGTGCATGGGGTGAGGATGTGGTGGCCGCATTCAGCGCACAATGGCAAAAATCGGGTGCCACGGTTGTAGAACAACTTGCTTATGAAAACAATAGCGATTTAAATCAATCCGTGCGCAAATTGCTGCACGTTTCAGAAAGAGAGGCCCAGGCAAATCAAGTCAAAACGATACCCGGTGAGTCAGTGCCGGCAGCCAAACGCCGTCAGGATTTTGACATGATTTTCTTAATCGCCTATCCTTCCCGCGCACGTCAGGTAATGCCGCTGCTGAGATATTATTTCGCTGGAGACGTACCGGTTTACGCGACATCCAGCGTCTACGCCGGTAATACTAATACCCTGCACGACAGGGATTTGGACGGCCTGATATTCTGCGATATGCCCTGGGTATTTACGCATCAATTGGCGAATAAAAACTGGCCGGAGCAATATAACAGTTATTCCCGTTTGTATGCGCTGGGCATGGACAGTTACAATCTGTCCACCCAAATGAACCAGTTGATGCTGTTCCCGGCCACCAGTCTGCGCGACCAGGGCGGGCTTTTGTACCTGAACCAGGTACGGCAAGTGGCGCGTGTTCCGGCCTGGGGTAAATTTAAACATGGTGTAGCGGTACCCATCAGCGGAACCGTTTGAGTTGTTCAGGGAGTAGTAGTATGTCTCAACAAATTGGTTTTGCTGCTGAAAAACAGGCCAGAGAATATCTGTCCCGCCAGGGTATGCGCTGGATAACCAGTAATTATCGCTGCCGTTGGGGTGAAGTGGATTTGGTCATGAGCGATGGCGAACTGCTGGTGTTTGTCGAGGTTCGTTCCCGTGTGTCAGCGGCTTACGGCAATGCGCTTGAGAGCATCACCTATAGCAAGCAAAAGAAAATTATGCGCACTGCCACTCATTACATGGCGACAAAAAAGCTGTATAACACACATTCCTGTCGCTTTGATGTGGTGAGCATACAGGGTGAACAAGCACAGATTGACTGGGTAAAAAACGCATTTGGAATGGGGTTTTAAGCGCCCACGTGTCATTCAGAGCGAAGCGAAGAATCTCCTGAAAACGGCACGATGCCTAATGCACAAAGGAAATATAATTATGTCTTTGATGGAAGATCGCGTTCGACAGATGTTTGGTAACAGCGTTGAAGCAAAAATGGCCATAGCTGAAGCACTGTCCGCTGACATTGCCAACGCCGGACAACGTCTGGTGAACTGTCTGTTAAACGATGGTAAAATCCTGATCTGCGGTAATGGCGGTTCAGCCGGCAACTGCCTGCATTTTTCGGCTGCCATGCTCAACTTGTTTGAAGTGGAAAGACCGCCGCTTCCGGTCATCTCCCTGGTGGCGGATATGGGTTCGCTCACGGCCATTGCCAACGACAGTCATTATGATCAAATATTTGCCCGGCAAATTCACGCACTGGGTCAGGAAGGTGATGTTTTGTTGGCGCTGACCACCTCGGGAAACGCCGGCAGCATTTTGAACGCGGTTAACGCAGCCAATGATCGGGGCATGGATACCATCGCGCTGAGCGGGCGTGACGGCGGTGTATTGGCCAATCATCTCGGCCCTGAAGATATTGAATTGCGGGTAGTGACCGACAGTAACGCCCGTATTCGTGAAACGCATCTGTTTATTTTGCATTGTTTTTGCGATTTAATCGACCAATCGTTATTTGGACAAATGTTGGAGTAAGTTATGAAAAGTCGTTCAATTTGTTTGTTGTTGATCTCTTTGTTATTGACCAGTTGCGTGGCGGTTGTGGTCGCCGGCGCTGCGGCAGGCATGATAGTCTACGACAAACGCAGCGTCACAACCCTGGAACATGATGCCCGTATTTTTCATGTGGTACACAAAACGCTGGTAAGCGATCCGCGTTTTCGTGATTCCCGCATTGTTGTAATCAGCTTTAACGAAGTGGTATTGCTGGTTGGGCAAACGCCAGCCGCCTCTCTGCGAGTACTCGCGGAAAAAACGGCGCAAAATACGCCAAATGTGCGGCGCGTTTATGATGAAATCAGCATCGGTTATCCGATAGGCATCAGCACCCGAAGCAAAGATACCTTGATCACCGGTGAGGTCCGTAGTCTGATGCTGAATAAAAAAGGTCTGGAATCCGGCTCCATTCGTATTGTGACAGAAAATGGCGTAGTGTATTTGATGGGCATTGCAACGCATGAACAGGCCAATCTGGCGGTAGATGTGGCAAGGCAGGTCAGCGGCGTACACAAAGTGGTTAAAGTGTTTCAATATATAAGTTGATATGAGCAGAAAACAGGGATTGTTTTTATTGATGATGTTGAGCGGCAGCTCGTTGTTAACGGGCTGCCTGGGGAGCGTGTGGACAGGCGCCGCCCTTTTCTACGATCGACATAATGTCTATAAAAAAATTGACGATTACACTTTGTCTATGTCCGCGCATCATACCCTGTTTGACGACAAGCTGCTCAGAAAGGACGGTTGCTATCTCGATTTAGCTGTTTTTAACGGCGATATTTTGCTGGCCGGTCATCTTCCCAGCGCCAAATTACGCTCGCTGGCCGAGCATCGTATCAAAAGCCTGTCGGGATACCGGGAGTTGTTTTTCCAGATAGCGATACAGGACGAAGAAGGGCAAAACCTCAACGACGCCTGGATTACCACCAAAATCCGGAGCCGGATTATCGCAGATTCCGCAATTGATCCCAATCAGTTCAAGGTGATTACAGTGGATGGCATTGTTTATATTATGGGCGACGTGCGACCCAAACAGGCATCCCGCGCAATTGAAATAGCCAGAGAAACCAATGGGGTGGTACGCGTCGTTAAATTGTTAAGATATTACAACCTGAGTGAAACGCCATCAGAAAGCGGATAAAACCTGCGACCTGTCGAAAAACAAGTCGCAGTGAACCGCCCCAAACCAGGAAGTGGCTAACCTGGAGGTTAATAGTAACTTTATCAATGGACGCGACCTTTATCCAGTCGTTTTCGAATTTTTCTTAATTTTATTGCACGAATCATACCCGTAGAAGGATTTTCCTCATTAATATCATGTCCATTGGTTTCCTGAACCGGATGAGATCGACAATGCTGGCGATAGGGAATGTGATTTTTATCGTGTTTGTGGTGAAGGCCATCGGAATAGCGACTAAGCATTTTTTCACGCATGCTGTGTGCGGTACCTTGTTGCTTTTCTGACATAATAAATTCCTTTAAGCAAGTGAACGATTGTGAACCACTGTGCTGACACAGTAATCCGCCCATCAGACTCTTCCTTTGGCAGCGCGGTATCCCACGCAGGATCGAGAATCGCTCACACAAATTCGCTCAAAGCAATCGGTCTGAATGTCTGTCGTTGTCAGGGATTTCAACCCGACACCGTTACTCATATTATAGGCTTGTTGTACAAAATTTGCCATTTCGCGTGTTCGTTTGAAGGTCAAAAGCCGGGCAAGGGCACGCTCACGGGCGCGGGCACGTAAGTGAGTGCTACGCGAATCTATAAAATATCAAACTCGCGAAGCGTACACTTACGTGCCCGCGCCCGCGCCCGTGAGCGTGCCCTTGCCCGGTTTTTGACCCTGGATTGAGAACTACTGAATTTTAACGACTGCCGTTGCTTATCCAGATTGATTACTTTATAATCCGCCCGAGAAAGGGTGCTGCAGGATATATTCCTGCTCATGCATGAATTAATTTCACGTAAAACGGATATAAATTGCACAAAGTTAGCCGATTGTTGTGGTTCCAGTTTGCTTTGTGCGTATTGATATCACTGACGCTGTTTGCGATGTATGGCAAGCGCGAGGCTTTTTCAGCCTTCGCCGGGGGCATGGTGGCATTTTTGCCCGCCCTGATATTTGCCAGAAACGTGTTCCGTTATCAGGGCGCGCGCTCAGCCAAACAAATCGCCAGAAGTTTATACGTGGGTGAAGGGCTGAAAATTATTTTTTCGGTTGTTCTGTTTACATTGGTATTTGTATTTTATAAGGTGGCGCCGCTAACCTTTTTTTTAACCTATATCGCAGTGGTTCTGTCGCACTGGTTTGCACCACTGATAATTGCTAACAAACAAAATAGGCTCGAAAGTGACTGAAATGGCATCAAGCACGGATTACATCAAACATCATTTGACCTACCTGACCTTCGATCTGAAAACCATGTCCATGGGAACAGGCGGTGGCTTCTGGTCTTTAAATCTGGACACCCTGTTTTTTTCAACAGGTCTGGGCATTATTGTATTGGCGCTTCTTTATTTCGGCGCGCGCCGGGTAACCACCGGTGTTCCTGGCAAACTGCAAAATTTTGCTGAAATGATGCTGCAATTTGCTGACGGTCAGGTTAAAGATTGCTTTCATGGCAAGGCCAACCTGATTGGCCCGCTGGCGTTGACCATCTTTATGTGGGTTTTCCTGATGAATTTCATGGATATCGTGCCCGTTGATATCCTGCCTTCTCTGGCCAAAACCTCCGGCGTTCATTACTTGAAAGTGGTTCCCACCAACGATTTGAACATGACCTTTGGTTTGTCGCTGTCCGTATTCGTTTTGATTTTGTTTTACAGCATCAAAATCAAGGGTGTGAAAGGATTTGTGCGTGAATTGACCATGCAACCGTTTAATCATCCTGTTTTTATACCTTTTAATCTCCTGCTCGAAGTGGTTGGTTTGATTGCCAAACCTATTTCCCTGGCACTGCGGTTATTCGGTAACTTATACGCTGGCGAATTGATCTTTATTCTGATAGCCTTGCTGACCTTAAATGCTGCAACAGCCTCAATTGCAGGAACAGCGACACTGAGTGTGGCGCAATTTCTGTTGTCTTTGGGCTGGTCCATTTTCCATATCCTGGTTATCACATTGCAGGCGTTTATCTTCATGGTTCTGACTATCGTTTATCTCAGTCTGGCACACGAAGACCATTAGTTTTTTAATCATTGTCCATTAAGGGGATTGTTATGCAAGCAGCAAATTTAATAGCACAAGTTCAGAGTATGACGGTACTTGCGGTCGCTTTGCTCATCGGATTGGGTGCGCTCGGAACAGCTATTGGTTTCGGATTACTGGGTGGTAAATTCCTGGAAGGCTCCGCTCGTCAACCAGAAATGGTACCCATGTTACAGGTAAAAATGTTTATCGTAGCCGGTTTGCTTGATGCGGTAACCATGATCGGTGTTGGTATTGCCTTGTTCTTTACCTTTGCCAATCCGTTCCTGAGTAACCTTGGTTCTTGATAACACCGAAACGGGGTGCATAAGCGCCCTGACCTGTTACAGGAGAAATTGCGTTGGATATTAATTTAACATTAGTCGTACAAATGCTGGTATTTGCCGCTTTTGTATGGTTTACCATGAAGTTTGTCTGGCCTCCGCTGGAAAAAGCGTTGAAAGAACGTCAGGATAAAATTGCTGATGGTCTGTCTGCCGCTGAACGGGGCCGCAAGGAACTTGAACTGGCTCAGCATCGCGTCAAAGACGAATTGAAGCAAGCCAAGGCACAAGCCTCCGAGATCGTTGACAAGGCCACCAAACGTGCTGCCGGTTTGATCGAAGAAGCCAAAGAAGATGCCAAACTGGAAGTGCAGAAACAAGCCAAACTGGCTCAGGAACAACTTCAACAAGAAGTGAACCGTGCCAAAGATGGTTTGCGCAAGCAAGTCGCACAGTTGGCTGTTGTGGGTGCCGAGCGGATTTTAAAGCAGGAAATCGATGCGCAGGCCAGCAGCAAATTGCTGGATAACCTGATTGAAGAGATTTAACCATGTCCGATAGCATAACGATTGCAAGACCCTACGCCAAAGCGATTTTTGAACATGCCCTGTCTGCTGGTCAGTTGGAGCAATGGTCACTGTATCTGCATCATTTGGCCTCTCTGGTGATGGACAAACAAACGGTTGCTTTTATCAGCAACCCGGAAACCAGCAGTCAACAGCACTGCGACTTGTTGCTAAGCCTGAGCGCCGAAAGCAAAAACAGCAAATTGGCTTGTCACCAGTCTTTTGTTGAAAACCTGGCGAATAACAATCGATTACTGGTGTTACCGCAGATTGTTGCCTTGTTTGATGCCCTGAGAGCCGAGCAAGAAAAAACACTGGTGGTTCAGGTGAGCAGTTACTCTGCCCTGTCAAAAGCTCAGCAAGCGCAATTGATCGCGTCACTTGGCAAGCGTTTGCAACGCCAGGTAACACTGGATATCACTATCGATCCTGGCCTGCTGGGTGGTGCTGTCATCCACGCGGGTGATCTGGTTATTGATGGTTCGGTGCGTGGCAAATTAAATAAACTTGCTACCGGTTTGGCCGCATAAATAAAGAGGATAGATTTCATGTCAGAACATGTCGCATTAAACCCTTCAGAAATTAGCGAACTGATTAGAAAGAAAATTGAAAGTTTTAACGTTGCTTCCGAAGCGCGTAACGAAGGAACCATCGTCAGCTTGAAAGACGGTATTGTTCGTCTGCATGGTCTTGAAGACGTAATGCAGGGTGAAATGATTGAGTTCCCCGGCGGTATATACGGTCTGGCGCTGAACCTTGAGCGTGATTCTGTTGGTGCCGTTATCATGGGTGACGCATCCAGCTTGTCCGAAGGACAAAAAGGCCGTTGCACCGGACGTATTCTTGAAGTACCCGTTGGTCCAGGCTTGCTGGGACGCGTTGTTGACGCACTCGGTAACCCCATTGACGGTAAAGGCCCAATTGAAGCCGCCAAAATGTCACCTATCGAAAAAGTCGCACCTGGCGTTATTGCCCGTCAATCGGTTGACCAGCCTGTACAAACGGGATTGAAAGCGATTGATGCCATGATTCCTGTGGGTCGCGGACAACGTGAACTGATCATCGGCGACCGTCAAACCGGTAAAACAGCGATTGCCATTGATGCCATCATCAATCAGAAAGACACCGGTGTGAAATGCATTTACGTGGCTATCGGTCAGAAAGCCTCTTCAATTGCTGCCCTGGTGCGCAAACTGGAAGAACATGGCGCCATGGCGCACACCATCGTCGTTGTGGCCTCTGCCTCTGACGCGGCAGCGCTGCAGTTTATTGCACCTTACTCCGGTTGCTCCATGGGTGAATACTTCATGGAACGCGGTGAAGATGCGTTGATTGTGTACGATGATTTGACCAAACAAGCCTGGGCTTATCGTCAAATTTCCCTGCTGCTGCGCCGCCCACCAGGTCGTGAAGCGTATCCTGGGGATATTTTCTATCTGCATTCACGCTTGCTGGAACGTGCTTCCCGTATCAATGCGACAGAAGTTGAGCGTTTGACCAACGGCGAAGTGGTTGGCAAAACTGGTTCATTGACCGCTCTGCCAATCATTGAAACACAAGCTGGCGACGTGTCCGCATTCGTACCCACCAACGTGATTTCCATCACCGACGGTCAGATTTTCCTGGACGTGGATTTGTTTAACTCCGGTATCCGTCCAGCCATTAACTCCGGTTTGTCTGTATCCCGGGTAGGTGGTGCGGCGCAAACGAAGATCATGAAAAAACTCGGCGGCGGTACACGTCTGGCCCTGGCGCAGTTCCGTGAGCTGGAAGCCTTCTCCCAGTTTGCGTCTGACCTGGACGATGTGACCCGTAAGCAGTTGGAACGTGGTCAACGTATTACCGAGCTGATGAAACAAAAACAATACGCTCCTTTCTCGGTAGCGGACATGGGTATCTCCTTGTTCGTCGCGGAAAAAGGATATCTGGACGATATCCCTGTCAATGAAATTGGCAGTTTTGAAGCGGCTTTACGTGGCTATATGCATGCCTCCCACGCCGCTCTGGTAAACAAAATCAACGAAGCAGGCGCTTACGATAACGAGATTGAAGCGCAGATTAAAGCGGCTGTTGAAGAGTTTAAACGAACTGGTAGCTGGTAATAAACAACTGGTTTTAATTGATTACGCAGGGTGAGAAGCCAGTCTTCGTCACCCTGAACGTTACAGGCGAAGCAAGATATGGCTGGAGCAAAAGAGATCCGTACGAAGATTGCGAGTACCAAAAATACTCAGAAAATCACGCGTGCGATGGAAATGGTTGCAGCAAGTAAAATGCGCAAAACGCAAGAAAGAATGCGTGCATCCAAACCCTATGCAACAAAAATATACGAAGTGGTAAAACACATCGCCCGCGCCAATTCCGAGTATCGCCATCCTTTTATGACGACCCGGGACTTCAAGCGCGCTGGACTGATCGTGGTCACTACCGATCGTGGTTTGTGCGGTGGTTTGAACGCCAACCTGCTGCGTGAATCATTGCGGACTATGCGTCAATGGCAGCAAGAAACCAAAGAAGTGGATGTCTGCGTCATCGGTAAAAAAGGTCTGGCTTTTTTCAAACGGGTTGGCGGACGTGTGATTGCCAGCGTTGATCATCTGGGCGACAAACCCGGTGTCAATGATTTGATCGGTGCCGTAAAAGTCATGCTGGATGCGTTTTACAGCGGCGAAATTGACACCTTGCATATTGTGTATAACGAGTTCGTTAATACCATGACTCAGAAACCTGTGGTCAAGCAGTTGTTACCCTTGCCGGTATCGGAAGAGGACAGCAAAAGCCTTGGTCATCATTGGGATTACATATATGAACCCGATGCCAAAGAGTTACTGGATGCCCTGCTGGAAAGATACATCGAGTTGCAAACCTATCAGGCCGTTGTTGAAAACATCGCTTGCGAGCAAGCGGCGAAAATGATTGCCATGAAGAGCGCGACCGATAACGCAGGCGAACTGATTAAAGAATTTCAATTGGCTTATAACAAAGCCCGACAAGCGGCAATTACTCAGGAATTGGCTGAAATTGTCGGTGGTGCGGCGGCTACATAAGAGGATTAAACATGAGTTCAGGTACAGTGGTTGAAGTAATTGGTGCGATTGTTGACGTTGAGTTTCCACGTGACAATGTTCCCAAAATTAATGACGCGTTGAAGCTGGTTGATGGCGATTTGGTATTTGAAGTTCAGCAACAGCTGGGTGATGGCGTCGTCCGTACGATTGCGATGGGCACTACCGACGGTTTGAAGCGCGGCCTCAAGGCAGATAATACCGGCGAGCCGATTCAGGTTCCTGTTGGTAAAAAGACCCTCGGTCGTATTATGGACGTGTTGGGTCGTCCCATTGACGATGCTGGTCCAATTGGTGCTGAAGAGCATTGGGCTATTCACCGTAAACCGCCAAGTTATGATGATCAGGCTGGCAGCCAGGAGTTGCTGGAAACCGGGATCAAGGTTATTGACTTGCTGTGCCCCTTTGCCAAAGGCGGTAAAGTCGGTTTGTTCGGCGGCGCCGGTGTGGGTAAAACCGTTAACATGATGGAATTGATTCGTAACATCGCAATCGAGCACAGCGGTTACTCCGTATTTGCCGGTGTGGGCGAGCGTACCCGTGAAGGTAACGACTTCTATCACGAAATGAAAGATTCCAACGTACTGGATAAAGTATCACTGGTTTACGGACAAATGAACGAGCCGCCAGGCAACCGTCTGCGTGTGGCTTTGACAGGTCTGACCATGGCTGAGAAATTCCGTGACGAAGGCCGTGACGTTCTGTTGTTCATCGACAACATTTACCGTTACACGCTGGCCGGGGTTGAAGTATCGGCGCTGCTGGGTCGTATGCCATCTGCTGTAGGCTATCAGCCAACGCTGGCGGAAGAAATGGGTATGTTGCAAGAGCGTATTACCTCAACGAAAACGGGTTCCATTACGTCTATTCAAGCCGTATACGTACCTGCGGACGACTTGACTGACCCATCACCGGCTACAACCTTCGCGCATTTGGATGCGACCGTTGTACTGTCACGTCAAATTGCCGAGCTGGGTATTTACCCGGCGGTGGATCCACTGGATTCTACCTCTCGTCAGCTGGATCCTTTAATCGTTGGTCAAGAGCATTACGATACAGCACGACGTGTTCAGCAAACGTTACAACGTTACAAAGAATTGAAAGATATTATCGCGATTCTGGGTATGGACGAGTTGTCTGAAGATGACAAACGTGTGGTAACCCGTGCGCGTAAAATCCAGCGCTTCCTGTCGCAGCCGTTCTTCGTGGCCGAAGTATTCACCGGTTCGCCTGGTAAATACGTATCACTGAAAGATACCATCAAAGGCTTCCAGGGTATTTTGGCTGGTGAGTACGATGATCTGCCAGAGCAGGCTTTCTACATGGTCGGCAGCATCGAAGAAGCGGTCGCGAAAGCCAAAACTTTATGAGGCAAGATACTATGGCAATTACAACTCATTTGGACATTGTCAGCGCGGAACAAGAAATTTTTTCCGGCGTTGTTGAAATGGTTGTGGCAACAGGTGACTTGGGCGAAATTGGTGTTACGCCCGGTCACGCGCCTTTGTTGACGGTGTTGAAGCCCGGAGAAATCCGGGTGACGCTTCCTGGCGGCGCCCAGGAAATTTATTATATGTCGGGTGGTATGCTGGAGGTTCAGCCTTATCATGTGACGGTTCTTGCGGATGTGGTTGAGCGTGCGGAAAGTCTGGACGAAGCCGCTGCCCTGGCTGCCAA
>Ga0209066_10004993_pt1 | contig 14209 bp, 14 predicted proteins | sample All_14_2_FD_187198 | JGI IMG/M metagenome (GOLD analysis project Ga0209066, IMG submission 187198) | Freshwater microbial communities in response to fracking from Pennsylvania, USA - Allegheny Zone_MetaG_DW_15 (SPAdes) (version 2) ...
CAAGAGCTACCGACTCAAGGAGGCCGCCGCGCGCCTGGCCATCACCCCTGACCCCGCATAATCACCCCGTCCTGCCTGGAGCAGTTTGACTGGCCAACAGTGGAGCAGTTTGGGGTGGCCATCGGGGCCCAAGATCCAACGCCAAGTTATCGCTATGGAAATCTCAAGGCAACCGCGCCTTCAGGTAACGCAAATGACACCCATGCTGCAGCGATCGCTTATCTCCGTTATCTGTCAGACGGCGTTGGTCCCATGGCTGCCGGAGCATTGACCTTTGCGACACCAGATGAGCGCGCTTCGTTCCAGCGGGTGGTAGAGGCTGGCATCGGCGAGTTGGGTGCATTTCTCGAGCACGAGGGCATCATTTGATCGATTTCCACAGTCACCTGGATCTGTATCCGAATGCCCTGAGCCTGCTCCCACAAGTTGCGAAGCAGAACATCTTTACGCTGGTTGTTTCCACAAGTCCCAGAGCTTGGTTGGCCACATCGCGAGTATTTGCGGGGTATTCCAACATCAAGGTGGCCCTTGGACTTCATCCAGAGATAGCCGTTGCGAAGGCGGCGGAGATGGATCTCTTGGTCAGTCTCGTAGCGCAAGCCGAGTTCATCGGCGAGATCGGTCTGGATGGATCGCCACGCTTCAAGCATTCGCTGGCACTGCAGCGAAGGATATTGGATGTGGTCCTTGCGGAATGCGAGCGTGTCGGCGGGCGAGTCATGAGTCTGCACTCTCGTGGTGCGGCGGACCAAGTTCTGGATGCTCTAGAGGCACATCCGAAAGCTGGCACGCCTGTGCTTCATTGGTTTTCTGGCACGAAGAAACAGCTACGTCGCGCGGTTGATCAGGGTGCCTGGTTCAGTGTCGGGCCCTCGATGGTTGCGAGTGAGAAAGGTCGGCAGCTCGTGGCAGAAATGCCTGCTGCCAACGTGTTGCTGGAGACGGACGGACCATTTGCAACCAAGGCGGATGGAACGCCGTGGTTCCCATGGGAAACAGTCCATGCAGTTCAGACGTTGTGCGGCCTTTGGAAGATGCCGGTTGAACAGGTTCGTGGGCAGCTAGTTTCCAACCTCAAAACTATCGTGCCAGGACTGTTGACTACTGGCGGGATCGAATGACCAGCAGAGAAAAACGCACCATTTCGTATGTCACTCAAATGCACTTCAAATGATCAAGAACTGCTCTCCATCGATTTCGATAATGAGGGCTGGGAAAATCTGCGGGCGCGAAACCGAAAAGATCGTGCGTTGAAGATGACATGCTGCGGCGCTGACGTGGTGCTTCGGCAAACGAAGCTCGGTACCCAGTACTTCGCCCATGCCAAGAAGGGGCGTTGCACGGCCGTTACAGACACGGCAGAGGCCATGATTGCAAGAGAGGCAATCGCCAAAGCGGTGCGACGCGCGGGATGGAATGCTTCGCTCGAAATGCCTAGAGCACCGGTTGAAGAAGGCGGGTGGACGCTCGACGTGCAGGCAGACCGCGAGGGAGGGAAGCCGGTGGCGTTCAAGGTCCAATGGGGGCGCTTGCCGTTGGATGAAGTGGCTCACTACCAGGCCATGTCTCAGGCTGCGGGAATCCGCACACTCTGGTTCATGCGGCAGCAGGGCATTCCAGTCGAAAAGGCTACTCCGGCATTCAGGCTTAGCCATGATGTTGATACCAACACGTGCTTTGTGTCCTTGCCGGGGCCTTGCTACCATCCAGTTTTCGCGAGCAGCAAGAACAGCGAAGGCCCGAACTACTGGCAGCAGCACGTCGATCTGGGCAGCTTTGTCGAAGGTGCATTGGCGGGGAAGTTGCGCTTTGCACCACAGGTTGGGTGCACCTTGCCGTTGGACGTTTGCGTTGCATACACCGAGTGCTGGCGCTGCAAGAAGACGACGGGCCTCGTTATCGACCTATGCTTCGCAGCCAGTCGGGTGCTTCAGGGTGCCGCAGACGTAACCGCGAATATCTACGACTTCGACGACGAGCGTAGGGGAGCCGACCTGTTGATGGCAACGCTGCCGGTCGAAACCCTTGCACGCCACGGCATCGGTGCGATCAAGCCGCGATTCAGTCGAACGGAAGGGCGGACCTGCCTTTCCAACGGGTGTATCCACTGCGACGCGCTGCAAGGGCGTTTCTTCGACCACGAGGTCGCCTACGACGCGCAGCCGGTCTTAAGTGTCGATGTGCTGTTCGACGACCGCTGGGTTTCTCACCTGGAGGATCGGGATGCCATCGATAGGTGGTGGTTTGACGATCGACCATGCGACGGTGCCGCAGAGGATGCTCCACAGAGCTAAACTTTTTGGTGTCCCGCAAAGAGGACGCCACGATCGCTTCCAGGACCAGGCTTGGTGCTTGACGCCTCAAACCGTGAGTGCAGTTCAACCCACATTTTCAGGCTCGCCGTGTACACTAGAAAGCGCGTTATGGCTGTCGGTTGACCGGCAACCATCGTTGCAATCACCGCCTTTTAGCGTCGGTAAAAATGACGGTAGAAAGAAATCTTGGAACTCCAATAACCTAGTGTTCATGCGGCTCTCAAGGTGCCGGAAATGATCGAGTGGGAGTGAGGGGTTTCCCTACTCAACTACGCTGTCTCATTCGGCTGTGCGTATAAGGCCTGAAGGACGCGTATCGGATGGGGATTTCGGCGTTGGTGTGCGGGATTCGCGTCGGACCAGAAGCCGCACTCAAGGCCCGTCGTCGCCAGCGCGATACCCGCGTCGAGCAGGGCATGGAGCGGCATGCAGCCGTACAGGGCGTTGCTGCAATCAGATCATGACGAGCGCTGCCGTGAATAGCAAGGCTGACCCGATGGAAGCCATGGTGCGCACGTGATTCCAGGCCGTCCAGACATCAAGATATCGATGCCACAGGGCTGTTGTTTGCGTAGCTTCTGCGCTGGAAGCAAGTTGATTGTTCAGCGGCACATTGCAGACCAACGTGACGCCGAGACACCCGACGAGATAGGTGAAGCTAGCCGTAAGCACCAACTTTCCACTGATCAGGTTCCACCACCCTAGTGATCCCCCGCCTGCAAGCACACAGACAACAGCAGTTCCTAGGAACAAGGACATAAAGATCGGATTGATGACGCTCACGTTGATGGCCTTCATCGCTGCTATGCCTTTTTCAGGTGTAAGGCTGCCGAGCGCCGACATCACGAAAGACGAGAATGCGAAAAAAATGCCACCAACAAGGCCGCTGCCAACAGCCGCAGCGAGAACCAGCGCCATGAGGGCGCGTTCAGACACGTGTCCCCCAAACGCCAGTGGCAGCAGTACGCTTCACATATTCTGTAAAGTCTCTTGGCGGACGGCCGAGCGCGCGTTCAACACCGTCGGCAACTTGAGTATTGCGTCCATCAAGCACGGTGGTGAACAGGTAAATAATCAGATCGATCATTGGGATCGGAACGTGGGCCTCCCGCAGGGCCTCCTGGTACTGCTCGGGCGTGACAGAGATAAATTTCAGATCTCGTCCCGTGGCAAAAGCAATCTCACTTATTGCATCAGGGAAGCTTAGTGCGCGAGGACCACTCAGTTCGTAAAGTTGACCTGAATGTGTCCCGTCAGTCAGTGCAGTTACTGCAACATCGGCGATGTCTTCAATATCGACAAATGGCTCGGCCACTGCCGCAGTAGGTAGAGCAATCTCACCCTTGAGGATAGGTTCAAGGAAGAAGCTTTCGCTGAAGTTCTGACTGAACCAACTGGAGCGCAGAATAGTCCAATCCGTTTCAGTGGCCTGCAGTGCTCGTTCTGCGTGCGTAGCTTCGATTTCGCCTCTACCCGACAGTAAAACCATTTGCTTCACACCACAGCTCACGGCCAGTGCAAAAAAGGCCTGAACAGTTTCAAGCGCACCTGGCGTGGCAAGGTCAGGTTGGTAGCTGACATAGACAGAATGTACGCCGCTGAGTGCAGACTTCCAGGTGTTTGGATCACACCAGTCAAAGCCAGTGCTTGCCGCGCGAGATCCGATTCTCACTGTTCTGTTCATTGCTCGCAGCCGTTCCGCCACTCGACGGCCAGTCTTACCGTTCCCGCCAAGTACGAGGACGGGCGCATCATTCACGCTTGCATTTTTCATCAAAGTCTCCATGTGATAATGTGAGAGATGCTCACATAAAACATGATAATTGCTCATGTTTGTGAAGTCAATGACCCAGCCGTGTGGAGGTGTTTGGTATGCGTGATGGACAGGATCTGAAGCAGAGCCTTCATAACGGCACGTCGGAAAGGAGGCGCCAACCTGCGCAGCAGCGAAGCCGGGAGCGGTTGGAGCGCATCCTGGTTGTTGCGTCGACACTGATTGCGAGCAAAGGAAGTGATCAGGTGACCATGAGTGAAATCGCTGAGTTGGCGGAGATCTCGATCGGCTCGCTGTACCAGTACTTCCCTGACAAGCGCTCGGTTATCCGCAGCTTGGCCGAAACCCATGCCGAAGAGTGTCACCGGTGCATAGAAGAAGCGTTTGCAGATGTGCACGACAAGACGGGATTGTTGGCTGCGTTCTCAACGCTCGTCGATCAGTATTACCGCATCCTCCTGAACAATCCCGTGATGCGCGATGTCTCATATGCCATGCGAGCCGACAAAGAGCTCGCAGCAGTAGAGCTTGCACAAAGTCGATCGAGTGCTGCGCTGCTTGCGGCTGCTATCCAGCGTGTGTTCGCAGGCGCCAACCGCAAGAAGCTGGGCGTGTCGTCTTTTCTTATCTGGCAGTTGGGTGAAGAAGCGCTGAGGCTGGCGCTGGCACACGAGCCACGTGAGGCTGCGATACTGATCGGAACCTACAAGCGAATGAGCTTGCAGGCCATCGCGAACCCTGAGTAATGTGTTGAAGTCAGAGAGCGTTGACGGTGCACATGCCAGGGCGGTTGGACAGAATGACCACCAGACCTTGCGCAGGCAAGTGGGCCAGCCCCGAGATACAGACGCCCGCTGTCATCTGCGCCATCAAACAAGCACTGCCCTGGGCCAGGCCATGCTTGCCACACGCGCATCGAATTCCTGCGCGGTGCGCGCAAAGCGCCTTGCCACCGGTCGAACCAAACTGCGCAAAGGCGTGCACTGAAGGCGCGACAGGCAGTCGACTCCAGCAAATCGACGATGTTGATCTCCCTTGCGTCGCCTGATGGGGTGGGCGCATTGCACTGCATGACAAGCTCTGCAAGAATACGCAGACATGCCCAATCTGATCAAGATCCTCATTGTCTGGCTCTGTGCACTGTCATTCCCTTTACAGGGTTTGGCAGCCGTGTCCATGGCGTCGTGCGGATCGGTTCACCAGCATCAGATGAGCAAGCGGCTGGCCCCTTCGGCGCAAGATGTCGAACCGGGTGTCACGCACGCTGACGGGGGGCATCATCATGATGCCGATCATTCGACTCAGGCGTCTGCGCATGCCAGCGCAGACAAATGCAGCGTGTGTGCATCGTGCTGTGCCAACGTCGCCATGGTGGCGCCCGTCGTGCGCTGGCTTGCAGCAAGCCAGTTGCCTGCTGCGCTGGTGGTGAAGCCCAGCGTGGGGCGACCATCCTTCCACCCTGATGGCCTGGACCGTCCTCCTCGATCCTCCTTGGCTTGACTCAGAGGCCGTGCCCACGCGCGGCTGAACCGTTTCAATCTACGAGGAATCTCCCATGTCGATTTCATCCTGGGCCTGCGCCTGGGCGATGGCTGCACTGAGCTGTGCGCTGCCATGGCCACTCGCGGCCACAACCCTTGATACACGTCAAGTGCCAGCCCATCCGGCGGATGCCGTCTCGCCCGTGCCTGCCGTGGTCTACCAATCACCCTTCTCAAGCCTGCGCCGCCCGGGCACCCCCGAGGTGTCCAACTGGCGCCAGAGCAACGAGGTGGTCTTGCAACGCGGGGGCTGGCGCCAATATGCGAAGCAAGCTCAATCGCCCGCGTCGTCCGCGTCCACGCCCGATGTCGGGCAAGGCGACAAGTGAGGCCAGGCATGCAGCATATTCACAATGCAACACCATGCTGGCGCTCGCTGGCGATGGCCTCCTGCCTGCTTGTTCTGGGTGGCTGTACGTCATTCGTGCCTGGCCAGGGCTTTGGCGAGATCGAGCAGGCCACTCAAGAACGCACGGGGCTCAAGGCGCAGTGGCATAACGACGACCCAGGCCAATCCAGGGCCAGGGACGAGGTCGCCAGGCTGCTGAGCCGTCCACTCTCGGTTGACGCCGCCGCTCAAGTGGCCTTGCTCAACAACCGCGGCTTGCAAGCGGCCTATGCTGAACTGGGTATCGCCCAGGCTGACCAGGTGCAGGCCAGCCGACTGCCCAACCCCGGGTTCTCATTCGGCAGACTGCGCCGTGGCGACGAGATCGAGTTCGAGCGCGGCCTGCATGTCAACATCGCCAGGCTCTTGAGTGCGCCCATCGTGTCGGGCATCGAAGCCCGGCGCTTTGAGCAAGTCCAGCGCATGGCGACACTCGAAACGCTGAGCCTGGTCGCCGACGTGCGCAAAGCCTGGTACAGCACCGTGGCTGCGGGGGAGTCCGTTCGCTACATGCGGCAGGTGCTCAAGGCTGCTGAAGCGGGTGAAGACCTGGCATCTCGGCTGGCCAAGGCCGGCAACTGGAACAAGATCGACCACGCACGCGAGCAAGGCTTTTACGCCGATGCGGCATTGAACCTGGCCAGGGCCTCCCAGGCCGAGGTCATCGCGCGTGAGCGCCTGACCCGCTTGATGGGGCTGTGGGGTGAACAGACCCGGTTCACCTTGCCTGAACGTTTGCCGGACTTGCCACCCAGCCCCACTGATCAGCCTGACATCGAGCAGGCCGCCATGGCGCAAAGGCTGGACGTGCAGGCCCTGCGGGCGCAAAGCGAAGGGCTGGCCCGCAACCTGGGCCTCAACAGGGTGACGCGCTTCATCAACGTGCTGGAACTGGGCGGGGTCAGCAATGCTTCCAACGAGGCGCCGACCCAGCGTGGGTATGAGATCACCCTGGAGATCCCGCTGTTCGACTGGGGTGGCGCCCGCGTGGCCAAGGCAGAGGCCCTGTACATGCAGTCGCTAAACAGGCTGGCGCAAACAGCGGTCGAGGCGCGCTCTGAAGTCCGTCAGTCCTACCTGGGCTACCGCACCAGCTTCGATATTGCGCGGCACTACCGCGACGAGATCGTGCCCACGCGCAAGCGCATCTCCGACGAGAACCTGCTCCGCTACAACGGCATGTTCATCAGCGTGTTTGACCTGCTGGCCGACGCGCGCTCGCAAGTCATGGCCGTCAACGGTTATATCGATGCCCTGCGTGATTTCTGGCTCGCCCAAGCGGACCTGGACATGGCCATGGTCGGCAAGCCTTCACCCGTCGCCAACGTGGGCGTGCGTGCAGACAGTGAAGCATCCGCAACGGCTGGCCACTGAAGGCCCATCATTCAACTGAATCCGGACTCCATCATGCGAAACAGAAGAAGTTTTCTCCAGAGCCTGGGCATCACAGGTGGTGCCGTGGCCGCGGCCTCGGTGAGCCGTGTGGCCATGGCCGCCTTGCCCGAACCCGTCATTCAGACCTCACCTGACACCATGCCGCCGCACATGCCTGGCACGGGTCTGCCTTACAACCCGGTGGTCACCCTCAATGGCTGGACCCTGCCTTGGCGCATGAACCAGGGCGTCAAGGAATTCCACCTGGTGGCCGAGCCAGTAGTGCGCGAACTGGCGCCCGGCACCAAGGCCCACCTGTGGGGCTACAACGGCCAGTCGCCAGGGCCCACCATCGAAGTGGTTGAAGGCGATCGCCTGCGCATCTTCGTGACCAACAAGTTGCCCGAGCACACCACCATGCACTGGCACGGCCAACGTCTGCCCAATGGCATGGACGGCGTGGGAGGCCTGACCCAGCCAACCATCCAGCCGGGCAAGACCTATGTCTATGAGTTTGTAGCCCGGCGTCCGGGCACCTTCATGTACCACCCTCATGCCGACGAGATGACGCAGATGGCCATGGGCATGATGGGCTTTTGGGTGACGCACCCCAAAGGCAAGCACCCTTTGATCGATGAGGTGCAGCGCGACTACTGCTTTCTGCTCAGCGCCTATGACATCGAGCCTGGCAGCTACACGCCGCGGATCATGACCATGCTCAACCAGAACCTGTGGACCTGGAACAGCCGCATGTTCCCGGGCATCTCGCCCCTGGTTGCGCGCCAGAACGACAAGGTGCGCATCCGCATCGGCAACCTCACCATGACCAACCACCCCATCCACCTGCATGGACACGAGTTCATGGTCACGGGCACCGACGGTGGCCCGACGCCCAAGTCCGCGCGCTGGTCGGAGGTCACCACCGACGTGGCGGTGGGGCAGATGCGCCAGATCGAGTTCATCGCCGACGAGGAGGGCGACTGGGCCTTCCACTGCCACAAGAGCCACCACACCATGAACGCGATGGGGCACGATATCCCCACCATGATCGGGGTGGACCATCAGGATGTCTCCAGGCAGATCACCCAGTTGATACCTGACTACATGGTGATGGGCGAGCGCGGCATGGCAGACATGGCCGAGATGGAAATGCCCTTGCCCGACAACACCGTGCCCATGATGACCGGGCAGGGCCCCTACGGCTCTGTCGAGATGGGCGGGATGTTCTCGACACTGAAGGTGCGCAAGCACCTCAAGGCAGGTGACTACCGCGACCCTGGCTGGTACAGCCCACCTGCAGGCACCGTGGCCTATGAATGGAAGGGCGGGTTGACCGAGCCCGTTCGACAGAAGGCCGCGCAGGTCAGCAAGGGGGATCAGCCTGGCATCGAAGTGCAGGTACGCAAACCCAGCGGCCACGCGGGCCACTGAAGTCAGCCTGGTGATTGGAGGGCTTGCGCAAGCGCCACCACCGACAGCGGCGCGCAGCCCTCTGCCTTGTTGCTGATGGTCACGTAAGCCGGGTGACCGGCATCGGTCGTGGCCTTGATCACCTTGACCAGCACCGATCGCGTAGCCGGATCAGGATCCTGCATGCGGTCGAAGGGGGCGTAGTCGGTTCGAGCCTCTTCATAGCCAAAGGGGCCGTGCCGCATGTTCAGGTTCCATCGGCACACAAAGGGCCCAGGCCAGAGCCGGCGCAATATGGGCAGTTGTTCGCTGATGGGTGGCATCTTGGGGTGCAGACACAAGCAATAACGCGCCCCCACATCGCGCAGCAAGGCGGTGAACTCGGGCGTGAGAAAGGCCGGGTCCCGCACCTCGACGGCGATGACGCCATCAGGTGCAACAGGCTTGAGCGCAGGCAGTGCCCGCAACATGTCGTGCAGGCGGTCCAGCACACGCTGCATCTGGCGCAGCAAATCCGGCGGCAAGGGGCTGATCTGGAACACCAGCGCGCCGATCTTGTGGCCCAGGCCATCCAGCGCAGGTTGCACGAACTCGTCAAGCGCCAGGCGCGGGTCGAGGAACAAGGGGTTGGGCTGCACGCTTCGGCCCTGCTCATTGCGCACCATGGCGTCGGCCACCGCACTGGGCGCCTTGACGACAAAGCGAAACGCATCGGGCACCTGGGCGGCGTAAAGCGCGTACTGGCTGGCGGTCAGGGCGCGGTAAAAGCCACGGTCGATGCTGACCGCGCGCAGCAAAGGATGCTGGGCGTAGGCCGTCAGGCCTTGCCTGGACAGCATCGTCTCCGAGTAGTCGCCATCCCAGACCTTGCCGGCCCAGCCAGGGTAGGTCCACGACGACGTGCCAAGCCGCAGCAAAACAGGCAAGGCGGACGCCAGTGCGACATGATCGGCCTCGATCGGCGCAGGCTGAACGCCCAGACCCCGTCGCCTGGATGGCGCACGGGGGGCTTGCTCAGGTGGTGCTTGACCTGGCGTGGGTTCGGGTTCAGGAAAGAGTGCGTCTTGCATGGGGCATGCGTGGTGTTACCTCGGGCACGCAAGCGATAATGCCAGCCAATCGCACTGCTTGACCCAACCCTGGAGCGCAAAACCCCGTGAGTGCCTCAGACCTGCATCCCCTGGCCGACGAACAGGCCATGCGCATCGCGCTGGACCAGGCCCACAACGCCTGGCTGGCGGGCGAGGTGCCGGTGGGGGCGGTCATCATGCGTCAGGGGCAGGTGATCGCCACGGGCTACAACCGCCCCATCACCACGCACGACCCCACCGCGCACGCCGAGATAGTCGCCCTGCGCCATGCCGCTCAGTTGCTGAGCAACTACCGCCTGCCGGAGTGCGAGCTCTACGTGACGCTGGAGCCCTGCGCCATGTGTGCGATGGCGCTCATGCACGCCCGGTTCAAGCGGGTGGTGTTTGCGGCCACCGACCCCAAAACCGGCGTGGCCGGCTCGGTGATCGATCTGTTCGCCAACCGCCAGCTCAACCACCACACCGAGATCATCGGCGGGGTGCTCGCCGAAGCCAGCAGCCAGATGCTCAAACAGTTCTTTGCCGAGCGGCGCGCACAGATCAAAGCGCACCGAGAGGAACGCCGTACGGCTTCGGTACGCCAGGCGCTGCACGGCATGGATGTGATCGAGGGCATGTCCGACGATCTGCCCGATGCCATCCCGGTCGGGCAGGTGATCGAGGTGCCGGACGGCTACGGAAACTGAGCCCTGCCCACCAAAGAGAAAGGGAGCCGAAGCTCCCTTTTTGCATCACATGCCCGCGTAGTTCGGGCCGCCGCCGCCTTCAGGCGTGATCCAGACGATGTTCTGGGTCGGGTCCTTGATGTCGCAGGTCTTGCAATGCACGCAGTTCTGCGCATTGATCTGCAGGCGGTCGCTGTTGTCCTCGTTCTTCACGAACTCGTACACACCGGCCGGGCAGTAGCGCGACTCGGGGCCAGCGTACTTGGCCAGATTGGTCTGCACCGGCACCGACGCGTTCTTGAGCGTCAGGTGAGCCGGCTGATGCTCTTCGTGGTTGGTGTTGGACACGAACACCGAGCTCAGGCGATCGAAGGTGTACTTGCCATCAGGCTTGGGGTACTCGATCTTGGCCGACTCTGCCGCAGGGCGCAGGTAGGTGTGGTCGGCCGCTGGCGTCTTGAGTGTCCAGGGCGGTGCCTTGATGCCCAGCTTGGGCAGCAGCCAGTGCTCGACACCCGTCATGATCATGCCGACATACATACCCTTCTTGAACCAGGGCTTGAAGTTGCTGGCGCCCTTGAGCTCTTCGTGCAGCCAGCTTTGTTCGAAAGCGGCAGGGTAGGCGCTCAGCTCGTCAGCCTGACGGCCAGCGATCACGGCGTCAAACGCAGCTTCGGCGCACAGCATGCCCGTCTTGATGGCGGCATGGCTGCCCTTGATGCGCGAGGCGTTCATGTAGCCGGCGTCGCAACCGATCAGGGCGCCACCAGGGAACACGGTCTTGGGCAGGCTGGGCAGGCTGCCGTTGTTGATGGCACGGGCGCCGTAGCTCAGGCGCTTGCCGCCTTCGATGTGCGCCATGATGCTGGGGTGCTTCTTCCAGCGCTGCATTTCTTCGAAGGGGCTCAGCCAGGGGTTCTTGTAGTCGAGGCCGACCACAAAGCCCAGGGTGACCTTGTTGCCTTCCAGGTGATACAGGAAGCCACCACCGAAGGTTTCGGTGTCCATGGGCCAGCCGGCGGTGTGCACCACCAGACCAGGCTTGGCCTTGGCTGGGTCGATTTCCCACAGTTCCTTGATGCCGATACCGAAGCTCTGAGGCGCCTTGCCATCGGTGAGCTTGTACTTGGCGATCAGTTGCTTGCCCAGGTGGCCGCGAGCGCCTTCTGCAAAGATGGTGTACTTGCCCAGCAGTTCCATGCCCAACTGGAAGTTGTCGGTGGGTTCGCCGGACTTGTCGATGCCCATGTTGCCGGTGGCCACGCCCTTGACGGCACCCTTGTCGTCGTACAGCACCTCTGCGGCCGCAAAGCCGGGGAAGATTTCCACGCCGAGTGCCTCAGCTTGTTCAGCCAGCCAGCGGGTGACGGCACCCAGGCTGATGACGTAGTTGCCATCGTTGTGGAAGTTGTTGGGCACGAAGGCGTCAGGGGTCTTGAAAACGCCTGTCTCGCTGGTCATGAACAGCACTTCGTCAGACGTGACGGGCTGGTTCAGTGGCGCACCCAACTCTTTCCAGTTCGGGAACAGCTCGGTGATGGAGCGCGGATCCATCACGGCGCCCGACAGGATGTGCGCACCGGGCTCGGAGCCCTTTTCCAGCACGACGACGTTGATTTCCTTGCCCGCTTTTTCGGCCAGTTGTTTCAGACGAATGGCGGTGGCCAGACCTGCGGGGCCAGCACCCACGATCACGACGTCGTATTCCATCGACTCGCGGGGCCCGAACTGCTCAAGGATTGCCTGTGGCGTCATCATGATTCCTTCTGTTTATACAAAACAGGTATCAGTTGTATTTGATCAAGCCCGCGATTCTAAGTCGTGCTCGACCCCGCATTCTGTCAAAAAATAGCACGACCGTTCGAAAATCTCCCCCGCATTGACGGGGGATCAAGAATGACTGTTGTCTACCCGCCTAGTTCAGGGATGTTTGCGTGACAGCCATGCTAAGGTTTGCAGTTGATATCGACTGGATGGAGAACCTGGCTATGAGTTACACGATTGACCTGTCTGGCCGCGTGGCCCTGATCACGGGCGCATCCAGCGGCCTGGGCACGCAGTTTGCCCACACCCTGGCCAAAGCGGGTGCTGCGGTGGTGCTGGCAGGCCGTCGTGTCGAGAGGCTCAAGACGTTGCGCTCCGAGATCGAGGCTTATGGCGGCGATGCCCACGTGGTGGGGCTGGATGTGACCGATGTCGACAGCATCAAGTCCGCCGTGGCCCACGCCGAGACCGAGGTCGGCTCCATCGACATCCTGATCAACAACTCGGGCGTGAGCACCACCGAGCGCCTGATCGACGTCAGCGAAGACAGCTATGACTTCGTCTTCAACACCAACACGCGCGGGGCCTTCTTCGTCGCGCAAGAGGTGGCCAAACGCATGCTGGCGCGGGCCAAGGGCTCAGCACCGGGCACCTACACGGGCGGGCGCATCATCAACATTGCCTCGGCCGCGGGTTTGCGCACCATGCCCCAGATCGGCGTCTACTGCATGAGCAAGGCCGCCACGATCCACATGACCAAGGTGATGGCGGCCGAGTGGGGTCGTTTTGGCATCACCAGCAATGCCGTCTGCCCTGGCTACATCGACACCGAGATCAACCACCACCACTGGGAGACCGAGGGCGGCAAGAAGCTCATCAGCATGTTGCCGCGCAAGCGCATCGGGCAACCCAAGGACCTGGACGCGCTGGTCGTGATGCTGTGCTCGGCAGAGAGCGACTTCATCAACGGCGCGGTGATTTCAGCCGATGACGGCATGGTCGCCGCTTGAAATCGGGCTGTGGCGACCGCATCTGATGTACATCGACTCGTTTTGAGTCTGGCGTCTTTCATCACACCATGCGACTCGACATACCTGAACACAAGATCCTGGTCCACGAACTGTCCCTGCCCATCTTCTGGGGCGACATGGACGCCCTTGGGCACGTCAACAACACGGTCTACTTCAAGTACATGGAGCAGGCCCGGGTCTCCTGGATCGAGGCCATCAGCGGGTCCGTGGGCGGGGACAAAGAAGGCCCGGTGATCGCCAATGCCTTCTTCAACTTCTACCGCCCGCTGGTGTTTCCCGGCGACCTGGTGGTCAAGCTCTATGTGGCCGACCCTGGGCGCACGAGCATCGACACCTTTGTGACCATCGAGCGTGCGGACGAACCTGGTTCGCCTTACGCTGCGGGCGGTGCCACCCTGGTCTGGGTCAGCGCAGAAGATGGCCGACCTGTGCCTTTGCCGGGCCCCATTCGGGCGCTGAAAGGTGTGCCACCCGCGCTGCCGGGCGCCGACACGCCTCCTGCACTGCCTGGCAAGTAACGGCCGATCCCTGCACAAAGCGACCTGGTACGGCATGGCGCTGGCCCCTGGGCGACATGCCGTCACCTGCGAAACAACACACCGACGCGCTGGAGTCAGATCAGCGCGTCTTTTTCATCCAATTCACTGGATTTTTCCAGGCGACCGGGTGTACGCTTTCCATGTTGCAGTGCAGCGAAAGCTGCCCTAATGAACCCCTGTTGCAAGGAGCGATTGGATGAACAAGGTCTATCCCGACGCCGCCAGCGCGCTGGCTGGGATTGTGAAAGACGGGCAATTGCTCGCGGTCGGGGGCTTTGGCCTCTGTGGCATCCCTGAAGCACTGATCGACGCCTTGC
>Ga0209066_10004994_pt1 | contig 14208 bp, 9 predicted proteins | sample All_14_2_FD_187198 | JGI IMG/M metagenome (GOLD analysis project Ga0209066, IMG submission 187198) | Freshwater microbial communities in response to fracking from Pennsylvania, USA - Allegheny Zone_MetaG_DW_15 (SPAdes) (version 2) ...
CATCCGCGCAGAATCGGTTAGGGTCAATCCAGGGTCACTCCTGAATCGCGCTAAGGCGAGCTGCGCTACTCCGACGCGATCACGGGCGGGTGTAGCCCGTACCGTGCGACGACTCGCTCGTCAGGCCATCTGTCTGCTCTTCAGGACATGATTCGCGCAAGTGCCCCTGCGGCGAGGGCAAAGAAGATGCCGACGCCGAGGACGACGATGCACCCGCCGCCCGTTACCGTTTTGCCTACTTTGCATTGCCTTCCACTCTTTGTCAGCGGGATGCCGATGGATCTCGACATCCTTGACTTGGCTGCGGAGATGCCCGTCGCTCGCTTCCATGAGAACCCACCTCTATTCATCTTGCCCCCCTATCTGTTGATGACGCCCCGTCAGCGACCACCAACACCCAGAGCCGTAGGCGAATGGACGTTGGGTGTGTCGCCGGATTCGCAATCTACAATTGCGGTGGATACAAAACGACCCATATGGTTGCCAGCCCTACAGTGATCCAGTTGATTGCCCACAAGACCATGAATGCGCTTCTTGAAAATCGCTCCTTCCAAATAAGCTTCACGGTCATCAGTTCAAGCGCGGCATTGATCGCCCCGCCAATAATCGGCACAAAGAACCATGCGACAGGATTGAATGTGCCCCAGTCGAATATCCACATGACCAGTGCGCCAAGTGACAGTTCCCATACGATCCCTGAAAACGGACGCGCGACTAGACCAATTATTCCAGAGGCGGCATTCACCGCAAGCGTGTAAAGCAATGATCGTCCGATGCCCCTCCCGAATAGCCAGCGAAGGGCAAGATATTCAAGCGCCAGACTGAGCCCGATTATCGGAATCGAACTGGCCTTCGTCTCAGCGTAAAGGGCAGGCCAGACGACGTTGGCCAAAGCCGCAGTTGGAAGGATAAACAGGATACCGGCTGTTATCGTCTTTCTCATATGCTCGGATGTTGGGCTCTCAGTGCCTTCTCTTGATCAGTTTGCTCTTCAGTCCAATACTGAACTGTCCGATGATCTTGCCGCTCTGCATGTCTGCCAGATCGAAATCAACTGTGCCGTGTGACGACAGTGCGCAGCCGACAGGCTTCGTCCATGGGATGCTGTCACACACCAAGGTTGTCACGTTTGTCTCGCCTTTGAACGAAATGCCGAGCCCTTCGACAGTGTGACCGAACTCCTCTCCTGACGACAGGTTGAAAAGAAGATATGGAAAGGTGAAGATAAACGGGTTCTCTGGTCCTTCATGTTCCTGAACTCGCCGCAAGAGTTCTGCCTGCGGCGGGAACTCCTCGATTCTGAAATGAACGTCGGTCGTCGAGGGCCGCTTGGAACATGACAGCGTGCAAGCTGCAAGCAGGGCTATGACTGTGAATCGTTTCATTATCTCCTGAGCCCGTCGCCTTATGGGGAAAAAGTCTCTCTCTTTTTTCTTTCGGTTTGTCGAGGGTTTCGTGACGGAGGACCGGTTACATGACTAATCCCACCGTCATCAGGGCACCAAGGGAGATCGCCAAAGCAATGATGGCCACCCATCTGGGTGAGACTCGTAGCGACCAGATGGCGAATGTAAGGGCGAGCATCGCAAAAGTGATGCGAAGCAGTCCTAAGTGGCCTAGAACGGTGAAGACTGCCTCGGGCGGTCGAGGTGCGTCGGGTGTCTTTCTGAACATGATCTGCCAATGCACAATTCCGTACAACACAAACATCTCAAACGTAGCGATCGAGAAAAGGAGACTAGCGCACGCACAAGGCCAAGACCGGCGCACAACTTCAGGATCAAGAGGTTGTTGATCAGCATCAGATTGCGTAGTTGTTTTTGCGTTGCTAGTCATTTTAGTCCCAACGTCGCCGCTGACGCCGCTGGAAACCAGAGCGAAGCGGCGGTTTTCAACTAGCGTTCATCGGGCTTGTTCGGAGCCCCGCTTTGTTTTCTTTCTTCAATCAGGTTCCGTGCCCACTGATGGGCTTTTTCTCGATCTGACCCAAACATGGCTTGCCGGAGGCTGCCCGGCCACCAAAACACCCAACACAGATAGGGCAACGGCCAGCAGACAAGCAGGTTCATTCCGACATGCCACCACCGGTTGCCGATCCGCTTGTCCCGTGATGACTCCCGAAACACGTGTACCAGCGATGCAAACTGCAACGCAATCCAGACCCAAGTCAATGGATTGGCATAGAGCGGATCAGCGTACACTTCCATTTATCTTTCTTGCTCCGACAGTGTTATTGAGCCTACCTCAAGACAGGTTTAAAACTCATCTAGCCAAGCTCAATCGTACATCTCAATCGTATAGCTTCGTGCGGCAAACATCAAGAGGCGAGTCACAGCAATTCGCCACTTCTGAAGTATTTTGAATTAATTTTGTTTTGCGCCTGCAGCTGAAATAGGCTTAATGCGGCAACGCGGCTTGAATGACACGAAAGTCCTGCATAAGGCCTACCTGAAGGACAGCGTACGGTCACCGCGCGACGCGGGGACACCCATCCCCGCGCCGTGAAGGTCACCGCCTGCGGCGCTGTCAGACGCCGCCGCGTCGCAGGCTCCTAGTGTGCCGGAGCAAGTCATTACAGCGGCATGACCCGATAAAATTTACTGGATGCCGATCCGACAGCGTCGAACACCGTGTTCGTCTTTCCATCCCCGAGGACTGGCGTGCCAAAAGGTTGCCATAAACCGCCTGAGAGGTCTTCACAAGATTCGACCTGGTAACTCCGCCCGTAGTCGGACAGCCAAGAGATTGCAACGGCTTGCGCGATACTCGTCTGATGCGGATCAACAGGACCTAGGTAGGCTTCACTGAAAGTGAGCGAATCAACAGCACCGTTCCCCTGGAACCCGAGTCCGCAAAACATCCGGCTAGAGGTCGCGCACGGCAGCCATGCGCCGCCGCCTCCGGAGGAGGGCACGCCGGGCAGACTATACCCTGCGCCCCAAACGACATTGGTCTGATCGATAAAGACTCTGAAACAGGAAACAGGCAAGTTGCCATCATTGGCGATTTGCAGGGTCAAACGAACCTTCTGCCCCCCGGTCGCAAACTGTATGCCAGAAGAAATGAACTCGTTTGTTAGGCCGCAGTAAACCATGAAACGATTGTTCCAGTCCAGCACCAGGCCAAGCTGTGTGGTCTCGGGATTACCCCACGGCAGAGCTTCGCACGGGATCATCAGCACTGACATATCGACCCAGACATTCTGCGCATGGCCTGTTGTCACATTAAATAGAGAACATCCCTCGGTCCCGATATCCTCTCAATCACACTGACCGCTTTTTTTGCATGTGGTCATTGTTTTTCCCGTTGACTCCCACATTTCAGTACCCCCACCGCTCGTGGCGGACTGGGAGGCGGTTCAGCTCTTCACGGATGAAACGCCACTTGGGCAGGTGCCTGTCCATGAGCGCTGAGAACCTGCTGTTGTGCGTGGGCTCCAGCAGATGCGCCAGCTCGTGGACGACGATGTACTCCAGGCACTCACCGGGCTTCTTGGCCAGCTCCAGGTTGATCAGGATGGACTTGGCCAGGGGGTTGCATGATCCCCAGCGGGTTTTCATCTTCTGCACCCGGACACGGCCGGCGCTCACGCCCATGGTCTTCTCCCACTTAGCAAGCAGCGGCGCGATCTCATCCTTGAGCCGCTGCCTGTACCACTCGTCAATGACCGACTGCCGCTTGGCCTCATCAGCACTGGGCCTGACGCGCAGGATCAGCTTGCTGTGCTTGAGTTCGACGCCGGGCACGCCGTCGTGTTCAACCACCTTGAGCAGGTAGCGGCGGCCCCGGTAGTAGTGGCTTTCACGGTCGCTGTACTCACGCGGTGTCTCTCGCTCCTGTGCGCGGAGCTTCTCCTGCTGCTTCCTGATCCAGGCGAGCTTTGAGAGCGCGAACACGCGGATGGTGTCCAGACCCATGCGCAGAGGCGCGGCGATGCGCACCTTGCCAAGGGGCGGGTACACGCTGAGGTGGACGTTCTTGATGGGCTTCTGCACCACGTCCGCCGTGATCTCGCCGATCTGGATCTGCGTGGCCATCAGTATTCTCTGTGCTGGTAGATGATGTGGAAGATGCGCTCGACCTCGTCCTTGTCTTGCAGGACGCCGTAGAGGCAGCCCTTGACCTCCTGCTCACGGGTATGGACCCCGCGCCAGCCGTCGGGACGGTTCGCCTTCACGGCCTCGTCAACCCTGACAGCCAAAGCCTCGTCCTTGCCGAGGTTGTTGAAGAGGGCCAGCCTACCGGGCGTGTTCAGTTGCGCGGGGGTGTCATCGGCCTGGCCGGCGTGGACCTGCTTCGCCAGCTCGGCGATGCGCTTCAGGTACTCCTCGTAGTCGATGGCCTTCTGCTTGCGGGCGGCGATGATCTCGTCCAGCAACGCCGACATGGAGTCGTAGAAGGCGGGATCGCTCAGCCGCTCCCTGATGATCTTGCTGCGGACGTTGTTCTCGATGGTCTCAGCCACCGCACGCCGGTCGCCCCGGATGCCATTGGGCAGGCTGGCGAGCAGGGCGGCGATGCCGCTGTTCACGAGCAGGTCCAAGAGCGGCATGTCGCCGAAGTCCGAGATCCTGCGCGGCTCGTCGGCCTCGATGTAGGTGTCGATCAGATGCCGCATGTCGGCCTCGTACGCCTTGAGGTCGAGGCACTCGCCGCTGGCATTGCGGATGATCTCACGCAGCTTGAGGTAGCCGTCGAGCTTCTGCTTGATGCCGGCGACCTCGGGCTGGGCGTAACCCGCCGACTCCAACTCGTCGGCGATGCCGGCGTAGGCACGCACAAGGGCGACCACGCCCCGGTAAAGCGCCGCGCGCTGCGGCTCACGCTCCTCTAGGTCCTCAGGGATCTCGGTGTTGCCGCAGAAGTAGTGGATGTGCTCAAGCTCGCCCTTGGGCGGCTCCACGGGCTCGCACAGCAGCGCCAGATGCTCAAGGGCGAAGTCGAGCCGTTCCCGGCCCTTCTTCAGCCGGTCCTGGAGCAGCACCTCGGGGTCGGCACCGCCCGCGCTGTGGTCCAGCTCCGACGTGTAGACCTGGAGCGCACCCGTGCCCTTCTCGTTGACCAGGTTCTTGAACAGATCCTTGTAATCGACGATGTAGCCGAACTCCTTGTCCTCGCCGTCGAGCCGGTTGGTGCGGCAGATCGCCTGGAACAAGCCGTGGTCCTGCATGGATTTGTCGATGTAGAGATAGGTGCAGTGCGGCGCGTCGAAACCGGTGAGCAGCTTGTCCACCACCACCAGGAGCTTCATGTTCGCGGGCTCCTTGGTGAACAGCTCCTTGGCCCGATCCTCGTAGGTCTCGGTCTTGGTCATGCCGGGCTTGGCGTCAACGTCCTTCAGCAGCTCCGTGTAGGTGCTGAAGATGAACTGCTTCTCGGTCTCGGTGGTCGCGCCCGTGTCCTCCTTGGTGATGTCCTGCGTCTGCGGGTTGTAGGAGGTAACGACGGCGCACTTGCCCTTGAGGTACTTCTGGAACAGCGTGTAGTACTTGCAGGCCTCGTAGATGCTGGACGACACCAGGATGGCGTTGCCGCGCTCGCTGCTGAGCCGGGGCTTCACGCCGAAATCGAAAACGACATCGGCCACGACCCTGTCCATGCGGGACTTGGAACTGAGCACCTTCTGCATCGTGCTCCACTGCTGCTTCAGCTCGTCCCTCTGCCAGTCGTTCAGCCCCTTTGTCTTCGCGTTGAACCAGGCGTCGATCTTATCCGTGGAGCCGAGGCGCTGGTCGATGTCGCGGGCCTCGTAGACGAGATCCAGCACCACGCCGTCCTCCACGGCCTCGCTGAACTTGTAGGTGTGGATGTAGGAGCCGAAGACCTCCAGACTCGTGGCCTTATCCTTCTTGAGCAGCGGCGTGCCCGTGAAGCCGATGAACACGGCATTGGGCATCATGGCTTTCATGACGCGGTGCAAACGCCCGCTCTGCGTGCGGTGACACTCGTCCACAAACACGAAGACCTCGCCCACGGTTTTGCTGGGCTGGGCTTCGAGCTCCTTGATGAAGGCGTCGAAGTCGTTCACGTCCCTGCGCCCGAACTTGTGCACCAGAGAGCACAGCAGGCGCGGCTTGGCCTGGCCGAGCTGCCGCATCAGGTCACGACCGCTGCTGGTGCGCTTGATGGACTCGCCGGTCTCGCCGAAGACCCGCTCGATCTGCTTGTCGAGTTCGTCGCGGTCGGTGATGATCACCACGCGGGCGTCGGCGTTGTTCTCCAGAATCCACTTGGCCAGCAGCACCATGACGATGCTCTTGCCTGAGCCCTGCGTGTGCCAGATGATGCCGCACTTGCGGTCACACGCATGCTGCTGGGCGGCCTTGATGCCGAAGAACTGGTGGACGCGGGGCAGCTTCTTGACGCCGCCGTCGAACAGCACGAAGTCGTGGATCAGCTCCAGCAGCCGCGCCTTGTCACAGATCTTCAGCAGGTACTTGTCCAGCTTGAAGCAGGTGTTATCGGCCTCGTCCTCTTTCCATTTCAGGAAATACTTCTCCTCCGTGCCGATGGTGCCGTATTGCAGGCCCTCGGAGTCGTTGCCCGCGAACACGAACTGCACGGTGCTGAAGAACCACGCGTTGAACTCGGGGCGCTGGTTGGACAGGTTCTGGCGGATGCCGTCGCCGATGCTGACGCGGCTGTTCTTGAGTTCCAGCACGCCCACGGCGATGCCGTTGACGTAGAGCACAAGGTCTGGCCGACGCTCTAGGTTGCCGTTCAGCGTGACCTCCTCGGCGATCGCGAAATCGTTCTTCTCTGGCCTGTCCCAGTTGACAAGCTTAACGGTCTCGGTGACCTTGCCGGCCTCGGTCTTCACCGGCACGCCGTAGCGCAGCAGGCTGTAGACGGCCTTGTTGTTGCCGTACAGGCCGCGGCTGTGGTGGTCGGCTTCGGTACGCAGGACATGGTGGGCACGGCTGATCTGCTCCCGCGTATAGCCGGCGCGGGTAAGGTAGCGGCCAAGGTGCCCTTCCTCGACGTTAGTGTTGCCGGTGCGGTCACTCCAGTCACCGAGGTAGGTGTAGCCGAGTTCGTCCTTGAACAGGGCGATCACCCGGTTTTGCGTGGCTCGTTCTGGTTGTCCGATGGTGCTCATGCAATCATCCCTCACTGGTTACGTCTGCAGAACCTTCATTATCAGCACCTGTGCCTACCAGTGGGATATACTTAGCGTGAGTCTTTAGCAGATAGTTTGTTGCGCTATCCCTATCTGCCTCATAACTCAGGCAGGTGTTGAGAAAATCAAGACGTGCACGAGCACAGTTGATTACATCCGCCCACTCCCTAATCCAAACAGTAATGCGACCATTCTTGGTCAAGCCTTCATAAACCTGTCCGAGTGGCTTGTGGGGTTGAGATGAGTCACTCTTGGCGTAGTCGTTCATCTCGTTCGAAACAGCCACAAAAGTCCAGTTTGCAGGAACGCCATGGAATCTTTCATCGTTAGCAACCGCCATCGCATATTTCTTAACCTGCGTAATGACATCTTCGTCGATTTTCTTAGCGGGTCGCTTCAACTCTACAACCAAGTAATCGTGTTCACCCACACGCGGTTGGATGGCTCGGCTGAGCATGAGGTCGATCCGCCCCGTCTTATCATCCCCGACAACAACTGCGTTATCCCCATCAGCGCGTACTCCCAATACCCCAATGTGTTTGACGAGCACTTCCTCAAGTTTCAACTCGCTACCAGAAAGAGCGAACTCTTCATGGAAGATCCATGCCTCTTTCTCAAGTATTTTGTGAAGTTGGTCACGTTCCAATAGCTTGCGCTTGGTTTCTTTATGAAAGAGAAGTCCGTCAAGGGCCTCAAGAAAGTCGAGCCGGTTGGCCACTGTCTTGGCTGAGCTAATGATAGATGACAGCGTGGTTTTGTTGAGGAGTTCTGCAAGATCTTTCTTTTCATCTTCCTTGAGATTCAAGACCTCGATAATGATCCTTTGTACAGACTCCGGGTTCTGCCGCAAGGCCTGAGCCAACAGCAGGAACATGAACTTCTTGGATGTGGGATCGGCATCCTCGAATGCTGGCAAGTAGGATTCAACGTTGACAGCGAGAATATCAAAAACCTGGCGCTCGGCCTCCTCGACCGGATCAATCCTGCCGCGATCCTCATATGGGTATATGTGCTCCTTCTTCCAGCGTTCAACAATGTCACGCTGACGTTCGGCTATACGGCGTCTGAAATAGGTCTTCAGGGCTTGTCGAGTCGGCTTGAGTATTGCTTCTACAGCAGGGTGAGCGTCCTCAAGAATGAGGTTGTTCTCCTTGTCCAGCTCACGGAAATAGTCGCATTTCACATATGCGGTAAACTGGAATCCGGGAGCACGAACCTGAACCCCCGACTCCGTTTCATGAATTGACACACCGCTTGAATCGCATAAGTAGATGGCTCGTTTGGTGGGCACATTCCACTCGACAACCGAAACTGAGGCCTTAACTTTCTTGCCCGGCTCAATCTCTATGTCGCTTAATTCGATGTCCTTCTTCACGAGTTGCAGCGTGTCTGGGTTAACGCGCTTGTCCCCGTAAGTTATAGTCACCTCCGGGTACTGACTCAAGTATGCAGCGAATTGCTTGGCCAGGTCTTCGTGCGCTGTGTCAACAAGCAACACACCAAGGCTCTTGGTGATCTCGCTAATGGTGACCTCAGTGCCACTTGCTTCAACACCAACAACCATAGGGTCAGTTGATTGCAGTGCATCAAGCGTATCGTAATGTCCGAAGATTTGGTATCGCCAGTACTGACCAGCTTTCGAATACACCGTGTTCCACTCAACCTTGTTACCTAGCGCGAAAGCCTTGAACCTTCCCTGTCCGCTTTTACCGTGCAGCGCCCTACCGTTATGCTTGTACTTTGACTTTTTCCATGAATCACCAAGATTGCCGAACATGCCGGTTAACTTGTCGTATTCAATGCCCGTTCCGAAATCCCTGACAGTGATCTTTTCTACACCCTGCAGTTCGTTGAACGTAAACTGAATGTCAATTTGATCAGACCCTGCATCCAGTCCATTCCAGACCAGTTCAGCCAGAGCCTTCATTGGCGCAGCAGAGGCGATGCGCTCCAAGAAGTCGTTCTTGGCTTCAATGTGGATCTTATTCATACCAGTCGTATCCTTCCTGTAAGTAGCTCCTGCATCATGCCTTGCTTGATGGCGCGGGCCTTGTCGCGGCGTTGCTCCAGCGCGGTGATCTCGGCGTCCATGTCCGACAGCACCTCGGCGATGGCGCACTGCTCCGCTCCAGCAGGGAATGCAAGCGCGATACTTTCTATCGTTCGTGCGTTCAGGCTAGGGACTCCCGACGCCTCGTTGTATTGCATCCAATCAATAAGACAGAACCGATAAAACAAGTACTTAGGGTTGTTAGGCTCTTGAACCACAGAATAGAACAATGTGTCCACCGACCAGAACGGCGTGTCCATGTACTGCGGTTTGTTGATTGATCCTTTACGGCCAATCAAGACTGACGGCTTGTCATATAGGAAACTGCTAGCCGTCCCAATTTGCCCTCCCGTTCCAAGGATCGGATATGAACCGCTTAGGTCTTCGACTGCACGCTGGTTCTTACCATGCATAATCCTTAACACATCACCAATTCGCTTTTCCACCCACTTCCCGCTGAACCCCGGCAGGCGGCGCTTGCCGGTGAGCCGCTCCTGCATGGCGGCCTGCTTAAGGTCGCGCTTCTTGGCGATGAGCCGGTCAAGGGATTCGATCAGCGCGTCCGCGTCACTCAGCGCTTCGGCGATGGCTTCCTGCTCGGCTTTGGTGGGCGGTAGCGGAATGAGCATCTTAGCTATCATCTCTCTACGAACGGAATCAACCGATGACTTGGCGGTCATCTGCATGATCCTGTTGTAGAAGTGGTTGCTAAAATACAGATAGAAGAAGTAACCGTTTATGCGGTCATTGAAATCTGAGATGCGGTAGACACGTTGATGCGCGTCAAATTTACCGATTATGTAATGGAACACTTTGCCCGTACCTACCCCGTCGCCTGCGGTTAACACCGCCTCGCCGTCGTAGAAGTAGCTGTTGATATGTTCAACTGTCTGTGAACGCACAAAGAATGGATACTGACCGTCATCGACACGATCTTGTGTGTTTCTGCCGCCCGTGGTTATATGAGCAACACACTCGACAAAATCAGTATCCCAGTCTTCCGGGATCACGCCCACCTCGGTCTGCTTGTAGCCCTTGGGGATGTCAGACATGCTCATCCTCCGACAGGAAGGTCATGACCAGGTTGACCATGAGTTCGCGCTCGGCGGGCTTGGACTCGGCGATCATGACCGTGAGCGCGACGAGGGTGTGGTCGGCGATACGCTTGGTTCCGACCCCGGTGAACAGCATCCCTTTCTTGTCGAGGAAGTAGAGGAACACGGCGGCACCGATGCGCTTGTTGCCGTCCGAGAAGGAGTGGTTCTTGACGATGAAGTAGAGCAGGTTCGCGGCCTTCTCCTCTACTGTGGGGTAGAGTTCCTTGCCGTCGAAGGTCTGGTAGATGGCGCCGAGGCTGCCTTTGAAGGAGTCGTCCTTCTCGTTGCCGAACAGGGCGGAGTCGTTACCGAACCGCATGGTCTTGATGAAGGCCCGGCACTCTTCGTAGGTCAGCGTCGTGTCGGCGCGGGTGCCCTTCGGCTTTCCGATGCGCTGGTGATCATAGGCGTCCAGCAGCTCCATCGCGGACGTGTAGCGCTCCACCACGGAGAGCACCTGTGCGGCGTCGAGCCGGTTCTCGACCCTTTTCAGGATGCTGACGACGTGCCCGAGCGTCTTCAGCCGGGAGTCGTTGACCGCGTACCCTTTGAGAATGTAATCGCGCAGGACGGCGGTCGCCCAGATACGGAACTGGGTGGCGCGCTTGGAGTTGACGCGGTAGCCTACAGCGATGATGGCGTCCAGGTTGTAGTACTTGGTGGTGTACGAGCGGGTGTCGCCCTGACCCATATGTTCCAAAATGGAACATGTGCTTTCTTCCTCCAACTCCTTAGTCTTAAAGATGTTGGAAAGGTGCTTGGTGACGGCGGGGCGCTTGACCTCGAAGACCTGCGCCATCTGATCCTGGGTCAGCCAGATGGTCTCCCGCTCCAGCATGGCGGGAACGGTCACCGCTCCGTCCTGCGAGGTGAAGAGCACGAGCGGGTGCTCGCCGGATTTCACTTCAGCGTTGAGCGTTGAACGTTGAGCGTTGTGCGTTCTCTCCCTCTTCATACCGCGAACCCCATCTTCTTGAGATGCTTGTTCACGCGGGCGCTGATAACGTCCACTTCCTTCTCAAGCTGCGGCAGCGGAGATCCGTAGCGCTCGGCCAGTTCCTTCACGCGCCGGGTGAGCGCCTGGCTGATCCTTTCCATCTCGCCGTGGACGGCGGCGGCGACTGCGGCCATCCACTTGTCGTCCACGACCAGCGCCTTGACCTCGGCCTCGCCGAGCCTGGGATACTGCGCGTAGGCCTTGGCGTCCAGCGCTGCTTCGGCATCCCTGAGCTGCCGCTTGAGGTCGGCTTCCTGCTCGGCGAGCTCGAGCCACTGCTTGAGCGCGGCGGCCTCGGCCTTGGCATCCTTGTCGCCCTTGATCTCCTTGAGGCGGGCGGCGACATTGGCCTTGTTCACCTTCTCCAGCTCGGTGAACGCGCCGTCGTCACCGCCGTGCTCTTCCTCCAGCTCAGCCAGTTGCGCGGTGACGCCTTCAAGCTGGGCGGTCAGATCATCAACGGCCTGCTGCTCTTTGGCGAAGTAGCGGGCCACGACAAGCGGCTTCGACACCAGATCACAGGCCCAGCCCTTGTCCTTCTCCTTGCCCTTCTTGTCGGTCTCGATGACCCGGTAGGTCTCGGCCTTCCAGCCGTCGCTTGCGATCAGGTAGCAGTCGTCCTGCATCGTCCCGTCCCAGTAATCCATCAGGTGCTGGTAGACGTCGTACTTGCCGATCAGCGGCTTGTCCGTGTAGTGGGCGAGCAGATCCTCGGCCAGCGCGTGGATGACGGTCTTGGGCGTGCAGCCTGCCTTGAGCGCCTTGAGCTTGGCGGCGTTGCGTTTGCGCCAGGTCTCGAACAGCTCCTCCATGCCCGACGTAAAGGCTGCGAACTCGGGGTGCGAAAAGATGGCGGTCTTGACCGCGTCCTTGGCCACGGTCAGCTTGAGGTAACCGGGGCGGTCCCTGGTGAACACCGCGTGGCGCAGTTTGGGGCATACGTCCCAGTACGCTTGCAGCGCGTCCACGTCGGCGGCGGGGATGCCGCCGTGCAGGTGCGCGTCGATGTCCTGCAGATCCTCGGTCTCCTGGCTGTCGATGTAGCGCGGCAGGTTCAGGTTGAAATCGTTCTTCTCGATCTCGGTCACAGGGACCATGCGGGAGTACTTGGGGACTTCCAGCCTGCGGTTGAAGACATCGACGATCATGTGGATGTCCTGGGCTCGCAGCCGGTTCTTGGGGCCGTCCTTCATGAAGCCCTTGCTGGCGTCGATCATGAAGATGCCGCGCCGCGCGGCGGCTTCCGCCTTGTCGATCACGATAATGCAGGCGGGGATGCCGGTGCCGAAGAAGAGGTTGGGCGGCAGGCCTATGATGCCCTTGATGTAGCCCTTGCGGATGAGGTTGCGGCGGATGTCGGCCTCGGCGTTGCCCCTGAACAGCACGCCGTGGGGCAGGATGCACGCGCCCTTGCCGGCGCTCTTGAGCGAGCGCACGATGTGCAGCAAGTAGGCGTAGTCGCCCTGCTTGGCGGGCGGAGTGCCGAACCCTGTGAAGCGGCCGTAGTCCTTGGCCGTCTGCTCGCCAGCGGCTGCAGCGCTTCCGCCCTCGTTGGGGTGAAGGCCCGAACTCCAGCGCTTGTCGCTGAAAGGCGGATTCGCGCAAACGTAATCGAAGGTCTTGAGCGCGTCGCCGTCCGTGAACTTGGGCGACGCCAGCGTGTTGCCCTGCACGATGAGCGCGGTGGGGTTGTTGTGCAGGATCATGTTCATGCGGGCCAAGCCGGACGTGGCCGCATCCTTCTCCTGGCCATAGAGCGTGACCTTGGTGCGGGCCTCGTCCGCCACCTTCAGCAGCAGCGAGCCGGACCCGCACGTGGGATCGTAGACCGTGGTGTTGGTGCTGGTCCTGGCGTCACGGATGCCCAAGATCTGCGCGATGACCCGGCTGACCTCTGCGGGCGTGTAGAACTGGCCCTTGGACTTGCCGGACTCCGTGGCAAAGTGGCGCATCAGGTACTCGTAGGCGTCTCCGAGGATGTCGTCGCCCTCGGCGCGGTTCTTGCTGAAGTCCAGGGCCTTGTTCTCGAAGATCGCGACGAGGTTGGTGAGCCGGTCCACCATCTCCTTGCCGGTGCCGAGCTTGTTGGCATCGTTGAAGTCCGGCATGTCCGAGAGCTTGTTGGCGTTGGCCAGCGGCGCGATGATCCGCTTGTTGATCTGGTCGCCGATGTCGGGCTTGCCCTTGAGCGCGACCATGTCCTTGAAGCTGGAGCCGGGCGGCACGGTGATTGCCGCGTAGGGAACGCCGGCGAACTTGTCGGAAACGTACTTGATGAACAGCAGCACCAGCACGTAATCCTTGTACTGGCTGGCGTCCATGCCGCCCCGGAGTTCATCGCAGCTCGCCCACAGCGACGTGTAGAGTTCGGATTTCTTGATGGCCATAAAATGGTTCGTTCTCCCCGCCGTATCAAGCAGCACGTGCCACATGCGCGGCCACTGATGCGGCGGTCATTTTGACGCACAAGAATGTATCACCCCCTCGCACACCGTGCCAGACGAAAAAGGCGAAGGGATTAATGTCAACGCCTGGCGGCGGCGTGGGTGTAGTGGGCGCAGACAATGGTCATGTCATCCTGACTATTTCGGGCTGCGCGTTCTACCTCACGAACACCGAATGATGCAATCGACAACAGCGAGGATGCAGGAGAGCGGCCCGGATTTGGAGCGGGCTACAGCGCTAGGGCATGATGTGCCCATGAGGGTGACGGGACTGAGAAAGGGGAAAAAGTGGCCACCAAAGTGGCCACCAACTCGATTTCCGAAAAAGAAACAGGCGGCTGCATCGCTGCAACCGCCTGTGACTTAACCATTAAAAATGGTCGGGGCGAGGAGAGTTGAACTCCTGACCTTTTGCACCCCAAGCAAAAGAGCTAACCCATAAAAAAAGGCTTATACCACATAAATGGCCCTTGCCATCTGATGTTTTGGCGTTTTTTTTG
>Ga0209066_10004995_pt1 | contig 14208 bp, 11 predicted proteins | sample All_14_2_FD_187198 | JGI IMG/M metagenome (GOLD analysis project Ga0209066, IMG submission 187198) | Freshwater microbial communities in response to fracking from Pennsylvania, USA - Allegheny Zone_MetaG_DW_15 (SPAdes) (version 2) ...
ACCTCAGCGCCTACACGGCGGCTGCCGACAAATTCCGTTTCTTCGTCAACTACCTCGACCTCACCATCATGAACCCGTTCATGCTGTGCGGCATGTTCATCGGCGCCATGATGGCCTTCGTCTTCTGCGCGATGACCATGAAGGCCGTGGGCCGCGCGGCGGGCGCGATGGTCGAAGAGGTCCGCCGCCAGTTCAAGGCGATGCCCGGGATCATGAAGGGCACGGACAAGCCCGACTACGCGCGTTGCGTGGCGATCTCGACGCAGGGTGCGCAGCGCGAGATGCTGTTGCCCGCGCTCTTAGCGATTTTCGTGCCGGTGGCCACCGGCCTTGTCCTTGGCATTGCGGGCATCATGGGCCTGCTGGCTGGCGGGCTCACGGCCGGCTTCTCGCTGGCCTGCATGCTGAACAACGCCGGCGGCGCTTGGGACAACGCCAAGAAGCACATCGAAAAGGGGAACTACGGCGGCAAGCGTCTGGCTGACGGCAGCAAGAACCCTGTGCATGGCGCGGCGGTCACCGGCGACACGGTGGGCGATCCCTGCAAGGACACCTGCGGCCCGTCGCTGAACATCCTGATCAAGCTCATGAGCATGGTTTCCATCGTGTTCACGCCCGTGATCCTCAAGTTCTCGCCCATGATCCAGCAGGCGCTCGGCCTCATCTCAAAGTAAGACGGGATGGATATTAAACGCAGTCGTATTCTTGTTCTTGCCGCCTTCATCTGTGGCGCGTGCGCAGAGTCGGGGGCCGGTGCGGCCCGAGAAGCGGTCTGTTCGGACGGCTTCGAGGCGGAGGCGTCGCGGGCACGGTTCAAGCTCAATCCGCACGCGCGCTGGGTCGAGGTTCAAGGCCGCGGAGTGGTGCTGGAAGTCGAGAACCCGGCTCCTGCCCTTGGGCGGAAGCCGGGGGATGTCGCCGTTTCCGCGCCGTTCGACCTTAAGCCCTATGCCGGCAAGCGGATTATCTGGCAAGCCGATATCCGGCAGGAGAACGTGACGGTGCCTTCTGACTCATGGAACGGAGTGAAGTGCATGCTTTGCTTCTCCACGCCCCTGTCTGGTCAGCACTGGTGCAATGTCGGATGCCCGACGGGGTCCAGCGACTGGACGCAGCGGGTCTCCTTCATCGATGTTCCCGAGGACATCGGCGACGTGCGGCTGAACATCGGACTGCAAGACAGCTCGGGTAAAATATGGGTCGACAACCTGGCGATCTACATGGACACGAGGCAGCGGGTCAAGCATCCGGCGCCGATGGCGAACCCTCCGCCGGTTTCAGCGGGCCACGACCGGGTGGACCGTCTGCGCGGCGCCATGATCGCCCAGGCGCACAACCCCGAAGCGCTGAAGACGCTGGCAGGGTGGGGCGCGAACTTGGTCCGCTATCAGATGACCAGAAACTGGGACAAGGTGGGGGACGTCAACCGCGACAAAGACGAGTTTATGCGGTGGATCGACCGGAGTCTGGACACGCTTGACAAGGTCCTGGCCGACTGCGAGAAGCTCGGCATTCTCGTCTGCATCGACCTCCACACGCCGCCGGGCGGCCGCTTGGAAGACAAGAGCATGCGGATGTTTTACGAGCAGGAATACGCCGATTTCTTTGTCGCGGTCTGGAAGCACATCGCGGCGCGTTACCGGGGGAGGCCCGGCGTGTGGGGCTATGATCTGATTAACGAGCCGTGTCAGAACAAGCCCTCGCCGGAGGGGTGCGACAATTACTGGGCGCTTCAGGAGCGCGCGGCGAAGGCGATCCGGGAGATCGACGTGGACACCGCCATTATTGTGGAGGTGGACCAGTGGGATGATCCCGGCGGCTTCAGTTTCGTCCGTCCGATGCAGGTTCCCGGCATCGTATATCAAGCCCACATGTACCGTCCGCATGCCTTCACGCACCAAGGCGTGCACGGTGGCAAAGAGCGCTGGGCGTACCCCGGCGTCATCAACAAAGTGACGTATGACAAAGACGCGCTCCGTCGGGAGCTGCAGCCGGTCCGCGATTTCCAGCTGGCCTACAACGTGCCGATCTACATCGGCGAGTTCAGCGCGATCCGCTGGGCGAAAGGCGCGGACCGGTATCTCGAGGACGTCACCGGCATTTTCGAAGAGTACGGCTGGGACTGGTCCTACCACGCCTTCCGCGAGTGGTCGGGCTGGAGCCTGGAACACGGCGATGTCGAAGCCGAACCGCAACCCGCCGCCACGCCGCCGGCCCGTCAGCAGGTGATCCGCACGTGGTTCTCTCAAAACCGCAAGGCCTTCAAATGACGCGCCCGTCCGCTCAGGCGAACAGCGCGCGCACGAAATCGCCGTTGCGCTTCGCGTCCGCCACGCCGTCCTTGGAGGGGCTGGAGGTCTCGAGCACGATCCAGCCGGCGTAGCCGATCTCCTTGATCGCGGCGGTGACCGCTTCGAAGTGAGGCTTGTCCGCGTCGAGGTACGCCGGGCCGTTCTTGTAGTGGATCTGCGAGATGCGGCCTTTGAGGCGGCGGATTTCGGCGGGCGAGTCGTAGCCCATCGTCTTGCCGGTGTTGAAAACGTCGTAATAGAGGCTGACCGCGTCGTGGTTGATCGCGTCCAGCAGGCGCAGGTTCTGCTCGGCGCTCAGCATGTTCTCGAGCGCGAGCGTCACGCCGGCGTCCTTGGCTCGCGGCGCGGCCTCTTTGATGCGCTTCACGACCGCGGCGAACTCTTCCTCCTTGACCTTCTTGCCGGACTGCAGGTCGCCTTTTCCGAAAAAGGCCACAAGGACGTTCGAAACGCCGAGATCCTTCGCGACGTCGATGCACTGCGTGAGCCAGGCGGGGCCGCGCGGGTCGGTCGCAAGCGGGAACTGGTTGAGCAAGCCCATCATGAAGGAGCAGACGGGCAGCCCGGTGGCCTGCATCTGCGCCTTGTACTTGGACCTCGTCTCAGCCTTGTGGATGTCGAGTTCGTCGGCCTCGCCGCCGGCCCAGATCTGGACGCCTTCGAGCCCGGCCGCTTGGGCGTTCTCGAGGGTGAGCGAGCAAGAGCCGAGCTTGATCTTCGCGCGGCTCGCGGCCCGCGAGAGGGATGGACAAAGCGCGGCAGCGGCGAGCGCGGTGGTGGAGCGTGTAAGGAATGATCGGCGTGTGAGCGTCATGGGGCTCTCCTTGTTATTGGGGATTGGAAAACGGGTCGGTTGTGTGTGTGCATCGTGGCATGGGCGACTCGCCCGCGCCACTTATTGGGCACCGGTGACCTTCCGGTCGAGCAGCTTTGCCGCCTCCGCCCACTCGACCTCGTGGGGCAGACCGTGCTTCTTGGCCGCGAGCGCGGCGACGGCGCCGGCGGCTTCGCCGGTGGCGACGGAGTTGCCGGTGACGCGGTAGCTCGCGTGCGCGACGAAGTCTCCGCTGATGCAGCGTCCCGCCAGCAACAGCCCGTCCACATCTTTGGCGATCAGCGCCCGCAGCGGGATGTCGTAGGGCTTGGTTTTGAATCCGCCGTGCGAGATGGTCTCCTGCTTGTTCTTCTCGCGGCTGTGGGCGTGGATGTCGACGTTGAAGGTGGCGCGGCATACGGCGTCCGCGTGGCGCGCGCCGCTGAGGAGGTCGTCGCGCGTGACGGTGTAACGGCCGTGGACGCGCCGCCCGTCCCGGATGCCGATCTGCTCGGCCGAGGCGACGACCTGCATGCCGTCCCACGGCCCGCCCAGCGCGCGCAGCGCCGCAACCGCGCGATGCACTTCGGCGCGCGCCCCAACCGTGGCCTCGGTCAGTTGCGCGGCGTCGTCGGGCCTCGCGCCGTACTCGTGGTTGATCATCACGTCTAACAGGTTGTCGCGGATGTGGAAAAGCGTCGGATGCCCATACGAGGTTTCGACGCCCGCCCGCTTGAGCTCGCGCTTGAAGGCCTCGACGGACTCGATGTGGCGTGCGTCGTTGTTTTTGTAGAACGAGATATATTCGGCCAGCGCCTCGACGTCGCGCACGACGGCCAGCGCGTTGAGGGTGAGCGGCTGCCACGTGCCGTCGGACGCGTTGCCGAAGTCCCAGCCGCAGCCCGCCTGCGCGCCTAGGTCGCCGTCGCCGGTGGCGTCGATGAAGGCGGGCGCGCTCCACGCCTCGCGGCCGGACTTGGACTCGGTGACGACCGTGGTCAGGCGGCGGCCGTCGCGGTACGCGGCGGCCACGCGGGTGTGCAGCTGCGTCTTCACCTTCACCTCTGCGCACAGCTCCTCGAGGATCAGCTTCATGGCTTCCGGGTCGTACACGAAGCGGCTCACGTTCGCGTTGCGCCGGGCGTCGCGCGCGTCGAGCCTGCGCACAAATTCGCGCGTGAGGCCGGGCTTGTCGAAATCGAAAATGTACGTCAGGAGGCCTGCGGTCCAGACGCCGCCCAGGCAGCCGTTCGCGTCGAACAGGCGGGTGCGCGCGCCGGCCCGCGCGGCGGCGATGGCGGCGGCGACGCCGGCCGGCCCCGCGCCGCAGACGATGACGTCGGCGTCGGTGCGGTGCGGCAGGTCGCGGGACGGCTCACGGAAAAGTCCGTCAGCACGCGCGGCGTGCGCGGCATCCGGCGCCGCGCAGCCCGCGAGCCGCGGCAGGGCGGCGAGGCCGGCTGTGCCGGCGACGGCGTTTTGGAAAAAGGTGCGGCGCGAGACGATAGAGGCTTCACACGTCATGGTGTGCATACTGTAAAGCGCAGCCGTTGACGATGTCAAACGCATTTCCCGGTCTGCGCGGCCAGCATTCCGCAGGCCGCCGCAATGTCTTTGCCGCCGCTGTAGCGCCGGATGACGGGCGCCGCAAGGTGGGCCCGCAAGGCGTCGCGGAAGGCGTTGCGCTCGGCGTCGCCGGGGGGCGCGAAGCGTCCGGTCGCGTCGTTGACGTCGATCAGGTCGAGCTGCACCGGCAGGCCGTCGGACCAGGCGGCCAGCTGGCGCGCGTCCTCCTCGCCCGTGTTGAAGCCGCTGATCATCGTCCAGGCCAGGGTCACGCGGCGGCGGGTCGCCGCGTGGTATTCGGCCAGCGCGGCGCGCAGCTCGCCCGAGGGGTAGTCCGCCTCCACAGGCATGAGGCTGCGGCGCTTGGCCGGGTCGGCCGAGGAGAGCGAGACCACCAGGCGGAAGGCGTGGCCCTCGCGCGTCAGGCGGCGGATGCCGGGAACGATCCCGACGGTGGAGAGGGTCACGGCTTTGGCGGCGATGGCGAGCCCGGAAGGCTCGGAGAAAAGGCTTGCGGACCGGATGACCGCGTCGTAGTTGAGCAGCGGCTCGCCCATGCCCATGAAGACCACGCCGCGTACGGGCAGCGCCGTGTCGCGCCGGATCTGCGCGACCTGCGCGACGATCTCCCACGCCGCCAAGTCGCGGGTGAAGCCCAGGCGTCCGGTGGCGCAGAAGGCGCAGCCCATGGCGCAGCCGGCCTGTGAGCTGACACACACGACGGCTTTGCGGTCGTCCGCCGCGTGGACGAGCGGAATGAGGACGGACTCGAACCGGACCCCGTCGGGCGCCTCGAAGAGATATTTGGTGAAGCCGTCGGCGGCCGACGTGCGCCGCTCGATGACGGCCAGCACGGGGATGTGCAGGGCCTGCCGCACGCGTGCCAGCCACGCGGCGGAGATCGTGGTGTCGTCCTCCGGCCACACGCCGCGCCGCAGGGCGGACGACAGGAGCCGCCGCGCGAGGCGGGGCGTCATGCCGAGTGAGGCATAGCGCTCGGCGAGTTGCGGCGAGGTGAAGGCGGTGACTGGCTCCGTTGACATGGCGACACTGTAAACGCTTCTCACTTGAGCGTCAACAGGGTGCCCGAGACATAGAGGAGCCGTATGGAGGCGGGGTCGTAGGCCAGCTTCCACGGGCCGGTGACCGTCGCGCTCTCAAAGGGCCCCGTGACACCCTCCGCCGCTGACACCAAGGTGTAAGAGGCGACAGACGGCTTCGTGTCCGGAAGGTTGAGGACCAGCGTCAGACCGGACACGTCCAGCGCCCCGTTGACGGCCAAGCGGTCGCAGGTGCCGTCCGCCGCGATGTCCAGCGTCAGGGTCCCTGTCAGGCTCGGCGAACCGGAAAGTTTCAGGGTGCCGTCTGGAGAGACCGGGCCCGTCACGGTCAACGCGCCGTTCGAGACCGAACCTCCGCCCGACAAGGCGGTGATCGTGATGCCGCCGCCGCCAATATCCAGCATTGCTCCCGCCGCGACGGACACCGCAGCGCCCGGCAGGAAGCCGGTGATGTTCCCTGTCGCCGGGAACCATTTCGCCATGAGCCCGATTTCAACAGCTTGACGTTCGTTTTCGGTCAACGGGTGGTTATAAACGAGGATTTCCGCCACTTCGCCACGGTAGTAACGTTCAGAATAAGTGGAAGAGAACCAGTAGTCCCCGATGGCAGGCTTAAAGGTTCGCAGCGAGCCGCTGACCGACGTGATCAGGTGGGGCTGCCCGACAGTGGCCACAGTGTTTGAGATGACTCCGTTGAGGTAAAAGCGGCCGCCCACAGCCACTTGATGGAAATCATTCCCGTCACCCGGCAGCCTCCACGCGTTTCCGCCACCGATGCGGATGCCTTGGCTGTCCGCACCGTCCGCTCCCCATAAGCCGCAATTGTCATTGTTGCTCATGTCGCGAAGCATGTTCACGGCGAAGACCGTATGCGCGTTTGTCACGGTTGAGCCGACCATCCGTTTGCGCGAACCAAGGCCAAAGCGGATACCCCCGCGTCCGCCAAAGAGCGTGGCGTCATAGACCGGGCAGTTCGTTTGCGTGGCTTGCGCGAAGTTGAATCCGGAACCCTCCGCATCCGCCCAGGCCGTCACGTTCGAACCGTCTGCCAAGGTGGTGATCGTGTTGGTCCGGGAAGCGTCAAGACGGTATACGAGCCCTGTGACCGAGGGGATTCCCGTGCTAAGTCTGAGCGTTCCAGCCTCGATCGTCGTGAGACCCGTATAGGTGTTCAGTCCCGCAAGCATGGCGCTGCCGTTTCCGATCTTCGTTACCGACACGTTTCCTGTAATGACGCCTGTATAAAAAATGTCGGCATCAAGTCCGCCCACCTTAAGAACGGAACTGGCCGGGTTCAGGTTCCTGACGATGCCCGAACCTTTGAGAACCGAGAGCTGGGCGGACAGGCCTCCCAATTCGACGGTCGCGCCGCTGTTCACGTTGAGAACCGTGTTGGAGGGGATCACCTCGCCCCCGAGTTGCGGGGCCGGGACGGTGCCAAGCCACTTGGCCATCAGATAGTTCTCCACGGCTTGCCGCTCGGCGTCGTCCAGCCGGCGGTCGTAGACGAGGAGTTCGCCGAGGTCGCCCCTGAAGTGGCGGCGGTGCTGGGAATAGGACCCGATCGCCGTAACCCACGTTTGCGCCGCACCGCTGATGGCCGTTACGACCAGCGGCTGCCCGACGGTAAAGGCGGTGCCTGCCGCACCGTTTGTGTAGGCCCAGCCGCTCGAGGCGAAGTCGTTCCCGTTGCCGCAGAGCTGCACGGCTGAGGCCAGCAACCGGATGCCGTAGTCGTCGCCGGCTTTTCCCCACAAGCCTCCGAGATCGTTGTTCGCCGCAGGCGAGAAAACGAAGAAGACGGACTGCGCACGGCAGGAGCGGTTGGCCGTGAGGCGCCGGATTATGTTTTCATTGCGGTTGAAGCGCACGCCGCCGCGACCGTTGAACAGGGCGGCATCGTAGACCGGACACTGCTCGGCCGTGTTGGTGGTGAAGAGAAAGCCCGAGCCGTTCGCGTCGGCCCACGAGACGACGTTCGAGCTTTCGGCGAACTGGAGCGTCGCGAGTGCGTTCGACGAGGCGTCGAGCCGGTAGACCAGCCCGTCCGTCAGCCGCGAGGCCAGCGACAGGGTGCCGGCCTCGACCGAGGTGTCGCCGGTGTACGAGTTGGTCCCGCTGAGGACGAGCACGCCCGCGCCGGTTTTGCGTAGACCGCCGTCTTTAGGCGCGCCCGCGCTGTCATGGATCAGGGCTGTGGAGACGGTCTGGGTCGAACCGGAAACCGAATCGAGAACGATGCCGCCCGTCGAAACCTTGGCTTGGGACACATTGAAAAACGGCCCCAGGCTGGCGGCTCCGGTTCTGCTCCGCAACGTGCCGCCGGAGAAGGTGACCGCCGGGGCGTTCGTCGATACTTCCGCCACAAACGCATCCAGTTCCATCACGCCGTTGCTGTTGACCCGCACCTCGGCGGTTCCCGACCCCGCAAAGGCGCGCACCTGCGAGGCGGATAGTGTAGCGGCGCTGGCGGTGCCGCCGACCGTGACCGACGAATTTGCGCCGTCCATGCCGAGACTCAGCACGGCGGGTCCGAGGGCGGAGTTGACCGCAAGCGTGCCGCGCGACACGTCGACCGAGCCAGCGTTGCCGGTGGAGCGGCCAACCACGAGCGGCGCCCTCGTTTCGATGCGCGCGGTGGCGTTTGCAAGAGAAACCGTCGCCTCCACGATATCCAGCGACCTGAGAATACCCGGCGACACGTTGTTGGTGACGGACACGCTTCCGGACAGGATCCGCACGGCTTGGGAGGAGGCCCCGACCGCACCGTCAGCCCAGTACGCCGGGTCGTTCCAGTTGCCTTCGCCGCCGGTCCAGACCGTGCTGGCCGCCGCAGTGTAGCTCGGCGCTTCCTCGAGGTAATTGTGCAGCACGTCTTGGTCGGAGAGCATGCCGGTGTGGATGCGCACGCGCGACAGGGCACCGGAAAAGAAATTGGTGTAGACGGTCGTGGCGTGTTTCTTGACCGCGCCCAGCGCAAGGGGGATGCCGGACTGGACCGGGTGCGAGCACCACGAGAAGGCGACGGCATTGCCGTCCACGAAGACCTTCTCCTGCTTGAAGGCGTTCCGGACCACGGCGATGTGATGCCACGCGCCGGCGGCCGGGGTGACGTAGCCATAATAGCCGACGGTCCCTCCGAGATTGTCGACCGCCACGCCGCCGGTGTCGTAACGGAACATCAGGCGGGAACCTTCGTAGATGTTGGCGAGGTTGTTGTCCTCTGTCCAAGAGAGATAGACCGACTTGGCGGCGGGTATGGACGCCGCCCACACCCACGCCTCCATCGACCACTCGCTGCTGCCGGTCAGCGAGGGTGGCGTGGCGACAGCGTTCGTTAGCGCGTTACGCTCAATGCCCGAAAACAGCACGGCCTTCTTTCCGAGAAGACTGTTGGTGAAACTGATACCCGCATTGTTCGTCACCGCCTCAAACGCCCCGCCCAGCGTGCCGGTGTTGGCCCACTGCACGACGGCATCACCGTCATTGGCAGTGATGGAGTCGGCGGACATGTCGACCAGCAGTGTCCCCGCCGACCGCAACGCCTGTGCCATGCCCGAAAACGCGCACGTCAACACAGTCATACCCACGACGACAGTTTTCATAGTAGGCGCCTCGCTTGGTCTGGGCCGGAACCACACGCACATTTTGATTTAACAACTTGACCCGACGAAAACCCGGCCTAGAAAGTCATTCAATAGTAAAATGGCGAAGGGCGAATCGTCAACTTCGTTTTCGATCGCGTGCAATTTTCGCGGGCGCGATTTTTGACGTGGCGGGAAACTGGGGAAGACGGTAGACTGTTCAACAGTCGGGAAACGACATGAGGCGGGGCAGTTCTCAAGCGATGGGGGAAACACACATGAATCGACGGACTTTTCTGAAATCGGCCGGCGTTTCGGCCGCCGTGTTCAACATCCTTCCCGGCCATGTGCTGGGCGCGTCGGGACAGGTGGCGCCGAACAGCAAGCTGACGATTGCGCTGATCGGCTGCGGCTCGCAGGGGCTGCGCGAACTGCCGGGCCTACTCTCCGCGCCCGAGGTGCAGGTCGTGGCGGTGTGCGATCCGAACAGGGACGGCGAGGACTATCTGGATTGGTCGCGCGACGGCCTGCGCAAGAGCCTCGCCTCCGCCATCGGCAAGCCCGGCTGGCGCGAAGGACGGCCGATTCCGGGCGGCCGCGACGCGGCCGCGGAGGCGACCGAGCTGTACTACGCCAACAAGCGCTCGGCCGACGGGTTCAAGGGCTGTGCCAAATACGCCGACTTCCGTGAGCTGCTCGAAAAAGAGAAGGGGCTGGACGCGGTCAAGGTCATGACGCCGGACCACCTGCACGCGACGGTGGCCATCGCCGCGATGAAGGCCGGCAAGCGGGTGATCCTGCACAAGCCGCTTGCGAACCGGCTTGCGGAGGCGCGGAAGGTGATCGAGACAGCCCGCCAGACCGGCGTGGCCACGCATTTCATTCCCGCGAGTTCCGGCGGCGACGTCTCGATTTCGGCGCAGCTCATCCGCGGCGGCGCGATCGGCAAGCTGCTGGAGGTCCACAACTGGTCCAGCCGGCCGGTGTGGCCGCAGTACGCGACGCTGCCCGCCGACACGCCGCCGGTGCCCAAGGATTTCATATGGGACCTGTGGCTGGGTCCGTCGCTGGACCGGCCGTACCACCCGAACTACACGCACACGGTATTCCGCGGCTGGTACGAGTTCGGAGGCGGCGCGATCGCTGACATGGGCCATTACAGCCTTTGCCGCGTCTTCGCCGAGTTCGACCTCGACGCGCCGGTGCTGGTGGAGTCCACGCCGAGCCACGTGTGCGGGCTGCGGGACAAGGTCAGCTTCAAGATCGCCAACGATTACTCCTTTCCGGCAGCGGCGACGGTGCGCTTCAAGTTCGCCGCTAAAGGCGGGCGCCCGGCGCTGGACCTCTTCTGGTACGACGGCGGGATGCGTCCGCGCACGCCCGAGGAGCTGGAGCGCGAGAACGGCGAGCTGGCCTCCGAAGGCATGCTGTTCATCGGCGAGAAGGGGAAGATCCTCGCCGGCTTCCACGGCGATAAGCCCCGGATTCTCTCGGGCGAGGGGGCGGGGGCGCTGCCTGCGCCGACGCCGGTCAACACCGACTGGGTCAAGGCTTTCCGGGGCGGCGCGCCCACGTGCGGCGACTTCCTGAAGGCGGGGCCGATCTCCGACGCGATGAATCTGGCCGCGGTTTCGCTGCGCCTCGGCGGCAAGCGGCTGCTGTGGGACGCGGCGGCGATGAAGATCACGAACCGGCCCGAGGCCGAGAAGTATTTGACGCGCGAGTACCGTAAGGGATGGGAGATCTGATCATGATGACAAGGCGAGGATTTCTGGGGAACGGGTGTTTGGCCGCAGGCGCGGCGCTGTTGGCGGGCGCGCGGCCCACGGCGGCGCGGGCGAATCCGCTCGACTTGCCGCTCGGCGTTCAGACGTATATCGTGCGCGACACGATCGGCGCGGATTTCGCGGGCACGCTGAAGCGGCTGGCGGGCCTGGGTTTCCAGGCGATCGAGATGTGCTCGCCGCCCGGCTACGGCAAGGACTGGGAGCCGCTGACCAAGCTTACGGCGGCGCAGATGCGCGAGACGATCCGCGCGGCAGGGCTGAGCTGCGAGAGCTGTCACTACCCGTTCGTCGAGCTGCAAGAGCATCTGGACGAGCGCATCGCGTTCGCCAAGGAGCTGGGGCTGACACAGATGGTGATTTCCGGCTTCTGGCTGAAGAAGGACGCGCCGCTAGACGACTGGCGCAAGTCCGCGGACGCCTGCAACCGGCTGGGCGAGCGCACGCGCAAGGCGGGGCTTCAGCTCGCGTTCCACAACCACCACATGGAGTTCGAGAAGATCGGCGGCGTGCTCATCTACGACGAGCTGCTGCGCGCGCTTGACCCGGAGCTGGTCAAGATGCAGTTCCAGGTGGCGGTGGTCAACATCGGCTACAAGGCCGTCACCTATTTCAAAAAACATCCGGGGCGTTTCATCTCGCTGCATCTGGCCGACTACTCGGCCGAGCTGAAGAAGTCCGTTCCCGTCGGGCAGGGGGTCGTGGATTGGGAGGAGCTTTTCACAGGGGCCAAGGCGGCCGGGGTGAAGAATTTCTTTGTGGAGATGGGCGTCGATCTGCTCAAGCCGAGCTGCGATTATCTGCGCAGCCTGAAGGTGTAGCCCCGGGCGGCATCCGCCGGCCGGAGAGGGCCGGGCTATTCCGGGCCTGAGAAACGGCCGGAGGTGCGCGGGTGGCCGAGCGCTGAAAGGTCCGCGAAAAGACGGCGGTAGAGGCCGTGCGGCGTGTCGGTGTCCCAGTAGCCGAAGGCGCGGAAAGTGTGTGACGCGAACACGAAGGCGGCGAGAGTGATGAGCCCGTAGAGACTGAGGGTGATGGCCCTTTTCGATCGCGGCAGACCCATGCGCAGCGCGCCTGGCTGCGGGCAGGCGGTCACGCACCCGTAGCAGGCGGTACATTCCGGCGAACGGACCACCGAGCGGGTGTGTACGGCGATTCCGCTGGGACAGGCGCGGGAGCACGCTCCGCACCGGGTGCAGAGTGAGGCGTCCCGGCGCACCGCAGTCGGGCTCGGGACCGAAGCCAGCCCGAGCAACGCGCCGTAAGGGCAGAGGTAGCGGCAGGCGAAGTTTTTGAAAAGCAGGGACAGAAGGCCGAGTGTCGCGACGACGCAAAGCGTGGTCACGCTCGGATCGGCAAACATCGCGTACATTTTGACGTCGCAGAGCCGGTTGTAGGGGCTGTCGATGAAGGCGCGTAAATCCGCGACGGACATCCTGCCAATCACGGTGACGAAAAAGGCGAGCAGCAGATATTTGATCGCCCGCAGCGCCATGTCAAACGGCCGGGGCATGCGGACATTCCGTTTGAACAGGCGCCGTCCCGCCAGATGGGCGTATTCGGAGAGCGTGCCGACGGGGCAGACCCAGCTGCAGAAGCCGCGCCGCATCGTGAGCGCCAAAAGCAGGATGAGCGTGAAGAGCACGAGGCCGGCGGGATGCACGGTGTTGGCGATCCCTGTCCGGATAAGATAAACCAGGCTCATGAAGGAGCTGATCGGCAGCCAGGCGTCGACCGCGGCCGGGCGTTGCGCCGCAGAGGACGGTGTCGCCTCGGCGAGAAAGGCGACGAAGCGGTAGAACTGGATGCCGGTCAAGAGCGCGCCGAGGGCGAACCCAAGCTGGGTCAGTCTGCGCAAGGGCAGTCTTTCCTTTTGTTCGCGTGGGGGTGGAAGGTCAGTCATGGCGCGGGGCTCCGATGAGGCTTTCGATGTGTCCGAAACCCAGACGCGCGAACGTCTGGCTTGGGCGTTCGCCTTCGCGGGCTTCGCGAAGCAGCAGGCTGGCGAGGGTGTGGATAATGCTCGCGATCTGGTCCGGCGGGTAGACCCCGTGCAGTTCGGTTGCCCATGTGGGATGCCTTCCCATGTGCCCTCCCAACAGAAGGCGGAACCCGAGGGGGGCGCGAAGGATGGCGTGTGCGGGGCAGGCTTTGGCGCACTCGCCACAGGACAGACAGGCAGCGGCACGTGTGACGGCACGGCCTCCCTGCACGAAGATCGCGGCTTCGCGGCAGGTTTTCCCGCAAAGTCCGCACCCTGTGCAGCCCCGGGTGATCTCGCTGGGGCGCGAGGCCGCGATCAGGCCGATGTCGTGGATGTGCGGTTGCGAGCAGCCGTTCGGGCAGGCGGCCACGGCGATACGCAGCCGATCATGCGGCCGGATTCCCTTGGGATGGTGGCGTTTCAGGTGCATGTCCCAGCCGGAGTCGTCCAGTGCCGTCTCGACGGATTTCACGATCGGGCCGATCTCTAAGAGACCGAACGGGCACAGGCCCTTTCCGCGGCAGGTTTTTAAGCTGTAGGAGAGCCCGTTGACCGCACTTCCTTTTTCGGGCATTTCTGTTGAGGCCTGCGGGTCCATCGGTTCACTCGGCCCCGCTGCTCATCGCCGTTTCCTGGCGCACGCTGGCAGGAAAGAGGATGTTGGTGGTGTCCGGATTGTCTTTTGTTTGCTCGGATGGTTTCATGGGGTTCTCCTGGTTTTGGCCAACGAATTGGACCTGGCCATAAAGCACGCATCCCTTGCTGAGCGGCTTGCACGGTTGCGAGCGCCTGTCGCAATAAGGTTCGGCGCCGCTCTGATGGGGACATTCCCAGCTCATGGTTGACCTTGATTCATTCTGAGATGGTGATCGCGCACGCGGGGCAGCTGTCGACGGCTTCCCGGCAGGCACGTTCGGCTTGTGGCGGCACGGGGTCGGCGATCACTTCTGCGGCCGATTCTTTTACGGCAAAGACAGCCGGGCAGACCGTCTCGCACAGCCCGCACCCGATGCAGGTTTTCTTGTCCACGGTTGCTCTCATCGCGTTCTCCTTTACTCTGGCGGCCCGTTAAATAGGCATTAAAGTACCAGATTACGTAAAGA
>Ga0209066_10004998_pt1 | contig 14205 bp, 21 predicted proteins | sample All_14_2_FD_187198 | JGI IMG/M metagenome (GOLD analysis project Ga0209066, IMG submission 187198) | Freshwater microbial communities in response to fracking from Pennsylvania, USA - Allegheny Zone_MetaG_DW_15 (SPAdes) (version 2) ...
GGCCAGGCTGACACCGGCGCCGCCGGCGGCGATCGTCGGCACATAAGCCAGGATCGCGTTGTTGCCCCAGACATCCTGACCAACATCGTCTTCATCGACCCACACTGCATCGCCGACATCGATCTGATCGACCTCGAGAATGGTCTTGAGCTGCTCCAGGTTGGCCGGGCCGGTCTGGGTGCTCGGCAGATAGCTGCGAACTTCCTGGTTAGTCTTGATCGCCGTGTAGGCATTCGCCGACAGCGTCAGCCGGTTGGGCTTGACCCCGTTCTTGGCGCGGACGATGTCCTTCGCAGCCAGGATATCGGTGACCGGGGTGCCAGTCGCAGCCGACCACTTGGTGCCACCGGAAAGCGCCTGCACGTGGCCAGCGGCATAGTTGTCCGGGTCGGTGGCCAGGGCGGCAACTTCCAGTTCGTAATCCAGGCCGAGGATGTCGCTGGCGGTCGTCATCGCGATGCGCGACACATCCAGGTAATTGCCGACCTGCAGACGCTTGGATTCATCGGCTTCGCGCAGCAGTTCGCGGGGCATCGGCACTTCGACCGAGTACTGATCGACGGTGTAGACCTTGCCCTCGAACTTGATATTTACGCGCTTGGTCTTCGAACCCGGCGCGCGGCGCAAGTTGTAGCGCTTGAGGCGTTCTTTGCCCAGTTTTGCCAGCATGACCGACGACAGCGCAGACGGCAGGCGCGGGAACAGGCGCTCGGCGATCATCGTGCCCTGGCCCATGCCCAGCAGCAGGCTGGTCAGGATCGGGTTCTGCTTCAGGCGGATTTCAGCGGGAGACATCATGGTGTTTGATCCTTTCGATCAGACGGTGAAAGTGGCGACCTTGTCCAGCGCCTCGGAATACGAGACGTTGTGCTTGGTGGCGTAATCGGTGGCGGCTTTGTCCAGCTCGGCGTCGGACATGTCCTTTGCCGCCTTGCCCTCACCACCCGGCGCGAACTCGCCGAACTGGACGGCAGCGCCGGCATCGGAAATCAGGCCCTTGACGACGTCGACCGCAGAAACCTTGGTCGTCGTATCGCCCTCGGCGAACTCAACCGCCTGGGCATCACCCAGCAGGTCGAGAACAGCCACGGCAGCGGCCTTCTTCGTCGGCTTCAGCTTTGCCGACTTGATTGCCGCCTCGCAGAACTCGACGTGCGCAGCGTGGCGCTGCTCGCGCTGCTGTTCAGCAAACTGCGCCAGCTGCTCTTCGGCCTGCTTGCTCTTGGCCTCGGCGGCTGCCTTGGCCCGCAGCGCCTCCGCGGTTGCCGCTTCGGCTTCCTCGAGGCGCTTCTTCGTTGCATCGTCCATCGTTATCTCCTGGGATGGGTGGTTACCGGCGGTGGAATCTTCAGAGAAGCAGACGGCACCGGCGCCGTCCTGCTCGGAAAACTGGATGTCCTTCAGCCCGGCCACGGCCGGCGGCTGGGCGCCAAGAAATCCGACGTGGCGCAAGTACCACTTGCCCGGGGTCGGATTGGACGGATGTGCAGGGGGGTAGAACGATGCCGAGCGCTTGGGGAAGCGCTTCGAGCGGACCATCTCGGCAAATGCAGGCTCGACGTCACGCGTCTCCATGGTCAGCGTGCGGCCGAGCGATCCGTCTGCAGCAACTGCCCGGGCAACCCAGCCGTAGGCCGGCAGGTTGCTCGACGGGTGCCCTACAACCAGCGGCGCTTCGCGCAGGCTCGGGTTGTACGACGCCGCAATATCGTCGATATCTGCCGGGGTAAACGTGTGCTTGTTACCGGCGTCATCGGTGTGTGTGCCGGCGGCGAAAATCTCAACGCCAGGCGGGAGGGAGGTGTTTTTGTTTGCCATGCCCGCATTGTTCGCGGGCGCGCGGGATTGGCCTGAGTAAAAGGTTTTAGTTTTTTTACACGGCCTACAGCCCGATCAATGCCCGCTGCTCGCGACCCCATTGCCGCACGCTTTCCACGAACTCGCCGAACACAGTCATTTCCTGCAGCTCCTGCTCGGTGGGCGAATAAAGACCAGTCGCAGCACCCACGCCGATGCGCGCGAAGTACATCTCATCGTCCAGGCTGTAGTGCGATCGGATCATCTCAACCATGCGCTGGCTGATCAGCCAGCAATGCGGGCTATCCGCTTTGATTTGGGCGCGCTGGACAGCACTAATGACGACCGTCTCAATGCTGGCCGATATTTCCGGGGGCTGGTTCTCGGGCAGGTCAGCGCCATCGGGAATGAATACGTAGGTAACACCATCGACGGTGGCCAGCTCTGTGCCGATAGGCTGGTGGCCAGCAGACTCTGGCAGCCGCAGCTCGCGAGTGATGTCGTCGGTGATGTGCTTGCGGTAGGCGATTATCATGATTGATGCTCCTGGTAATAGCGCGTCATTGCGCGATAGCTATGGGTATTTCTGGCATGGCCGAGAGAGGATATGGCGCTTTGCCAGTTGCGCCGCGCCACCGCCCGGCGGAAGGTAAACAGGCTGTGCTTGCGTACAAACCGCCGCGTTGCCCAGGTTCGGTACCCGACAAAATTAATGCCGCGCAACGTCTTTGAAATCGTCGATTTCGACAACTCCAGGCGCAACTCGGTAGCCAGGTACTCGACGATCCGGGCGCGGTAATCAACCGCCTGCTCGCGGGTCAGTCCGAAAAGCACGAAGTCATCGACGTAGCGGCAGTAGCGGCGCACTTTGAGCACCCGCTTGATCATGTGATCGAGCGGTGACAGGTAGATCAGCGCATATAGCTGGCTCAGCAAATTGCCGATTGGGATCCCGACAGACTGACCGTGGTCGGCAAACGCCATCATCAAATCAACTAGGCGCCGGTCCTTTATTTTCTGCTCTACCAGGCGGCGGAGAATGCCTCGGTCGATCCGGTAGAAAAACTTGCGGATGTCCAGCTTCAGCGTGTAGCTATCCCGGTCGACTGCGCGCAGCGCGGCCTGGGCATAGTCGGCCGCAGCGTGCGTACCCTTGCCGCGCCGGCACGCGAAGGACTGATCGATAAAGGTGGCATCGAAGATCGGCAGAATTACCCGATAGATCGCGTGTTGAACAACGAGATCGCGAAAGGCCGGGGCGAAGATAATCCTCGGCTTGGGCTCTTTGATTGTGAAGCTGAAATACGGGGCAGGCCGGTACGACCCGTCATTCAGCTCGCGCACCAGGTTGTCGATATTCCATGCCAGGCGCCGCTCAAATTGATAACACGACCGCGACGCCCGTTTGCCGCGCGACGCAACCGAAAAAGCCGCGAGCAGCGCATCCCTAGTGAATGCCTGGCTGTAGAGATTCCCGATGCGCTTCACAATGCCTGACCTTCGAGACCACTGGCCCTACCAGAAAGACACGTGCACACCGATTTCGCCGAGGGCTGCCCCTCGCGCCGGAAAACGCCTCCCTTTGTTCCACCATCCCGTTGCCGGGTTCGAGGTGATGCAGAGTCGGAGCGGCCGCCCACGTTGTTGTTCGAGTTCGCCCGGGTGTTGTTCAGATTCAACGCCCACACGCCCGCGTTGGCGCTGTTGTTCCAGTTGCCGCCGGAGATCGGACACATGTTAAGGCGTCTCCCGTCGCCGCTCCGACATCAGCCAGCCGCCGATCATGCGCCCTAGCTCATCGACTAACCGGCTAATTGCCAGATGACGATGTCGCGCCAGCTGCACAGGCTTTTTCTCGCTGACCTCTCCGTCCTTGAACTCGAAATACCCGAGATCGAAAGCCAGGTTGATCAGCATGCGCAACTGTTCGTGGCGGATGTCCAGCTGAGTCAGAGTGGTCTTTTTGTGATAGCGCTTTTGCGCCTCCACAATCAGTGCATACACGTCGTACGCCGCCTGTCGGATTTGTTGCGAGAGCGCGTATTTCTCATGACGAGGAAAATGATTCAGATAGACGTTCATGAGTTTCGCGGTCTCGACAAACTTTCGGTTCAGTTCAGCTTCGGCGTGCATGGTTCTACCGCCAGGCGCTATCGCGCCCGGCAAACAAGGTTACAAATACAAGGCGGAGCGGCCGCCCACGCTGCTGTCCGAGGACGCCCAGGTGGTGCTCAGATGCAACGCCCACACGCCCGCGCTGGCGCTGTGGTTCCAGTTGCCGCCGGAGAGCGGACACAGTTGGTTCGGGCGGTAGTCCCACAGGCCGTCGTTGCCGAACGCATTGCTGCCGCCTGTTCCAGCAACCAGGGGGATGCCCGCGCCGGCTGCGGCCCAGTCGCTGCCCGCCACCGCCGCTGAAAACACCTGGCTGGCGCTGCCGAACAGCTTTGCTGTCGATGATGCAGTGAGCGACTCGAATGTCGCCCCCAGGTTGTCGTACATCGCAGCGATCCCCGTCGCGCCCCACAAATCAGTCGCCAGCGCTGCGCCGGCAGTGACATCCTTCATCGCGACGCTTGGTTTCAGGACGTAGAAATTGGCGCCATCGCTCGTTAATCCAGGCGTGATTTCCCACATATTGCCGTTCAGATCAGCAACGCCCGACGGCTGGCCGTTGTGGGTCGTCTTCGCGAACGGCACGCCGCTGCCTGTCTTGCCGCAGTTCGGGTAAGTCGCGTGACCCGTCGACGTGTACAGCACCCCCGTGTCGTTCGCGTCGCGCAGCGCGTTGTTGTTATTGCCTTTGGGAAAGTTGTTTGTCGCGTGATACCAGGCGCAGTACGTCGCACTCGTGCTGGCGCGTGCATGGGCGTAAGCAAGCAGGGCCAGCGCGGCAAAGATAAACCTGGACGAACAGAAAAAGCTGGCGCCACGCGTCTTCGCGGCGACAATCGCGCCGTGATATGCATTCGTTGGCGCGCCAGTCAGGCCAGAAAACGGGTTGTGATCCGCGGCAGACGATATTGGATTGCCCAGCGCGATTGACGATGCGGTACCGGCGTTATTTGACCACTGGTATTTGTCAACGAATACACCCGGCTGCTCGACGCCACCATCGTAAAAAGCGCGATGGAGCGCCCAGCCGGCGGCGTTGGCGTCGGCCACGGTAGCAAAGGCGTGGCGAGGCCTGATGCTGACCTCGTTGAGCGCAAGCCCGTTTGCACCAGACCCCCATTTATAGAAAAACGCCGGCACCCAGCACATGACCGATCCATCGCTGTACTGGTAGTTGCCATAGTTGTCGCTGGCAACATCAAGCGTACCGACCAGGCGCGACATGCCGGCGGGCGGTGCGGGGCAAATACCGACGCCGAAGCCTTGCAGGCCGGGCGTGCCGATGTCGTTCTCTGTCTGACGTATCCACGCCGCGTCTATTTTTCCGTCAGCCCCGGCAACAGGCGATCGGCCAGCCGCCGGCGCAACTGCGCCGCGCCGGTATCCGAGAACCTCGGCCGCAATCAAATGATCTGCCAGTCTCATACAACCACCCACGCGGATACATTCGACACGCGATCGCTGGCGTCGTACGTCAAAGTGCGGCGGTACGTTACGCCGCCTGCCTCGACGGTGACTGTGCTCAGACGACCGCTGGCATCGTACGCCAACGCCTGGGCCAGCGAATCCAGCGCCAAGGACTGGCCGTCAGCCGCAATGGCAACGCCCTGGGCGCGCAACGCGGCGGCGCGTAGCTGCTCATTCGTTAGCGGGCCGGCAACGGGGATCGCTGCCGCCCGTAGTTGCTCATTCGTCAGCGGGCCAGAGACGGGGATCGGATTGCCCAAGTCATTGCTGATTTCGACCGAAGGGCCAACATTGACTTGCAGACCATCCAAACCCTCAACCTGCACGATCAGTCGCCCATCGGGCGTAGCGTATAGCGGCACAGCATTACCGGTCGAATCGACGAGCGCAAACAAAAGAGGGGCGGACATATCAATCTCCATCAATGGACGGTCCGATTGTTCCCTCTCGCGCGCGGGATGCTGGAGTAAAAGATTTTAGTTTTTCTGGCTGAGCGTCAAAACACGGCGAGGTGTCGGGCGGCGTTTGGCCCGCAAACCGTGCACAAAGGTGCACAAATCGATTTGTGCACTCCGGCGCGATGATCCATGCCGGTCTGGCCGGCGCGCGCTGTCAGGCGTCGATGCCGAGTTTGCCCTGGCGGCTGGAGAAATCTGCACGCCGGGCGGCGTTGATGATCTGGTCGATGCGCATATCTGTGAGCTTGTACTTGCGCGCCAGAGCGCGCTTGTTGTGACCTTTGTACTGGGCGTAAATCTCTTTGTCCCGGGCGCTGAGCTTGCAGCTGATGCCGCGTGGCAAATAAAACTGGCAGCCGCCCAGGGCGAGGGCCACGCGGTCGATCTGGCCGATGACGATCTCGGCCAGTCGCTGAGCGCCGAGCAGCTGCAGCGCCTCGGTGTCCTCGGCCAGGCGGGTGTACATGTGCTCGGCCATTTCCGTCAGCGTTGCGTGCAGCGAGGCCGGCAGCGCGGCGTGCAGCGGCGCGAGATCGACGGTGCCGGGTTCGAGCAGGTCACGCATCGCTGGCGGACTCCGGACCGCCTCGCGCCAGCCAGCGCTTCAGTGATTCGACGCAGGCATGCTCTTGCGCCCAGGTCAGCCAGGCGAGCTGGTCGACGCCGGTCTGGCGCTTCACCCAGGCGAGCAGCCCGGGCATCTTGCGGTTGTCGACATGGCCTGCGTCGGCCAGCTGCTGCCACAGCGACCACATCTTCCGCTGCATCGCCGACAGCGGCTGGCGACCGGCCGGCTGCCCGATGTGCAGTCGGTCGAACTCGGCCAGCACCGCCTTGGCCTTGCCGATCGCGCGGATCTCTGTCGAGCTGGCAACGCCGGCGGCGCGCTGCAGGATTGCGCGGTAGCTGTCGTCATCCAGCGTGCCTGCCGCCTTGTGGCGACGGGCACGGATCTGAGTCAGCAGGCGCTTGAGTGGCTCCATGGCAGTCTCCTAGACGATCGGCACGCTGATGCCGGTGCGGTCATGCACGTGCTGGCGGATGACTTCGGCGGCTTCGTGGACCAGGTACTCGGTGCCGTCCCGCATCTTGATCGCGGTGGCGTTCAGGCCGGCGTAAAGCTCGGCGATGCCACGGACGTCGACAATCACCCTCTCGCCACCGGGGAACGCGCTGAGCGCCAGGCGATCGCCGACATCCGCTTGCCGACGGCCTTCGTCCAGCGCTGCCGCAAATCCGCCCGGCAAGCTTGCAAAGCTTCGAGCAGTATGCACCAGCGCGGCAACCGCGCCCTCGACCCCGGGATAGTCGCCGTGAGCGACCAGGGCGCCAGTATCGATGTCCGAGACATCCCAGTAGCCGCGCGACTCACGAACACCCCAGAGCGCACGATGCAGCACCAGGCCGTATTTCGACAGATAGCCCGGCACCGGTTCAAGCGTGCCCTTGTAGCGCGGGTGTTTAGCAGGATGAAAGATGATTACAGTTCGCATGGTTTCCTCCTACGGCTGGCCGATGGCGCCGGACGTGGTGCGGTCGACGCCGGCCTGGACGGGGTTACTGACAATAACGGTGGGCTGGTACCAGCCGTGCGGTTCGCCGGCGCGAGGAACCTTGTGCAACTGAGCAATGGGTTCGCCGTCCTGAACGATCTTGAAAGCGATGTCGCCGACGCTGGCCAGCGCCAGCGCTTCGCAGGCAGCCTTGGCGGCTTCGATTCTGTTGGTGGCCACAACCGGGACCAGATTCGCCCAAGAGCCGCTGCTATTGACCTTGATGCATGTCGACATCACGCCACCTCTTCGCGCAGTTCGCCGCCCAGGGCATTGACCAGGTGCGGCAGGAAGCGGCTGAGTTCGCCGGTCATGATCGCGAAGTCGGCAGCGAACTGGTCGTCTGCGGTTTCTGCGTTCTGGTCGGCCTCTTCTTTCAGCAGGTCCAGGAACGCCAGGCGCTTGATCACGCCTTTCTCGGTCAGTACGAAGCTGATGCGGTCATCCCAGGTAAGCGCCAGGTGTGTCGGCAGCTTGCCGGCCGAGAGGTGAGCCTTGATCTCGTCACCGACTTCGTCGCCGAGCGGGTGGCGCTTGAAGGCGACGCTCGCTTTTTCCTCGGCGACCGATTTCAGCTCGCAATCGCGGTCGACCGTAAAACCGGCCGGGGCGTTACCGCCGCCCAACCAGTCGGCCATTGCCGATTGAGGCGACAGGCGCGTACGCAGGGGCGCCAGCGGGAACAGGTCGAGGCAGCAGCGCAGATGCTCGACAACCGCATCGGCTTTGGTCGGCACGCCGGCGTCGATGCCGAGCCAGCCATTCTTCGGATCGATCCAGACGTGCGTCGACCGGCGAACGGTAAAAGCGGTCGGCATCAGCTCTTCGGTCACACGCTCGCGCAGCTCGCGCAGCGCTTTCCGGCCGGGCGGGAACCCCTGCAGCTCGGCTTCTTTCTCGGCGCGCTTGGTGACTTCTGCATTGACGACTTCGGCGGGCAGCAGCCGGGTCTCGGTCTGCAGGCGCAGCAGCCAGTGACCGTTGGCGGCATACACCAGGTCACCATCGGCCCGCGGCGCGATCCAGCCGCGTGACATCGGGGTAGATCCCGTCACAGGCGCAAACGGGCCGCGCTGCAGCTGCTCGACCAGCTTTTCGAGCGTCATCGCCCAGGGGGAAACAAGACGGAACAACATCAGTTTTTTGAACCACATGATCAACCCTCCAGCATGAGCAGGCTGGCATCGGCGCGGAGGCCCTTGCTCAATTGAACAGTGCGGCCGGCGGACAGCCCCGCCTCGTGCGCCATCTCGTCCTTGTGCGAGAGCGAGCGCCCCTTGTTGCGGTCGACGGCATCCAGCGTCCCCAATTTCGTGAACTTCGTATCCATGTAAGCCTGGATCGCTTCAAACACACCATCAACAGGACTGAGAGGGACGACTGCACGGCATGCAGCCCGCACCCAGCCCTCGCTAAACAGATCGGCACGCCGAATCTTGTTTGCCTTCTTGAAGCGCTTGAGGTTTTCCGTCATGTACGCCTGGCGAGCCTTCTTTGCCTGGCGAAAAAGCACTTCGAACGAGTAGGCGGCAACGTCGTTTGCCGGTGGTAGTCCGATGAACACCCAGTGGGCGTGATCCCATATCTCTTCACGGAATATCAGACGACAGCCAAACACCTGAGCGATACGGCTGGCCAGGTTGTTTTCCCAAGCTGGCGGCCTGGATACCACCCCCGCTTTGACGGTAACTTCCTTGATGTCGATTGCCAGCATTTCAGCGTGGCTGACCTGGTACATCTCCATCAGTTTCCTTGCCTGACGCAGGGCTGTTTCCGCTTCATTTTCACTGGTCGATTTCGCCAGCGCCATGCATTTGCGGATCTTCTCCAGGATGCTTTCACGGTTGTCCATCACACACCTCCTTTCGACGTATCGACGACCAGAGGGGTAGCGCTGGCGCCGCACTCTTTGTTATCGACGACATCGACCGTAGTGCCGCTCAGGCAAAGCACGGCGATTACTGCGAAAACCAACAGCCAACCCCAACCGTCATTTTTCTTGGATGCCAGCAGTTGGGCACCAACAATGGCAGCGAGCACCGCTCCGGCCAGAAGAATTTGTACAAGCAGCGACATCACTTCCATCACACACCTCCCTTCGACGTATCGACCACCTCACCGCCGACATGGATGTGCTGGATGGCCTTGTTGGGATTGCATTGGCGCCAGTCCGGCCACTGCCGCTGTTCATTACGTAATTGCTTTGCGGCAATCGCGGCGGCGATGGCACCTGGTCGGTGGCCGGCTCGCCAGGCGCCATCGAGGCCGAGCAGGATCACGTCGACCCATTCATCCAGGTCACCCGGATTCAGTTCGACTTCGACCAGTTCCTTTCGGATGTGATCGACGACCATCTGCGTCCGGCGCCCCGGGCCGAACGTCGCCTGGGAGAAAGTCTTTTGGCGCTTCATATGACCGATGAAATCGAACCCGCCGCCGCTGGACATCGCGACTGCGTGCCCGTAAAAAACCCCCGACAAGGCCGGGATGACCATGAAAACCACGGTCGCAAGAACCATCTTCAGGGGCGTCAGATCGGCGACTGAAAACACCTGGGCGTGCAGCGCCAGCAGCAGGAGCAGCGGCAGGATTTCGAGCTTGAGCCAGCGTTTCATTGGGCACCTCCGGCGGTGGCCACGTCGAGCGGGATGGCCCGGTATTCGCCGGTGTCGCCGACGCGCTCATAGACGCGCACGTAGCTCTTGCTGCCGACGACCTGGAGCGCTTCGCCGATAGCCTGCATGGCGCGCAGCCAGCGTTCGTCCTGAATGTCCAGGCGGCGCAGGCCGAGGACGCGGCCGGTGTTGATGTTGCCTTCCTTGTCGACTTGGAAGGCATCACCGACCAGCACCTGGATCTCCGGCCGGCTGCTCGCTGCCCAGTCGGTGATGCACTCATCGATGAGTCCCTTTGCGGCCTGCAGGCGCTCATCGAAGCTGATCGTTTCGGAGATTGCCCGCTGTACCTTGTAACGGCCGTCGTACGACAAGAGCGTGACATTGCCCTTGTTGCCGCCGATCTTGGCGCCGTACTGCTCGGCGCTGAGCTGCACGAAGGCGGCGATATCGGCAAAGGTGGCGACCTTGAAATCGCCGATGTTGGCGCTGACGGCCTTGGCCTTTTCGACGATCTCGCGGACCAGCTCATCGCGGGCCAGATCGATCGGGCGGACCTTCTCGATAGGCACAAGATGGCCGGCGGCGTTTTCGAGATAGCCCTGTTTTTGATTGCTCATGATGAACCTTTCTCAGCCACGGGGTGGCGGTAATAACAGTAGGAATACTTCTCGCCGGTGCGGGCGAACTCTTTCGCATTGACCCCGTAGCTGAGCGCTGCGGATAGGCCGCTGTCGATGTAGTCGATGTCGGTCAACAAGGCGCGGATCTCATCGAGCGTGATCGCGGTATCGGCGGTAGTCGGCAGACGGCGGCGCAGGGCGTCGGCGAGACCGCTGCGACGCTTGGATAGACCCTTGGCCTTGCGCTCCATCCATTCCGCCTGCTGGCGCTGCCGCTCGGCTGTTTCGCGGGCTGACTGGGCGCCGGCGGATTGCAGTTGAGAGAACAGGTTCATGCCGGTTCTCCCATCAGCTTGACGTGCAGATCAACGATGGTCTTTTCCAGTCGGCGCGAGATGCGGCGCTTCAGCCGGATTTCGCCCGCCTCGAGGACAGCATCAGCGCCCAGCGCCTCGGCGATCCGCGCGGCGGGTATCCACTCGGCGCGCAGCTCACGGATCAGGCGCTTGGCTGGCTCGGCATCGACCAGCGCTTCGTCGGACACGATCAGCCGCTTGTACAGCCGGTCGATATCGGCGGCGTGGCGGACGGTGATCTGGTGTTCGCTGAGCTGCAACGCGGCGCGCTTGGCGCCGAGCTGCTGCGCGATGTAGCCACGGGTGAAGCCGGCGCCGAGCAGCAAGTTGATCAGCTTCCAGGAATGCGCCGCCGATACCAGCGCATGGTCCGCTGCCGCCTCCGGTGTTACGGCCAGGATGAGCCGCTCGGTCCGTGCGCGGATGTTGCGCCTGGCGCCGCTGCGGATCTCAAACAGGATGGTGTCAGCGATATCCGTGACATCCGCGACCGAGCGCCGGCCGACGCCTAGTCGGGAGAGCCGGTTCAGGTGGCGGCGCGCACGGCAGGCCGGGACGATGCCGTTCCAGTCGCCGTTTTTGCGGGCGATCTGGCGGGCGCGTTCGTACTCGGTATTGGCCTTGCGGCACAGGTCGCAGCGGCAACCGGCGATGTAACGCATGCGGTCACCGTGCGGTTTGTTTGCCGCCAGTTCGCTGGCCGGCTTGAGGCCACGATCGGCCATGGTTTTTAGTTCAGGCTTGCGCATACATCCTCCCATTCGATGCGGATGCCCCAGCGATCGGCGAACCAGGTGTGGATCGTGAGCGCGCCGTCGTGGCGCTGCTTGAGCCAGGTGGCGTCGCGAAACAGCGTGGTCAGGTACGGGCTGGCAGCGACCATGACGACGATGTTGTCGATGCCGGCGGCGTTGCGCTGCCCCCGGAAACCGATCACATAGACACCGTGCTGCATCAGGTAGATGACGACCTTGAGCAGGCTGGTGATCATCCGAATGGCTTCGCTGACGGCGCGCTCGCGGCGGGGGTTTTGGACAAAGGCGGCGTTCATGGCTCACCTCGCACCCGGGCTTGAGTATCGATCTTTGCCAGGAACGACCGCAGAATCTCAACGCCTGCCGCTGATAGAAAAATTGGCCCGTCGCCAACATCAATATAAAGTTCGCCGTTGCTATAAAAACAAAGCATTGGGACGTCTTCCGATACCTCAATACACTCTGAAGTTTCGGCTGCTGGCGTCACCTGTTCGATCCCGAGTACTGCAGCGACATCAATACCCGCGTCCGCCAGAGACAACAAATATTCGACACTCATTGGCCTGGCGCCCGCCTCGTAGTTGACTTGAGTTCTCCGGTGAGCCCCGCCGACTTTCCCCAGTTCTTCCTGCGTTAAACCAACGCGCTTCCTCTCTGCTGATAGGCGCTCGCCGATCCGTTTCGACACTTCGGTTATTTTCATGATCAGCACCCCTGCACCACTTGCGCATCAACCTTCGGCCAGCCGGCGCCGGCGGCGGCGTTCATGGCGCGGGTGACCAGGTTGTTGACGACCAGGGCGTAGCACATGCTGATTGCGTCGGATGCCTTGCCGCCGCGCGGGATGCGGATCAGGCGTTCGCGCAGGGCGTCGTAGGCATCGGCGGCAATGATGTCGTCGGCCTTGACATTCAGGCGTTCGAACTTGTGCCGAATGTAGGCTTCGAGGTCGTTATCGAGCGGCAGCAGTTCGACAACCTCGCAGCGCTGGACGACTTCACGCACTTCCGGCGACTTGTCCGAGAGCAGGTTCAGCAACTCCGGCTGTCCGACCAGGCACACGCCGAGCAAACGGGCCAGCCCCTGTTTCAGTTCCAGGAAACGCTTGAGGTGTTTGAGCGTCGGCTTCGGCATGCAGTGCGCTTCTTCGATCACGACCAGGTGGTTGTAACCGGCCGACCGGCTGGCCTTGAGCATGTTGTGCAACTGGTTGTAGCGTGCGTCGGGCGTGCGTTTCGGCGTGGCGCTCGGGTCCAGGCTGCGGATGATGGCCTCGGCGATCGCGGCGCTCTTGAGCGTGCGGCCCTTGGTGTCGTTCTCTTCCATGGCCAGCACATACGGCCGGATGACGATGACCTGCCGGCCTTCGTCGGCAATGCGCTCTTCAAGCTCTTCTACCAGCGTGCTCTTGCCGGCGCCGGATTCACCGACGATGGCAACAAAGCCGTGATTCAGGGCGGCATCGAGCAGTGCGGCGCGGACATAGCGCGTGTTCGAGCTGGCGAAGACATCGGCACGGGTACGTACGTCGTCGACGAACGGCGAGCGCGGCAGGCCAAACGCCTGCTTTGCCTGCGCGGTCAGTGTTTCGTTTCGTAGTAACATCACTTCCTCCTGTTCAGATTCACTTGGGTTTGCTTCGGGATCGGCCTCGGCGTGTTGCTGCACGTCCGGGGCCACTTCTTTTGCTGCGGTAAAAAGGTTTTCCAGGGCGCTGCGGTCGACGCCGTGCTGGGCCAGAAAATCGGCGATGCGCCTGGGGGCTTCGGCGTCGCGCACCGGCAGCGTGCCTTCGGCCAGCAGGCGATGCAGCGCACCGCGGGAGAGCCGGGCGCCGGCGCCGAGGGCGGCTTGCGAAATACGGGCGGACTGGAGCAGGTCGCGGAGCATCATTCACCCCCCACAACGCGCAGGCCGGCACGCACCGTCAGGCGCTGCTGCAGGGCATCCAGTTCGGATTCCGGCACGCCATCCGGGAACCACTGGGAAACCAGGCGGTTCTTGTCGATATCCATCTGCAGGCCACGGCGGGACAGCTCGGCGGCGGCTTCAAAGCCGCTAAGCTTGCGTTCCGGGGCGGCGCTGGCGCGGGTGGCGACATCGAGGGCGGTGCCACGGCGCGGCAGCATCTCGACGTTCGGCAGGTTGTCCAGATATTTGTAAGCATCGAGCTTGGCGCCGAACGGCAGCTGCTTGGCCTTGCGAGCCGCCTCGGCAGCTTCGTCGGTATCCGTGCCCGTCGTGAAGCGTTCGATTGCTTTCCGGTTCGTTTCGAGAATGGTATCGGCGTGCTGCTTGAATTCGCGGCCGATGTGCGCGCCGTCGGCCTGGAAGCCATGCTCGTTCAGCTCGACACGTTCCAGCGGGATCAGCGTCTCGCGCTGGCCGGGATCGGTGATCACAGCAAACAGGCTGGCCGGATCGAAGGGATTGACAACCACATCAAGCCATTCGTCGATCATCACC
>Ga0209066_10004999_pt1 | contig 14199 bp, 15 predicted proteins | sample All_14_2_FD_187198 | JGI IMG/M metagenome (GOLD analysis project Ga0209066, IMG submission 187198) | Freshwater microbial communities in response to fracking from Pennsylvania, USA - Allegheny Zone_MetaG_DW_15 (SPAdes) (version 2) ...
GACATGGTCGGCGGCGTCTGCGCGATCGTGGCGACGTTGCTTCTGGCGATCATCACCGGCTTGCTCTACGTCAACTGGGACGCGATTAAATCAGCCTGACGCCGGAAACGGAGGATGGTTTGATCACGATGATACGCAGATGGCTCTGGCGTCTGCGAAGCGTATTTGTTCTGGCGCCCGCCGCAACGTCGCTTGTGGCGGTGTGTCTTTTTGTTTTTCTGGTCCAGCGGTCCGCAGGGCGGGTGGAATTCATCTACGGGTACTCGTTCGGGCAAGCGCTGGTCTCCTGCTTCGGCCTGAATTGGCCGCTTTTAAGCCGAGGCTTCTTCTGGCAGCCGCTCACCTACATGTTCCTGCACGATGGCTGGGCGCACCTTGGGCTGAACATGCTGACCGTTCTGCTCTTCGGTTCAGGGTTGGAGTCCGAGATCGGCGGACGGCGCTTTTGGTGGCTTTTTTTGTGGTGCGGCGTGTTGGGGGGCGTGGGATGGCTGGCTGTGACCGCGCTCCTGCCGTCTCTGCCGCCGATGGATGCTCTGACGCTGTGGATGCCGGAAGCGTTGCGGACATGGCTGCATGTGGGATCTTCTGCAGGAAGCACGCTTGAAACAGCATCGTGTATTGGCGCGTCGGGCGGCGTCTTCGCACTGATCGGCGCGTATGCGGCGTGCTTCCCCAACCGGACGGTTTACGGGTTGTTTCTGTTCGTCATTCCTTTCAAGCTGAAGGCCCGCTCGCTGGCGTGGCTGCTCGGCGTGCTGACGATTGCGGAGGCTGTGTTTGTGCAGGCGCAAGTGGCGTATGCCGCGCACCTCGTGGGCTGTCTCGCAGGGTATGTGTACGGGATGCGGTTACGGAAAGCGGGCATAACGGATTGAACGGAAAAAGGAAAACGTATGGACGTTTATGAACTGATGCGCGACCCGCGGGCCGTGGCGGCAGTGAAAGCGGCGCTTTCCGAGGATGTGGGGCCGGGCGATGCCACGACGTTGGCGCTGGTGGATCCGGCCGCGATGGCGACGGGCGAGATCTTGGCCCGTGAGGCGTGCCGTGTGTCGGGCGCGGGTGTGGGCAAAATGGTGCTGGAGCGCGTGGACCCTGCGCTGCGGGTCGAGATCGTGGTGCCGGACGGACAGGACGCGGCGAAGGGTGGCGCCATCCTCACGATCCGCGGCAGGGCGGCGTCGATCCTGGTGGCCGAGCGGACCGCGCTCAACTTCATGCAGCGCATGTGCGGCATCGCGACGCTGACGGGGCGCTTTGTGGACGCCGTCGGAACTTACGGCACGATGATCCTCGACACGCGGAAAACCACGCCGGGGCTGCGCGTGTTCGAGAAGTACGCCGTGCGGTGCGGAGGCGGCGCGAACCACCGCTTCGGCCTGTATGACCGGGTGCTGATCAAGGACAACCACCGGCGGCTTTGGCAGGGCGGCGACCCCGACCGGCTGGACCTGGCGGTGGAAGCCGCGCGCCGGGCGTTTCCCGCGCTGGCGGTCGAGGTCGAGGTCGAGAGTGTCGCCGAGTGCGTCAGCGCGCTTCGGGGGCGTCCCGAGTGGGTGATGCTCGACAACATGAGTTGCGAAATGATGCGCGCGTGCGTGGCGCTGTGCAAGGGGATTTCGAAAACAGAGGCTTCGGGCGGCATCACGCTCGACCGGGCCCGTGAGGTGGCGGCAACAGGGGTCGACGCGATTTCGCTCGGCTGCCTGACGCACTCCGCGCCGTCCGTGGACCTTTCGCTGGAATGGAGTGTGGTGTAAAGCAATGCGTGCGATCGTCATGGATGTCGGCAACACGTCGACGGGCATCGGCCTGTATGACGGCGGAAAGATTTCGCGCGTCACGCATGTCAAGGGCGGCATTGTGAAGCACCCCGAGGCGTGCGCCGAAGCGGTGCGCAAGGCGGCCCGCGGGAGCGTCAACGGCGCGGTTCTGGGCTCTGTCGTGCCGCGTGTCAACCCGGCGTGGCAGCGGCTTGTGCGGCGCGAGCTGGGGTGCGGGCTGCTGGTGGTCAAAGCGGGGTTGCCGATGGAGGTGACGGTCGATTATCCCGCTCCCGAAACGATCGGCGCGGACCGGCTGGCGGATGCGTGCGGCGGCGTGCGGCGCTACGGTGCGCCGCTGATCGTGGCGGACTTCGGAACGGCGCTGACGTTTGACATCGTGACCCGGGACCGGCGGTACGTGGGGGGCGTGATCACGCCCGGGCTGCCGCTGATGACCGACTACCTGTATGAGCGGACGGCGCTGTTGCCGCGCGTGGAGCTGGAGGGGCCTTGCCCGAAGCTGGGGCGCACGACGATGCAGGCGATGCGGATCGGCGCGCAGATCGGCTACCGCGGCATCGTGCGCGAGATCGTGGCCTACCTGCAAGACTCGATGCGGTGTCGCTTCGCGCTGGTTGCGACCGGCGGATATGCGGGCTGGGCGCTCAAGGGCAGCGGCATGGATTTCGTGATCGATCCGGAGCTGACGCTGTTTGGCTTGGGGTGTATTTGGGAGAGCGGCGCGAAACTGGAAACTTGAAACTGGAAACTTGAAACTGGAAACTGGAAAATGGGAATGAACCCGACTTTGGTGATTCTGGCGGCGGGGATGGGAAGCCGGTACGGCGGTTTGAAGCAAGTCGATCCGGTTGGACCTGCGGGCGAGACCATTATGGACTACTCGGTCTTCGACGCGGTGCGCGCGGGGTTTGACCGCGTGGTTTTCGTGATCCGGCGCGACTTCGAAGAGGTGTTCCGCACCAGCATCGGCGCCAAATATGCGGGGGTTGTTCAGGTGGACTACGCCTTTCAGGCCGTGGATGATCTGCCGCCGGGTTTCTGCGTGCCGCCCGAGCGTGCCAAGCCGTGGGGTACGGCGCATGCGATCCGTGCGGCGCGGGCAGTGGTCAACGCGCCGTTTGCCGCGATCAACGCGGACGACTTTTACGGGCGTGACGCGTTCCAGCGGTTGGCGGATTTTTTGAAGACGCCGCGTGAGGGGGGCTCCAAGCCGCGCTTCGCGATGGTCGGCTACCGGCTGGACCAGACCTTGTCCGATCACGGCAGCGTGGCGCGCGGCGTGTGCAAGGTCGGCGCGGACGGGCTGCTCGTGACGGTGACCGAGATGACCCGCCTGGTGCGTGTTCCGGGCGGCGCGGAAAACCGCGAAGCGCCAGGGGCGCCTTTGGCGCTGACCGGGTCGGAGCGGGTGTCGATGAACCTGTGGGGCTTTACCCCCGAGCTGTTTGCGGCTTTGGAGGCGCGTTTCCCCGTCTGGCTGAAGGCCCACGCGCAGGACCCCAAGGCCGAATGGTACATCCCGTTCGTTGTGGACGAGATGGTGGGCGAAGGCGCGGCGGAGGTTTCGGTGCTGCCGACCGACAGCGCGTGGTTTGGCGTGACCTACCGGGAGGACAAGCCGGTCGTGATGGCTGCGGTGCAGGCGCTGGTTGCGCGAGGTGAGTACCCGCAAAAACTGTGGTGAGGGAACGCTGAACGCCCAACTTCGAACGTCGAAGTGAATAATAACTTCAGGGTTGAGCGTTGAACGTTTAGGTGATCTATGCTCGGACGCGTGTCGAAGACGGTGGAGCGAATCGCCGACTGGTTCTACCCGCGCGTGTGCCCGGGGTGCGGGCAGGTGTCGGATCGCCCCGGGCGGCATCTCTGTTGGTCGTGTCTTTCCCGCGTCGAGCTGCACACGCAAAGTTTATGTGAGCGCTGCGGACGTTTTGCGGAGGGTCATGTGGCGCACGCCTTCGTGTGCGGCGCATGCAAGGGCGCAAAGCCCGCTTTTGACCGGGCCCGGTCGGCGGGGCGGTTTGCCGGCGTGTTGCGCGAGCAGATCCACCAATTCAAATATGGGCAGGCGCTTTGGCTGAAGCAGGATCTGTGCGACTTGCTGCAGGGGTGCCTGATGGCGCATTTCACGCCGGAGGCGATCGACGCGGTCGTGCCGGTGCCTCTGCATCCGGTGAGAGCGCGCGAGCGCTCCTACAACCAGGCTGCGCTGTTGGCGCAGGAACTGGCGCGCCGCATCGGGCGGCGGTATGAGGGGCGGGCGCTCGTGCGGACGCACAAAACGGAGACCCAGACGCTGTTGGATGCGGCGCATCGGCGCATGAACATGCTGGGCGCGTTCAGCGTGACCCGCTCCGCGTGGGTGACGCGGCGGTGCGTTCTGCTAGTGGACGATGTGATGACCACCGGCGCGACGCTCAACGAGTGCGCACGCGTGCTGAAGAAGGCCGGCGCCCGCACAGTCTGGGCGGTGACGGTCGGGCGCGGCTAGAGCGGTTTTAGAGAATGGATGGTCATTCCGCGGCTCGGCACAGCCTCGCCCCCCATTCGAAATATGGGCGATTTGCTGGAGGGCGAGGCTGTGCCGAGCCGTGCTGCTCTAGACCCGCAGGGGCTTGGGCGGCATGGCGGCGGGAAGCGTGACGCAGAAGGTGGAGCCCTGCCCCGGCGCGCTTTGGAGCGTGACGGTGCCGCCGTGTGCGGCGATGATGACCTGGACGATGTTCAGCCCGAGCCCCAGCCCCTTTTCCGTCTCGCGCGCCTGTTTTCCGCGGAACAGCCTTTGCCAGATGAGTTCCTTCTCGGCATCGGGAATGCCGATGCCGCTGTCCTTGACGCAGACGACGACGGTGCCCGGGGCGCCCGAGAACGTGATGTCGACGCGCCCGCCCTTGGGCGTGTATTTGAGCGCGTTGTCCACAAGGTTGGCGAAGGCGCGGGCCAGGCGGTTCTTATCGCCAGGGAGCCGGATCTCGCCGCCGGGGTGGCCGGCGACGGAGAGCCGGATCTGTTTCTCTTCGGCCAGCAGCGAGTAGAGGTCGATGATTTCGTTGATGATCTGGGTGAGGCTGAAGGGCTGGATGTTCAGCTTCACGAAGCCGTTCTCCATCTCGCGCACGTCCATCAGATTCTGGAGCTGGAGTTGGGCTCGGTCGCAATCTTCGATGATGCCGGCGAGGGTGTCGGCCAGCTCTTCGGGAAGCTGGTTGCCGTTCAAGGCCAGCTCGGAGGCGCCGCGGATGCGCGCGAGCGGGGTTCGGAAATCGTGGGCGACGTTATCCATGGTCTCGCGCATCGCCCGGATCAGGTTCGCGTATTTTCCGGTCATGAGCGTGAAGAGGTGCCCCAGGGTATCCAGCTCGGCGATCATGCTCTTGACGGGGGGCGCGCCTTTCTCGAAAGCGCCGGACCCGATGATGTCGGTCATGGATTCCGTGATGCGGTAGATCGGCCGCAGGGTGATGACCATCATAAAGATGCCGGAGATGAAGGAGAACAGCGTGGAGAGCGCCATGAAGAGCAAGAGGGTCCGGGCCATCATGCTTTTCTGGTCGTACTCGAGGAAAGAGCCTTTCCCGACCTGCAGGATGCGCCCGTCTTTGAGTTGTGTCGTCTGGATTTGGATATGGCGTTGAAGGGGCTTGATGTAATATTCGCTCAAGCCGACGGGGGGCAGGGTTGCGGGGCTGTGTGGGGTGTAGGTGTTCCACTCCGGGAGGTCGATTTTTTTGGGCCAGGTGATGGTGTATTCGACATACCCTTTCCGATTGATGACGCGCACGATGAAGATGGTCGAGGGTGGGTAACGTTCCATCGTCACTTGCTCGGCGAGCAGGTTGCCGTCGGTGTTCTGGTTGATGAGTTCAACGAGTTCTTCACTTTCGGCACGCACGTCCTGCCGGTCGAATTTGCGGGCAGACTTGGTGATGACGCGGCTGCTCAGAAAGAAAATACACCCCGTGCAGAGGGCATACACGATCAGGTACCCCATGCCGAGATAGAAGGCGAACGAACGGAACTTGTTACTCATCCGCCCGGAAAACATAGCCGACCCCCCGCATCGTTTGGATCAGTTTTTTTGTGAACCCGGCGTCCAGCTTGTTGCGCAGCCGGCAAACGAGGACATCCACGATATTCGTCTGCGGATCGAAGCTGTAGTCCCAGATGCGCTCGAGGATCAGCGTTTTGGTGAGAGGGCGGTTGGGGTTGCGCATGAGCAGCTCCAGCAGGGCGAATTCGCGCGGCTGCAGGTCGATCTTTTTGCCGCCGCGTATCACGGAGCGCCGCAGGAGGTCGACGCTGACCTCGCTGACGCAGAGGCTTGTGCTGTTCTTGCCTTTCTGTGCGGGCGGCTGCGTCCGGCGCGTGATGGCGTGCAGGCGCGCGGTCAGTTCGGAAAAGGAAAAGGGCTTGGTCATGTAGTCGTCGGCACCCGATTCCAAGCCGGTGACGCGGTCGTCGACGGCGCTTTTGGCGCTGAGCACGAGCACGGGGGTGGGGTCGCCTTTATTCCGCATCTGCTTGAGCAGCGCGATCCCGTTCTTTTCGGGCAGCATGATGTCGAGCACGACCGCGTCGTAATGCGAGTTTTCCCAGAGGGCAAGCCCCTCGCCGCCGGTGGAGGCCGTGTCGACGGTGTGGCCGTCCTGACTCAAGCCTTTGCTCACAAAGGACTGAATCTTCTCATCGTCTTCGATCACTAACACGCGCATGGGAACCCTCTCGCGCCAGACAGCGCTACAGCTCTTTGAAGCGGGCCAGCGGCACGTCGTCCGTCGGCGGGTCGGCATAGATGAAATGGGCCTGCAAGATGGCGAGGACGATGAAAAGCGGCAGCAGAAGCTCCTGGCCCTCTTCCAAGACCGTTGTCAAGGCGTGCTGGCTCTCGGTGAGGCGGATGCCGAAATCTTTGCGCAGGACGGAGTTTGCGCGGTCGAAGATCTGGATCAGGATGATGGTGCCGCCGAAAAAGCCGACGGACCAGCAGACCGGGTGGAGCTTGAAAAGGCCTTTCACGAGTCTTTTTAAAAAGTAAAAGAGGGTGCCGAGGCATAAGGCGAACACGACCACGAAACACGCGGCGACGATGATCCGGTCGGCGAGCGGGTTGTTGGCGTTGAGCAGGAACTTGAGCTTAAACGGCGTGCCACGCGTGGTGCCGGGCAAGACCGAGGGGGCGACGAGCAGTTTGTGCCAGTCGAGTTCGCGGCAGATCGCGAAGAAGGTCAGAAGCGAAAAATCGGCGAGCCAAAGCGGTCGCTGCCAGCCTGGGCGCATCGGCGGCACGAGCCAAAGGAACCCGATCTGGAAAAAGAAAAGCCCGACCGTGGCGATTTCGACCGGCGAGGCGCCGTCGTTGTCGAAATGGGCTTGAATCCATTCCGGGGTTGTCATCGCCCAGACGAGGAGCAAGGCGGCGACGCCTGCCAGCCAAAGCAGCGGCGCGGCCAGCCAAGAGGATTTGCTTTTGAGCAAGGGCAAGGGGGACTCGTGTTTCATGTGTTTTCAAAGCATACAGAATGCGGTGCGGGGAGACAAGCGCAGAGGCGTTGCCGGAGAGCGGCCCAAGCGGCGCGTGCAGAAAGATTCGGTGTCACTCGGCGCGCCACATTTGCTATAGTTGCCTCAACGTGAGATACCGAAAGGGTTTTGGCGGCGTGGATAAGATGAGACCGTGTTTGAGTATAATGATCGCCTGGGGCGTCGCGGCGTCTGTTTGGGCGCAGGCCGCAGAGGGGGATGTCGGGCTGAGTTTTGCCGGTTACCGTTCCGGCTTCCATCGCGACACCTTGGCTTTGCAGGTCTTGTTGGACCGCCAGAATCTGTCCTGCAACTGTGCCGACGGAGTCTGGGGCTCGCGGACGGAGACCGCCCTGCTGACCTGGCAGACGCTCAATGGACGGCCGGTGACCGGTGTTCCAGACCGCGACGTGCTGGAGGCGTTAGGGGGTGACACGAATGTGCTGACGCGCCACACTGTGACGGAGGCCGAGCTTTCCGCCGTCGCGCCGGTGCCGCTCGCATGGGAAGAGCGTGCGAAGCTTCCGGCGATGCCTTATGAGACGGTCCAGGAGATGCTTGCCGAGAAAGGGCACACGTCGCAGCGGGCGCTGGAGCGGCTGAATCCGGGCGTGGCGTGGCCCAACCCTCCTGCGGGCACGGAGGTGGTGCTGCCGGACTGTGCGTGCGAGGTTGCCGAAAAAGCCGGTTCGATCCGCATCGCGCTGGCGCGGATGGAGATTACGGTTTTCAATGCGGAAGGCCGGTTGGTCGCGCTTTTTCCCTGTTCGATCGCGCGCGAAAAAAGCCGGCGTCCGGATGGGGAACTCGTCGTCAAAAATGTGGCGCCGAACCCGAACTATTTGTATGATCCGCAACTGTTTGAGCCGGGAAGCCAGAAAAAGTCGAAGCTGGTCATTCCGCCCGGGCCCAACAATCCGGTGGGGCTGGCGTGGATCGGTCTCTCTCTGCAGGGGTATGGCATGCACGGCACGCCGCTGCCCGAGCACATCGGCCGGGCGGAGTCCAAGGGCTGTTTCAGGCTCGCGAACTGGAATGCGGTGAAGCTTCTGGGAATGGTGCGCCCCGGCGTTCCGGTGGTGGTCGAGGAGTGAACGAGGTATGTGCAGGATTAACCCGATTCTGAGTGCTGGAGGCGTCGCGTGACAACAGGTGGAGGGGAGCATGATTCGGCCGGACGACGGTCCGTGGCGCTGACGATTGCGGGAAGTGACAGCGGCGGAAACGCCGGCATTCAGGCTGACCTGCGCGCGTTCCACATGTTCGGCGTCCACGGCTGCACGGTTCTGGCCGCGCTGACCGCCCAAAACCCGTTCGGCGTGCGGGCCATCCTCACCGCGGATGCGGAGTTCGTCGGGCAGCAGCTGGATGCGGTGCTCGAGGCGTATTCGGTGCATGCGCTGAAAACCGGGATGCTCTCCAGCCCCGGGGTGATCGAGGCGGTCGCGGACCGGCTGGTGTGCCACAGCCGGATTCTGAAGGTGTTCGACCCCGTGATGGTGGCGACCAGTGGCGCGCGGTTGCTGCAGGACGACGCTGTCGGATTGCTTAAGACACGCCTTTTGCCGCTGGGAACGCTGGTGACGCCGAACTTGGCCGAGGCGGAGGTGTTGACGGGGCGCACGGTGAAGACGTGTGATGAAATGGCGGTTGCGGCGCGCGACTTGGCCGATGCGTTCGGCTGCGCGGTGCTGGTCAAAGGGGGGCATGGCACGGGCGTCTGCGCGGAGGATGTTCTGTTCGACGGCGCGGTGCTGTACCGGCTGTCGTCACCGCGGATCGCGGAGCCGCTCTCGACGCACGGCACGGGGTGCTCGCTGAGTGCGGCGATCGCGGCCTCGTTGGCGTGTGGCCGGACGTTGCTGGACGCCGTGGTCGAAGGCAAGGCGTATGTGTATGAGGCGATCCGCACCGGCGCGTATGTGGGCGAACAGGTGGCCGTGCTGGGCACGCCGGCCCGTTTGCCCGTGGAGCGGGTGGACGTCGAGCAGGTGGGCGCAGCGTAACGAAACGAGAGGCTGGTCGGATTTTATTTCAATCGGTTTTAACCTTAACGAATAACCCGTAACGGATGTTTATGACACAACTACAAGCTGCAAAAAAAGGGTCTGTCACCGATGCGATGCGCCGTGTGGCGCAAGACGAGGGCGTGACGCCCGAACAGGTGTGTGAAGCGGTGGCGAGCGGGCGGGCGGTGATCCCGCTCAATCCCGCGCATGCCCACGCCCGACCCATAGGTGTGGGGCGTTTGTTCACGACGAAAGTGAACGCCAACCTCGGCCGGTCAACGACGCGCTCCGGCAAAGGGGACGAACTGGAGAAGCTCCAGATTGCCCTGAACGCAGGAGCGGATTTCGTGATGGATCTGAGTGTGGGCGCGGACGTGCGCTCGATCCGCCAAGGGATGCTCGACGCCTCGCCCGTGCCGTTGGGGACGGTTCCGGTTTATGAGACCGTCTCTCGGTTAGAGGGCGATGTGCCGGTGATGGATCCGGACCTGTTGCTGCAGGTGATCCGAGAGCAGGCCGAACAGGGCGTGGACTTCATGACGTTGCACGCCGGGCTGTTGCACGGCCATGTGGATGTGGCCATGAACAGGATCATGGGCATCGTGAGCCGGGGCGGCGCGATCATGGCAGAGTGGATGAAGCGGAACAACGCGGAAAATCCGCTCTACACGCGGTGGGATGAGGTGATGGAGATTCTGGTGAAGCACGACGTGACGGTGTCGCTGGGCGACGGGCTGCGCCCGGGCTGTCTGGCCGATGCGAGCGATGCGGCACAGTTCGGCGAGCTGGATGTGCTCGGCGAACTGGTGAAGCGGTGCCGCGACCGCGGCGTGCAGGTGATGGTCGAAGGGCCGGGGCATGTGCCCTTCGACCAGATCCGGATGAATATGGAGCGGCAGCAGGAGGTGTGCGACGGCGCGCCGTTCTACGTGCTAGGTCCCGTGGTGACGGATATCGCGCCGGGATACGACCACATCACCTCGTGCATCGGCGCCACGGCGGCGGCGTGCTATGGCGCGTCGCTCCTGTGCTACGTGACGCCCGCCGAACATCTCGGGCTGCCGGACGGCGAGGAGGTGCATCAGGGCATGATCGCCTACCGCATCGCGGCGCATGCGGGTGACGTTGCGCGCGGCAAGCCGGGCGCGCGCGATCGTGACGACGCGATGGCGCGGGCGCGGGTGGCGTTCGACTGGGAGGCCCAGTTCGGTCTGGCGATCGATCCTGAGCGCGCGCGGGCGCGCTGGCAGAAGACGCGCGTGTGCGCGGGCGCGGCGACGGACGATCACTGCTCGATGTGCGGCAAAGAGTTCTGCGCGGTCCGCACCTCGCAGCGCATCCGGCGCGCATAGGCGATGCAGGCAAGGCCCAGGCAGAAGAGTCCGAGGCTGATGGTCTGGCTGATGGAAAAGGGGCCGACCGCCAGGCGCGGGTCGCCGCGCAGGTATTCGATGGCGAAACGGAGCGTCGCGTAGCTCGCGAGGTAGCAGCCCGTGATGAAACCGCGCTGCAGGTGGCGGCCCGGGTAAAGCCGGTAGAGGACCGCGAACAGGACCAGGTTCGCGGCTGCCTCGAACAGCTGCGTGGGGATCACAGGCAGACTCTTGAGCGCGGTCTGTGCGATCAGGGGAGGGGTGGCTGCGAGCTGTTCCCACCAGGCGGGCGATTCGCGGGGAAAGGCGACCCCGATGCAGGAATGCGTGAGTTTTCCGTAGCAGCACCCGTGCATAAAGCAGCCGATCCGGCCGAACGCATGGCCGAGCGGGACCACGGCCAGTACCAGGTCGGTGATTTGAAACAGGTGCTGGCGATAGACGCGCGAGCAGAGCAGCAGCACGAGGGCGGCGGCGATGAGCCCGCCGTAGAACATCAGCCCGCCCTGATCCACCCGGAGCACGCCGAGGGGATTGCCCGCGAATTCCGCCGTCCAGTGCTCAAGCACGTAGGCGGTGCGGGCTCCGATCACGGCGGAAAGCATCAGCCACGTCAGCAGCGAGGTGAGACGGTCCGGGTTCTGCCCCGTGCGTTTGCAGAGCCATACGGCGGCCTGCCAGCCGAAGAGGAATCCCAGCGCCATGCAAAGTCCATACGCGCGCAGAGTGAAGGGGCCAAGCTCGAAAAGGGTCGAATGCATGGCGGGTATCATAGGAATTCGCCCCTCTGTCCGCAACCCAAATGAGCGTCTTCCGGTCCCTTTTGACGCCCTTAGGAACCGGCAAAAGCAGAGCGCTGCTTGACCTTTGATTCTTCCCTTGCTAATATACAACCCATTCCTTGCAGGATTTGATGATGTGCAGCGCGCAACGGCCGTCGGCGGGAGTATCATGTGAGTGACCGGGATGTGATTGGTGCCGACTGGGCATAAAATCTGCTTTGATGTTTTTTGGGGAGGATTATGAACACTGCCATTCTTGTAGCGGCCGGGAAAAGCGAGCGCATGGGCTCGAATACCGACAAAGCGTTTCTGAATTTGGGCCCTAAGCCTGTTGTGGCGTGGTCGCTGTTGGCGTTCGAACAGTGTACCGATATCGACCAGATTGTTCTGGTGGTGCGTAAGGATCAGATTCTGGCGGCCAAAAGCGTGGCGCAGATGTTCGGCATCTCCAAGATCCGCACGATCGTGGCCGGTGGCGGCCGCCGTCAGGACTCCGTCCAGAACGGCATGAAGGAGATGGACTCCGAGACGCGCGTGGTGATTGTTCACGACGGGGCGCGCCCGTGCGTGACGCCAGAACTGATTTCAGAGACCATCAAATACGCGAAGCGCAACGGCTGCGGCATCGCGGCGTCGCGCGTGTGGGACACGATCAAGTATGTCGAGCGCGGCTCGACGGTGGATCACACGGTCGACCGGTCCAAGCTTTGGGCGGTGCAGACGCCTCAGGCGTTCGGTGCCGACCTGTTGCGTCGCGCCTATAAGATGGTTGAGGAGCAGAAAGCCACGGTGACCGACGAGGCCAGCGCGGTGGAACTGATCGGCGAGCCGGTCCGTCTGGTCGACTGGCCCCGACCGAACATCAAGATTACGACGGCGGAGGATTTGCCGTTAGCCGCTGCGGCGATGAAAATCACCTGAGCGTTTTTTGCTATGGATAGGAAATATGCCATATTGGGCGATATCCACGCGAACATTGAGGCGCTGAACGCGGTTGTGGAGGACGCCCGCAGCAAAGGGGTCACGGACTTTGTGTGCGTGGGCGATGTCGTGGGGTATAACGCCAGTCCTTCCCAGTGCATCAAGGTCATTCGCGAACTCGGGTGTGTCACGGTGCGCGGCAATCACGACCACTATTGTTCGTATGACGAGAGCCTGGACGATTTCCAGCCGTTGGCTGCGAGCGTGATCGCGTGGACGCGTCGTCAGTTGACGGAAGAGGACGCCAAGTGGCTGCGCGAGTTACCCTACCAGAAGGCCTGCGGCGGCTTTACGCTGGTGCACAGCACGCTCGACGTGCCGGAGCGCTGGGGGTACGTGTTCGACACCTTGGCGGCTGAGGCGAACTTCAGTTACCAGATGACGTCAATCTGTTTCCACGGGCACACGCATGTCCCGATGATCTACGAGAAGCAGCGCGAGGTCATGCGCATCGAGCCCTGCAAAGTAAAAGTCGCCTTCGGACAGAAATTTTTCATCAATGTGGGAAGCGTGGGCCAGCCGCGCGACAGCGATCCGCGCAGCGCCTATGTGGTGTATTGCGCCAAGTCCAAAGAGTTCGATTTCGTCAGGGTCCGGTACGATGTCGATGCCGCGATGGAAAAAAACGTGAAAGCCGGACTGCCCGAACGCTTGGCTTTGCGGTTGGCGCAGGGGCGCTGAGGGGCGGCGGCAGCACGAAATTGGACTGGATTTTTCGGACTGGAAACGGTATTTTATGTCTCGTTATAAGACTAAGGGGGGACATAGAAATGATGCGGTTTTTTGCTGCGGCGTTTTTAAGTGTGGGTTTTGTTTATGCAGACGTCATACAAGGGGTTGTTCCGTTGCAGGCGCCGGCACCGAAGGAGTTAAAAAACGTGCAAATGATCATCGACACGAGTCTGGGCGTAATCACGGCTGAGCTCTACCCGGACAAGGCGCCTGCCACCGTCAGCAATGTCCTGTCCTATATCGAAGAGAAGCATTACGACGCGACCATCTTTCACCGCGTGATCGACGGGTTCATGATTCAGGGGGGCGGGTTTACGCGCGATATGATTCAGAAGAAAACCAAGGCCCCGGTCAAGAACGAGGCGGACAATGGCTTGCACAACGACCGCGGAACGCTCGCGATGGCCCGCACGATGATCGTCGACAGCGCCACCAGTCAGTTTTTCATCAACCTGGTCGATAACACCGCCCACCTCGACTTTAAATCCAAAACGGACACGGGGTGGGGATATTGCGTTTTCGGCAAGGTCGTCGACGGGATGGATGTGGTGGACAAGATCGCCAAAGTCAGGACCGGCTTCTCCGGTCGTCACCAGAATGTTCCAGTCGAACCTGTGGTCATCAACACGATCCGTCTCAAGGCCGAGGCCCCTGTGCCTGAAGCAGCCAAATAGGCTTCGGACGCAACACGCCCGATCAGGGCATGAGGGGCACCGCAATCGCACCGGCGCGTTTTCCGCCGCCCGCTTCACGTTTTGTTTTTTCATTCTTTATCTCTTTCCCTCCCATGTCAGCCAACACGTACGAAGACAAGCATATCCAGACCCTTTCGGCGATCGAACACATCCGCAAGCGCACCGGCATGTATGTCGGACGCACCAGTGACGGCAGCCAGTACGAAGACGGCATCTACATCCTTCTGAAAGAGGTCCTCGACAACGCGGTCGACGAGTTTATCATGGGCTACGGCAAGCGTGTCGACATTGCCGTCAACTACAACACGGGCGAGGTT
>Ga0209066_10005001_pt1 | contig 14196 bp, 14 predicted proteins | sample All_14_2_FD_187198 | JGI IMG/M metagenome (GOLD analysis project Ga0209066, IMG submission 187198) | Freshwater microbial communities in response to fracking from Pennsylvania, USA - Allegheny Zone_MetaG_DW_15 (SPAdes) (version 2) ...
AACGGCTACGAAGATGCACGCACGCTGCAACGCCGCATCGCCGCCCAGGAAGCCTGGCTGGCCGATCAGCAGTTGATGAAGGGTGACGCCGACGCCGAATACGCCGCCGTGATCGAAATCGACCTGGCCGACATCCACGAGCCCATCCTGGCTTGCCCGAACGACCCCGATGACGTGAAGACGCTGTCGGACGTGGCTGGCGCCGTGATCGACGAAGTGTTCATCGGCTCTTGCATGACCAACATCGGTCACTTCCGCGCAGCCTCCAAGCTGTTAGAGGGCAAGCGCGACATCCCCGTCAAGCTGTGGGTTGCGCCCCCAACCAAGATGGACGCCCAGCAGCTGACCGAAGAAGGCCACTACGGCGTTCTGGGCACCGCTGGCGCCCGCATGGAAATGCCCGGCTGCTCGCTGTGCATGGGCAACCAGGCTCAAGTGAAGGAAGGTGCCACCGTGTTCTCGACCAGCACGCGCAACTTCCCCAACCGTCTGGGCAAGAACAGCAACGTGTACCTGGGCTCGGCCGAACTGGCCGCCATCTGCTCACGCCTGGGTCGCATCCCGACCAAGGAAGAGTACATGGCCGGTGTGGGCGTGCTGGACGCGTCTAGCGCCAGCATCTACAAGTACCTGAACTTCGACCAGATCACGGAATACGCCGACAAGGCCAAGACTGTGGCTGCCTGAGTTTGAACACCCACGGACAGGGCTTCGGCCTTGCCCCCCCAAACGGCCCGCCGGCGCAATCCGGCGGGCCGTTTTGCTTGGGGCGCTTCTGCTGCTTTGTGGCGCTGGGCTGCTGTTTATGCTGCTGTTTATGCTTCTGTTTGGGCGATCAAACTGGCGCCGTTGCACTACCCTAGGCGGTCACCCCTGTTTGTGCCTGCGCCTTCCCCTGAAAGAGCCCGACGATGGACGATCTGTACGCCGACATGTTTGAACTGGCGCCTGTGTCGCTCTGGCTGGAAGACTACAGCGCCGTGAAAACACTCTTCACGCAGTGGCGCGAGCAAGGTGTGCGCGATCTGCGCACCTTCCTGCACGAGCAACCCGAGCGCGTGGCCGAATGCTCGCAATGCATCCGCATCCTGCGGGTGAACCAGCGCACCCTGTCGCTCTACGGCGCCAAGAATCTGGACGAGCTGGCCGGGCAATTGCACCAGGTCTTTCGCGACGACATGTTCTCGCAGCACGTCGAAGAGCTGGTGCAACTGTGGGCTGGCGCCACCCAATTCGAGAGCCAGACGGTGAACTACACCCTGCATGGCGAACGCCTCTCGATCGCGCTGAAGGCGCACATTCTGCCCGGTCATGAAGGCGACTGGTCACGTGTGTTGCTGGCCATCGAAGACACCACCGACCGCATGCGCGCCGACCGCGCACTGAGGGCCAGCGAACTGCAGGCCAAAGGCCTGTTCGAGCACTCACCCGTGTCGCTCTGGCTGGAAGACTTCAGCGGCATCAAGGTCTTGCTGGACGAAGCGCGCGGCCAGGGCATTGACGACTTCCGCGTTTTTCTGGATGTGCACCCGGAGTTCGTGACGCGCTGCATGCAGGAGATCCGCGTGCTGGACATCAACCAGCAGACCGTGCGCATGTTCCGCGCACCGGACAAGGCCTCCTTGCTGGCGCAGACCGACAAGTTGTTTCGCGACGACATGCGCCCCCACTTTGCGGAGCAGTTGGTGGACCTGTGGCAGGGTCGCCTGTTCCAGCAACGCGAGGTGGTGAACTACGCCCTGGATGGCGACAAGGTCCATGTCTACATGCAGTTCTCGGTGATGCCGGGGCACGAGGCGCTGTGGGACCAGGTGCTGGTGTCCCTCACCGACATCAGCGCGCGCAAGAAGGCCGAGGCCTACCTGGAATACCTGGGCATGCACGACGCCCTGACCGGGCTGCGCAACCGATCCTTCTTCTCGGACGAACTCAACCGGCTGGAGCGCCACGGCCCTTGGCCAGTGAGCGTGGTGATCGTCGACATGAACAACCTCAAGGTCGTCAACGACGACCTGGGACACGCCGGTGGCGACGCCCTGCTGCGCCGCGTGGGCGAGATCTTGCGCAAAGCGGTAGACCGGCCCTGCACGGCCTCACGCATAGGCGGGGACGAATTCGCACTGCTGCTGCCCGGCACCGACGCCCGTGCCTGCGAGCACCGGGTGGAGCAACTGCATGAACTGCTGGCGCTGAACAACCAGTTCAACGCCGCCAGCACCCCCCTCAGCCTGGCCATTGGTTCGGCCACCAGCGCGCAGGGCGAGCGCATGGAAGCGCTGGTACACCGGGCGGACCAGCAGATGTACGAAACCAAGCGGCGCCACTACGCCAAGCAAGGCATCGATCGACGCAACGGCTGAAGGCACATGGGCCTGCACCTTATGATCCGGCATGCCCGAGAAGACCGAATCCGCCGAGCCCACGCCCCCATCACCACCCCGCCCACTTTGGCGTAAGGTCCTGTGGCTGATCACAGGGGCCACCCTGCTGGGCATGCTGGCGCTGGCCATATCGGTGGCGGTGCTCTACCCCCAGTTGCCCGACACCAGCAGCCTGGCGCACTACCAGCCCAAACTGCCCTTGCGGGTGTACACCGCCGATGGCGTCGAGATCGGCGGTTTTGGCAACGAAAAGCGGCAATACCAGCGTATTGACCAGATCCCCAAGCTGATGCGCGACAGCCTGCTGGCCGTTGAAGACGCGCGCTTTTACGAGCACCCGGGCATCGACCCCGTCGGCGTGTTGCGCGCGGTGGTTGCCAACCTCACCGGCGGGCGCACCCAGGGCGCATCCACCATCACGCAGCAGGTGGCGCGCACCTTCTTGTTGACGCGAGAAAAGACGCTCAGCCGCAAGCTCAAGGAGGCCATGCTGTCCTTGAAGATCGAGCACGAGTTGAGCAAGGACCAGATCCTGGCGCTCTACATGAACCAGATCTACCTGGGTGCACGCGCCTATGGTTTTGCCGAAGCCGCGCAGACCTACTTTGGCAAGCCGCTGAGCGCGCTGTCTGCCGCCGAGTGCGCGATGCTGGCCGGCCTGCCGCAAAACCCGGCCTATGTGAACCCGATCAAAAACCCCGAGCGCGCCAAGGCCCGCCAACTGGTCGCCCTGATGCGCATGCATGCCCAAGGTGTGATCGACGATGCCCAATATGCCGCAGCCAAGATCGAGCACCTGGCCGTGCGCAACCCCGGCGACGTGGAGGTGCACGCCGAGTACGTGGCCGAGATGGCCCGCCAGCAGGTCTTCGCACGGTACGGCGAAGCGGCCTATACCAAGGGACTGAAGGTCATCACGACCCTGCGTGCCAGCGAACAGCAGGCGGCCTACAAGGCCATCCGAAAAACCTTGATCGACCGTGAGTTGCAACAAGCCTGGCGGGGCCCCGAGGACCAGGCCGACCTGGACAGCAACCTGGCAGACACCGACCCGGCCCTGTCGCAAACCCTGGCGGACTACAACGACGACGAAGTGCTCAAAGTGGCCATCGTCACGGACGCGGGCCCCCGCAAGGTCACAGCGGTGCTGGCCACAGGCGATGTGGTCGAGGTGAGTGGCAAGGGCCTGCGCCAAGCGCAGCCAGGTTTGAGCAGCAAGGCCTCAGCCAGCCTGAGGATTCGACGAGGCTCGATCGTGCGCCTGCTGCAACAGGGCAAAGACTGGACGCTCACCCAATGGCCCGAAGCGCAAGGCGCCCTGGTGGCCCTGAACCCGCACGACGGCGAAGTGCACGCCCTGGTCGGCGGCTTCGATTTTCGAAACAACCAGTTCAACCACGTGACACAAGGCTGGCGCCAGCCCGGCTCCAGCTTCAAGCCGTTTCTGTATGCCGCGGCCATGGAAAACGGCGTGATGCCCGAGACCCTGGTCAACGACGCGCCGCTGACCGATGTGGGCGACTGGCAACCGCAGAACGCCGATGGCAGCGCCGACGGCCCCATCACGCTCGCGGAAGGCCTGGCCAAATCCAAGAACCTGGTCAGCATCCGCCTGGTGCAACTGCTGGGGCCGCAGGCCGCGCGGGAATGGGCGGGGCGCTTTGGCTTTGACGTGAGCAAGCAGCCCGACAACCTGACCCTGGCGCTCGGCGCCGGCTCGACCACCCCGATGCAACTGGCGGGCGCCTATGCCGTGATCGCCAACGGCGGCCTGACGATCAGCCCGGTGGTGATCAAGCGCGTGACCGATGCCGAGGGCCAAACGCTGTTCGAGGCGCCCGCCCCCGTCATGGACGAAAGCAAACGCGCCGTGCCCGCACGCAATGCCTTCATGGCCGCCTCCCTGCTGCAGGAGGTGACACGCAGCGGCACGGCCGCGCGCGCGCAGGGCCAACTCAAGCGCCCGGACCTGTACGGCAAAACCGGCACCACCAACGATGTGGTGGACGCGTGGTTTGCCGGCTTTCAGGCCAATCTGGTGGCCGTCGTCTGGCTGGGCTACGACATACCGCGCACACTGGGCAGCCACAGCTCGGGCGCATCGCTGGCACTGCCGGCCTGGATCCAGTTCATGTCGACCGCGCTGGCCAAAGAGCCCGTGCGGGAGCTGAGCCCGCCCGCCGAGGGTCTGGTTCAGGTTGATCAGGCCTGGCGCTATACAGAATGGGCCCATGGGGGCTTCATCACCGAGTTGGGCGTGAACGGCGAGCCGATCAACCGCGCCCTGATCCCGGTACCACCTGACCCGGCTGCTTCCGGGTCCCTCATCGGCAACATCCTGGACTCCTTGTTCTCGTTTTGAGGCGGATACAAATTTCAGTCTTGACAGAAACTTCAGACTAATTAAACTTCAAGGCATGGAACTCACCGATGTCGCTCGCAAATTTGTGGTTCACTGGGGTGAAATGGGCTCATCCTGGGGCGTGAACCGCACCGTGTCCCAGATCCACGCGCTGCTGTTTTTTCACGGCCGCCCCCTGCACGCTGAAGACATCGCCGAAACCCTGGGCGTGGCCCGATCCAATGTCAGCAACAGCCTCAAGGAACTGATCAACTGGAAGCTGATCCGCACCACCCAGGTTCTGGGTGACCGCCGTGACTACTTCGAAACCTCCAGTGACGTATGGGAGTTGTTCCGCACCGTGGTGCGTGAACGCAAGGAGCGCGAATTCGACCCCACCACCCGCATGCTGCAGACCCTGGTGGCCCAGCCTGGTTTTGCCGACGAAGCACCCGATGCCCAGGACCGCGTGCGCGAAACCCTGCGCCTGATGGAGGCTCTGGGCTCTTGGTCTGACGAGATGCTGCGCCTATCGCCCAGCACGCTTGAAAAGGTCTTGCGCATGGGCGCCAGCATCCAGAAATTTGTACGGGGCTAGGGTCACCCTTTTTTTGACCCTTAATTTCTGTTTTTACTGAAATTTCATACGGAGTCGACATGGAGCACGCTGCCTACCCCATGACCATCTATTACGACGCCTCTTGTGCGCTGTGCAATGGCGAAATGACCAACCTGATGTTGCGCAACACACAAGGCCTGCTGGTCTTTGTTGATGCCTCTCCTGCTGACTTCGTCTCGCCCGTGCCAAACGCCTCCAGGCATGCGCTGATGAACATGATCCACGCGGTGCGTGCCGATGGCCAGATCGCCCGAGGCGTCGAGGTGTTTCGCCTGGCCTATGGCGCCGTGGGACTAGGCTGGGTGACGGCCCCCACCACCTGGCCAATACTTCGCCAACTGGCAGACCGCGCCTACCCCTGGCTGGTGCGCAACCGCTACCGCATACCGCGCCAACTGGTCGCCCTGATGTTCGAGGGCCCCACACGGCGCGCTGCAGAACACGCCGCTCAACAGGCTGCCCAGCGCGCACGCTGTACCGCAGACACCTGCCAACGCTGAACCCTTCACACAAAAGGCCCTCATCATGAACACCACCCTGTTTTTGCTGTCGCTGCTCATTGCCGTTGTTGGCCCGCTGCTGGCCATCAGCTACCTGAAGCCCATCCTGATCAAGGTGCTGCAATCGCTGTGCAACGCCGAAGGCGGCGCCGAGTTCTGGCTACGCAGCGCCTATGTGCTGGGCGTGTGTGGCACCCTGCTGCTGATGCTGACCTTTGGCGACTTCCGCGAAAGCGCATCTGTGGTCGACACCCTCAGGCGGGCCTTGTGGCTGGTGTTTGCCGGCGTCTTCGTGTCGGTGGGCATCATCTCGCACCAGGTCTGGTCGCAAGTTCGAGAAGTGATCGCACCCCACAAGGTGGTGGGTCTGCCCGCGCCGACCTCAGCCCACCAACCGGCCGACTGGCCCGATACAGGAGACAGATCATGAAAGTGCTACTTTGCGGTGCCTCAGGTTTCATTGGCAAGCAGATCACCCAGGCGCTGACACTGGCCGGACACCAGGTCGTGCCTGCCCGATCCGATCGGCATGGCGCGCAGCACGCAGGGCTGGTAGTGGACTTCAATCAGGACACCAACAGCGCCATCTGGCTGCCCCGCCTGGCGGGTATCGATGCCGTGGTGAACGCGGTGGGCGTGCTGCGCGACACCCGTCAGCGCCCGATACAAGCCGTGCACGAGGCCACGCCCAAAGCCCTGTTCGACGCCTGCGCGCAAGCCGGTGTACGCCGCGTCATCCAGATTTCGGCGCTGGGCATCGAAGGCAGCCAGACACGCTACGCCCAGACCAAGATGGCAGCCGACCAGCATCTCCTGCGCTACAACGCAGATGACCGACTCGATGGCATCGTGCTGCGACCCAGCATCGTGTTTGGCGCGGGGGGCGACAGCAGCAAGCTGTTCATGGGCCTAGCCTACAGCCCGGCGCTGCTGCTGCCGCAAGCCGTGATCCAGGCTCGGGTGCAGCCCGTGGCTGTGCAGGACCTCGCCCTGGCTGTCGCACACTTGCTGGGCCCGGCCCTGTCTGTCAAAGGTGTGCTGGCCTGCGTCGGGCCTACCCCCTTGACGCTGGCCGACTTCGTCGCCTGCCTGCGCACCCAACTGGGCAAGCGGCCCGCGCGCACGGCTGCACTGCCAGACATCCTGACCAGACTGAGCGCACGCATCGGGGACCAGATCCCCTCTGTGCCATGGTGCAGTGAATCACTGGCCATGCTGGGGCAGGACAATGTCGCGCCCGCCCAGCCGTTCGTGGACGTGCTGGGACGCGCGCCGGTGGCACCAGCTGATCTCCTCAAAACATCATGGCGCTGAGTCTCCAAGAAAGAAAACTGGCCCGAACCAGCCTGGTTGCGGTCTGGCTGGGCACCGCGCTGGTCAGCGCCTGGCAGGCCGATGGCATCAGCCGCGAGCTGTTGAGCGTCAACGACAAAGTCACGCCCGCGCTGTACCCTTGGGTCATCTGGGGTGGCTCTGGCGTTGACCTGCTGCTGGGGCTGTGGATGGCGATCAAGCCCGGTCGCGCGGCCTACCTGAGCGCCATGGGCATGACGCTGCTGATGACGCTGGTGGGCACCTGGGTCGACCCAGCCCTGTGGCTGCATCCATTGGGGCCAATCAGCAAGAACCTGCCGATCATGGCCCTGCTGTGGCTGCTTGCTCAAGAACACTCATCATGAACACGTATCTGCTCATCAAGTGGGTCCACATCCTGTCGAGCGTGCTGATGGTGGGCACAGGCTTTGGCTCGGCGTTTTTCATGTTCTTCACCAACCGCAGTGGCTCGCTGGCGGCGCAGGTGGTGGTCAGCAAACTGGTGGTGCGTGCGGACTGGTGGTTCACCACGCCAGCAGCCATCTTGCAACCCGTGTCGGGCCTGGCCCTGGCACACATGGCGGGCTGGCCTTTGAACAGCCCATGGTTGGTGAGCGCACTGGTGCTGTACGTGGTCGCCGGTGCCTGCTGGCTGCCTGTGGTGAGACTGCAGTTGCGCATGGCCCGTGCAGCGCAACAAGCGCTTGATCAGGGGCACATCAAGGTGCCAGCCCAGTATGAGCAAGACGCCAGGCTGTGGGAGCGCCTGGGTTACCCCGCCTTTGTCGCCATGCTGGTGGTGTACTTCCTGATGGTCTACAAACCTGTGCTCTGGTCAGCTTGAACTACTTGCCAGGATCAACCCACGGGCTTGCCTGTCGATGGCCGCGGCTTGGCCGAGATGGCCGCCATGCGCCTGGCCACGGTCTCATCAGCCCCTGGCCCTGCCACCACCATCACCTCCGACACATCCAGCGGCCCGCCACTGGCTGACTGCAGGCGCATCGGCGCGATCTCCTGCCCGGTGCTGCGCACCAGCACCCGCACCGGCGCGCCTTGTGGCCCCACCTCGTGCTTGTCGCCCCACTGCATCATGGCCATCAACACCGGGAACAGGTCACGGCCCTTGGGCGTCAGGCGATAGGCCATGGCCCGCCCGTTCTGGCTGACGCTGGACACGCTCAGGATGCCAGCCTCGACCAGCTTGCCCAAGCGCTGCGTGAGCACGTTGGGTGCGATGCCCAGATTCTTTTCAAACTCCCCGAACTTGTGGCTGCCGAAAAAGGCATCGCGCACGATCAGCAGCGTCCACCAGTCCCCGATCAGCTCCAAGGTGCGGGCAATCGAGCAGTTCATGTCAGAAAACGAGGTGCGGCGCATGGCGTCTCCCGGTCGGTTGCACGCAGGCAGTTTCGTGCCTATACTGCGCCAAATACTATCTTCATGCAAGTATTTGACACGAGGACACGCCATGACTGACACCGCGCTTTTCCTGCACTCCACCGGTACAGGGCCCTTCATGTGGAAGCGCCTGATGGGCAGCGTGCCCGAAGGCATGCAGGCCGTGGCGCCGCTGAACCGCGGGTATGCGTCCGATGACCTGTGGCCCAGAGGTCAGGGCTTCGAGATCAGCCAGGACCTGGCGCACGTCAAGTCCCAGATCCCGCCCGACACCACGGGTCTGCATCTGGTGGCGCATTCCTACGGTGGTCTGCTGGCCATGCACCTGGCGTTGGACCCCAGCCTGCCAGTCAAGTCGGTGTGGCTGTACGAGCCCGTGCTGTTCGGCTCGATGCGCCTGATGCAGGACCAGTTGCCGCCCGATGTCGCGCCCGAGGTCAGTGGCCTGTACGAAACGCCCGACTTCATCGGCAACGAAGCACAGGGCGGTGACGACGCCTGGCTCGAACGCTTCATCGACTTCTGGAGCCAGCCCGGCACCTGGGCAGCCATGCCCGACAAGGTCAAGGGCCTGAGCCGCGCGCTGGGCTGGAAGATGTTCCTCGAAGTGCGCGCTCAGGCCCTGCTGATGCGCCCGGTGGCGGACTACCGTTTTGATGTCCCCGTGACCCTGGTGCACGGGGAGCACACGCGCGTCTCGGCAAGGGAAATGGTGCGCCAGCTGGCACAGGTCAACCCGCAAGCCACGCTGGAAAGCCTGACTGGCCTGGGCCACATGTCGGTGGTGACGCAGGCCGATCAGGTGCTGCCCAGCTTGCAGGCGCACTGGCGCGGCCTCTGATCAAGCCGCTGGTCGCGGCGCCAGGTCAAGCGCCGTGAGGTACAGCCGCAGGTCGAACTCGAACTGGTGGTAGTTCGGCTCCATGTGCGTGCACAACTGGTAGAAGGCCTTGTCGTGGTCCTTCTCCTTGAGGTGGGCCAGCTCGTGGACCACGATCATGCGCAGAAAGGCGGCAGGCGCCTCTTTGAACAGGCTGGCCACGCGGATCTCGCGCTTGGCCTTGAGCTTGCCGCCCTGCACGCGCGACACCGCCGTGTGCGTGCCCAGCGCATGCGTGATCACCTTGAGCTTGCCGTCGTAAGCCACCTTGCTGATCTGATCGGCGTTGCGCATGTAACGCGCTTTCAGCTCGCCCACGTAGTCGTACAAGGCCTTGTCGGTGCGCACGTCGTGCGGCTCGGGGTAACGCTGCGACAGCACCTCGGCCAGCTTGCCCTGGTCGATGAGGCCTTGCACCTGTTGCAGCAGGTGCGCTGGGTAGCCGCCCAGGTATTTGAGTTGGGGCCCGCTGCTTGGGATCAAGGGCACCAGGCTACGGTGATCAGGGTGCGATCTGTTCGGCATAGTCGTACAGGGCGCCCAGGATGTCCTGCGCACGCTCGTCGTCATCGGTGAGTTGCTCGCTGAGCGCGTCAATGCGCTCGAAGAAGGCCGCTACAGACAAGCCACCGCCCTGCCCTTCATGCAAGCGTGCCACCCGCAGTTCATGCCAACGCGCTTGTTCGGATTCGCTCAAGGTGTCGGGGAAATTGCGCGCGCGGTAGCGAAACAGCAATTCTTCAAGGCGCTCGTCGACAAAGCCGGGATGGCGCTCGGCCAGTTGCTCGGGCGCCAGGGCCTTGAGGCGTTGCAGCACGCGGCGGTCTTCGTTGCCGATGAAGCCACCATAGAGGTCTTCGTCCACATCGACCTCGGTGCGGGCATCGGGCCGCGTGTAGACCTCGGCCCAGATGCCGTCCATGCTGGGGCCGCGCTCTGCGGCGGTCTCGGCGTGCTGCATGGCCTTGTCCAGGTCCAGCCCGTACTTTTGCATCAGGGCCGGCGACAGGATCTTGAGGTTGCCGATGACGATGGGCGACTTGTTGATGTGCACGCTCTTGAGCGGCAGGCGGGTGACGCCCTCGGGCAGGTCGGCCGTCTTGCTGAACAGGCGCAGGCGGATGTCGTCCACATGCATGTCGAACAAGGGCGCGGGGTCATGCGCCAGGTCCCACACGAGGATCTCGTTCTTGTTGCTGGGGTGCTGGGCCAGCGGCCAGACCAGGGCCATGCAGCCGCGCTCGTGGCTGAACATGCCAGAGATGTGCAAAAAGGGCTTCCACTGGAAGCGCGGCTTGTCCAGGCCGGCCTCGGCCAGCACGGCGTCCTTCTTGCGCAGTTTGAGGCAGAAGTCCCACAGCTTGGGCTGGGCCTGTTTGATCAGCCGGGCCAGGCCGATGGTGGCGCGCACGTCTGACAAGGCGTCGTGCGCCGCTTCGTGGCTCAGGCCATTGGCAGCGGTGAGGTGCTCCAGCTTGAAGGAAGGGCGGCCGTCATCATGACTGGGCCAGTTGATGCCTTCAGGGCGCAAGGCCCAGGTGCAGCGCACCACGTCGAGCAAATCCCAGCGGCCGCAGCCGTTCTGCCATTCGCGCGCATACGGGTCGATCAGGTTGCGCCAGAACAGGTGGCGGGTGACCTCGTCGTCAAAGCGGATGGTGTTGTAGCCCACGCCAATGGTGTTGGGCGCGGCCAGTTCGGCTTCGATGGCGTCAGCAAACGCGTGCTCGGGCACGCCGCGCGCCATGCAAGTCTGGGGCAGGATGCCGGTGAGCAGGCAGGCCTCGGGGTCAGGCAGAAAATCGGGTGCCGGCTGGCAGTACTGCATCAGCGGCTGGCCGATTTCGTTGAGGTCGGCATCGGTGCGCACGCCGGCAAACTGAGAGGGGCGGTCACGCCGAGCCAGCTTGCCGAAGGTTTCGTAGTCGTGCCAGTAGAAGGTGAAATCGCTCATGCCGGCACGATACCCCAGACGAATGGCTGGGCCGCTCACCATGATGGGTGTTGGCGGCCCTCAAGAGGGGGTTTGCACCCGCCCCATGGCCACAATGGCAGGATCGTCTGTGCCAAACATGATGGCCAACTGGGCCAACTGGGCTCGCCGCCCTTGTGCGATCAGCCGTTCACGCCCACCCGGCAAGGCGCGGTTCAACGCACACCAAGTGAAGTTCAAGGGAGCGAAAAGCACCGGATACCAAGGCACTGCCCACCGAGGCAAACCCAAGGCACGCAAGCCTTGCCTGCCCACACACAGACTGCAAATGCTCAAATGCACCTGCTTATCCCACTGACCACGCAGCCAGCGCCAACGGGGGTAATGCCGCATGAGCGGCTCATCCATCAGTGCCCGACCCAATTGTTGGCTGCTTTCATCGGGCGGCGCCTGGCTCAACAGGTTCTGGTAGATCGACACAAACCCTGCTTGCAGGCTATCGCATAACCACTTGTCATCTACCCCCATGAGCCACCCCACATAGCGCCACAGGTGCATGATGTCTTCAGCCTCCTGCGCCGTCAGAAGTGTGCCCATGGCACGCTGCCCAAGCACATAGAGCGCCGAAAAGCCCAGGTAAGTGGCCTGCATGTCGACCTGGTTGATGGGCAAGCCCCAGCGCTGGGCATCCCATTGCGGATGTGCGCCAACATGGCGGCGAACGATTGCGTGAATCATGCGCACACGAACCGTGTTCTTGAACCCATCGTTGAACCGATCCATGCCATGTTCAACAGAACAATCCATCCGCCATTTGGTGGTTTCGGCTATGCGCCGAGCGGCGCCCTTTTCCAGCACCCCCGTCATCACCAAAGTTTGATTGATGGCGCCGGCCTGATAGCCTGCCATCAGGCCAAAATCTCGCAGCACGCGAAGCCCTGTCAGCCCAGACAAATAGCTGGCTTGCACGCCTTTTTCCAAACGAGCCCTATCCAACCATTCGGGGGCCCGCTCCACGTGCTCGAAGAAGTCGCGCAACGGCCCGGGCGCAGACTGCACGGAGGCCAGGCCTCGGTTCAAGGCTTGCTCAAACAAGGCACGTGCGGACCCCATGCCGTGTTCAAACATCCAGTCCACCAAAGCATCAGCGAGCGGGTCGCCCTCACTCAGCCCCTCCCCCAATTGTTGCCAACGGGCAGGGTCAGGCTCGGCAGAGGCTTTGTCGGCGATGAAAAAGCGCGAAATGGGCTCAGCCATGCGCCTGGATACCGCCATGTCCATGCCATGGCGCAGTGGCATTCGTGATGTAGCGGAGCTGTTCATGGTGACCTCTTTCCTCAAGAATCGGTACACCAACGTACCAATCATTGAAGCGTACACTTCACCATCGGTACAGTCAAGTACCAGTTTATGTGACTCTGATTTGGCTTAACGCCACTACGCGCCGTGACAGTACGCCCACCACGTTCATCTGATCACCGTCAGCGCATCCTGCAGGCCATGGCCGATGTGCTGATGGACAAGCGCTACAGCGAAGCGACCGTTGCGGATGTGGCCGCCCTGGCTCATGTGTCGAAACGCTCGTTCTACGAGCATTTCGACAACAAAGAAATGTGCCTGTTAGCCTTGTGTGAACACACCAGTGAGCACATCCTGGCCGTCATCCTGCAGGCTTACGACCCCAGCAAGTCTTGGGATCAACTGGTTCAGGATGTCACCCGGGCTTACCTGCAAGCCATTCAAGCCTCACCGGCGCTCATGCACTCTTTGTACGTCGAGTTGTTCGCGGCGGGACGCCCAGGCTTGGAGATGCGACGCGCTGTGGGAGAGCGCTTTGCCGATTTTTTGTGCAGCCAGGTGGAGATGCTGCGCTCACAAGGCCATGCACTGAAAAGCTTGGGGCGCCTGACAGCCGTGGCCGTGGTGGCCGGGGTGAACGAGCTGATCCTGCAAGCCTTCATGGACGGCCAACCCCATACGGTCATGGATCTGGCCGATACGTGCCAGGCGCTGGTTCACGCCGTGACGCGCGCCGATTGAATCAGCAGCAGCGTCTGGCCCGACAGCCAGGGCCTTTCAGCGCTTTTTCAGCACCAGGCTGCCCACCGAATAACCGGCGCCAAATGAGCAGATCACACCCACATCACCTTTGGCCAGATCGGCACGGTGCAAATGGAAGGCGATGATGGAGCCGGCCGACGCCGTGTTGGCGTATTCGTCCAGGATCAAGGGCGCGATGTCCTGTGTCACCTCAGAGGCGATCAGCTTCCTGATGACCAACTGGTTCATCGACTGGTTCGCCTGGTGCAGCCAGTAGCGGCGCACGTTCGTGGGCTCCAGCTTCAAGCCCGCCAGTTGCCCCTCGATGTGGGCGGCCGCGATTGGCACCACTTCCTTGAACACCTTGCGGCCTTCCTGGCGGAAGGTCTTGTCGCGGGCGTTGGGGTCGCTGTCTTCGCTGCGGTTCATGAAACCGAAGTTGTTGCGGATGTTGTTGGAGAACTGCGTCGCCAGTTGTGTGCCCAGCACTTCCCACTGGTCGCTGGATGTGGCGGTGTCTGCGCGCTCGACGATCGTGGCCGTGCACACATCACCGAAGATGAAGTGGCAATCGCGGTCGTTCCAGGCCTGGTGACCCGATGTGATCTCGGGGTTGACCACCAGCACGCATTTGGCCGAACCAGAGCGCACGGCGTTGACGGCTTGCTCCAGCGCGAAGGTTGCGGCTGAGCAGGCCACGTTCATGTCGAAACCATAACCACGGGCACCGATGGCCTGCTGGATCTCGATGGCCATGGCGGGGTAGGCGCGCTGCATGTTGGCCGAC
>Ga0209066_10005002_pt1 | contig 14196 bp, 7 predicted proteins | sample All_14_2_FD_187198 | JGI IMG/M metagenome (GOLD analysis project Ga0209066, IMG submission 187198) | Freshwater microbial communities in response to fracking from Pennsylvania, USA - Allegheny Zone_MetaG_DW_15 (SPAdes) (version 2) ...
TGGTAGCGTATGGAAAACACGCCGTGCTGACTGCCCCCCACGTTCCATACTTCCGCTTCAGCGGACGGATCGAGGCGGCACGTGATGTCCGCCAGCCACTGCTGCGCGGCGGCCTCGGTCTCCGTCAAGGGCGGCGGCGACTCCCACCAGCGGGAAGCCGTCTCCGCCGGCCACGCCTTTCCCGTCCCGACCGGGAAAGGATCATGCATCCTCAGCAGCCAGAACAGAACGGCCACGCCCGCAGCGAACATGGCGGCCAGCATGATCAGCATGGAGCGAATCCGTTTTTTCATCGCAGGTCTCACAATTTATCAACCCTTCAAAAGAACGCGATCCTTACCTGTTCAACAGGGAATGGCTCAATGCGGATCCTGTTGCATCCTTCTTGAAGATGTTTGGTAATCGCCACGCGGTAAGGTTTGCCAATAAACCCGCCTGCATACCTGTCGTTCACATACACCGCAGCCGCGTTCTCGACATCTGACCGAAGGGTGACCACATGACCGTCGCAGGCGGAGACCTTCACACGTTTGCCCTCCTGTTCGTACTCGACAACCAAGTCTTTCACATGCCCATACGCAGGGTCACCGCCAAGGATGCTGGGATGCACAGGAATGTCCCGCGCACCGCCGTTGATATGCTCCCTGACAAACCGGGTGACATCCGCGGCTCCCGCGCCATCGCGGGCCGCATAGGTGGCTTTGAGGACGCTTAGCGCGGCCTTGTCACTGCTCCCACACGCCATGTCGCATACCACGTAAGCACGGCGGCCGCTCACCCGCGCGCCTTGCGGAATCGTCACGATACCTTGAAAGGCCGTGCCCGCGCATGGGCTGACGGTCAGAGCCTTACCCGGTGCGTCAAGATAGACGGCCGGCGCGGCCGAAGGGTCGGGTAACACGGGAAACGTTGAAGCGGCGATCGAAGCCTCAGTCAGCCGAGCAGGCCGTCCCATGTCGCGCTCGGCGAAGCGAACGAGCGCGCTTTCGCTGCCCTCCAGCGTCAGGTCGAATGACACGCCCCCCGCCTCTTCGCGCCACGGCACGGAACAAACCTCGCCCCGCATCGCATCCCAGACCTCGGGCACGCCCGAAGCGCCTGGCGCATGCAACGTGAAAGCACGCGCCGCGTCGTTGGTGCTCTGGTTGGCGATGAGTAACACCTCACGCTCCTCGCCGTCAACCCGTCGCAACACATGGACCCTGCTGTCGGCCTCTCCTTTCACAACGCGAACCAGCGGCGCGATCTTCGCATCGTCGAGCATCGCGGTCATTTCATGCCCGCCTGGTTTCTCGGAAAGGAAATAACTGCGTCCTCCGCGTTTGCTTGTCCGGCAGACGGTTCGTCCCTGTTTTGCCTCTTGTCCCCACAGCTCCGTCCGCAATGCCGAAATGTCAGCCGCTGTCTTCCCCAACGTCAGTGATCGGGTCGGCAGACGACCGTACCCCACAACCACGCCACCGGCCTCGAAGAAGGCTTTCGCTTTTATCAGCGTCGCAAACGTAATGCTCTCGGTCGGCGGCACCACCAGAACCCGGTAACGTTCACCGTGAAGGTGCAGCGTGTTGCCCTTGACTTCCGTGACACGGTCCTCGAACCTTTCGAACGGCAGCCAGTCGCAGTCGTAGCGCGCGTCCTGCAAGGCCGACGTGAGATCCTCTGGCGTCGTGTACATGCCCCCCAGCTTGGCGTTACCGCTGAAGAGCACCGCCACGGGGCACACGTGGCGCCCTCCCGTGAGCATGAGCGAGAGGCGGCTGGTGTAGTCCGCCCACACGCGGTAGAGCGCGAAGCGCGGCTCGAACCCGCCATTGTAGAAGTAGGGCGGATAGTCTTTGTCCACCGGAGCGCGCGGGTTGAAGGAGTGCGGAATCAGAAAATTGATGCCGCGCAACTGGTGTTGGTCGCAGAGCCACTTCATCTCCGGATAGGTGAGCACCTGATTGTAGCCGCCGAATATTTCACACATGGCGCGATCATCGTCCTTGCCGTAAACATGCGAAATCGAGCTTGCCAGCTTTGGGGTCTGATAGATGTCTTGGGGGCGCTGGCCGGGATACATCTGGCGGACGACGAGGTCGATGCCACCCATGTCGCTGTACTTCTGGAGAAGCATCATGTCGCCCGCGCAGTAGTCGTTGTTAACGTAGAGCATGCCGTGCTCCATGAAGTGGCCGATCGAGCGCACGCCGCGCGTGCGGCACCATTCCGAAAGCCCACCAAACATGACTCGGCCCCAGGTCTCCGCACGGCTCTCCGCGTACTGGTACTTGGCTGCCGCCTGCGCGTCACCCGCAAGTTTGAACACCCAAGCCACGTAGGCGGGCATCCACGCCACGCCGCGCGCCTTGAACGTCGCGTCCAACTCCGTTCCCCAGTCGCCAGGCGTCTCAGGCTCGTCGTAAAAGTAGCCGGGGATGGTCTTGCCGAAATCCTTGCCGAACCGCGCGTAGTGCGGCTCATAGACCGTCTGGATATACCAGTTGACACAGTCGGGGCTCATCCCGTCCACGGCCAATCGATTGCCTTGCTTAAGCTTTGGGGCGCACACCCACGAAAAGGTCATCACCTGCCACGTCTTTCCGTCCGCAGGTGGCATCCAGCGAACCGGCCCTTTGCGGGCAAGCGGCGTCAGGTCGCGCAGCGTATCCGACTCGACCGCACCTTCCGCGTCCACCCGGCCCGCAACGAGAGCGATAAAGTTGGTCCGTTCTCCGGGCGTACCCTCATAGATGCCACCCGGTGCGATTGTCTCCGCTTTGGCCATCAGTTTCTTGGCGGCGTACTGCGGGAGCACCTTGCCGCCCACGGTCTGGCTGGGCCACCAGTCCTCATCGAAGATCCACATTTTCAGATCCAGCCGTTTCGCCGCATCAAGGCAGATGCCGAGGTCGCGGTACCACCCCTCGCCCAGCCAATCCTTGTGCGGCCGCGACTCGGCGGTGAACGCGCCGTTGCCGCCCTCTGCCACTTTGTCCAGGATCGCATTCAGACGCTCCGGCGTCTCATCCCCGTGCAGCCAAAACAGCGGACCCGCGTTGCGCCGCGCCGACCTCGGCAACTCGCGGAACCGTTGTTCTAACGACGCCTCTTCCGCTGCCGCCGCGAGCGGGCCGGCCGCCCACGTCCATCCCGCCAGCGGCACGGCGGCCGTTAGTGCAAGCAACCCTCTGGTTATCATTTTCATCGCGAAAGGCCTTTCTTTAAAACAGCTCCGGGTAGTACCGGCGGATCAGCCCCTGCTCTTCTACCGTCAGCGAGGTGAGCTGTACCGGAGTATCCTCGGGACGGCGGTGTTTCTGGTTCATGCGGTTGATCAGGCTCCAGTTGCGGGTTGGCTTGTCGGGCGTCGGATCGGAGGGCTCACGCGCGGGCAGGTCGTAGCGCGTGAAGTCGATGACCTCTCCGGGCCCGCCCTTCTGCCAGTCGCGCAGGATCGCCAGCCGGAACTCGCGGTTCATGAACCAGCGGATGTCCAGATTCGGCTCGGAGCCTCCGATGCCGGTACCTCGCTGCACAAAACGATAGTCCAGCCCGCCGTTGTCTGAATATGCGCGCCGCCAGGCTTCGCCGAACTCGCCCTGCGTCACCGCCCGCGTGTCGGGCCAGCGCTGGCGCACGTTTCGCAGCCACTGCGTCAGGCACTCCGTGATGTCTGGTTTGAGTGCTTTTACCAGACTGATCTCCCAGCAGACCGTCACCCAGCCGAACCCGTTGAGCCTAAAGCCGTCGTCGAAGTGCACCGCCGTCACCGCCATCACTTCGGCCATCCCTTTCTCCGCTCCGAGATTGTTGTACGCTTCAATCGGCCCTACGCCAAGCCGGCTGTTGAAACCGCCCTCGTAGCCGAAGCGTCGCGCGCACAAGAAATCGCAGGTCCAGCCGTCGAGGTTCACGCAGTCGATGAAGTCCGCCTTGCCCTGAGCGGGCTTGCAGGCGTGTTCGCGGCTCGGATAATAGGGGTAACTGGTCGATCCGTCGCCGTCCCCGTTGTCGATCCCATACTGACTCCAGATAGTGCCCTGGCAGACGTGAATGTTCTCCTTCTCCGCAAGATAGCGCAGATTGTCCGCCGCCAGAAAACCAGCGACCACGCTTTTGGGCCGGTATCCGCCGCCGACCAGCGCGCTGACCTCCTGTAGCGCATCGTGGAGGTCGCGGTTGACTTGCTCGCGCGAACTGTACATCGGCGCGAAATAACCGCCCGGAATAAAGGTGATCTCGTCGCCGTATGTCGCGTGGTAACCCGCGACCTGTTTGCGGATCGCGACATAGTTCATCCGGGGATCGCGGAGCGCAAGCCATGAGAAGGCCCAGGTCACCTTTGCGCCCGGAAAACCCGCCGACACCGCGTCGCGAAACGCGGCCACCGCCTCTGGCGTGTGGAGCGCGGCCTCGTCGTTCCCCACGTTCCGGTTGCGCGCCGACTCGATCTGGTTGACGCGGATCACCGTGTTCAGCGTCAAGAAACGGTGCCCCGCAACCGTGAGCGGCCCGCTGACGGTCTGCCATTCGCCGTCGAGCGACACGGTCTGACGTTCCGCGGCCCGTAGAGCCACGCTGGCAGACAACACGAGGGCTAAGATCTCCAGAAGCGGTGATAGACGCATTTCAGCTTTCATGATGCCAACACCTTTCGATTTCCTCCAGCGAGCGGCCCTTCGTTTCCGGCACGAACAGCCACATGACAGCGATCAGCACGGCGCAAAAACCGGCATACATATAGAAGGGGAAGGCGTGGTTGAAATGGGCGGCGAACCACGAGCCTTTCGCGTCCATGAGCGGAAACGTCTGCGTCACCACATAGTCGGACAGCCACAGGCAGAACGTGGCCACCCCGAGCGCCCGGCCGCGGACCGCCGTCGGGAAGATCTCGGAGAGGATCACCCAGATGACCGGCCCGACGGAGAGGCCGAAGCAGGCAATGTAGAGGATGATGCAGGCCAGCATCAGGTGGCTCGTGGCGGCGGAGACGCTCATCGTCTGCGCCATCACATCCATCGCGACGAGGCTGACGCCCATGCCGGACGTGCCGAGGAACATGAGCGGGCGGCGTCCCCATTTGTCTACCGATGCGATAGCGATGAGGGTGAAGAGCACGCCGGAGCCGTTAATGATGATCTGCTGCAAAAGCCCGGCGTCCACGCCGGTGGACTGGCTCATCGTCTTGAAGATCGTCGCGCCGAAATACATGAAGACGTTGATGCCGGTCACCTGTTGCAGAACCGCGAGCGCGATGCCGATCATCAAAGGCAGGCGCAGGCGGCGCGAGAAAAGTTCGCTCCACGTCCCTTTCTCGCCCGCCAGCGACGCGCTGATGCAGGCTGACTGTCCGTCGGCGAACGCGCTGCCGCCGACTTTGCGGAGGACTTCGCGCGCTTCGGCATTGCGTCGCTTTTCGATCAGCCAGCGCGGGCTCTCTGGAATCCTGAGCAAAAGCAGGAAGAACGCCACTGCCGGCAGGATGCCCATGGCGAACATCCAGCGCCAGCCGGTCGCGATGTTCCAAGCCTGATCACCATGCCCCGCGATGAGGTAATTGGCGAACGACGTGGTTGCGATGCCGCCGAGAATACGGAAGAGGATGAACGTCACGATGTCGCGCGGCAGCGACATACCGATAGCGGACAATAAGAACAGGACGGCAGAGAGGAACAGCGCCTTTTTGCGTCCGAACCGATCCGATATCGGTCCGACCAGCAACGCGCCCATGGCGCAGCCGATCAGGACGCAGCCCGAGGCCCAGCCCTTCATGAAGTCGTCGAGTTGGAAGCGCTGCGTGAGCGATTCGATGGTGCCCGATATCACGCCGGTGTCATAGCCGAAGAGCAACCCGCCCAGCGTCGCCACGAGGCAGATCGGCAGGAGATAGGCCCAGTCAACGTTCGCAACGGGAACTCTCATATGCATGTCCGCTTCTTTGCTAGTGATAGATGCCGATCTCAAACAACGAGTAGCCGAAAACCGTCCCGCGCCGCTTCCCAAAGATTCGCACCCAGCGGGCCTGCGTCGGCTCGATCTTGACGGTCTCGGAACCGCCTTCGCACGTATCCGTCGCGTAAACGGTTTTCCAGGTCTCGCCGTCCGCCGACACCTGTATCTCGTACGCCTTCGCGTGCGCCGTTTCCCACGTTAGCCCGATGCGGGAGAAGGTTTGCGTTACGCCTAAGTCGACGGCGATCCACTGGGGATCGCTGAACTCGCTCGACCAGCGGGTGTCGCCCCGTTCGTCAACGGCGTACTCGGCACGGTAAGCCTTCCCGTCCGCCACAGCAACCGAAGACGCCTTCACTGGACATCCTACAGCGAGGTTGCGGCTCGCCTCGATTTCACCGGGAGACACCACGGCGAAATCGCGCAAGCTGCGGATGTCTCCCGCAGGAGTGCCGATCAAGACCGCCTCGGCCTGATAATCGCCAGGCACTTCAGGAACGGCAGCGCTGAACGTCTCCCGCGACATGCCCAGCCCCTCAACCGTCACCTGCCGTTTCTGTTCCCAGACGCTCTTCCCATCGCGAAGAAGACGAAAAACCGCCTTACCGCTCCACGGGGCGCCCAGGTCATTGACGATCACGACGGGAAAATCCCTGATTTTTCCGGGCGCATAATGCTCCTCCCAAACGTCGATCATGAGCCCGATCGGCGCAAAGGCGTCGCGAACATAGCGGTAGAACTCCGGCTCCCAGGTGAGGGTCTTCACGTTGAGCCAATGATCGCTCGTCTGGCCTTCGTGCCGCGAGTACCCGAGTGTGGTGAAATGCATCACCGCTGCGGCCTTCCGGTGGCAACGCCAGAACTCCGTCTCTGCGGCCGTGTAGCGCGCGTACAGGTGCTCTCGCAGCACGGTGGTGGAGTTCGTGCCGAGCAGATTCTTATAGAGTTTCTCCGTGAGCGTGGTTGGTGTTCCGTCGCGGTTTAGCCACAGCCAGCCGTATTCGTTGATGACGGCCGCGTGCCGGCCGTCGTTGCGCGTGCGGCTGCCCTGCGGGATCGTCTCGACGGTCGCGAGATTCGCTAGCTTGAAGGTCGGGTTGCTGAAGTGGTACGGGTGAGACTCGAACATGTCGCCGGGCTCCTGCGGAGCGCAGTAGCCGTTGTCCCACGGCCGGTTGGAGAGATCCGCCGCGCGCACCTGTTTGAGAGCCTCTCCGGTTTTCGGGTCAAACGTCTCATTGCACGCGTCCCAGACCGCGACGCACGGGTGGTTCCAGCGCTCGCGCATCCATTCCGCATATTCCGCAGCCAGCTCGCCGACCTGCATCTCTTTCGGAACGTCGCCTCCAAACCAGATCGGGAACTCGTCGTCGATCAGCACGCCCTCTTCGTCGGCAATGTCGTACCAGATTTCCGGAGGAAACCCGATGCAGTAGCGCAGGCAGTTCCAGTGCATATCCTTCACGCGTTGATGAAGCAGGCGCACCCATGCCGCATCCCACGGAAGAGCGCCGCGCTCGCTGTCTTCGAAAAACCTGTAGAGCGTGATGTTGCTGCCGCGCATGAAATACGGTTTTCCGTTCAGCACCGCGCGGCCTGTCGCCGGGTCGAATCGGAACTCGCGCATGCCGAAACGGGTTTTCAGTTCGTCGCCCGCCGTTCGCACGACGGCTTCATACAGAAACGGGCTCTCCGGTGTCCACAGCCTGCAGTCCGCGACCGGAATCACGAAATCCGTTTCGCTCCCGGTCAGCACCCCGCCCCCGCCGCCGACCCTGCGCCCGCTTTTCCATTCGCGGACCTCGACCGACGCGTCGCCGTTTTTCTTGGCGTAGACCCTTATTTTCACCTGCCGGTTGGCGATGTCCGGCACAACCTGCACGTTGTCGATGCGGGGCATGCCGGAGAGGATCAGCTCCACGGAATCGAAAATGCCGGGGATGTAGCGTGTCTTCTCGAAGTCGAAGCCGGACGGGACGGCCGCCGTCACCGCGTCGCGGTCCGCGCCCACGCGGACGATCAGTTCGTTCTCGCCGACCTTCAAAGCAGCCCGCGCGTCGAAAAAGCCCGGCGTGAAACACGGCGCGTGGTCGCCCAGAAGCTTCCCGTTCAAAAAGACCCGCGTGCCGAATATCGCCTTGCCGATCTTGATTGTGGCCGACGCAGGAATCGCCCCGTGAAGCGTGAACGGCCGCCGATACCAGAAAGCATCCCGGCGCGGGTCCTTTTGCGGAATCTGTTTGCAGATCGCCACTTTCGGTCCCGGCTCTGCAAAAGGCGGCTCGGCCATGTCAACCAGACCGGGCACAGGCACCTCATGATCGAATGTAAGCGGCATCTGGCCGCTGCTGCCTTCGGCGATTTGCCAGCGTCCGTCCAGAAGTAGGACGCGTCGTGCGGAAAGTTCTGCCTGGCTGCTTAAAGCCCAGCCGGACAAGATGGCGAGTACGAGTCGGATGGTGTGTCGCATGGATGTCTCCTTTGGTTTAGCGGTTGCTGTCGGCGACGGCCCTGAACAGCGCCAGAAGATTATCGGTGGGCGTGGTGGCCTGCACGTTGTGGATGGCGTTGAAAACGAACCCGCCGCCCTCGCCGAAAATCTCGATGCGCTCGCGGCATTCGCGGTAGACCTCGTCAGGCGTGCCGAACGGAAGCGTCTGCTGCGTGTTCGCACCGCCGCCCCAGAACGTGATCTGCTTGCCGAATTCTTTTTTCAGCGTCCGCGCGTCCATGCCCTCCGCCGAGCACTGCACGGGATTCAGAATGTCGAACCCGGCCTCGATGAAATCCGGGATGAGTTCGGACACCGCCCCGCACGAGTGCATGAAGGTTTTCCAGTTCGATTTCGCATGAACGAGATCGTTCACGCGCTTGTGGTACGGCTTGAACAGCTCGCGATAGGACTCCTTGGAGATGAACAGACCGCGCTGCGTGCCAAAGTCCGTGCCCGTTAGGTTCACCGCCTGCACGCGGTCACCCAGAATCCCGATCAGCGCCTCCAGATTTTTCAGTCCGATCTCGCACTGTTTCTCGAAAATCGCGTGTACATAGCCCGTGCGGATCGCGGTTGAGACGTACCACTCCTCGATGTCGCGGATGCCCTTCGGATGTTTCATCCACGGAGCGGGCACGAGGGCGATGTCGCCGAACGCTGTGCCGGGCATACTGAGCACGACGCCGCTTTCCGTCGTGTCCAGACGCGCGGCCTGTTGCCGATACCACGCGAGGTCCTTGCCCGTGAACGGCGCGAACTCCTCGGTGTTGTCGGCGGGGTCAAACCTCTCCTCGTCGAGAGGCGGCTGACGCCCAAGGGTATCGAAGAAAAAGAACCCCTTGGGCATCCGTCCGCTCGGCGGAGCGGTCATGTCCCCTTCGGGATAGATCAGACGATCGCCGTTGGCGTCGACGGTCGTGTTGAAGTCGCCGGCGACGAGCACGGGCGTGCCGTCGGACAGTGCGAACGGCTTCCAGTCCTTATTCTCGAAGCCGAACATGGTTTTGCGTCCCGTCACGCCGACGACGTCGATCCCCAGCCGTTCGCGCAACTCGCCGTCCACCTCGCCCAGCATCTGGTAAGGGTCAAAGATTTTGACACGCCATTCCTTGTCGCCCGTCAGCGCCACGCGCAGCCGATGGATCGCCGCCGCATGAAGGCCGGTGATCGCCGTACTGCCGAAGTCCACCGGCACCCGGTCCGGTTCACAATGGTTCAGCGACGCCTGCAATCGCTCTCTACTGGTCATCCGAAACCCCGTCTTCCTCATCGTTTCATCGCACTTCACGTTTTCGCATTCAACCTGAGCGAATACTTCTTGCAGAGCCCGTCCAACATCAAGGTTACGAGCGTACAGGACATTCCGAGGAAGCGAACGCCCAGCGACTTGCCGGACAGAGCATCGTAATGTTCGCTGATGCCGTTCTTGATAGCGTTCGCGACCGTTTTGTCGGCGATGCGGGCGGCCGCTTCCCTGTGTCCGTACAGAGCCAGTCCCTTGGCGATCTGGTAGTTCGGGGCCGGCCACACGTCGCCCCGCCAATAGGCGTCCGATTTCCACCGTTTGTCTGTGCGGTCCACGGTGGGCAGCGGCAAGGGGGTATCCCAGTGGTCGCCCTGAAGCGTCTCGGCCATCCGCGCGGCCATTGCGGCTGTCGGAATTTCTGCCATGAGGGGCATCCAGCTCCCGATTGTCGCGACGGGGATTCTCTCCAGCGTGTCGCGGTTGACCGAGAGGAACGTGCCGGCGGCCTCGTCCCACATGTGTGTTCGCATGGCGGATACCGCCTTTTCGATACGTGCCTTGCGGCGAGCCGCCATTTCGGCGTCGCCCAGCGCCTCTGCCAACCGCGCCAGACTCCGCTCCGCCATGACCAGATAGGCCGTATTGCCCGTCGCGCAGATGTCGCCGTACCATTTGCCTTCACCCGGTCCTGTTCGAGTCGGATGCCGCGTCATTTTCAACGTGTCCAAATTGCATTCATTGTCAAACGTCTCAAAGCGTGCGTTCTGTGTAATGCCATCGTAAGAACCCACGGCGATCAGGCCGATTCCGGTCACGTCACGTTCGCGCCAGTACCAGTCGTGGAACCGCTCCAACGGTGCCAATCCCTGCTGAAGAAGCACCTTGTCGCCGTTACGTTGGTACACGCGCTCCATGCCCCATGCGAGAATCGGGATCTGGGAAAACACACACCCCCCCGTATTCGGATGGATGCGGTTGTAAACCATGCCGTGCATGAACGGCGGATGCCCGGCATCCCAGCCCACCTGCGCGTCCCAGTAATTCTGAAACATGTCGCGGATGTTCCGCTCCATGCCCGGCAGCAGGCTCAGCAGATCCACAACGAACATGGGATCCCAAATCCACTGCCCGTAGAACCCTCCTCCCGCCGCAACCCACGTGTGCTTGAGCATGCCCTCAGGCGGACGCAGTTTATCAAGCACGCACTCGCGAAAAACGTCCTGGGCCAGTCGCATGACGTCGGGATTGTCCGACTCCAGAAATGTACTGACATCGTTGTTGCCGGACACGGCCGGTGCTTCACCGGCCTTCGGACCCGTCGCACCCCACAGACCCGACGCCCACAGCGCTGAGGCACTCAACGTGCCACCGCGCAAAAACGCCCGACGCCCCACTGCGGAGGCGGTGCGCCGGCCGGCTTCCGCCGTTCCGACGCCCCGCACCTGTCCGCAATCCGTTTCCCAATGATTCGCGGCGGTTTGATCGCTTTCGTGACACTCCATGTGTTGTCGTTCTCCCTGTCTGTCACGGGGTGGTGTACACGATCACTCGCCCGCAACGTTTTTCCGTATTGCCGTTCGCCGTCAGCACAAGCGCTATCCCTCTTGCCGGTATCATTATGCACACTCCTTTGTCAAAAACCATTACCCATTCCGTGCGTTACGTCACTGGCATCGCGGGTCAACGGTCGTTCCCGGCACCTTTATCTTTCCGATGTATTCCGGAAGTGTCAGGTCCGGTTTCTCCACGCCGTCCGGGAGGGGGCGCTTCGAATACACTTGGAAATAAAGCAGACACGCGTTTTTCCAAAACTTGGCATGATCCTCCTGCATGGCGAGTTTCTTGGCCACGAGCGCATAGCGTTCGCTGTCCACCACACCCTGCAGGGTACTCCATTGCCTGCGGGTGTTTCGTACCCAATCTACCCCTCTCTGGTAATGCAACGCCATCTCCTCCCACAAGGTCCTGCCTGAAATGAGGCGCTGATCCCACGGCACATGATGGAACCAGAGCAAGAGGTTTTCCGGGCAAGTCGTGATATCGGCAAAGCGGTCACGGACTTTGGAGTGATAACAGGCGAGCGCATTGCTGCCGGTCTTCGTACGGTCAAACCCAATGCCCTTTTCATCGGCCTTATGATAATACGTTGCCCACCAGTCAGGACGGGAATCGCCTACGCGCCATGGGGCGGGATCATAATGGTTGCCAACGATGTGATGAAGACCCAACGGCATCATGTAATCCACGGCCGCCTCACGCGATTCAAGCATGATGCGTGCAATGGTATCGACTGCGGCGGACTCGCGGGTCAACGTCATCCGTATCCACTCTCTGGCGATGTCTTCTGACGTGGTTTCAGGATTCCACGCTAATCGGCCAAACGCATACCAGTTGGCCTGGGAAAAGGGATGTCCTGTCCAACTCCGTACAGAGCTGACATTGGATACTCCGGCGATGCCGCTAATGGCGGAGGCTTCGCACACGTTGGCTACGGTTGTGCCTTGCCCGTCCGTATCCGCTAGGAGAAACTCTCGCCACATCGGGGCCAAATAAACGAGGTGCGTCGAGCGTCCCATATACTCTTGGAGAATCTGAAGCTCGGGGATGAGTTGCGTCTTGGGCATGGCCCCAAAGAGCGGATGGAAGGGCTCACGCGGCTGAAAATCGACGGGGCCGTTCTTGACTTGGACCAGGACATTTGAAGAGAATGCACCATCGAGCGGACGGAATTCGTCATAGGCGGCAGCGGCGCGGTCGTATTCCGGCTTGTAATCGTAAACAAACGCCCGCCAGACGACGATGCCGTGATGCGGTGCAAGCGCTGCGGCCAGCATGTTCGCGCCTTCGGCGTGTGAGCGGTGATAGGTCCGCGGACCAGGCTGCCCTTCGCTGTTCGCCTTGACGAGAAACCCGCCGAAGTCGGGGATGAGCGCATAGATCTCATCCGCTTTTGTTCTCCACCACTTGGCCACCTGCGGATCGAGTGGATCAGCCGTTTTGAGTCCACCGATGTCAATCGGAGCGGAGAACCGTGCGGACAAGTGGACCTTTACGCCATAGGGACGGAACGCATCCGCAATGGCCGCAACTTTGCGCAGATAACCGGCTGTCAGGATTTCGGCATCGGCGTTAACGTTGTTGAGGACTGTGCCGTTGATCCCGATCGAGGCGTTGGCGCGCGCATAATCGCGCAACCGCGCATCAACCTTCTCAGGCAATCGCTTCCAATCCCACAGTGCGTACCCGTCGTTGTCCCAATCGATTCCTCCCCCCAGATAATACCAATGATTTAGCATCCGTACATGCAGTCGTGGTTTCTCATCGATCTGCAACGCCTCAAGCGAAACGCCCGTTTGCAGCAGCCGCAGCAGATGAAAAGCCCCGTACAGCGCTCCGAGATCGGTGTTCGCCGCAACCACGGTCGCGGCACACCCCTGAAGCCGGACAGAACGGATGCAATACCCCTCTTTTCCTAACGCAGCAAGCGGCAGTTCCAACTGTGCGATCTGCGGTGACGTTTTCGGCGTGCCGACCAACACCGCTCCGTCACCCTTAACCGTATCCGTCAACGGAATATCGATGCCGAACAGGCCTGAAACGCCGTCACGCAGTTCTTTTTTGACGGCCTCCAGCGTTCCCGACTGCCCCGGCACGACAACGGAAGTCACCTTCCGCAGGTATTTCTCTGCCGCTTCTTTGGGCAACGGCTCATACCGAAGCCACAGCCTATACCCGTCCTCCGCATATCCTTTTGCCGACGCTAAAAAAAGACTGCCTAGGAAAATTCGGATGCCGACTCCTATCCTTACCTTCTTAATCATCTGCCGCCCCCTCTATTGTTTGTGACATCCTGTGAACAACATTTTTTAGTCCGCAGTCTTATTCCGCCTTCAATTCGACCAACCTAATTCCAGGACTGGGAAGGGGCATCGTAAGCCTTGTCGAACCGTTGCCCTGAACGAGGACAGGCGGCTCAAGCACGCCGTATTTCGAGGCTGCCATGCTTTTGCCGTTGGACTCCTCATCGGAAATAGGGGCTCTTCCCAGCCTGACCCACTCCCCATAGCTGTTACCGTATTGTGTATCGGCGGCCCAGAGACGGGAACAGACATACGCCGCGTTCATTGGGAGGCCCTTGACCTCGACGGAGACTTCGGTGGCATAGGGCTGACGTGTGATTTCCTCATCATAACTCGTGAGGACGATCCGTACAGCGCCGTCCGGCATGACGACCGCAAGTCCGTCCACGGGATCGTTACTTGAAACAAACGGGAGGCGTCGCCCACCCTTCAGCTCGTTGAGAAACACGAACGCGTTATAGACCGGCTTCGGGATGGGTTTATGCGTGATGGATTTAGGCCACTCGTTCGGCCGGGTGAAAAGGCCGAAGTCACCGGTCTCGAAAAGCCCCGGCTTCATCTTCTGCTCGGCGTGATCGACCAAATGGAAAAAGGCGGAGTAGTCCAGTTTGGAGTCGGTATAGATTCTCGCCATTTTGACAGCCATCGTCGCGTTCCATGGC
>Ga0209066_10005004_pt1 | contig 14193 bp, 9 predicted proteins | sample All_14_2_FD_187198 | JGI IMG/M metagenome (GOLD analysis project Ga0209066, IMG submission 187198) | Freshwater microbial communities in response to fracking from Pennsylvania, USA - Allegheny Zone_MetaG_DW_15 (SPAdes) (version 2) ...
CCCTCCCTCTGCCCTCCGTCTTCTTCCCCCGCCCCGCCCATCGCTGGTCGCGCGTCGCATGTCGGTCCATTCCATCCCAACCAGCGACTAATTCACTTACGGATTCACGCACTCCCGCACTAACGAACTTCGACCCACTTCTCCTTTTTCCCCTCGCCCCTTCCGCGCCCGAAATGCTACACTTCGAACCCATCAAACTGAGCGCGGGAAGCGTCCCTCTCCCTATCTTTTGCAGGGGACAACCCGTCTCGAACCGAGACCTTTTGAATGAGCGAATCACCTGTTGGCAGCAATCTGTCTAAACTCGAAGACAGCCTCTGGTCAGCGGCGGACAACCTGCGCGCCAATTCCAAGCTGACCTCCTCCGAGTACTGCATGCCCGTCCTGGGCATTATCTTCCTGCGCCACGCCACCAACCGCTATGAGGCCGCCCGCCAGCAGATCGAGCAGGACCAGAAGTCCGGCAAGATGCCCCGGCGCACCCCCATCAAGGCCGACTTCCTCAAGCGCCGCGCCATGATGCTGCCCGAGGAGGCCCGCTACGACTCGCTGCTCAAGCTCAAGACCGGCGACTCCCTCGGCGCGGCCCTCGTCGCAGCCATGGAGGCCATCGAACGGGATTTCGAGCCCCTGCTCAACCAGCTCCCTAAGGATTACGGCAAATTCGACCCCGCCCTGCTTGAAGAGCTGCTGCGCGTCTTCGATAGCGAGGAGATCCGCACCGCGGGCGGCGACGTCTTCGGCCGCATCTACGAGTATTTCCTGATGAAGTTCGCCATGCAGGGCGCCCAGGACAACGGCGAGTTCTTCACCCCGCCTTCCCTCGTGCAGACCATCGTCAACATCATCGAGCCAGACCACGGCGTCGTCTTCGACCCCGCCTGCGGCTCCGGCGGCATGTTCGTCCAGTCCAGCCATTTCATCGAGGACCGCGGCCAGGACACCACCCACCAGGTCACCTTCTTCGGCCAGGAGAAAACCGCCACCACCATCCGCCTCGCCAAGATGAACCTCGCCGTCCACGGGCTCGAAGGCGAGATCCGCGAGGCCAACACTTTCTACGAGGATGTCCACAACCTCTACGGCGGCTGCGACTTCGTCATGGCCAACCCGCCCTTCAACGTCGACATGGTGGATTCCGAAAAGGTCAAGGACGACCGCCGCCTTCCCTTCGGCCTTCCCGGCGTGAACAAGGGCAAGAAGGTCTCCAACGGCAATTATCTCTGGATCTCCTATTTCCACAGCTACCTCAAGCCGACCGGCCGTGCCGGTTTCGTCATGTCCTCCCAGGCCAGCAGCGCCGGCCACGGCGAGGCCGAGGTCCGCCGCAAGCTGGTCGAGACCGGCGACGTGGACGCCATGGTCTCCATCCGCTCCAACTTCTTTTACACCCGCACCGTGCCCTGCGAACTCTGGTTTTTCGACAAGGCCAAGCCCGCCGCCCGCCGCGACACCGTGCTCATGCTCGACGCCCGCAACGTCTACCGTAAGGTCACCCGCAAGATTTATGACTTCTCCCCCGAGCAGCTCAAGAACCTCACCGCCGTCGTCTGGCTCTACCGCGGCGAGGAGCGGCGCTTCGCGCGGCTGGCCTATAACTATTTCGATGAGGCGGTGCGGGGCGCGGTGGTCACGCACCACGCCGCCTACGCCTGGTGCTCGTCAGGCGGCGGCCAAGAACGCTTGGCCCGACTCGTGAACGCCCTGCGCCACTTCGCCCGCAAGGCGAACATCGCCGATGAAATCCGGAACGAGGATAGCACGAAGCAGGCATGCGAAGCCCTCCAGCGCATGGTTGAACAACTCGATGAGCAGCAACACGACCTCATTCAACAGGCCGACCGGCTTTACGATGCCATCGAGAAGTTCCGAGCAAAACCCCACAAGCGCCCGCTTGACCTGGACGCGGACACCCCGAGGTCCATTGGCCACGCTCTCGTAAAAGACGGCCCTCCTTTGGAAACACTGGAAGGGCAGATCGCCGACTTCCGCTCAGCGGTCGAGGCCTTCGACAAGCTCGTGCGCCAGGGTGCAGACATCGCGGAGCGGTCGCTCGGCGCAAAACGTTCTGAAGCGTGGCGCAAGACCTTCGAAATGCCGTCCGAGCTTGAGCAGATGCACGCCCGCGAAACCGACCTACGCGACGCCCACCACCTGCTGCGCACCTTCCTGCGACACTTTCATTGGCTTACGCAGCGCTTCCCCGACGCCGCGTTCCGCGACGTGCCCGGCCTCTGCCGCGCGGTTTCCCGCGCCGAGATCGCGGCCGCCGACTGGAGCCTCACGCCCGGCCGCTACGTCGGCGTGGCCCCCGCCGAAGAGGACGACGACTTCGATTTCGCCCAAGCCATGCGCGACATCCACGTCGAACTGGCCGACCTCAACATGGAAGCGACCGCACTCGCCGCAAAGATCCACTCTAACTTCGAGGACCTGGCTATATGAGCCAACTCCGGGTTCGTTTGAAAGATGTTGCGAAACGTATCCAATACGGATATACGGCATCGGCATCGGATGACGAGAGTATTGGGCCAAAGTTTTTGAGGATAACCGACATTGTTCCAGATCAGATAGACTGGCTAAATGTTCCGTTTTGTCCTATCGAAGAAAACCTATTTGACAAATATGCGTTACACAGCGGCGATATTGTGATTGCACGAACGGGGAATACAACCGGTTATGCTAAACTAATCAGAGAAGAGCAACGTGCTATTTTCGCATCATATTTAATTCGTGTTCAACTTGATGAACGAAAAGCTGACCCTGGGTTTGTAGGACGCCTTGTAGAATCGAATGCGTATAAACAGTTCGTCAACTCGCAAAAGGGTGGCGCGGCGCAAGGCAATGCCAATGCCCAAGTTCTTACTTTGTTCGAGTTCATTCTCCCCCCACTACAGATCCAGCACAAAATCGCGTCCATCCTCTCCGCCTACGATGACTTGATCGAGAACAACCGGCGGCGCATGGCGCTGCTGGAGGAGTCGGCGCGCCTGCTCTACCGCGAATGGTTCGTTCACCTCCATTTCCCCGGCCACGCCCGCACCCGTATCACCGACGGCGTGCCGAAAGGGTGGAAGCAAACAAATCTCATCGACGTTTGCGCAAGCCTTGAAGATGGAGACTGGATCGAATCTAAAGATCAAGGCGGAGAAGACTATCGTCTCCTTCAAATATCGAACATCGGCATGAATGACTTCGTAGAGACGGGAAACCTAAGATTCATAAGTGAAGAAACATACCGACGGCTGAATTGTCGTGAAATTAAACCCGGCGACATCCTGATTTCACGTATGCCCACACCGATTGGCCGTGCATGGCTTGTATCTGAAATGCCATGGAAGATGGTCACTGCAGTTGATGTCGCTATTTTAACAACAGATCCAGCAAGTGCCGACAGTTACTTCTTGCTCTACCATCTTAACTCGCCGTCTAACATTGCTCATTGTGAAAGGCGTGCGGTTGGCGCAACAAGGCCACGTATAGCGCGAAGGGAACTTGCTGGCACTCCTGTGTTGTTGCCGCCTGCTTCTCTTCAGCGTCAGTTTCGAGATATTGTTATGCCCATCAATGAGCAGCGAACATGCTTGAATCGCCAGAACCAAAAACTTCGTGCCGCCCGCGACCTGCTCCTGCCTCGATTAATAAGCGGGGAGATTGCGCCATAAGGAGCAAGCCATGAGTCAGTCTTACTCGGAAATGATGCAGACCATGGCGCAGCGGCTTAATGAATTAGAAAAGCGTCTTGAAACGCTGCTCGCGCAGGTCAGTGCCAAAGCTGTCTTTATCGGCTTTGCACACCGTCTGCTGACAGCCATGAACAACAACCCCGAATCCGGGGACACAGAGACTGCCTACACATCCATTGAGTGTGCCGCATGGTTTCTTTTTCCTGAGTTCGGCAAAAGTGACAATCGTGATCAGAGGCTTATTGACGAAACGATTGAAACTCTCCTTGAGTATAATGAGGGGTGTAGGTATTCACGCCTTCTCAGCGTTCCAGACAAAGACAGCAACGAATCGTTATCCCAACACATGCTGGCATATTCTGCCAATGTCCGTGGGACCGCATATCCGCAACAGATAATGAGGCGCATCAAAGGCGTCATGGCACCCTTCGAGGCGGAATTGCGGCAACTCACGGGAATCACACCCACGCACGCCTGCGACATGGTGCAGGCCCTCGGCAAACAGCTGTTCAACAACATGAACAGCATGCTTCAGGCGTTCAGAGCCGCCGAGCAACGCGGCAATCAGATCAACCGCAATCACGGCCGACTGACAGAAGCGGACCAACTTGAACTCGCGCGGATCATGAGCGAGATGTCGGGCCTGGTCGATGGCATTTCGGCCGGTTTGTGGCTGCCGTCGCAAGATCAGATACTGGCCCTCGCTCCAGATCTATCCCCCGAGGATTGGGCCGCATTCCGACAGACCATCGGTTTTACGCCAGCGGCCAGGGCTGCATTAACACGAGTTGAGGACGTGCAGCACCACCCGGTATTCTTCTCCGACGATCAACATGCCGTCTATCTACACGCAGGCCAATGTTACGACGCCATCTTCACGTTCTTTGACAATAAGCTGCGAACAATGCCAGGACTTCAAGAGCGGTACGGAAAGCAGATCGCCGAATGGATGGAGACCGAAACAACTTCTTTAGTCTCGCGCCTCTTTCCTGCATCCTCTGTCTATCACAACGTCAGTTATACCGACCCCGACAAAACCGATGGGAGTACCGCTGAGGCGGATGTCGTCATCGCGTGGGGCCCATTCCTTGTCGTTCTTGAAGACAAAGGCCGCAACTTCTCCACAGAAGCACGTCTCGGCAACATCGCAAAGCTGAAAACCGCTCTGAGTAAGAATATTCATGCTTCGTTCATTCAAGCGCGTCGCGTGATCCGCGTTCTTGATCGGGATGGAAGAATCCGTCTCACTGAGAACGACTCGGGGCGGGATTTGGATCTCACTGCTGACCAACTCCAACGCATTTATCCCGTTTCGGTAACTCTGCAGCACTTTGGCGGCGTCTCAACGCAACTCGCAAGAACGCAAAAAATCGGCTTCTTCAAAGGCAATTCGTATCCATGGTCCGTGTCCATTGACGATCTGGACGTCATCACGCGTTTCGCATCGACCCCCGACGTTTTCTTACACTATATTGAGCGCCGCCTGGCACATCAGAACATGGAAACGAGTCTGGCGGCAGATGAACTCGACCTCTTCGGGCAGTATCTGGACACGCGTTTGCACCCAAGCCTTTACGAATTAGCGCCAGAACTGGCTGATGCCAAAGGTGTAAGAGGCGTATGTCTTGAAGGTGGCGAAAACAAATTCGCACCATTCTACATGGCAGAACTCACCGGTGAAACACCCCCTGACGCGGCTTCGGCAGAATTAAAAGTACCGCCACGTGTACTCGACCTCTTGAATGAACTCCGTAATCGTTCTGACAACGGCGCGCGTTGGATTTCTTTCGCGCTCCTTGCTCTAAGCGACAAAGCGCTAAGAGTCCTGCAATCCGTACTTACGGACTTTCACCGCATCCCGATAGCTCCACACCCGGTAATCCGCAAGACATTCTCCGACGGTGACATTGTAATCAATGTGCTGGCCCACGAAAGCCTTCCGCCAAACGAGTTCATGCAGATGGCTGAAGCCCGAACAGCGGCCGAAAATTACAGGGCAAAGGCTAAAGCCTCGATATCATTTGGCATAGACAGGCGTGTCGTTGACAAACCTTTTGTTGTCGCGCTCTGGTACGAGGAAGGCCCTTGGAAAAAAGATCCGGTCATGGAAGAGCTTCTCGAAGAAGACAAACACCATCCCCGCCGATATCAGATGCTGTCCACCGCGCAGCCTCCTGGGCGCAATTCCCCCTGCCCGTGCGGAAGCGGCAAGAAGTTTAAGAAGTGTTGCATGACCCGGCTCGAAAAGGTTCAGCCCGTAACGCATGAGTGCTCCCCTATTGAGCCAAGCCGTGATTGACGTTCACACCTAATGTGACTATTCTACGAACATGCTTTTACACAGACAAAAGAAACTGTTGGCCCTTCTGGATGCGCACGGGGGTACCATGCCCCATCGCGACTTTCAGAAGCTCCTCTTTCTGTTCTGTCAGGAGCAGGGTGCAGAAGCCGATTTTGAGTTTGTGCCGTTCAGGTTCGGTGGTTTTTCCTTCACCTCGCATGCTGACAAACGCAGCCTGATCGCCAAGGGTTTGCTGGGCGAGGAAGAAAACGTGTGGCGCTTGACCGCTGAGGGCCGGACCGCCGCTACCGTCCCCTCCCCGTTGCGCCGCCAGATGGAAGGTTTCCAGAAGCGGCACGCCCACTTGCGCGGCGACGCGCTGGTCGCGCACGCCTATCGACGCTTCCCCTTCTACGCCACCCGCAGCGAGATCGCCCCGCGCGTGCTCGCGGGCGACGATGTCGCGCTCGCCGCCATTGCCGCATGCCGCCCCGTACAGGCGCTGCCGGGCCTGGTGACGATCGGCTATGAGGGCAAGACCCTGGAGGGGTACATCAACCGCATGCTCAAGGCCGGGGTGACACTCCTGTGCGACGTGCGCCGCAACCCGCTGAGCCGCAAATTCGGTTTTTCGAAAGCGACCCTGAGCCGCACCTGCGAAGGCGTCGGTATCCGCTACGAGCACCTGCCCGAACTCGGCATCGCCTCGGACGAGCGCCGCGAACTGCACACGCAGGCCGATTACGACGCGCTCTTCGCCGCCTATGAGCGCGACTCGCTCCCGAAACAGACCGCGAGCCTCGACCTCATCCGCTCGTGGACCGACGCCGGCCACTGTGTCGCTCTGACCTGCTATGAGGCGCTGCCGGAGCAGTGCCACCGGCATTGCGTGGCGGAACTTCTCGAACGAAAATTCGGCCCGCTGTTTCGCGCGAAACACCTTTGAGGAGTCCGCTGATGCCACGCGAGCGTATTTTGGTCACCGTCAAAACCTACCCCACGCTTTCGGCATCCTACATCGAGCTCGTCTGCACCGCGGGTCTGCGGGAAGACGGCTCTTGGGTGCGCATCTATCCCGTGCCGTTCCGCCTGATGGGAGAGGACCAGCAGTTCAAGAAATGGACCTGGGTGGAACTCCCGCTCGACCGCCGCACAAAAGACAAACGTCCTGAATCGTACAGCCCGTCGGACAGGAACGACATCACTATCGGCGAAATCATCGGCACGGCAGACCTCTGGCGGGAGCGCCGCGAGTGGATCATTAAACGCGGCCGTGTCTGGTCGGATCTTACTGCGCTGATCGCCGCTGGCAAGCGCGACGAGGTGTCGCTGGCCACGTTCCGCCCCGGCCGAATGCTCGCTTTGGAGTGGGAGATCACGGAGCCGGATCTGGACGCCGACAAACTCGCCCAGATCGAGCACAATCTCCGTCAATTGGACATGCTGGAACAGGACTCCGTCCGCGAGAACTTCAGGCCCGCCCGAAAGTTGCCCTACAATTTCTATTACCGCTTCGAGGATGAGAAAGGCCGCGAAACCCGGCTGCGTATTCTGGACTGGGAGATCGGCATGCTCTATTGGAAATGCCTGACAGGTTCCGGCGGGGATGATAAGACAGCCCTTGAGAAAGTGCGGCACCGTTACGAGACCGAGTTCTTTCAGAAAGACCTGCACCTATTCCTCGGCACCACTTACGAGTGGCACAGTCGCGCGCCTAACCCCTGGGTCATCGTCGGTGTTTTTCCGCCCCCCAAGTCTCAACAGATGGAGCTCTTTTAATGCCTTACCGCTCAATAACATCGACAAATAATGAGTTGTTTCCCTCCCTCTCCCTTTGGGAGAGGGCCAGGGTGAGGGTTGTGGGTCTCGCCCACATTAGCCCATGATCACCGACATCAACAGCGAAGACCGGCTCGTCCAGGCCACCTTCGCCGAGCACCTCGAAAAGGCGCTCGGCTGGGAGAGCGTCTTCGCGTGGAACGAGGAGACCTTCGGCCCGGACGGCACCCTCGGCCGGACCGACACGCGCGACGTGGTGCTCACACGCGACCTGCGGGCCGCGTTGACTCGCCTCAATCCAGAACTTCCGCCCGGTGCCGTCGAGGAGGCGATCACCAAGCTCACGGCCCACGACTTCACCCGCTCGGTGATCCAGCAGAACGAGGCGTTCTACCGCTTTCTGCGCGACGGCGTGCCCGTCGCTTGGCGTGACGCGCAGAACCGCCCGCACAGCGCCCACGCGCGGGTCATCGACTTTCATAACCGCACAGGCCCCGACAACAAGCCCAACAACCGCTTCCTCGCTGTCCGGGAGCTGAAGATCACCGGCCTGCGCGCGCCGAGCTACAACCGCCGCGCCGACCTGGTCTGCTTCGTCAACGGCCTGCCATTGGTCTTCGTCGAACTGAAAGCGGTCTATAAGAACATCCGCGCCGGTTTCGACAATAACCTGCGCGATTACCTCGATGAGAACGTGATCGCCCACGCCTTCGCGCACAACGCCTTCCTGATCGTCAGCAACGGCCACCGCGCCCGCTACGGCTCGATCACCAGCCAGTGGGAACACTTCGCGGAATGGAAGCGGCTGGATGAAAAGGACAAGGGTGCCGTCGAGGCGGAAGTGCTGCTCAACGGCATGCTCGCCCACGACCGCCTGCTTGACATCGTCGAGAACTTCATCCTGTTCGACACCAGCAAGCCCGGTGCCACACGCAAGATCGTCGCCCGCAACCACCAGGTGCTCGGCGTGAACAACGCCGTCGCCTCCGTGCGACACCAGGAAGAACTGAAACTGCAGTTCCCGCCCGAGCGGCGCCTCGCCTACCGCGTGGTCGAACTGCCCGCCGCAGAAGCCACGGATGCCGATCCGGTCCCTGCGGCGCAAGCCCTCGCGAGGGCGGACGAACCTAAGACCCTCAAGCTGGTGGAGTCCGCACACCCTGACCTCGGCAAGCTGGGTGTCTTCTGGCACACGCAGGGCAGCGGCAAGTCCTATTCCATGGCCTTTTTCGCCGAGAAGGTGCGCCGTCAGGTCTCCGCCAAATTCACCTTCCTCCTGATGACCGACCGCGAGGATCTGGACGACCAGATCTACTCGACCTTTGCCGGCTGCGGCGTCGTGAACCCCAAGGCCACGCCTCGGGCCGCCTCGGGCCATGACCTGAAGCGCATCCTCAAAGAGAACCACAGCTTTGTCTTCAGCTTGATCCACAAGTTCAACCAGGACGTTGACCCGCTGAAGCCCTACAGCACCCGCGATGACATCATCGTGATTTCCGACGAGGCGCACCGCACCCAGGCGGGCAAGCTCGCCCGCAACATGCGGCTGGCGCTCCCCAACGCCTCGTTCATCGGCTTTACCGGCACGCCGCTGTTTAAGAACGACCATCTGACCCGCCGCATCTTCGGCGGCTACGTGTCGCGCTACGATTTCAAGCGTTCCGAAGAGGACGGCTCGACCAAGAAACTGGTCTATGAGAACCGCGGCGAAAAGCTTGGCATCGCGCGTCTCGACCTCAATGACCGCATCGCCGAAGCCATCGAGCGGGCCAACCTCGATCCGGACAAAGAGGCGCTGCTTGAGAAGTTGTTGGGACAGGACTACGAGGTCATCACCGCCGATGACCGGCTCGTCAAACTGGCCGACGACTTTGTCGAGCACTGCGCCACGCGCTGGCAGTCCGGCAAGTGCATGCTGGTCTGTATCGACAAGATCACCTGCGGCCGCATGTGGAATCTCATCATCCCCCGCTGGCAGAAGAAACTGGCCGCCGTGAAGGCGCTCATCCCGGCCAAGGCTGCGGAGGTCGGCAGGCTTGTCGATGAGTCTGACCGGCAGACCGCCCAGAAACAGCTCGATTTCCTGCAAGGCCAAGCGCGGTGGCTCGAAGAGACCATCATCGAGATCATCATCAGCGAGGGGCAGAACGAGGTCGCGGATTTCAAGAAGTGGGGCGTGGACATCATCCCCCACCGGGTCCGCATGAAGAAGGGTTTCGAGGTCGGCAGCAAGACGCTCGACGTGGAATCTGCCTTCAAGAATCCGGACCACCCGTTCCGCGTCGCCATCGTCTGCGCCATGTGGCTGACCGGCTTCGATGTGGAGTGCCTCTCCACGCTCTACATCGACAAGCCGATGAAGGCCCATACCCTCATGCAGGCCATTGCCCGTGCCAACCGCGTCTATCCCGGCAAAGACTTCGGCCTGATCGTTGACTACAACGGCATGCTCAAGAGCCTGCGCGAAGCCCTCGCCCAATACGCCCTCGGCGACGACGGCCCCGGCGCAAAAGAGATCGTCGCGCCTGTCGAGGAGCGGGTCGCCGCGTTGCAGGCGGCCATCGAAGAAACTGAACAGCATCTGATCAAATACGGTTTCGATCCTGTCAGGCTGGCAGGGGCAAAAGGGTTCGCGCGCATACAGGCCTTGGCCGACGCCGTGGAAGCCGTCTACACCACGGATGAGTCCAAACGCCGCTTCGAGATCATGGCCCGTCAGGTCTTCATCCGCTTCAAGGCCCTCATCATGGAGCCCTCGGCTTTCGCCTATGCGGAACGCCACGACAACATCGAAGCCATCTACAAGAAACTCACGGAGCGACGCGACACGTCCGACATCACGGAGCTGCTGAAGGAACTCCAGGCTATCGTGAGCGACGCGATCCGCGCCCAGGTGCCGGACACGGTCAAAGACCCTTCACAACCGGAGGCCGGCAAGCTTTACGATCTCAGCAAGATCGACCTTGAGAAACTGCGCGACGAATTCGCAAAGCGGGTGAAGCGGAAAGCGACTGCCATCGAAGACATCCGGCAGATTGTGGAAGAGCAGCTCGCGCGTATGCTGGCCCACAATCCCCTGCGCATGGACTACTACAAGAAGTACTCCGAAATCATCGCCGACTACAACCGCGAAAAAGACCGCGTCACGATCGAGGAAACCTTTGCCAAACTGCTGGACCTCGCCCAATCGCTCGACGCCGAGCAGCGCCGCGCCGCTGAAGAGGGCCTGACCCAGGACGAACTCGCCCTGTTTGATTTGCTCAACAAACCCACGATGTCGATGGCGGCCCGCGAGCGGGTGAAACAGGCCAGCCAAAGCCTGCTTGACTCCATCCGCAAGCTCATCGCCCCCCTGCAGGGCTGGACCGACAAAGAGCAGACCCAGGCCGAGGTCGAAGTCTTCATCCTCGACCACCTCTATCAACATCTCCCCATGCCGCCCTTCACCCAGGCCGAGACAGAAGACATGGCCAAGCGTATCTACCGCCATGTCTTTCAACAAAGCCTTTCCGGCATATTCGCGGCATGACGCAGCTGTACGAGCCCTCACGTCGTATGGCAAAAGCTCAAGAACGGAAGGAGACAAGAGTGATGAAAAGCGCCCGGCTCCGCGTTTCAGAGACGACGATCAAGAGATTGTTCGCCAAGTCGAACAACAAATGCGCCTTCCCCGGTTGTTGGGTGCCGATGGTGGACGACAGCGATATAGTCAGGGGAGTGATATGCCACATACAAGGCGCCCGTCCGCGTTCAAAGCGCTATAACGCCGATCTTCCGGAAGCGGACAGGTATACCATTGACAACCTGATTCTGCTTTGCGCTGACCACCACACGGTGATTGACCGATCGCCCGAAGTCTACACGGTCGATAAACTACGCCTGATCAAAAGGGCGCATGAAGCTTTCGGCCAAATCGAGTCGACGCCCGACATCGTGAGGCGTGCAGGCATATTGGCAAGCGCCCTGCTTGCTGCCCCAAAGCGCTCGAACTCAGTCCGCCAGAACATGACCAATTGCACGGGAGGCACACAAACCACGATCATCGCCGACCAGGTGAAGGTGTTCAAATCCTCGTCTCGGAAAACGCCCCCGGCTGCCGTCCCCACTCAAGGTGCCATCGGGAACGACATCAACCAGCGCAATTACATTCAGCACCTCATCAACCGGTACATCGATTTCTCGGTTATACACACGCCGAGATCCAAGTCCGCGATGGGCCCAATCATCCACCGCGCCCTAAAAAATGAGTTCAAGGTCACGCGTTGGGACTACATCCCGTCCGCGCGTTTCCTCGACGCCGTCTCCCTCCTACAGAACCGGATCCTGAGAACAAGGTTTGGCTGTAACCAGAACGCGCAAGGCGTCAAGTGCTTCAGCACGTGGAACGAATGGCTGACGGAAAACACCTGACACACCTCTACGGCCCCACTGCGAACGCGACCTACCGCCCGCTTCCCCCGGCACCGTGTAGCGCCAGCGCAATAAGCCATTTAATAGTGCGTAGCAATCAAACTGCAATAACACACGAATCACGTAAACAGGGGGGCTAAGCACGTTCAGTCATTTAACAGGTCTCCGTGCCCACTGCGCTCCTCAGCGAGATTGACTCGACAGTGACGCGCATGGGGCGCACCCGGGACAAGGTCATAGACACCCTTTTAGAGAACCGCCCGAGCGCTTAACCGCATCGCTCATCCTCCTCTACTAACACGTTACGCCACATACGCGCGAGCCAAACCGACCAGCGCCCCGCCCAGAACCAGCCACGTCGTGTTGACGCGCGTCCGGAACACCAGCACCGCCGACGCGAGCGCCAGCGCCACGGACATCAGATCGACCAGCGACGCCCGGCCCAGTTGCACCGTCACCGCCGCCATCAGCGCGAGCGACGCCACGTTCACGCCGTCCAGCAGGCCGCCCAGCCAGACCGACTCCCGCAGCTTGGGAAGCAGGCGGTGCAGCAGCGCCACGAAAACGAACGAGGGCAGAAAGATGCCTAAGGTCGCCACGATCCCGCCAGGCACCCCGCCCAGCACGTAGCCCACGAAAGTCGCCGTGGTGAAGACCGGCCCCGGCGTCACCTGCCCCACCGCGACCGCGTCGATGAGCTGCGCGTCCGTCAGCCAACCGAGCCGCTCCACGAAATCGGCGCGCATGAAGGCCAGCAGCACGTAGCCGCTGCCGTACAGCACCGAACCGATCTTCAGGAAGGTGAAGAAGAGCCCCGGCAGGCTGAACGCCGTCGCGGCCGCGCCCGCCGCGGGTACCGTCTCTCGAAATTGTGTTCGGGATCACGCTCTCTTGGCCGATTCTTTAGCGGTAGCGTCACCGCTCTTTTCCCGCTTAAAAACGATTCTGACACCAAAAACTGGAAACGGGGTAATCATAATATACTTTGTCCATCGTCGCAATAGTGTTTATGTGGATTCTTTGGTCGCCCGACCGGGGCTCCCCCTCAAACCGTCTCCCCCAGTCGACCCTGAACAGGCCACGCTCCTTAAATAGCAACAGGCGTACGGTCTCCCGTGCGCCTGCCCCGTTTAACCCGGTCTGCCCACGAACAGACATCCTGAGCTTCAGCGGTTCACCCGCTCACTTGCAGGTCTTGGTCTTCTTCTTCGTCGTCTTCTTGGCAGCCGTCTTCTTCGGCTTGACCTTCGAAGACGACAGCTTCGGCGCAGCCAAGGCCGTCTCCGAGGTCGTCGGCGTGGTGACCGAGGCTGTGCCGCACGCGCACGAGCCTTGAGTGCAGGTGCCGTTCACTGCGCAAGGGCACTAGCAGGGTGCCCCGTACGAGCACGGAGCCCCCTGCGTGCAGTTGCAAACACACGCCTGACCGGCTCCGCATGCGGACGCCCCCGTCTTGCATCCTCCCGAAGAGGACGCGCATTGAGCCGCCGAAGCCGTTCCCGCCACCGCACCAATCAGTGCCGCCCCGAGCAACATCGCTTGTACTTTCTTCACGTTTCTACCTTTCTCGCCTTTACACGCGCCCGTCCAATCGAGCCCTTGTAATGCAGTTACTAGGTTTAATATGCAGTTAGCATGCCAATGGACTATATCGATTTCGATTGGCCGTTAACCATCGGAAAACGGCATTCAGAGCACTCAAACGCGTCATTATGGCACATCTGCGCCGTGACTTTACGTCCGCTTGATGCGTTAACAAGCCGGAGATAGCGACTTCTTTTAATCTATATGACGTTGATAGATGTAATAGACGCTCGCGGTTGAAAGTGGCACGCGAATTGCGGATAAGGCCCCGCTTGCCCTTGGTGAAGGGCAGGAGATTATTAAACTCATCAGCGAAAGGTATCGGCTATGAAAAACCTGAAACGTTGGTTTTTGGCGTGTGCCGCTGTGACGGCACTGGTATCCGGTTGCTCGACGGCGAGCGGGACGGCGTCTAAAGAGGAACTGCCGGCGGTCATGTGTGCCAAGTGCGAA